>Ga0187892_10011877_pt1 | contig 10539 bp, 10 predicted proteins | sample MA1701073metaG_FD_139345 | JGI IMG/M metagenome (GOLD analysis project Ga0187892, IMG submission 139345) | Bio-ooze microbial communities from a basaltic lava cave in the Kipuka Kanohina Cave System on the Island of Hawaii, USA - MA170107-3 metaG ...
CGGCTGTTCTCCGGGGCCACCCGCAGAGCAGTGCTGGTGCGCGACCAGGAGTGTTTCCACGAGTTCTGCGACGTACCCGCCGAGGCGTGCCAGGTCGACCACATCGAGCCCTGGGCGGCCGGGGGTGCGACCGACCAGCGCAACGGCCGGCCCGCCTGCGGCCACCACAACCGCGGCCGCCACCGACCGCCGGAGCCACCGCCGGACCCGCCGCCGCGAGAGTGAGCAGCGGCTCCGCCGCACACTGCGACAGCCGAGTGTGGCCCGATCGCGGTCGTTTCCGCCCTACTCGGCGAGGATGGTGGCGGCTGACTCCATGAGCGCGTTGGCCAGCACGGTGGTCCCGCCGAAGGCGCCGAGGTAGGTGGCGCCGTTGGTGAAGATGAACGGGCGCACCGTCCGCAGGAACGCGGTGGTGGCGGGGCCGAGGATGGTCGGGCCGGTCACGAGCAGGATGGGCGAGGGGCTGGTCGGCCCGAACGTGGCGGCGACGGGGCCGCCGGCGAGGGCGTCGGGGAAGTCGTCGCCGCGAGCCAGCCACACGGTGCTGGGCGGCGTGTAGCCCAGGCCGGCCACCAACGTGTTGTTCAGGTCCGCGAACCGGAGCACCTCGAACACCGCGAACTGGGCCGCCGTCTCGAAGCGGTCGGCGCCGGCGAAGCGCAGCGTCCGGATGCTGCCGGTCAACGACTGGATCTGACCCTCGACGGCCGATGAGATGGCCGAGGTGCCGCCCATCAACAACACGTTGCCGATGCCGAGGTTGACCAGCGCGGTGGCGGCCGACGGGCTGAGGGCGGCGGGGTCGGTGAGGATCAGCGGGAAGCCGCCGGGGGTCGAGAACCCGGCTCCGCCCTGCTCGGCGCCCGCCGCGGCCACGGGGCCGGCGGCCAGGGCGTCGGGGAAGTTGGCGCCGCTCACGACGATGGCCGTCCGCTTGGGGTCGGGCACCGTGGCACCCTGGGCCGGAAGGCCGAAGGTGCCCGCCTGGGCCAGCGTCATGGAGCCGACCGCGGCCGGGCCCGGGAAGGTGACGGCCTGGGCGTTGGTGGCGTAGCGACTCTCGCCACCGAGCCGGGTGACGTTGAAGTTCACGCCCCGCGGCGCACCGGCGCCACAGGTGAACGACGGGAGGTTGCTGATGGCGGCGGCCACGCCGTCGCTCACCGCGGTGGGGCCGCCCAGCACGAAGACGTTGCGCACGCCCGATGCCTGCAGGGCCGAGACGACCGCCGGCTCCAGCACGTCGGTGCGCGTGAGCAAGATGCCGGTGCCCAGCCGGCCGGCGAGATACGACGCGCTGAGGGCGTCGGGGAAGTCGTCGCCCCGGGTGAGCACGGCGTTGTCGACGCAGGGGAAGGCGGCCCGGAAGGCGGTCGCGGCCGTGCCGAAGCGGTCGAGGCCCGACAGGCGGGCTCGCTGGATGACCACGCCGAGGCGGACCGGGGAGAAGGCCAGGGCGTCGAGGCCCGAGCAGGTCAAGGTGCCGGGATCGCGGGTGCTGTAGACGCCGACCAGGCCCGTCACCGGGCCCAGGGCCACGCCGGTGGCCACCGAGAGGTTGTTCAAGGTGTAGGTGGCGGTGGTGGCGGACGACGCACTGACCATGAACGACACGGTCGTCGTCGACACCGCCACCGAACCCGGCGTCACGTTCGGACCGGTCACGCTGGGTACCGGTCCACCCGGGATGAAGCGCACCAGAGGCGGGCCTGAGATCGTGAGGCAGATGAAGCGGTTGGCCGGGATGGCGCCGACGCGGAGCTCGGTGATGGTCACCGGGCTGAGCATCTGGGGCCCGCTGTTGGGAACCAGCGCGACGGGCGGCGCGTTCCCGGTCGCCCCGAGGGTCTGGGTGGTGGCGTTGGCTGCCGTCAGCGGGCCGCTCAGCAGGCCCGGCAGGAGCGCGTTCGGCGAGGTGAAGCTGACGGTGATGTCGCCGATCGTGGTGGTGGCGCCGAGGTCGTAGACGATGTTGGAGACCGTCACGGTCTGGGTCTCGAGGAGGCTCAGCAGGTTCGAGTTCACGATCGGTATGACCACGGTGTCGTTGCGGCCGTTGGCTACGCAGTTGGCCGCGGTGCGGGCCAGCGTCGGCGGGCCGAGGATGACCGTGCCTCCGCCGACGCTCACCGTCGGCGGCTGGCGGAACGCCACGTAGTTGGTCGCCGACGTGCAGTTGCCGCCCGGGGGAGACACCGTGAGCAGCAGCGTGTCGCCGGCGAGATACGGCCCGCCGAAGGTCAGCCGGACGTTGCCGGCCGCCTGGTTCGCGGCCAGGGCCACCACGGGCTTGGACAGCGCCACGAACGAGGACGGGAGGATGATGGCGTCGGCCGGTTGGACGTCCTGGGCGACCTGGGCCGCTGTCACCGTCGCGGCGGCGGCCACGGCGGCCAGCCCCTTGAGGAGCCGAGATCTGCGCATGCCCATGTCACCCTCCGGTCCAGGCCCGACGGCCGCGTCGACCCGCTTCGACGGCTAGAAAGCTAGCCGTCCGCCGACCCACCGGCCACGCTCGGGGGTGTCACTGCGGGGAGACCTACACGTTTCGGATGTTTTGGCCGTCAACTTCACCTTGACGCACCCTGTTCGTCAACCTACAGTTGACGAATGGCCACCGCCCAACTCCGGCAGTTCGACGAGCTCCACCGTCTGGTCACCCGCTCGCCCTGTCGCCTCCAGGACCTGATCACCGCGGTCGAGCGACAGGCCGGAGACGACCCGCTCCATCGGCTGACGGCCGCCTCGGCTCTGGCCGCCGACCTTGCCCACACCGCCGATGGGCTGCTCGGCCACTTCGTCGACTCGGCCCGCCGGTCCGGCCAACCGTGGTCGCGCATCGGTGTGGCCCTGGGCGTCACGCGCCAGGCGGTGCAACAGCGCTTCGTGGAACCCGACCTCACCCGATTCACCGACGGGGCCAGGCGTGCCGTCACGCTGGCCGGCGAGGCCGCACGACGACGGGACCGGCCCGCCACCGAGCTCGAACATCTCCTCCTCGGGCTCAGCGCCGTGCCCCGGAGCGTCGCGGCCACCGTCCTGGTCGCGGCGGGCGCCTCACCGGACGTCATCGAGGGTCATCTCGGCGAACCCCGGATCGGCCGGGCCGAGTCGCCGGGCGACCAGGCGGCGGCGGTGCCGCCACTGGCGCCGAAGGCCGGTCGGCTCCTGAGCGAGGGGGCGCCGGGCGAGGCCGCCACCCTCGGCCACAACTATGTCGGGACCGAGCACGTGCTGCTCGCCCTGCTCCGCCGGCCAGGCGCAGTAGTCGGGACCATCCTGTCGGCACTCGCCGTGACGGCCGACCCCCTCCGGGAACAGGTCCTCCAGGTCATGCTGACCGGAGCCGGAACCGGCAGGGTCGAGGACTGACCGACCTCCGCCCGATCCGGCGGCCGGTCACGATCGCGTTGGTGCCCCACCGGCCGCCTAGCATTCCGCCCGTGCCAGGAAAGGCCGCGGAGTTCGCCGTACCAAACGACGCGAGTGGCGTCGCGGCGGCCCGGCGCTTCACCCAGTCGTGCCTGAAGGGCTGGGGCATGGACGGCGTGGCCGAACTCGCCGTACTGCTGGTGAGCGAGGTCGTCACGAACGCGTTGCTGCACACCGGCCTGTCCCCGTCGATGCTGCTCACCGCCGAAGCGGGGGCGCTGCGGGTCGAGGTGCGTGACGCCAGCCCGGCCCTGCCGTCGATCAAGGATCACGGCGCCACGGCGGCAACCGGGCGAGGCCTCCACATCATCGACGCGCTGGCCTCCCGCTGGGGTGCGGAACCCGACGGCACCGGGAAGGTGGTGTGGTTCGAACTCATGTCCACCCCCGGCGCCGGCGCCGCCGACGACGAGCGGGCCGCGTCGGGCGCCGGAAGCGATGGGCCGCCGCGGGCATCGACCCGTGTGTCCGGCCGCGTGCACCCCACCGATTCGGCGGCCGGCCGGCTACCCGGACCGACCGTCCTTCGGTCGCCTCGATCGTGAGCACGGTCGCCGCGGGTGACGCCGGCCTCGTCGAGATCCGGATCGTCGGTCTGCCCATCGAGCTGTACGTGGAGGCGTCGCGTCACCACGAGGAGCTGCGCCGCGAGTTCCTGCTGATCGCCAGTTCGGCGAGCGGTGGCGAGTCGTCGAAGGTGCCAGCCAGGCTGCTGGCGCTTATCCAGGACCTGGAACAGCGGTTCCAGGCCTTCACGGCCGAGCCCCAGACAGCCTTGAGCGACGCCGTCGAGAAGCAGGCCCCATCGGTCGATCTGGTGTACCGATTGCCGGCCGAGGTGGGCCCGGCGGCGGCAGAGTTCGACGTGCTGCTCGACGAAGCGGACGCCTACTGCCGCGAAGGCGCCACCCTCTTGACCCTGGCCACGTCGCCGGAGGCCCTGGCCTTCCGGCGCTGGTTCCTGCAGGAGTTCGTGCGCCAGGCGGCCGGGGATGCGCCCCAGCCGTGGTCGGAATTCCCGCCCGCCGCTGGTGCCCCGTAGGCCTTGATGGCGCGTTACACCCCGGTGCGGCGGTAGCGCTCGAAGTCGGCGAAGAAGTCGGTCGCCGACATGCCGAACGTGTTCGACATGGCTGTGGCCCAGTCACCGGTGCGCCCCCGCTCGGTCCACAGCGTCGTGCGAAGGGCGTCCTCGTTCCGGTCCGCCAGGTAGAAGCCGGCGAGGATGATCGTGGCGTACCTGGAATCGGTGTCCGGACGGTTGTAGATGTCGGCCGGCCGGGCCAGGCTGGCCAGCGTGGCCGTCGTCCGCAGCGAGATGGCGCGGATGGCCTGGCGGTAGCCCTGCAGACTGGTGCCGTAGCGCGCCGTCTCCAGCTTGTGACCGAAGTAGTTGGCGGCGGCGGTCACCACGAGGGCGGCCGCCCATCGCGGCCGCCTCCTCGGCATCGCCCGCCGCGGTGACGTCATCCCGGCCGGAGTTCTAGTCCGGATGGCTGGGCTCGGGATGCTCGCATCGCCGGTCCAGCACGCAACGGACCGAGCGTTGCCAGGTGCTCCTGGTGGTCTGGAAGGATGGTCGGGTGACGCTGCGCGTGTGGATCGACCAGGACCTGTGCACCGGCGACGGCCTCTGCGTCGACCACTCCCCCGCTGTCTTCGTGCTGCTCGACGACGGCATCGCCTACGTCAAGGAAGGGGCCCTGGTGCACAACGACCCGGGCATGGCCGAAGGGTTGGCCGTGGTACCCGCCGGGCTGGAGTCCGACGTGGTCTACGCCGCGGAGGACTGCCCGGGGGAGTGCATCTTCATCGAGGGCCCGTAGCCCTCCGGCTCCGAGAACTCTCGTCGGTGAGCGAAGCGAGCTGTCTAGATGTACTCGCGGTCGTGCACGACGACCTCCTCGCGCCGGCCGCCGTACGGGCTGAAGCTGCTCCAGAAGAGCATCGAGGCCAGCAGGCCGATGGCGCCGACGATCATGAGGATCACGCCCACCGTGTCGAGATTGACACCCTCGGTCTGCACGTCGAGGGCGAACGACAGGATGGCTCCAACTGCGATGAGGAACACGCTTACGCCGATACCCATGACTGAATCTCCTTGTCTCGTCACCGACCGGGAACCCGCCTCCGGTGCTGGAGGTGGTGCCCGCTGGCGGGAACCGACAAACCCGGGCCGTCAGACCTCGAGGAACCGCCGGACGGCGAACGCCGACCCCACCGTGCCGATGAGCGCGCCGGCCACGAGCACGAACAGACCAGTGCCCACGACGTCGCTGCTGCGTGGTAGCAGCTGGTTTCCGAAGAGGTTGGAACCGACGGCACCAGCCAGCAGGTTGCGGACGACGGCCACCACGCCGATGGCCGCGGCCGCGCCGAGGACGCCCTGGAGCATGCCCTCGAGCATGAACGGCACGCGGATGAACCAGTTGGTGGCGCCCACCAGCTTCATCACCGCCACCTCGCGCCGGCGGGCGAAGATGGCCATCTGGATGGTGTTCAGGATCAGCAGGGCGGCCGACAGCAGCAGCACGGCCGCGGCGGCGCCGATGCCGATCTGCAAGACCCGCGTGACCTTGAGCAGCGAATCGATCTCCTCCTTGGCATAGGCCACCTCGAACACGCCGGCGGCGCCCTCGTCGAAGCGCTGGCCCACGGCGTCGACGAACTCCGCCTTGTCGGGGACGACACGGAACGAGGGGGGGAGGTCGGTGGCCTGGATGGACTCCACCAGGTCGGGTTGGCCCGAGAACATCCGCTGGAACTCCTGGAAGGCGGCGGCCTGGTCCACGAAGCTGAACCGCCTGACCTCGGGCATCTGCTCGAGGCTGCGCTGGACGGCGTCGATCTGGGGCTGCGTGGCATCGGCGTTCATGAACACCGACAGCTCCACGCCGCCGCGCCACTGCAGGGTGGCCTTCGACACGCCCTGTCGCAACAGCAGCGCGGCACCGACGAGGAACAACGAGACGAACACCGTCAGGATGGCGGCCGCGGTCATCAGCAGGTTCCGGCGGAGGTTGCCGACCGTCTCCCTGACGACGTAGTCCAGGCTCAGCGCCACCGGTCAGCGCTCCCCGTCCGGGGCTTCACGTGGCATAGCCGTAGACGCCGCGGGCCTGGTCGCGCACGACGGTGCCCCGGTCGAGCTCGATGACCCGCCGGCGCATCGAGTCGACGATCCCCTGGTCGTGGGTGGCCATGACCACCGTGGTGCCGGTCTTGTTGATCCGGTCCAGCAGTCGCATGATCCCGACGGTCGTGTTGGGGTCGAGGTTGCCGGTGGGCTCGTCGGCCAGCAGGATCAGCGGCCGGTTCACGAAGGCCCGGGCGATCGACACCCGCTGCTGCTCGCCGCCCGACAGCTCGCCGGGCAGGTTCGACACCTTCTTGCTGAGCCCCACCAGGTCGAGGATCTGCGGCACCTGCCCGGCGACCACGTGGCGGGGGCGGCCGATGACCTCCAGCGCGAAGGCGACGTTCTCGTACACCGATTTCGTGGGGAGCAGCTTGAAGTCCTGAAAGATGCAGCCGATGTTGCGGCGGAGGTAGGGGACCTTCCAGTGGTTCAGCTGGCCGATGTCCTTGCCGGCCACCCAGATGCGACCGCCGCCGGGCTCCTCCTCCTTGGTGACGAGGCGGAGGAAGGTCGATTTTCCCGAGCCGGACGGGCCGACGAGGAAGACGAACTCACCTTTTTGAATGTCGACGGAGCAGTCGCGCAGGGCGACCGTGGAGCCCTTGTAGGACTTGGTGACGTTCTCGAGCCGGATCATCGTGACTTGTGCGTGGGACCCTCCCGGGTGGGTACCAGCGGCGCGGCCACGCTACCAGCCGGCCGCACGCGGCCGGGGGCACCTACGAGACGGTGCGGCGCCAGCGGAGGTAGGACTCCATGAACTCGTCGAGGTCGCCGTCGAGCACGGCCTGCACGTTGCCGGTCTCGTGGCCGGTGCGCTCGTCCTTGACCTTCTGGTAGGGCGCCATGACGTAGCCGCGGATGAAGCTGCCGGCCCGGGACGCCTGCTCTTGCGGGCCGGAGATGGCGGCCAACCGGGCCCGGCGCTCCTGGCGCTGCCCCTCGGCCAACTTAGCGGCGAGGATCTGCAGCGCCCGCGCCTTGTTCTGGTGCTGGCTTCGCTCGTTCTGGCACGAGACCACGACGCCGGTGGGGAGGTGGGTGAGGCGCACCGCCGAGTCGGTGACGTTGACGTGCTGACCACCGGCGCCCGAGCTGCGGTAGGTGTCCACCCGCAGGTCCTTCTCGTCGATGGTGACCTCGTCGGACACGTCCTCGAGAAAGGGGATGACGTCGACTGCGGTGTAGCTCGTCTGCCGGCGGGCCTGGGCGTCGAACGGCGAGATGCGGTACAGCCGGTGGACACCGCGTTCCGCGCCGAGCAGCCCGTAGGCGTACCGGCCCCGGACGATGAAGGTGGCCGACAAGATGCCGGCCTCCTGGCCGTCGGTGCGCTCGTCCAGCTCCATGTCCAAGCCCTTTCGCTCGGCCCACCGCTGGTACATCCGCAGCATCATCTCGGCCCAGTCCTGGGCGTCGGTGACGCCCTCGCCGGCGTGCAGCTCGCAGACGGCGTCGCGGTCGTCGTGCTCGCCGCTGAACAACGAGCGGAGCTCCACGGCCGCGAAGCGACGGCCCAGGTCGGCGAGACCCTCGGCGACTTCGGCTTCCAGCGTGTCGTCGCCCTCCTCGACGGCCAGCAGGCACAACGTCTCCACGTCCTCCATGCGGTTGCGAAGGTCGTCGAGGAGGGCCACGTCGTCGCCCACGCGGCCGTACTCGGTGCTCACGGCGCGCGCGTGGTCCGGGTCGTCCCACAGGTCGGGGCGGCCCACCTCCGCCTCGAGCCCGACCAGGCGCGTCCGGAGCCCGTGGAGGTCGAGGTAGCCCTCGGCCTCGCCCAGGCGCTTGCGCAGGTCGGCCAGCTCTGGTGAGAAGTCCCGCACGACGAGCAGCTTGTTACTTGCCGTGGCAGAGCTTGAACTTCTTGCCGCTGCCGCACCAGCACGGCTGGTTGCGGCCGAGCTTCTCGTGCTCACTGCGGACCACGGGCGCCTGGACGACCTCGGCGGGCGGCGGGCCCTGCCCCTCGCCGGCCGCCACCGGCGCGGCTGCCGCGGCCACCTCCTGGACGGGGTCCTCGGCCCTGGTGAACTCGGCGCTGGTGAGGTCCGGGGCGTCGGCCCGCTCGGCCAGCACCTCGACGTGCATCACGTACTTCACGTAGTCGTCGTCGATGGCGGCCATCAGCTCGCCGAACATCCGGAACCCCTCGCGCTGCCACGGGATCAGCGGGTCGGACTCGGCGCCGCCCATGGCCCGGAGGTTGATGCCCTCCCGGAGGTAGTCCATCTCGGCCAGGTGCTCGCGCCAGCGCTGGTCGATGATGCGCAGCATGATCTCCCGCTCGAGCTGGCGGAGGGTGTCCGCACCCCCCGGCATCGACGACTCGCGCTGCTCGTAGTAGGCCACCGCCTCGGCCCGCAGGCTCTCCGCGAGCAGCTCCGACGACGTCGCCGAGGCGAGCTCCTGGGCCGTGAACCTGGTGGGGTAGTACTGGCGGACCTCGGCCAGCAGGCCCTCGATGTCCCAGTCCTCGACGTACTCCGACGGGGAGTGGCCCTCCACCAGGCGTTCGAGGGCCGCGGTGAGGGTGTCCAGCGTGCGCTCCCGCAGGTCGCTGCCGTCGAGGATCTGCATGCGGCGGGCGTAGATCACCTTGCGCTGCTCGTTCATGACCTCGTCGTACTTGAGGACGTACTTGCGGCTCTCGGCGTTGCGCTGCTCGACCTTGTTCTGCGCCCCCGCGATGGCCTTGGTGACCATGCGGGCCTCGATGGGCACGTCGTCGGGGAGGGCGCGGCCCATGACCCAGTTCATGGCGCCGGTGGCGAACAGCCGCATCAGCTCGTCCTCCAGCGAGAGGAAGAAGCGGCTCTCCCCCGGGTCGCCCTGGCGGCCCGATCGGCCGCGGAGCTGGTTGTCGATCCGGCGGCTCTCGTGGCGCTCGCTGCCCAGCACGTACAGCCCGCCCAGTTCGCGCACCGCGTCGCCCTCGGCCTTGCACTCCGCCTCGAACTTGGGCAGCAGCTCGGCCAGGACCGGCGCTCCGTCCTCCCCGTCCGGGTCGAGGCCCCGGGCCACGACCTCCTGGCGGGCGAGGCCCTCGGCGTTGCCACCCAGCAGGATGTCGACGCCCCGGCCGGCCATGTTGGTCGACACGGTGATGGCGTGGAGCCGCCCGGCCTGGGTGACGATGTTGGCTTCCTTCAGGTGCTCCGAACCGCTGGACGCCGTCTTGGCGTTCAGCACCCGGTGCTCGATGCCCCGCTTGTCCATCATGCGGGCCAGCACCTCGGACTTCTCCACCGAGGCGGTGCCGATGAGGATGGGCTGGCCCTTCTCGTGCCGCTCCACCACGTCGTCGATGAGGGCGCCGAACTTGACCAGCTCGCTCTTGTAGATGAGGTCGCCGTGGTCCTGGCGGACCATGGGTCGGTGCGTGGGGATGGGCACCACGGGCAGGCGATAGGTGTTGCCGAACTCCGAGGCCTCGGTCTCGGCCGTACCGGTCATGCCGGCCAGCTTCTCGTAGAGGCGGAAGTAGTTCTGGTAGGTGACCGTCGCCCAGGTGTGGTTCTCGTCCTTGATCTTGACGCGCTCCTTGGCCTCCACCGCCTGGTGCAGGCCGTCGGACCAGCGCCGCCCGTCGAGGATGCGGCCGGTGAACTCGTCGACGATCTTCACCTCGCCGTCCATGACGACGTAGTCCTTGTCCCGCTTGTAGAGCTCCTTGGCCCGCAGGGCGTTCTGGAGCTGGTGGACGTAGTTGACCGAGACGGCGTCGTAGAGGTTCTCCAGGCCGAGCTGCCTCTCGACCTTCTCGATGCCCTCCTCGGTGGGCACGACGGTGTGCTTGTCCTCCTCCACCTCGTAGTCGTCGTCGCGCTGGAGCGCCCGGACCAGCCCGGCGAACTGGTAGTAGTGGCGAGCGGACTCGGCCGCCGGACCGGAGATGATCAGCGGGGTGCGCGCCTCGTCCACCAGGATCGAGTCCACTTCGTCGACGATGGCGAACGGGTGGC
>Ga0187892_10011878_pt1 | contig 10539 bp, 13 predicted proteins | sample MA1701073metaG_FD_139345 | JGI IMG/M metagenome (GOLD analysis project Ga0187892, IMG submission 139345) | Bio-ooze microbial communities from a basaltic lava cave in the Kipuka Kanohina Cave System on the Island of Hawaii, USA - MA170107-3 metaG ...
CGAATTCATGCCGCCGGGGGGCGACGCACGGCGAGGATGAAGCGCGGCTTGCGGACGAATGTTTTGAGAAAAGCAGGTAACCCCGGCTTGACGCCGGGGTTTCCCTATCGAGTTGGTAGCGGGGGCAGACTGTGCCCAACCCGTTGTCGGCATATCAGTGTTGCTGCCGCGCCCCGCCGGCTCGTTTAAAGTTCAATAGGATTGGCTTGAATTGCCGCCATTCCTACGGCACTTGGGAAGCGGCAATTCGTGAGCTAAGCTAACCGGCAACTAGGCCCACAAGCCTAGGTGCCTGCCGCAAGGCGGGCGGTCTGCCAAGGTTGATCCACTCGGGTACGACAAGCTCGGTATGCGGCAAGGACGCCGCTAGTACCAACAAGGCAGACCAACAGGAGTGGCTGAAGCACCAAGGACTGGAGTTGCGTGCCGATGGCCGTAACAGCTCCAGCATGGGTACAGCTCATCAAGCAAGCTAAAGGTGGAATGCATGGGGTCATGCATCCACCGGGCGGGGCCGGCCAAAGAGCCGGATCAAGGAGCCCCCGCTGCCTCTGCGAAGTACAGCCGATGCCTCCGAAATGGGATACGTGCGCTAGCGCGTGTTGCGCGAAGCGTCGTCTCCCATCTCGGGAGTTGTACGGCAATGTCCAATCCAAAAACTGTCGGCGTATCTCGCGCCGCTCAGCTACTCCAAGTTTCCGAGTGGGGCGTCAAAAATCTGACGCAGCGTGGAGTCTTACGCTGCGAACGCGATGAGCACAACCGCAGACGGTACAAATTCAAAGACGTTCAGCGTCTAGCAAGACTGCGAGCCACAGAACAGTCTGACCGGTGACACGCCATGCGTCACCGTCAGCGACCAAAGGCGCGTCTTGACGACGCGTACCAAAAACTCTTGCGCGCAATTCTCGCCTCCGTGCTCCGACAAGCTCGGGAGGCGATCGCACGCGCTGATACAAACAAAGGAAGTAACAGTGATGAATCGAAAAGGGTCAGGACTAGACCTCAGGGAGTACGGCAGCGACGACCTGACGGCTAAGGCCAGGAAATATCTAACTGATCGTGGAATCTCCGAAAAGGCGTGGCAGACCAACAATCTGCAGTCCCTGACATCACAGGAGACCGCGGCACTGTTCGGCCTGAGCTACGCCTATGAATCGTTGTTGATCCCCTACAGCAAGAAATACGGCACGGCGAGAATTTTCGGTCTGCCAAAGGAGATGGGCAAATTCCGTACGACAACGGGTGAAGGTGCGCGCATCTATCGCCCTCGCCGTCCTCACGGCGTCAAGCGCCAGAGGCTTTCGCGCCTTCTGCTCGTGGAAGGACCGATCAAGGCGCTCAGCTGCGTCGCACACGGGTTCGACGCCATTGGTATTGCGGGCTGCTGGAACTGGCAGAAGGATCGGACCGCAATTCCTGAGCTGCAGGACATTGAGTGGCCGGAAGAAAAAGTGGTTCCGATCTTCGATGCCGACGTAACTGAAAATTCGCGAGTCGGGCTGGCATACCTGGCTCTAGGCGACTGGCTCTTGGAGCAGCGAGCCACCGTGTATCACATCTGGATGCCGGGAACGTCTGGTCGCAAAACTGGAGTGGACGACTTCATCGCCAAGCGTGGACCCGACAAGCTTCGGCGGCACATCAGGGATTTCGCAGAGCTGTGGCACGAAAGCGCACGCGTCAAGAAGTTACGAACGGACGTGACACGCAATACCGAAGGCGGACTGGCGCAACGCTTCCTGCTTGACCATTCGGATAGCGTCTTGTACGACCCTATCGAGGACACTTGGCACGCCTACGACGGCGTCCTGTGGAAACGTCAACCAAAATCCAGGCCTGAAATACAGCAGCTGATGTTGGAGACGGTTGACCATATCGCTGCAGAAGCGCGGCGTATCAAGGATGCTGACACCCGCAAGGAACGAAAGCGATGGGCGGCTAGGGTTGACAACCGCCACACCATGAGCGGCGCACTTGCGCTGGCTAGCTCCAGCCCATTGATCCGAACCAGCTTCGATGAGTTCGATTCCGAGCCCGACATTATCGGGACGCAAAACGGCGTTCTCAGTCTGAGGACCGGCGCACTCGTGAGGTCTGCTCGGGGGCAGCGGGTTTCACGACGACTAGGCGCCCCGTTCGTGCCTACGGCAAGCTGCCCCACTTGGGACAAGTTCATTGAGCAGATCATGCTCGGCAAGGATGATTTGATTCAATTCCTGCAGGACCTCGCCGGCTACTGTCTGATCTCCGGAAATCCGCATCGGTATGTGTTCTTCCTTTACGGCCGAGGCAAGAACGGCAAGTCCGCATTCATGGAAACACTCAAGAGCCTCCTGGGTGAATACAGCGTAGCCGCACAGTCTGCGCTGCTGATGAAAGCACGAGGAGGAACGTTTGAGAGGAACGCTGAATCCGCGCAGCCGTTCTTGAAGCAACTTCGTGGCATGAGATACATAACCGTTGACGAGGTGCCAGAGGGTGCAACTCTTGATGGCGCCGTAGTTAAGAGACTTGCGTCAAATGACGTTATTTCCGTACGAACGTTGTACAAAGAACCAGTGGAGTTCGTAGTCGAAGGTAAGATCCTTGTCCGATGCAACCACAGGCCAAAGATAGACACTGACGACATTGCACTCTGGGACCGCATCGTTTCTATTCCGTTTGATTACCGGCTTACACCTGAAACGGAGGACCGCACGCTTATGCCGCGACTCCGCTCTGAGCTCTCCGGCATCCTGAATTGGGCATTATTGGGCGCGCGGCGGTTCTACGAGAGCGGTGAATTGCTGCTTCCTGATTCAGTGAAGGAGCAGACAAACGACTATCGTGCAGCCATGGACTCGGTCACCAGATGGGTCACAGACAATCTTGAAGGTGATCCAAAGGCAATGACTCGACGGTCGCTCGTTTACAGCAGCTATTCGCTTTGGTGCGAGGAGCAATCCAAGACAGGTGTTCGTGTGTTTGCGGAGTCAAAGAAAAGATTCAACGAGCGACTTGAGGACATAGGTTACCGGAAAGCCAAAGACACGAACGGCAACTGGTGCTGGAAAGGAGTAACCCTTCTTTAGAGTTTCAGAGAACGGCAGAAACGGCAGAACGGCATGAACACGTATAAGTGTTCCATGGAATCGTCCCTTAGGAGGGTTTTACAACCCTTCTGCCGTTCTGCCGTTTCTGCCGTTCATTGTCACACGGGCTGAATTTGAAGCACATTATGCGTAGCTAGCCGGCTTACTTCCCCGCTAGCTGCCGGAGGCTTCGGCCACCGGATCCTGAGGGCCTCGGTGCTTTGCGGCACCGGGGCTCTCTGTTTTTGGGCCGGAACTGGAGTCGCATGAGCGACGCTCGCACTCGCATCCGTCTAGCGAGGCGAAACACTCTCGCCGCAGGGAACGAACACCACCTAGAGAAACTCCCGCCGGAGCACTGCGATACGGCAGCCGGGGGGAGTGATCACGCGGCGAACGCTTCCAGATGCACACCGCGCCCTGGATTTTCAATTCGCTCCCACGAAATCCTCACGACGACTTTTCAGGAGAGTTTATGGGGCGGCCACGCACGAGCGCAAAGATTCTTGAGCTGCGCGGCGCGTTCAAGAAAAACCCCGCGCGCCGCCGCTACGAAATGATCCGCAGCCCGCCGCTTAACACAGAACCGGATTCGACCTGGCCTCCGGCATTGCAGGAAGCGTGGACCCGCATCGTGGAATCTGCGCCAGACGGAGTCCTGAAACAGATGGACCGGCAGACGGTACGCATTGCCGCGCAATTGGAAGCCCTGCTGGATCGCTACGAAATTGACGATCCCATGTACTCCCGGCTTGAGCGCGCGCTGTGGAGATACCGCCTGCATCTTGGACTGACACCGCTTGCGCGAATGCGGTTCGTCCGATGAGCGAAATTTCTTGCGTCAGAGTTCTGGCGCAACGCTGGCCACGCAGCGTTTGTGTGGCGAATTGGAGGACTTATGCATCTATCTACACCAGCCAATAGAAATATGGAATTTGCAGCATTCGCCCTTGGCCTTGCCAAAGCGGGGGGCCAGCATGAGATCGCCGCGGGAATCGTTAACGGCATGGGATTCGAGCGAGTCCAGCTTGCGCTCAAGGCTGCCGTTCCGATGGGAACCAGTACGAGTACGGAGTACGGCCAGCTCGTTTCGTTCCAGACCATCGCAGCCGGTTTTGTCGAAAGCCTCCGCGCATCGTCCGTAATCGACGCGCTGCTGCCCGTTTGCCGCCGCGTTCCGCTTCGCAGTGCATTGGCGGTCGTCACATCTGTTGCCAGCGCGGGCCGGGTTACTCCCGGTGGCGCAAAAGTCGTGACACGGCTGGCGCTATCGCAGGGCGGATTGAGCCCGGTGGAAGTGGCCGCGTTAATCGTCGTGACCGAAGATTTGCTGAGATTCAGCACGTCGGCGAGTTTGCAGTTGATCAACAGAGAGCTGCAAGCGGGAGTATCCGCAGCCTGCAATCGCGAGTTTCTAGTGGGCATGGCAGCCGGTCTGACCCCGATCGCCAGTAGCGGAAGCGTGCTTGCGGACCTGCGCGCGTTGCTAGCAGCTGTGAATACGGTTGGCGTGGGGACGTTCCGCCTGGTCCTCTCTGCAACCATCGCGAATCAGATCAGCACTTTGCCCGCCTCTACCGGCGATCAAGCGCCCGCATTCCCTGCCTTTGGTCCTTCCGGCGGCAGCATCCAGAACATGCCAACACTGGTCGTCGGCGATGACGAAATGCCGACTGACAGTTCCGGGCCTATCAACTTCATGCTAATCGAGGCTTCGCAGATCGCAGCGGCGGCAGAAGCGCCACGGCTGTCTAGCTCAAAGTATGCGTCGATCCAAATGGACGATGACCCAAGCCTGCCGGGCAACCTGACGTCGATGTTTCAGACGCATTCAGCAGTGATCCGCGCAGAACGGAGCATTGGCTTCGAGAAGCTCCGCGCGTCTGCCGTCGCGGCGATAAGCGGCGCCGAATACGGGGTGCAGTCATGACCGCCAGCAAAGAAACTCAAGTCTGGTGGAAACGTGTTCTTGGCGTGGTCGTTGAGGAAGTGGCGGCGAAGCTGAAGGAACAGAACGCGCGCATCGCAGCATTGGAGGACCGCATCGCGGAATTTAAGTATCGCGGTATCTGGCAGTCTGGAATCGTATATCGCGAGTGCAACAGCGTCACAGACAACGGCAGTCTCTGGATTTGCATGGCGCGGGAATCAACGCAGCGACCGGGTAACGGCTCGGATTGGAGATTGGCCGTCAAACGCGGCAAAGATGGAAAGGATGTGCGGCCATGAACGCCCTCTGTAAGCACCAGTTGGAACAGCTCAAGCAGCACTTCCGCGGCAAAGTCTACGTCCTTCAGGACAACGGCGATTCGTTGATCTGCCTCATCGATCCGGCCGATGCGGTGACATTAACCGGCCGGGAACCGCCAGACAGAGGTGAAGAGTGGATGCGAGTTTCTGAGCCGACTTTGATGCTCATCGATCCCACGCGAACGAGCTTCCCGCGCGTTGTCAATTGATGAGCGACCTGGCTCATTGTCATTAGACAGGCAGGAGCCAGCGCCCGTGGGGTCGATACCTCCGCCCGCGACGGGCACTTACGAGCCGGCTGACGCCCGCATGAATCCACCAACGAATGCGGCAAGTGCAAATACAAGTATGCCGACAAGGACACCAACTAGGACGCCATGCCAACCCTTTCGACCCTGCCGTCGCCATAGGAACGAACAAAATATCGCTGTCCAAAAGACAATGACCGGCCCGATCTTGGAATCTGGTTGTTCGCCTGACATTGCGGGGATGAACGCGGCGGCATAAGTGCCAAGACACGCGACTCCCAACAGATAGAGCCAAATCCGTTTTGGCCGCGCAGGGACGGAGACTACTGTTGTGCTATCTGTTTCGGACATTTGACTTCCCTGCCTTGCGTTACCAACGAATGCTCAGGTGTGATCTCGGATCTGTAAGCGCATTAGGCGATCCGCGACAGGCACTCTATTTTGGATAGATTCTTTTCGTGATTCCGCGAGAGCGCCCAGCAATATTCATTCGAATATAGATCTTGTATCCGCAAAGCGCCTCTGGTGTTGTGGAGAAATAGTCGAGTTCGCAAAATACCAACGTTGTGCTCGCATGACTCGGAATCACGATGTCGCCGAAGTCTTCAGGATTGATAGTTCGCGAGTGATCTACCGGGCACCATTTGCAGCGACGCCACTGTAGCTGCCAGAACCTTATCGTCATCGGAATTGCGGACAAGTTGCGGATGACGACGGTGTTGCCCTCGTCAGGTGAACTCGTAAAGACGTAGTCAGTTTCGATGCGATTCCTACTTCGCCAAAGTTCCCAGAACTTGACGAACATCAGAATCGTTGAGAGCGCGGCAGCATAGGCCGCAACCGGATTCTTATCTATCGCATCCGCGATGACTCCGACAATACTCATCGCAGCAGCCGCCTTACAGACCGTCCATCAATCCCAGTCGCTTGAGTTCTGCAAACGACGCTTTGATCTCCGCTTCTACCAACGGTTTCCACTTTTCGTACGCCGCACCTTGAGCCACAATTTCCGCCGCTCGCGCGCGTAGGTCACCACCGTGGGACGCATTCAGCGAATCAATGCCAATTGGCTTTGCGCCGACGCCTTCCTGATAGTCAGCCAGGAAGATGTAGGCCTGCACGAGTTGTTCGCGCATCTGTTTGTCAGTCGCTACAGACATTGCATTGCGCAGCGCCTCTTTGATCTGAGCCTTTGGGTACGGCAACGACTTTACGTCCGCAACCGTTCCAGGAACTGGACCGTCTGCCATCGCGCTGCCGTAGGCGTTGACAATCTTCATGGTGAGCTCGCCGGTAATCGGACCCGATGGGGTTGCTCCTTGCACCTTGGTGCCGCCGAACAGTCGATCAAATAGACCCATCATGTTCTCCGTGTTACTTGGGCTCTGGCGTAAACCCTACGGGAAAAGATCGCGCACCGTGAGTTCGGAACACGATGCCGCCCATGTTGGCGAAGACCACCGTCGCGGATTCAACGTGGTCAAATCCGCGCTCTAACTCTCCCCACATTTCGCGAGCCAACCCGCGGAGTTCCAACCTGACCGCTCCTCTGAGCGTGTGCGCCCATACCATCAACGACGCGGCCTCCTGTGGACGACCGGCTTTTTGGTAGTCCTGAATTGTCTGCGTCACGGTTAGTGGAAAACCGGGATTCTTGACGACGTATTCAATCGGATTCATCACGTCATGCCCTAATCCCTCGAGAACGTGCCGCGCGTGAGTCGCGCCAGCGACCAACAGGCCGAGCTCGTCGCCGTCCATCGCCTTTAGCATCGCCACAAACGTCGTCAGCTCCTCACGCTGCTTGCTAGTTGCCCATTTTTCGAACTTACGCGTGAACCAGTCCAAGACAATGAACTCCCAGGAACGTTTTACGTGACTCGCGCCGCTCGGAGTCCCCGCCGGGCGGCGCGTTCACAGGTCTCTTTGTTAGCCAATCGTTGTCAGGGCCGCAACTCGCCGGCGTCGTCCAGCTGGGGCTGGAACATACCGTGCTGCTGTGGAGCCCTTTCGGACCAATCCTCCGCGTACGGCGTTAACGCCCAGCCGATATGACGAAGGTCTGCCATGGTCAGCTGGCGGGGCAACGTGACCGAAACTTCGAAGCCAGACCGCAACTGAATCTTCACAGTCCTAGCTTCGGGATTATCGGCCGTTGCAGCTGCCACGACTTTTACTGCCTTCTGCTTCGAGGCGCGTTCGCGCTTTTCGTTACCCTCACCGTTCGCCTTGGTTCCCTTAGCGGCGATTTCGCGCTCCCAAGCCGCGCGATCCTCAGTCCACTTAGTGAAATCCGCGACTACGATTGCGACCCTTCGAACGTACTCATCGATCGTCGAGCCGAGTACCTCCTTGTTAAGGTTCTGAAACTTCGTCCTGATGATCTCCAAGTTCCCGCTGACGTATTCCACCGTGCGCTCATCATCTTCAAGCACGGTGAAGAGCTTGCTGCAAGCCGTGCGACGGCCTTGCGCCGTGTTGGGCTTCAACAAGCCTTTCCTTTCCACAATCCCAAGAAAATCGATCAGCTCCTCTGTGTTGTGACTCATAAGACACCTTGATCCGACATGGACCGACATGGCGTCGCCAGGAACGATTCCTGACGATCAGGTCGCATCGTGGGGTTGCAAATCTGAATTGCAAGTGGTTCATGTAAACGCAGATTCGGTTCCAACGAGCCGTTTAGACCTAATAATTTGATTTAGCTAATGTAATTGGAACTAAAAACACAGCTTATTTGTATCTTGCCCAGAGCGATACGACGCGCGATTAGCTTATCAACAGCCGCGAAGCTCGTATCCTATTGATTCTTATCGATGCTCCTTGATTGATGGACCAGCTAATCTCGGTTGGATAACCGGTTGGGACTCGTGCGATGCCATAGCGATTGGGAGCAGATTTGCTACGCATGGCTGCTACCCATGCGGCAGGGGGGCATGGCAACCCGCTGCCCCCGCCGGGCTACCCGTAACCCCTTGTAGGGGATAGGGGTATAGCCCCCGGCCCCCAAAGCGGTCCCTAGGACTCCCTAAGAGCCCACAATCAGGCTTAAATAGGCCACTGCAGCCCCTGCTTTTGGGCCGGGGGCTGGTTTTGCGGGCCTTTGGCAGCTGTCCTGTCCCACAACATTGCACAGTTTGCTGTTGTGAACGAAGCTGAATCGCGGGCTGAATCTAAAGAGGGATGAACGTGAAGAAGCAGCTACGCGCCGCGATCTATGCCCGCTACAGCACCAATCGCCAGAACGAGGCCAGCATCGAGGATCAAGTTCGCAGCGCCCGCAAGCTCTGCGAACGAGAGGGCTTCAAGGTTGTTGCCACGTTCTCAGATGCCGCAATCAGCGGCGGCACAGCCAAGCGGCCCGGCTATCAGTCTCTACTTGCCGCAGCTCGTCGCAAAGAGTTCGATGTAGCAGTCGCTGAGAGCAGCTCTCGACTCTGGCGTGAACTTGCAGAGCAGTGGCGAGCACTGAAGGAATGGGACGAACACGGGATCATCGTTGTCGGCAACGGCATCGACACCCGCCGACCGGAAGCCAACATCTTGCTCAGCGTTACCGGCGCGGCCAATGAGGCATTCCGGCAGGAGATTGGCCGTCGCACTCGCATGGCACAGGAGGGCATTGCCAAGAAAGGCCGTGTTGCCGGCGGCAGAACCTACGGCTACCGCAACATGAAGCGTCTTGTGAGCGAAAACGAAGTAGTCAGCGAGCGAGTGATCGAGCGCAGCGAGGCCAAGGTCGTCAAGCGCATATTCCAGATGCGGGCAGCCGGGCACTCCCCGCTTGCCATCGCCAGAGCCCTCAATGCTGACGACATTCCGGCTCCTGGCGCATCGTGGAACAAGGGGAACGGCAAAAAGGCTGAATGGCGGGCCAGCGCATTGATCGGTGATCCCAAGTTCGGAACCGGCATCCTGTCCAACCCGCTCTATCGCGGCCGGTCCATCTGGGGCCGGATGAAATGGAAGCGAAAGCCTAGTGATAGCAGCGTTCGCATTCCTGTCGCGATGCCTGAGCGAGAATGGGTCGTCAAAGACATGCCGCATCTACGCATCGTCGATGAAAGGCTTTTCAACAAGGTTCAGGACCTGCAACTCGCCGACTCTCCGCTCAAGGCTGCGATCCGAAAAGGCATCCGCATGAGCCCCAACCGGGGCAAGGGGAGTTACTGGCTCTCCGGCATTCTGGTCTGTGACCTATGCGGATCGAACTATCAAGCCTCCGGCTCCGAGTCGTATTCCTGCCCCAGTCGCAGCGTCGGGAAGTGCGACAACAATCTGCGATTCAAGCGGCTGGAAATAGAGGCGGTCATGCTCGGGATCATGCGGGACGAGCTGTTTCACCCTGACAGACTCAAGTTCGAGATGCGCGAAGTGGAGGCCCTGCTCAAGGATCAGGAGTGCCAGGAACGCGAAGCTATGCGCCAGTCCGCAGATGGCTCTGACCTGCGGCGGGTGGAAGCCAAGATCAAAGCCGTGCGGGATCTAAACCTAGGGTCAGCGGCTGAGCGAGGCGCCATTCGGGAACTGGAAGCTGAGCGGGAAGCCCTCTCTGCCCGCTTTGCAAGGAAACTGACGCCCGGTCTGCAAGAAGCGAGGGCGATGGTTGCCTACCTGCCGAAGCTCGTAGCGGCGCTGGAGAAGCGTCTGGAGGCAACACTGACCGGCGGCAAGGCCACCCGTGACGAAATGCGGGTGATCTCGGACTTCACTCGTGAATTGATCAAGGGCGGCAGCATCCGCCTCCGTCCCAACGGAAAGACCGTAAAAGGCCGCGTGGAACTGTTGGGACTCGGGGAAAAAGCTCTACGCGTCGCTGGTGCAACGCGCAGAGCACGGGTTGGTGGTAGCGGGGGCAGGATTTGAACCTGCGACCTTCGGGTTATGAGCCCGACGAGCTGCCAGACTGCTCCACCCCGCAACAGGGGCGCGAATTATAGTCAGCCGCCGATCAATTTACAAACTTC
>Ga0187892_10011879_pt1 | contig 10538 bp, 9 predicted proteins | sample MA1701073metaG_FD_139345 | JGI IMG/M metagenome (GOLD analysis project Ga0187892, IMG submission 139345) | Bio-ooze microbial communities from a basaltic lava cave in the Kipuka Kanohina Cave System on the Island of Hawaii, USA - MA170107-3 metaG ...
CGACAAAAGATGCCATATTAGAAAATTCTGATTTTATCAATGGGTTGGTGATGCGGGATGCGATAGAAGTGGTGATAAACAGAATTGAAGAGATGGGTATTGGCGTAAGGAAGGTGAATTACAAAATGCGGGATGCTGCATTCAGCCGTCAGCGATATTGGGGTGAACCTTTTCCTATCATTTGGAAAAATGGCATTGCTTACCCGATGGATGAAAAGGAATTGCCACTGCAGTTGCCTTATGTAGAAAGTTATAAACCTGGCCCGGAAGGAGAAGGGCCATTGGCAAATATTGAAGAATGGACTTCTAAGAACATTGAGACGAATACAATGCCCGGTTATGCCGGTTCATCCTGGTATTTTTTGCGATACATGGATCCGGATAATGAAAAAGAGTTTTGCAATAGAAGAGCATCGGATTATTGGGGGCAGGTTGATTTATATATTGGCGGAACAGAACATGCGGTAGGACACTTATTATATAGCCGCTTGTGGACAAAGGCATTATATGATTTGGGATATATCGGGCATGATGAGCCGTATAAAAGATTGGTGAACCAGGGAATGATACAAGGGAGTAGCAGGTTTGTTTACCGGATTAATGGTACCAACGTTTTTGTCTCGAAAACTTTATTAAAAAGCGAAGAGGAATACGAAGGAAAAAAACTCGACAACCTTCATGTTGATGTAAATTTTGTTGATGGCGTAGTATTAGATATTCATAAATTTAGAGAATGGCGAAATGGTGAATATGCCAATGCAGAATTCATTTTAGAAGATGGTAAATACATCTGCGGCACTGAGGTTGAAAAAATGTCCAAATCAAAATTCAACACCGTTAACCCGGATGATTTAGTTTGGGACTATGGCGCCGATACTTTCCGCATGTACGAAATGTTCATCGGCCCGGTAGAAATGAGCAAACCCTGGGATACAAAAGGTATTGAAGGTGTGCACAGGTTTTTAAAAAAACTCTGGCGTTTATTCTTTGATGAAATAAAGGGAAAAGTTTGGACAGATGAAAAAGCTACAGAAGCAGAATGGAAAGTAATGCATAAAGCCATCAAACAAATAGAAGAAGTAACAGAACGTTTCAGCTTCAATACGGGTGTCAGTGGTTTTATGATCGCTGTGAATGAACTTACCGATCTGAAATGTCATAAGAAAGAGATACTGGAAAAACTGCTGATCTTATTAACTCCTTATGCGCCGCATGTTTCTGAAGAGCTTTGGTCGCAGTTGGGCAATGCCGGAACTATATTGGATGCAGCATACCCTATTTATGATCCAAAGTATTTAGTGGAAAGCAGCAAACAATATCCCATTTCCATCAATGGAAAAATGAGAACTACCATTGACATAGCTTTGGGTATTCCCGAGGCTGAAGTGGAAAAAATTGTTTTGGGCAACGATGTAGTAAAAAAATGGCTGGAAGGAAAACAACCCAAAAAGATCATTTACAAGGAAGGGAAAATGGTGAATGTTGTGGTATAAATAAGTGGTGCCACGGCTCAAAGCCGTGGCACCACTAACATCTTTCAAACTAACTCTTATGCGATACTTTTTTATTATTGGTATGTTAAGCTTGTTGGCTTTTTCCTCTTGTGAAATCTCTATTAACAAGGGCGATTCAAAAGAAAACAAATCAAAGATCAAAAATGGTATTTCTCTTCAGTCAAAAGGTATCAACGTTGAACAGGCTTTTCTGATCAAAGAAGACGGCAGTCTTTTACCTGATGATAATAAAATCAAAGTAAATGAAAAGATCAGGCTGCGTTTGATTGCAACCGGTTGGTCTGAAAAAGACGGAAAGATTTTTCTTGACGCTTCGGAAAAAATGGAAACAAATGAGGGAACTGTTTTCCTGGATGAAAAAGATATGTTCAGAGATTACAGCGATGGACTATCTCCTGAAGATGCAAAATATATAACTCTCTCGGTAGTGATTACTCAAATTGACAAGCTGTACGATTATTACAGGGTTTCATTCCAGGTAAAAGATAAAAACGACCCGCAGCGATCTGTAGAAGGGTTTTACAAGTTATATATGCAATGATAAACTGCCTGTTTGGTAATTTTGTTGTGTAAATAAAATTATGGCAAAACCATCCATAGAATTGATTGAAGCATGCAGGGAAACAGCAAGGCGTTTGCGAAACGGAGCTCATTATGCATGGGGTCATCATGGCGCATGCAATTGCGGCAATCTATTGCAGGTATTAACGCCATTGACAGAAGGAGAAATTCTTCGTTATGCTCATACATCTGCAGGTGAATGGACAGAACTGGCAGAAGAATATTGTTCTGCGAGCAATGCTCCTGTTAATTTGGTGATGTCAAAACTGGAACAAGCAGGTTTAACACCCGTTGATATTCATCATATCGAATATTTGAGTGATAAAGAAGTATTGAATTATTTGCCCGATGGTTTTCGCTGGCTTAAGAAAAATGTACGTGATGATGTGATTCTTTATTTCGAAGCATTTGCCAATATGCTGGAAGAAAAATTGATTCAATCAATAGAAATAAAAATGGATGAGTTTACTTCAAGTAAAGAATTAGCTGATCATTTTTAAAAATATAACAAGAAGAAAAATAAGAAAGCCGGTTTATTGAAGCCGGCTTTTTCATTGCTTCACTTTATTTTTGTTTTTTAAAGTTGCTATATGAAAAAAACAATTTTAGTTCTATTTGCTATTATTTTTTCTCTTTCGGTTTTATCACAAGAGCTACATGTGATGACTTTTAATATTCGTTACAACACTCCTGCCGACAGTTTAAATGCATGGCCTTACCGCAAAGACAAAGTAGCTTCTCAAATTCTTTTTCATGAAGCTCATATTATAGGTGTGCAGGAAGCCCTGCATGAACAAATGAAGGATCTGCAGGAACGATTGACAAAATATAAATACGCCGGTGAGGGTCGTGATGATGGAAAAGAAAAAGGTGAATACTCTGCTATCTTTTATGACACCACAAGATTGCAGGCTTTGCAATCAAAAACATTCTGGCTTTCTGAAACACCCGAAGTGCCGGGCAGCAAAAGTTGGGATGCTGCCATCACAAGAATTGTAACCTGGATAAAATTCAGAGATAAGAAAACAAAAAAGATATTCTTTGCTTTCAATACACATTTCGATCATATCGGCAAAGTGGCACGAAGAGAAAGTGCAAAAATATTATTGCAAAGTATAAAAGATATAGCGGGTGCAACACCAGCCGTTATCACCGGTGATTTCAATGCAATGCCTGCGGATGAACCGATACAGGTTATTATGGATAAATCAAACCCATTGCATTTAATTGACTCAAAAGAAATATCTGTTCAACCTCATTATGGGCCTGTTGGCACTTTCAATGGCTTTAAAGAAAAGGAAAGAGACGATCAGCCGATTGATTATGTTTTTCTGAAAGGAAAATGGAAAGTGCTGAATCATGCTACTATCTCGCAAACATGGGAAGGAAGATTTGCTTCAGATCATTTTTCTGTATTGACTAAGCTTTTGATTAATTAATATGGGAGTTAATTTTTTATCTGTCGGGTGATAGTTTCGTCTTTTATTTTTAAGTCTTCAGCAAGCAGCAAGGTTTTACTAATAATAATAGATAAAAGCGAATCTCCTTCAAAAGGAAGGTAAACTTTTTGCTGCGCTTTTTCGCTGCTACCTGCAGGAACAATGCACAAATACTGATCGTTAGGCTCCATTAAAATGTTTCCACTTCCGATATGAATTTTATAAGTGCGGAGCTGTCCTTTTATGACTAAAAATTTCCCATCAAAAGAACATTGCCCGGCAATCTTAAGTCGTGGAATTAGTTTTTGCAATACTTCCCTTCTCATTTTAGCTGACTCTCCCAGATCTCCGAAAGAATATTCTCTCCAATAAGTATTAAGCCGGTTATCGCCCGTATCAGACCATTGCGGATCATTTCCAATGCTTGTAACACCTACGAATAAATCCACATCCCTCATTATTTCTGTAAACACTAATTTGGGAACATCAATAAGTTCCAGCAGTTCCCCTTCTTTATAGAATCTTACCTGGTCTGTAGCTATGTGGGTAAAAATACCTAAATCATTTGTCATGCCATTCCAATCGCTATCAACATAATATTGGGCTGACATATTCCAGGCTGGGATTTCAACGCCGGGTGTATTGTGAGAATCCCAATTCCCCATCAAATGATATTGCCAGCCACGTTGACGGCATAATGCGGCAAACTGATGTTGCCTTAAAATATGTGCGGCAAAACGATTTGAATAAGTATTTGTTTTTAATTCTGCGTCAGTAAGAATATAGACTTCACGATAAGCCTGTTTAAAAGGTTGTGTTATCTCTTTTGATTGTATAAAGTTTCGCCAGGCAATAATGGTGTCTATGGATGAATGAATGGGATGCCATAATTGTACTTCCGTGTCACTATTAATCCAATTTAAAGTTTCCTTATTTGAGGCTATTACATTTCCATTCTCAAAAAATCCTGTTTCCCACTCATTTTCCTTTTTAAATAACCATATCAATTTAGCAGCAACAATTTTTACCAAATTGTGATCAAGATAATTTTCTTTCCATTCATTGTATTTCCATGATTTCTTTTTTAGGTAGTATTTTTCAATTCTGTCTTTTTGAGCCTGTAGTTGGGCTTCAATTTCTTTAAAATCGTTTTTTAGATTTTTTAATTTTGAAGCATATTCTGATTTTACTTCCGCTGGTATGCTTTTTAAAGATTTTCCAGCTTTTTCCCATTGCTGGATATTATTATTCAGACCCTTTATAGTAAGAGTGCAAGTCGAAGTTCCGAAATCAATCCTCTTTATACCGTTTTGATCAAGTCCAAAGTCCATTACGCCAATTTCCTCAACATAGTCTCTGCTATATCCATTTTTTTGAGCGACTTCAGCAATAATCCTGTCAATGGATTTTAAGATAGTATTGTTAACGATTTTATTCCTGAATTTCATCAGCCTTGTAATACCTTCCTTAAAGGGCAATAATGAAAATGCATACATACAGGCATTTCCGGTTTTTATAGAAATAGAACCTGTTCCTGGTTTCTTTTTATAAGCAATTGAAGCAAAAGAATCAATAGAAACATTTATGTCGGGATCATTGATTAGGCCGGTACACCAGATTAGGCTCTTTAACGCATTATGATTTACATCTCTTAAGAAGTCTGTTATTTCATTTTTGTGAATGGCAATGATTAGCTCTTTTGTTAATGAAAGCCATTCGATAATTTTTGTTTTAAACTTTTCGGGCTCGATAGATTCTGTCAGTCTTTTTGCAGTATCTAACCACTTTTTTTGAGGACTTGACTTCTCACCAATGTCAAGACAATGACTAATCAGGTTAATCCAACTTTGTTTAGCTGAGGAATCTGTAATGGTTTCAAGATATGCAAGAATGGCCTTTCCGAGGTTGTCGTGCGGTGAAAGAGGTACAATTTTATTATCCAGCAGGAGGTATTCTATCTTCTCATTTATTTTTCTTGAATCAGAATAGGCATATTCTGATTCAGGAGATTTTAATAATGAAACTGTTTTTTTTAATAATTCAGTCAATCCTTCTTGACCAATACGGTTTGATACTATTGTAAGAAGCTTATTGGTTGACCACTTGAATGTATAGTCCGTGCATGCCTTCCAGTTATTGATCAGCTCAAAAAGCTCTGCATCTGTTAACTCCGCTTTGGAAAATGAATAGCCATGAAAGAGATTTGTTATAAGTTCTTCCTGTATTTTGTCAGTTTCTTTTTTTCTTTTGTTAAGTTCTGGCAATAAGCGACAAAGGATCATGATGTCCATTTTGCTTTTAATATCACTTGGCAGTAGCGCCAAATCTATTTCCTTGCTATCATAATATCCAGGAATGAACTGTCCGATTCCCGCAGTTTTCCTTTCTGCTTGTTTCCTGTTTTTAGCAACCTCATTTAATCTTTTTAGAATAGGAACATTGTTAGATTCTGCCTGATTGTCATTCTTAAGAAAGTCAAAAAATCCCATTTAGTTAGCCTCCTACAAGTGGTGTTAGTTTTACAAAACTGATAGTAGAATCTTTATGTAAAAAAAATGTTTGATCAAGTGTTTCAGCCTGAATGTTATCTATAAGAATAAAAAAACCGTTTTTAAGAAAGGCGTCTTTTGCTATTGCAAATTGCTTTTCGGGATCAATTTTTTTAAATTCCCGCATTCGAAATCCATTTAATGTAATTTCGGCGGCATCAGGTTGGATTAATCCGTAAAAGTTATTTTTTCTTTCCTCGTTGATTTTGGATACTTCAGCAAACACTCTTTTTTTTATGATACTTTCAACAGATACAAGAGATGCTGGAAATTCAATTTTGGATGAGTTTAAAACTTTTCCCGCAGTTGTTTCATCATTAATAGTAATCATTACTGTCTCCATCAGAAATCATTTAAGCGAAAGATATAAAAATTAGAATTCAGTAAGTAACGAACTTCTATTTTTTTACAAGCTTTATCATCGCACTGCTTCCTTCAGTACTTTCCAGTCTTGCTTCATATCTTTTTTCTTCAACCAGCGCCACCATATAAGATGTGTTGGGAGGAATAGAGCCCAGGTTTTCCGCCACCATGATTAACTCGTTGGAAGCATTTAATGCAGTTACCGGCAGTTTGACTATATAGGCTTTTTCGGTAAGACGGATATGCTCAAAGATGAGTTTGTCATTCAGAAAAAGAGAAATAGAGTCGCCGTCAATTTGTGCATTATCATAAAACCTTAACTCAATCGAATCACCGGAAACAGGAATTTCTGTAGTAAATACCTTTTTACGATTTACAAATTTCTCTTCTATTGTTTGTGGTTTTGCAGGAGGATGAACTGCTATTTTATTTTGCTGTACCGGCTGATCAATTTTTTTAACGGGTCGGTCAATTGTTTGCGGGGCCGCTTCAATGGTTTCCTTATGACCTAAAGGATTTGCCGAAACTATTGGTTTTTCCGGTTGCCTTTTTAATGACGATAAAGAACCGATGCTGTCAATGATGTCGGGATCATTAGCGCCGGTAATATAATTTTCAATTACAAAATCCCATTCATCGGGAAAATCAGGATTGTTTGTTTTATCCAGATGCACATCGCCGGTTTTTTGATTTTCATTATCCACTTTTGAAACAGATCCATCCAGCATCATCTTTCCATCGCCGGGGCAATTGAAATCGGCTCTTGATAAAAGCGGAACTTTTCCGGGAGATGATAACCGGCCGGTATTTTCTTCCAGTAATTCATCATCCCACCAAACAGCTTCATTGGTATTGGCATCAAAATATCCTTTGATACTATAACGGCGATAATTATTTGCAGATTCATAATAATAAGAAGTGCCCGTAAGATTATCGCCATTCTGAATGATCTTTACTTCTACTTTTTGTTTATTGATCTTTCCTTTCCATACGCCGGTTATCATTTGAGCCTCCAGATGAAATGAAGCAGCCAAAAGAGTAGCAATTGCGGGGATAAACTTTATTTTTTTCACAAAGGAATGAATTGGTTAATCAGTATTATAAACTGTTTTTGGGAAATATTATTTTACTGGAAAACACAATTGTCTCTGAAAATATCGAAAATGGAAAGATGATTATTGATTCGTAAGATTACCTGCCAAAAATCAGAAGGGATTTATCTTTACAGCGATTTTTTATGGAAACATTAGCATTGACTTCTTTGCTCAGATCTTCTTCTGATTTGTTTTCACCGGTAGTACCATTTAATTCCGGCAAAGACAAATTGCTGTTGCTCGATTTTACTGATGCCAATAATGAGCTAAATGAAACCATCTTAAATGATACCAGGGTCTTTACCCAATATGTTAATAAGAAACTAAATGATGCAGGAGCCCGGTATGGTATTGGCGGATATGCAGAACACAGGACTGTTTATAGACGGAGTGGGCTTTTTGGTTCTTCCGCAGCTGAATTGTCTGAAGAGCCGCGAAGACTCCATCTTGGAATAGATATTTGGGGTAAGCCTTATACTGCTGTAATGGCGCCGCTGAATGGCATTGTACACAGCTTTGCTTTCAATGATAATTTTGGTGATTATGGCGTAACGATCATTCTTACACACCAGCTAAGTGGTATTACCTTTTATACTTTGTACGGCCATCTTAGTTTAAACTCAATAAAAAATTTGAGAGAAGGCGAGTTGATAAAACGAGGCGATATATTTGCAGAATTTGGTATTCCAATAGAAAATGGTCATTGGCCACCGCATTTGCATTTTCAAATTATTGCTGATCTGCAGGGATGGAAAGGAGACTATCCCGGTGTTTGCAAATTTTCAGAAAGAGAAAGATGGTTAAGCAATTGTCCTGATCCGGATTTGATTCTGGGGATGATGAAATATATATAACTTGCCTGCTACACTAAGTCTGAAAGAAACAGCAAACTTATTTTTATAAAATGCCTTTAGTCAGGAATATTTACCTAAGACATGTTTAAGCGAAAAGGGAAAACAGCGCAAGTCAGGCATCCTGCCAATAGCAAAAGGCCGGAGGCAATCAAAAGAGATTGGCCTGTTTCTTTGTTGATGGCAAGACCGATTAAGCCCGCAATTGCCCCCAGCAATCCAATGATTAAATTCCCCAATCCAAAAACTGTAAAAAAATCATAGTTTATAATATTGTTATTTGCCAGAAAAGCGATAACCGCAGAAATTGACATTTCAATAATTAAAATCACACCGGCTTTTTTCATACAAGGAAGTTTAGTTTTTCATTCTGCAATTGTTTCACATAAACTTCCTTTTCATCTCTGTAAAATAAGTTCATAGTTTCAAATGGGATAATGCGTCCATCCTTGTGCACAATGTGTACACAGCTCTTTTTAATAGCTCTGACATCAAAATCCCAGGCATCAATAAACCGCATGATGATGATGCGAAAAAGGTTATTGTATGTCAAGCCAGGTGCATGAATTTGCGGAAGGCAACACAACAATTGTTTCATATTATCTTCAACCCGGTCAACAGAAATACCGGTGCTGAATATTTTTAATAAATGCTGGTACAGTTCCGCATCCTGTTCGTATACGATGGTATTGCGACTATTATCGAGCAAATGGGCTGGGTCAATGTACCTTGTGAGAGGGAAAACCTGGCCTGCAAGTTTTAAGGCATATCCCATAATGAGTGCATCAGGATTACATGGAACAGGAATTAAATCATTCGGTTGAAAAATATTCGTCTGTTCCAAAATTTTCTGACGCACTTCTGTCATTGTGATCCTGTCTGCTGCAGGATTAAAATTTTTTGCACGGCCGGCAACTTGTGTAGGCTGGAATGTAACACCTCGTACACAAGGTTGTTTCAAAGCAAACTCAATAATTTTCCCAATTTCATCGTCATTAAGATTTTTTTGCAGGGTTACAACAAGTGTTGTCGAAAGATTCAATTTGTTTAAGTGGTCAAGAGCCTTTATTCTTACATCTGTTAAATCTTCACCACGCAGTTGCTGCAATGTATTTGGCTTAAATGAATCAAACTGCAGGTAAATTTCGAAATCCGGCATATAAGATGCGAGCCTTTTCGCAAATTCAAAGTCCTTTGCAATCCGAATGCCATTTGTATTCACCATCAGGTGACGAATGGGTTTCTTTTTTGCTATGTCAAGTATTTCGAAAAAATCCGGGTGAATAGTAGGCTCTCCTCCGCTGATCTGTAAAACATCCGGTTGTCCTTCATTTGCTACAATAATATCAAGCATTCTTTCTACTTCTTCAATCGTCCGGTGCCTGCCGTAATGAGGCGAACTCATTGCATAACATGTAGGACAGGTAAGATTACAACGATCTGTAATTTCCACAATTGTTAAACAACTATGCTGCTCATGATCCTGGCACAAACCGCAATCGTAAGGACAGCCATAATGTGTTTTGGTATTAAACGCCAGCGGCATTTCCGAGGGTTTATTATAATTGCGTATGTTTTTATAATAAGGTACATCGGTCGCTATTAATACTTTATTAAAGCCATGTTCTGAACAGTTTTTCAGCATGTACACATTATTATTCTCAAAAACAATTTTAGCATCTATACGCCGAAGGCATTCAGGGCAAAGGCTTAGCGTAAAATCATAATAGGTATAAGGACGTTCAGGCATAAGAAAGATTTAATAACTTTTTGGGATAAATAATGTAAGAATAATAATAAACAAGGCCGGAAATACAAGTCAGTTGTATTGTTGATAATCCAATGCTAAAAGTATAATGAGGTTTGATAAAATCAAGCAGAAAACGAAACAGGAGGTATCCAATCATGAATAATTTAAAAATTGCACCTTCATTAAACACAAACCTTTTTCTAATTCTTGCAAGAACAATCCAAAAAACAAGCAGAAAAAATATTTCATAGAGAGCTACCGGGTGTCGCATTTCGCCGTCACCCAGATTCATACTCAAAAAAAAATTCGTTGCACTGCCATAAGTTTCTTCATAAACTCCCATAGTGAAGCATCCTAAACGACCTATGATCAAAGCCAGCAGTATAGGAGGCACAAATAAATCTCCCGAAGCCTTTC
>Ga0187892_10011881_pt1 | contig 10536 bp, 9 predicted proteins | sample MA1701073metaG_FD_139345 | JGI IMG/M metagenome (GOLD analysis project Ga0187892, IMG submission 139345) | Bio-ooze microbial communities from a basaltic lava cave in the Kipuka Kanohina Cave System on the Island of Hawaii, USA - MA170107-3 metaG ...
AATTGCCCGCGCTTTGGCCACGGAACCGCGGCTTCTCCTCCTCGATGAACCCACCGCTGGCATGAATCAAGCCGAATCTATGGACATCATGGAATTAATCCAGCGGATTCGCAAAGAAGGGATCACCATTTTGCTGATCGAACACCGCATGAGCCTAGTCATGCAAATTTCCCAGCGGGTGTATGTATTGGATCATGGAGAAAAGATTTCTGAAGGCAGTCCAGCTGAAATTCAGTCCAATCCCAAGGTGATTGAAGCTTATCTTGGATCCGGACAACAGACAGCAGAGATAGAGCAATTGGGGCATGCTTAAAAATGCTAGAGACCAAAAATTTATTTGTGTCATATGGAAAAATCATTGCTCTTCACAATGTAAATATTCGAGTAGAGAAAGGCGAGATCGTCACGCTCATTGGAACCAACGGTTCCGGAAAGAGCACATTGCTGAAGACAATCTCAGGGTTAATCAAGCCCACCGGCGGCGAAATATATTTTGAAAGTGAACGTATAGATAGAGAATCGGGCCACGAAATTGCACAAAGGGGCATCGCTCAGATCCCGGAGGGGCGCAGAATTTTTCCTCTACTGACGGTGGAAGAAAATCTACTTATGGGGGCTTTTTTTCGCCGGGATCACTCCCTTATAAAGAAAGATATGAGCCGTATTTTCGGGATGTTTCCAATTTTAGAAGAAAGAAGAAAACAATTGGGAGGAACTCTTTCCGGAGGAGAGCAGCAAATGCTGGCGTTTGGCCGAGCTTTGATGAGCCGTCCCAAGCTCCTCACTTTGGATGAACCCTCTATGGGATTAGCTCCTGTCATTGTGGAGAGAGTTTTTGAAATAATTAAAGAGGTTAACCGCCAAGGTGTGACAATCCTTTTGGTGGAACAGAACGCTCGAGCTGCGCTGTCTACAGCACAACGGGGGTATGTGATGGAAACGGGGGGGGTTCTTTTGGAAGGCCCAACCCAAATGTTATTGTCAGATGACCGCGTGAAGAAATGCTACTTGGGCATTCAGGAGATACATATATTATAGGAGGAAGTGGATCGCGATCACATGTGATTCCCTGCTTCACACCGCTCGTTTGCTTCCGTCAACATTAGTCTTAACTTAACAATCGGACCATCATTTCTTATGAAATCGTTGCGCATTGAAATTATTTGTATTGGGTCAGAACTTTTGTCTCAGCGTGTTAATTCCCACACTGTGTATTTGGGTCAGAAGCTGGCTCAGCTAGGATGCTCGGTTGCCCGGGAACATACAGTGGGAGATGACAAAAAAATCATGGCCGAAGTATTCAAAGAAGCCTATAAGCGGGCTGATGTGATTATCTCATGCGGTGGATTGGGACCCACTTTTGATGATTTGACAAGAGACGTATGGTCAAAGGTAACAGGACGTCGCCTGCTTTTTCAAAAGCCACTCGTGGATGACATTCGTGAAAAATTTCGTATGCGGGGGAATCGCATGCCGTATCAAAATCGGAACCAAGGATATATTCTTAAAGGAGCTGAAGTCATTCCCAATCATGTGGGGACTGCCCCCGGGCAATTTCTGGCAACAGAAGGGAAGCTCTTGGTTTTGTTGCCTGGCCCAAAAAATGAACTGGCCCCTATGGTAGAAGAGGTTGTTATTCCGCGTTTGTCAGAGAAAATTCCCTCATCCTTTATTAAGCAGAAGTCTTTTCATTTGGTGGGTGTTTCAGAGTCCCAGATCGATCAGATGATTCGACCCTTGGTTTCTCAAAGTAAATCACATCGTGGTTGCCATGTGATTCACAGCATTTTGGCGTCTGAATCCATCGTTACTGCTAAATTTCAAGTTGAAGGACCCAATAGTGAGAGGGTGACAAAAGTGGTCCAGTTCTTAACAGAGAGATTTAGAAGGAAACTGAGTCGATTTCTCTTTGGGGAAGATGAGGAAAAGTTAGAAGAGGTGGTGGGAAACCTTCTTCGCGTGAAGCGTCAAACATTGGCCGTGGCGGAGTCCTGTACGGGAGGCCTTATTGCAAAAATGTTAACGGATATCCCGGGATCATCCGATTATTTTCAGGAGGGACTCATACCTTATTCTAATAAGAGCAAAATTGAACTTTTGAATTTAAGTAGGAAAACATTGGATAAGCATGGAGCGGTTTCAGAACCCATTGCGTGCGAAATGGCCCTGAATTTGAGAAGGAAAGCAAAGGTTCATTATGCACTCTCCGTTACTGGGATTGCGGGTCCCAACGGCGGATCGCCGGAAAAACCCGTTGGTCTTGTTTACATAGGTTGTGCCGGACCCAAACGTGTGATGGTTGAATCCTTTCGGTTTCGAGGAGATCGCAGCTGGATCCGTATGCGTTCTTCCTTAATGGCATTGGAAATTCTGCGAAAAGAATTAAGAAAGTAATTCATGCCCTCGGTTCGTTACGCCCAGCATTTTTTAGTTGATCAAAGTGCGGTTCACAAGATCGTTTATGCTCTTAATTTGAGTCAAAACGATCAGATTCTTGAAATTGGTCCGGGGATGGGAGCTTTGACCTCCGAGTTGATCAAAAAGGCGGCCCATGTCACAGCGGTTGAGATAGACGGGGTATTGGTCAAGGAATTGGAGAGGCGCTTTGCGTCAAACCAGAACTTCACCCTTTTCCAAAATGATATTCTAAAATTCGATCTCAGATCCTTAACAACCGAAAACCCGGGCGCCGGACGATATAAAATTGTGGGAAATTTGCCATACAATTTGACGTCGCCGATCTTAAGGCGACTTTCGTTTTGGAATGAATGGTCCATGGGATGCATTATGGTTCAAAAAGAGGTGGGGGACCGGCTGTGTGCTGACGTGGGAACTTCCGATTATGGCGCGTTAACCGTAGGAATGAATTTAACCTGTGAACTGGAAAAAGTTTTTGATTTGTCGCCCGGCGCCTTTAAACCCCCGCCCAAGATCAAATCCTCGGTTGTCAAAATCACCCGTCGGCCGGTTCCGTTGACTGACAACATAAAGGGAACTCAAAGAGTGATTCAAGCGGCTTTTCAACAGCGGCGCAAGACGATATTAAACTCTCTTTCTCATGGGCTGACTTTGTCAAAAGATAGAGTCCGTACGATTTTGGCAATGAGTGGCGTGATGGAATCTCAACGACCGGAACAAATTTCCGTTGACCATTTCGTGGCTTTGTCTAAAATGTTTGAGAGGCAAAATGACAAACCTTGATCAACAGCTCGAGCGTATAAAACGGGGTGTCACAAAATTTGTTTCAGAACAAGAACTCCGCCAGAAATTAAGCCAGGGAAAATCCCTCCGGGTTAAGCTGGGGGTTGATCCGACTTCCCCAGATCTCCATTTGGGTCACACCGTGGCTATCAATAAATTGCGCGTTTTTCAAGATTTGGGCCATACGGTGGTATTTATTATTGGAGATTTTACCGCTGCCATCGGGGACCCTTCAGGCCGAGATGCCACGCGTCCTCCCCTCACTGAGGACGACATCAAAAGCAACATCAAAACCTATGAATCACAAGTATTTCGTATCCTTGATCGGGAAAAAACTGAAATCCGTTATAACAGTGAATGGTTAGAAGGGCTTTTTGATAAAAAGAATCCGGCCTTTCTACCGAAAAGTCTTTTGCGCCATCATACAGTTCAGCAATTGCTGGAACGAGATGACTTTACTGAACGTCGCAAGGCTGGCCAACCGATTACGGTGTTGGAGCTCTTGTATCCTCTTTTTCAAGGATATGACTCGGTGGCCATCAAAGCCGATGTGGAACTTGGAGGTAATGATCAGTTGTTCAATTTATTAACAGGACGTCAAATGCAAAAAGACGCAGGCCAAAAGCCTCAAGTGGTGGTCACATTGCCCCTTCTGGAAGGATTGGATGGAGTGAGAAAAATGTCCAAATCATTCGGAAATCATATCGCACTTAACGATGCGCCCAATGATATGTTCGGAAAAGTCATGTCCATCCCAGATGATTTGATGTTTAAGTTTTATGAGCACTTGACTGAAGAAAACATAACGGAAGTGAAAAGTCAGCATCCCAAAGAAGCCAAGTTGCGCCTGGCGGGTCTTATTACAGCTCGTTTTCATGGCGAAGACAAGGCTCGAGCGGCTCGGGACCACTTTGATAACGTTTTTTCTCAAAAAAAGAATCCTGAGGAAATTGAGGAGTTTCGGTTAAAGACCAATGGCATGGATGTGGTTCAGGTTCTTCTAGAAGCGGATCTGGCTCCCTCTAAAAACGAAGCGCGGCGGCTTGTGGAACAAGGTGGAGTCCAGTTGGATGGTAAGCGCTTGGCCATCGGAGAAAAAATTTCTTTAAAGAAACCCGCCGTATTAAAAGTAGGAAAGCGGCAGTTTCGAAAACTCATACCTTAGGTAAAAAGGAATAGGAGGAAACATGAATCCCCTGGTTCAACTTTCAAAGCTTAAACAGAGTTATTGGTTAGATTATATCCGCCGTGATCTATTAACTTCCGGAGAGTTAAAGCGCATGATCGAGGAAGAGGGGTTGCGGGGCATGACATCAAATCCCACAATTTTTCAAAAAGCCTTAGAGTCCAGCCAACAGTACGACCAATCCTTAAAAAAATACAGTAAAAAATTCAAATCGGAAGAAGACATCTTCGAAGCCATCGCGATTGAAGATATTCAACAAGCGTGTGATATTTTCGCCTCCGTATTCAAATCCGCAAACGGCAAGGACGGATTTGTGAGCCTTGAAGTAAATCCTCAACTTGCCTATGACACAAAAGCCACACTGGCCTCGGCTCAGCGCTTGTGGAAAAAAGTCAACCGTCCCAATGTCATGATTAAGATTCCGGGAACAAAAGAAGGCCTTCCTGCGGTTGAAGAAGCCACGTATTTGGGGATAAATGTCAACATAACCCTGCTTTTTTCAGTCGAAGTTTATAAACAGGTGGTTGAGGCTTATTTTAAAGGACTGGAACGGCGCCTTCGAGATGGCAAACCCATTACAAACATTAATTCAGTCGCAAGCTTTTTTGTAAGTCGTGTGGATTCTATTTTGGACAAACAATTGGACGCCCTCATTGAACAAGGAGGTCCGGATGCGACTTTGGCTTCCGAATTGCTTCATAAAGCAGCGGTGAACAACGCCAAATTGGCTTACGAATATTATTCGGAAGCCATTGGAACCCCCCGATTTTTAAAATTGCAACAAAAAGGAGCCAATGTGCAGCGGCTTCTTTGGGCCAGTACCAGTTCCAAGGACAAACGCATTCACGATATTTATTACGTTGAAGAATTGATTGGCCCAGATACGGTTAACACCATGCCCCCGCCCACGGCTGAGGCTTTTCGTGATCATGGCTTGGTCAAAGAAACATTGACAAAAGATTGGGATAAAGCAAAAAAAGAGATTTTGGCTTTGGCAAGACTAGGAATTCGCCTAGATGAATTAACAAAAAAACTCGAAGAAGATGGTGTGAGGGCATTTATTCAATCTTATCGGGATCTCTTAGGCGTTGTTTGTAATAAAAGAGAGCTTTTGACCGGGACGTTGGCCAAAACTGTTCAATTAAGGCTCATTAATCATCAATCTGTTTTTGAAAATGGCCTTGCCCCATTGAAAAAAGGAGGATGGCTTAAGAGAATTTGGAGCAAAGATGCCACTTTTTGGAAACAAGAGGAAGCCCATCAAAAAATCATTCAAAATTCGCTTGGATGGTTAACTGTCACAGATAAAGTCCAAGAAAATCTAAAAGGTCTAGATCGTTTGGTGGGGGATGTAAGGAAAGCCAAGTTTGCCAATATATTGCTCCTCGGTATGGGCGGCTCAAGCTTGTGCCCAGAAGTGTTGCGTTTAACCTTTGGCAAAAAATCTGGATATCCTGACTTTGCCATCCTCGACAGCACAGATCCGGCTTCTATTTTGGAGAAAACCAAGCGCGCCAAACCGAAAGATACGCTCTACATTGTGGCCAGCAAGTCTGGATCCACCATTGAGCCAAATGCGTTCTTTTCTTACTTTTATGAAGAAGTAAAAAAGAAAAAAGGAAATAGAGCCGGCGAAAATTTCATTGCGATCACAGACCCCGGAACGCAAATGGAAGCGTTGGCAAAAGAGAAAAAATTTCGCCACATCATTTTAAATCCCCCTGATATTGGAGGACGATATTCCGCTTTGTCCTTCTTTGGTATGGTCCCGGCCGCGCTCATGGGGATTCCCGCTAAGGAATTAATTGATCGGGCCAATCGAATGGCAGCGGCCTGTTCCGCTATGATTCCAGCAGAACGAAATCCCGGGGCTTTGCTGGGGGTGTCTCTGGGAGAACTCGCCAAAGCGGGACGCAATAAGGTCACATTCTTTATCGCCAAGGAAATTGAGTCCTTTGGAACATGGGTTGAACAATTGATTGCGGAAAGCACCGGAAAAGAAGGTGTGGGTATCTTGCCAGTCGAGTCGGAATCAATTCAAGACCCCGAAAAATATGGCTCAGATCGTTTGTTTGTCTCCATTCAACTTGAGAAAGGAAACACAGCCCTGGATCAGAAATTAAAAAAGCTGGAGAAAGCGCATTTTCCCGTTATCCGTGTCATTATCAAAGACAAATTCGACATTGCCGCTCAATTTTTCCTCTGGGAAATGGCCACGGCCATTGCCGGAAAATGCCTTGGCATTAATCCTTTTGATCAGCCCAATGTTCAAGAGGCAAAAGAATTGGCCAAACATGTGATCTCTGAATATAAAACCAAGGGAGATCTGCCAAAGGAAAGTCCTATGTATGAAGATGATCTGGTCCAAGTCTTTGGAAAAAACGGAGGTAGCCACCCAGTAAAATTGGAGGAAGCCTTACAAGGTTTTTTGACCAATTTGCGAGAGAAGGATTATGTGGCTCTTCTGGCCTATCTTACACGCGAAAAGAAGAATGAAGAATTGCTGCAAGACATACGGCATCAGATTTTAAAATCCAAAAAAGTCGCCACCACATTGGGATTTGGTCCTCGTTATTTACATTCGACAGGTCAACTTCATAAAGGGGGAGACGGCCATGGCGTCTTTATTTCCATTACAGCCGAAGACCAACAAGACGTCTCCATACCGGGAAAAGGGTACAGTTTTCACATTTTGAAAGAGGCGCAGGCCCGCGGTGATACAAATGCTCTGCGCGAAAAAGACAGGCGCGTTTTGCACATTCATTTGAAGGATTCGAAGAAAGGGCTTTTGAAGTTGAAAGAATCTTTTAAAAAAATATCACCAAATTAGAGTTATTCTCCTTGACGGTTGTTATTTCCAAAGACGAACCCACATTTAGAAAAGAAGCCGCGCGGCTTTTTATGGAAGCGGCTCATTTTTCGATTAAAGAGCACGGCTCATTTGCTGTGGCTCTTGCGGGAGGGCAGACGGCTCAAAAACTTTATGTGACTCTGAGAGAGCCGTATTATCGGGACCGTATCCTGTGGGAGAAAATATACTTTTTTTGGGGCGACGAGCGCTGCGTTCCACCGGACCATCAAGAGAGTAATTATAAACGAGCTTACGACGAACTTTTCTCAAAATTAAATATCCCAGTCGACCATATTTTTCGGATTCCGTCTGAGATCACACCCCCTTTTGAAGCCGCCAGAACCTATGAGAAGACGTTAAAAGCATTTTTTAACGTCAGCAACACCCCCCCTCAGTTTGATCTCATTATTTTGGGTGTGGGTGAGGACGGCCATACAGCCTCTTTGTTCCCCGGCTCTTCCGCATTAAAGGAACAAGAACATTGGGTTGTGGCCATTCACGTAGACGCATTGGGCTCTGATCGCATTACTCTTTCGTATCCTGTCATTAATAATGCGAAACGCATCTTGGCTCTTTGTGCTGGCGAGTCCAAGGCTAAAATTGTGAGGGAAATTTTTCTAAAAGATCTTCCTCAGAATCGCTATCCTATTCAGAAAGTGAAACCGGTTTCAGGCGAGATCACGTGGGTCTTTGATGCCTTGGCTGCGGCCAAACTACCGCCAGACATTTCTGCCATAGCGATCCATGTTTAGTTTCCTGTTGGCCACACTTCTCATTACTGCCCCTTCACGATCATTTCACCCCGGTCAAACGTTGGTTGTGGGGGCCGTCACTGGCTCGCGCCATTCGCCTGTTCTGATTTGGAAAAATAAAATAGTGCCTTTTTATGCCAGTCGCCAGGGTAGTTGGCGCGCTTTGACACGGGTGCCGTTGGATGAGACATCAGGTGAAAAAGAGTTGGAAGTCGAAAGCTATATAGGCGAGTCTCGGAAAATCATACGCCAACCTTTTAAAATTCAGATTGTTTCTGTTCAGTTTGGTCACGAAACTCTTCATTTTGGTATAGAAAAAGCTCTCCTACTTAATGATCCTTCTGAGGATGAGGAATCGCAGGTCATCCTGGGAAGTTTGAAGACGATATCCAAGGATCGCAAACAATATTGGAAAGGTCGGTTTGGCCGACCTGTCAAGGGGATCATTTCATCCCGGTATGGAATTAAACGGGAAAAAGTTGGTCAAAAAAAAGCTGATTTTCATAAAGGCGTCGATTTTATAGCTGCTCTGGGAGAGCCAATTAAAGCTCCTAATCAGGGAATCGTTATTTTGGTACGAGATTTTAAATTTCACGGCAAAACAGTTGTATTAAATCACGGCCAGGGGTTGGGCTCGATTTATATTCATTTAAACAACATCCTTGTTAAGGAAGGAGAAAAAGTAAAGAAAGGCGAGACGTTGGGCGAAGTCGGAACAACAGGCCTTGCGACCGCGCCTCATCTCCATTGGGGAGTCTATGTTCATGCCGAGCCAGTAGATCCGGAGCAGTGGTTGGAAGAAGAGTTTTAAAGTATTATTTACGAACTATGTTAAAAGAGGGCGACAAAGCTCCGGTTTTTGAACTGAAGGACGAGGCCGGAAAAACAATCACCTTGAATGATTTCAAGGGAAAAAATGTTGTTTTGTATTTCTATCCTAAAGATGACACCCCTGGTTGTACCAAAGAAGCTTGCAGCTTTCGCGACAAACAACTCGATTTTTCAAGAAAGAATGTTGTCATCCTGGGCGTAAGCGCAGACAGTATCGAATCCCATATTAAATTCAAAGAAAAGTATCGTCTTCCCTTTTCCCTTTTAAGCGATCCAGATAAGAAAACCATTAAAGCCTATGATGTTTGGAAAAAGAAAAGTCTTTATGGCAAAGAATACATGGGAATTGAACGAACCACCTTTGTCATTAATGACAGGGGCAACATTGCCAAGATTTTTTCTCGCGTTAAAGTAGACGGACACATCGAGGATGTTCTCTTAGCCGTGAATTAGAAATGGCGTCTTTTTATCAGTCCACGATTGGAAAAAAAGTTGTTGTTGCGGTCACGGGTCTTATCTTAGTGGGCTTTGTTTTTGTGCATCTTCTTGGCAATCTTCAAGTCTTCCTTGGGGCTGCGGTAGTTAATGATTACGCTGTTTTTTTACGAAGTAAACCTGGATTCTTATGGTTAACTCGAATTGTCCTGCTTATTTCAGTCCTTTTGCACATCATTAATACCGTTCAATTAAGGCGGCGTAATAAGGACAGCCGGCCCATCCCTTACATTAATCAAGAGAACATTCAAGCGAACCTCGCATCCAGAACACTGTTTTGGGGCGGTCTTTTTTTGGCTGTTTATATTGTTTATCACCTTTTGCATTTTACATGGGGATCAGTTCATCCTGATTTTAGTCATACAGACATTTATGGGAATATGGTGAAAGGATTTTCAGTATGGTATGTCTCTGCTTTTTACATCTTGGGCATGGTTGCTTTAGGCTTCCACTTGTATCACGGAGTATGGAGTGTGTTTCAAACGTTGGGTTTTAATCATCCCAAATGGAATGTGGCTCGGCGGGCTTTTGCCACCGTTGTGTCTGTTGGAATAGCGGTGGGTTATATTTTTATTCCGGTTTCTGTCATGGTAGGGATTCTTAAATGAATTTAGACGCCAAATGTCCTTCCGGGCCAGTTGAGTCCCGTTGGCAAAAACATAAGAATGACCTTAAGTTGATAAATCCCGCCAACAAACGAAAATACACGTTGCTTGTGGTGGGATCAGGCCTCGCAGGCGCTTCTGCTGCCGCTTCGCTCGCAGAATTGGGTTATAACGTGAAATGTTTTTGCATTCAAGACAGCCCTCGCCGCGCCCACAGTATTGCGGCCCAAGGCGGCATTAACGCAGCCAAAAATTATCAGAACGACGGAGACTCGGTTTATCGTCTTTTTTACGATACCGTCAAAGGGGGAGATTTTCGTGCTCGGGAAACCAATGTGTACCGATTGGCAGAACTGAGCTTAAACATCATTGATCAATGCGTAGCACAAGGAGTGCCATTTGCCAGAGAATACAGCGGCTATTTAGATAATCGTTCCTTTGGCGGAGCTCAGGTCGCACGCACGTTTTATGCCCGAGGTCAGACCGGGCAGCAATTGCTTTTGGGTGCCTATTCTGCGCTGGAACATCAGATTTCGCTCGGGAAAATCCAAATGTTTTCGCGGTATGAAATGTTGGATCTGGTGGTGGTAGACGGAAGAGCCCGAGGCATTGTAA
>Ga0187892_10011883_pt1 | contig 10535 bp, 8 predicted proteins | sample MA1701073metaG_FD_139345 | JGI IMG/M metagenome (GOLD analysis project Ga0187892, IMG submission 139345) | Bio-ooze microbial communities from a basaltic lava cave in the Kipuka Kanohina Cave System on the Island of Hawaii, USA - MA170107-3 metaG ...
ATGCTAATAGATTGATAAAAGCTTCAGGTAAAAATCCCTTTTCTTTAAAACCTTCAGTTAGTTCATTTGTATTCGGATCAGTCCAGTTCATAGCAAAAACGGGAAAGCCATATTTAGCGCCGTCTCTTTTACTTAATTTTCCATCAGGCCCTAATATCAGGGGGAAGTGGGCCCATTCAGGCATTTTATCAATTCCAAAAAGATATTTCCACAAAAGAACATGAACAGGTGCGCTGGGCAGCCATTCTTCACCACGAAAAGCATGTGTTATTTTCATCAGGTAGTCATCTACTACAACCGCCAAATGATAAGTTGGCATTTCATCAGCTTTCAACAAAACTTTATCATCAACAATGGAACTATCAAAATGTACTTCGCCTCTTATCATATCAGTAAATCGCACCGTTTCATTTTCCGGCATTTTTATACGGATCACATGTTTTGTTCCCGCATCCAGCAACTGCTTTGTTTCGCTTTCTGAAAGAGATAATGAGTTTCGCATCTTCAGCCGTACATTCTTATCGTATTGCGGCGAAGGATTATCTGTTGTTTTAAAATCATGCCTCATTTTTTCCAACTCTTCCGGCGTGTCAAATGCATAATAAGCATAGCCATCCGCTACCAATTGCTCTGCATATTTTCTATACATCTCTTTTCGTTCGCTTTGACGATAAGGGCCATATTCGCCACCATGCATCGGGCTTTCATCGGGAATCAATCCGGCCCATTCAAGACAATCATAAATGTATTGTTCAGCACCCGGCACATAGCGGCTTTGATCCGTATCTTCAATGCGAAGGATAAAATCTCCGTCGTGTTTTTTTGCAAATAAATAATTGTATAAAACAGTCCTCACTCCACCCAGATGCAAACCACCGGTGGGGCTCGGTGCAAAACGTACTCTGACCTTTTTATTCATAGGCTGCAAAGATAAAGTGTATAAGGTACAAGGGATAAGGTACAAGCTATGATAGAAAGAACATTACTGACTTTTTTTCTTGTTCCCTGTTCCTTGTACCTTGTGTCTTTATGAAATATTTTATCAAAACTCCATGGTGGTTAAAAAAGATATATCCGTCTTATATATGGAGTATTGACACAAAAGAAAAGATCATTTATCTCAGTTTTGATGATGGGCCTCATCCCGTTGCTACGCCGTTTGTATTGGATGAACTTAAAAAGTATAATGCAAAAGCTACTTTTTTTTGTATTGGTAAAAATGTAGTGGCAGAGCCTGCCATTTACCGGGGAATATTGGATGAAGGGCATGCCGTGGGCAATCACACTTATCATCATTTCAATGGCTGGAAAACAAAAGACAATATTTACCTTGATGATGTAAGAGAAGCAGGAAAGGTTATAGATTCAATCATGTTTCGTCCGCCTTATGGAAGGATCACTTCTTTCCAGTCAACAAATATTGCGGCCGCATTAAAAAGACCATCAGCAAAGATCATTATGTGGGATGTTATCAGCGGAGATTTTGATGAAACATTAAGCGGAGATCAATGTGCACAGCATATTATTTTAAATGCAAAACAAGGTTCTATCATTGTTTGTCATGATAGTGAGAAAGCAATGCCTCGTCTTAAAACACTTTTACCAATTGTATTAAACTACTATCAAAGCAAATCATATCGCTTTGAAAAATTGGAGTTTTTTTGAATGTAAAAATAGTGACAGAAGAAAATATATGACTATAATGATACCGATATAAGTGTTTGGGACTCACCTAAAAAATTTAGGGCCTGGGTAGAAACCCTGGCCCGTTTTTAATCCGTACCCTATGAAAACTGGTCTAAAGGTAAAATAATTTTTCATTAATCCAAACTAATTTACAAGTGTTTGTGTCATGCTTTCTAACAATTTTCTGCGGCTCTTTGAAGCTTAATTTTGCCTGCTTATGAAGCTTATTGATACCCACGCCCATGTTTATTTAAATGAGTTTGACAACGATTTTGATGCCATGATCGGCAGGGCAAAAGAGAAAGGTGTTTCCAAAATTTTGATGCCGGCAATTGATTCGGCTACACATGAAAATATGTTGAAGCTCGAAGAGAGATTTCCTCAAAACTGCATCAGTATGATGGGGTTACACCCCTGCTCGGTAAAAGAGAATTACAAGAAAGAGTTGGAAATAGTCGTTGATTATCTTTCTAAAAGAAAGTTTGCAGCTGTCGGGGAGATCGGGCTTGACTTTTACTGGGATCTTAGTTTTACCGGTCAGCAATACGATGCATTTAACCAGCAGGTGGAATGGGCCCTACACTATGATATTCCGGTTGTTATCCATAGCCGTAATGCCACGGATGAATGTATTAAGGTGATTCAGCAACACCAAAATGGAAAGCTGAAAGGTGTGTTTCACTGCTTTTCCGGAACAGAGGAGCAAGCCAGGCAGGTAATTGATGCGGGTCTATACCTTGGCATTGGCGGTGTGCTGACTTACAAAAATGCAGGTCTTGATAAAGTGATAAAAGATATAAGCCTGGAAAATATAGTGCTCGAAACTGACGCACCTTACCTTTCACCCGTTCCATTCAGAGGAAAGCGGAATGAATGCAGCTATATTATTTATACAGCTCAAAAACTGGCTGAAATAAAAGAAATGGATATAAATGAAATTGCAAACATCACTACGCAAAACGCTGAAAAATTATTCGGCCTCTAAAACCTGAAGCTGTATTTTTGCTGCCCTTTAATGGGGCTTGTCCCGAAAAATCGGGATGGTTGAATTCCGACTTTGGTCGGCGTCGTTGGTCGGGAAAAATGTGTAGAGAAGTTAAGTCTTCATAGGAAAGAAGTTTTTGATAGTATAAAATAACGGAGACCTGCTCGAGTGGTTGAAGAGGCACGCCTGGAAAGTGTGTATACGGGAAACCGTATCGAGGGTTCGAATCCCTCGGTCTCCGCAAATGTCCGAACCAAAACAAAAGATATATGACTAAGCACTAAAGAGTGCTGAATATCTGATAGTATCAAAAAAAGTTCGGAACTTGAAATCAAACATCTTTTCCAACTCTCAGTTCCATTGAATAATGAATCCCATTCAAAAAATCACTCACTGATTATTAGCGTTGGCAAACTGCTGAATATCGCTCTTGCTGAATGTTGTCAATTCAATAATGCTTGCATGATGTCTTAAAAAAGGCGGGATAATTTGAAGTGCTTCTTCTTTGCTGTTAAAATCGCTGATGAACCATGATTTGTGAACACCGGATTTACAACCCCATTGTGCATTTGCCAGTAAATGTGAACCGGATTCAACAAACAATTTGATAACCTGCTTGCATTCAAAAGTATTTTCTGAGTGAGGGATTTCAATTAAATAAGTTGCCATTTTTTAGATTTAGTTTGATGATTGATTATTTATTTATCGAAACTATTATTAAACGTTTTTGTTGTTTTACTTCAAACCAAACCAACGGGCTTTTCTGCTTGAACCAAAATATTCCTTTTCTGCAACCAGCATTGCTGAAGCGTCATGATGAATTCCAAAAGGCTTGGGCCCGGAGAAAAAATCAACGTCTACACGTCCAACTTCACCCTTGCCAAACTCAATATAACAGGAACCTGCACCGGTGTATGGAACATCGTTTTTATTTCCTTGATATGCTGCAATGATAGAAGCCGCAGCAATTTTTGCAGCGCCTTCTGCAAATACACCTGCCTTTGGTGTTCCTACACTGGTTACATCACCAATGGCATACACATTGGGAAACTTTGTGACAAGGTTGGCTCTGTCAGCCGGAATCCATCCATTCTCCGTCATGCCGCTTTGCAATACTACATCTGGCGCCACATGTTTGGGAATGCCGAGGAAGAGATCGAATGGCATTTCTGTTCCATCATCAAGAATGGCTACGTTTGCACGAAGAGAGCTCACTTTATGCTGTGGTATGAATTGAATATTTCTTGCTCCAAAAGCTTTGATCAATGCTTTAGATGAATCAGGCGAAGGGGGGAATAGGCGAGCCAAATGGCATGACAATACTGATGGTGCAGGCATCACGTACACCACGGTTTATTAAGTGATCATGAAGCATCAAAGCAGCTTCACTGGGAGCAGGCGGACATTTGAATGGTGCGCCACATACACCAACGATAGCATGACCTTTTGTAAAATGAGGAATCACTTCCCTCAATTTTTCTGCACCTTCAAAAGAATAGTATTCATTTCCGTATTCTGTAAGTCCCGTTGTGGCATTGATATCGTAATTAGCGCCCAACGCTACTACTAATACATCGGCTTCATACGTTCCGTTTTGTGTGGTGACAATTTTCTTTTCAGGATTAATAGACGTAATGATTTCTTTTCGAAACTGCACACCCGGTTTTACAATACTGCTGTAAGAAATCTTAACAGCATCCGCCGGCTTGCGGCCAAACATTACATCCAGCTTTGAAAAGCCAAAATAAAATGAATCGTTTTGATCAATCAGGGTAAGATCAAGATTATCACCAATCGTTTCTGAAAGTATGGAAGTGAGTTCCAATCCTCCGAAACCCGCACCTAATACTACTACGCGTAATTTCATGTAAAGAGTTTAATTAAGCTATATAATAATAATGTTTAATACCAGCGAATATTTTGCATGGCATCTTCGTTGCGTCGCAAGCACTTTATCTTTTGTGCAAATGGCATCTGCAGTTTCAAAATCAAAGTTGCTAAATGAGTTTGAAAAAAATTGAGTCAACTATAGTAATAAGGTTAGTGCTGCTATGACGCTGCTTTCTACTAAGGTAATAAGGTCATTTGTTTCGGCTGGCTTTAAACCTTAGTAGTATATAATTGTTAAATGAACCCAACCTTATTATTTTATTTAATCTCTCACCAATTTATCTTTTGTCAATTATAAATTGAATCTTCTTTTTTATTTAAAGCCAAACATTTTGGAAATAGCTGTCAGCGATAGACAAATACCTGTAATAGCAGAAAAAATAAAACCCGCTGCAGGCACATACAGTAACCAATTTACAGTATAAAAGCCAGTAAGATAAATACCTGCCCACAAGATGGCGCCTGCAAATGCAAACCATACACGCATTGATTTGGAAGTTCTCATAATTATTTTTTTGTGATGATACCATACAAGGAATAACCAAGCGACTTCGTATTTTGCTGAATAGAATTCCCAACAGTACTCCGCAATGCTTCGCTGCGGAGTGTAGTATCCGTTGTTGAGTAAAGATGTACTGCACAAGTGTGCGACCTGCCTACCGGACAGGCAGGCGCAAGGGACGATGATAGCAGTAATATAGCCGGGTACATAAAAATTTCAATTCACTTTTTATTTCCTGACAGTATAGTAAGGAAATAACTTTTTTGAAAGATCATAAGCTTAAGAATAAACCTTAAGCTTATGAGTAAATTTTAATGATTAATTTTTGCCAGGCTGAGCAACTATGCGCAAATAAGGTTTAACTGTTTTCCAACCCTGCGGATACTTTTCTTTTGCTTCTTCATTCGATACGGCGGAAACGATAATCACATCATCTCCATTATTCCAGTTTACGGGTGTGGCTACTTTGTGTGCCGCAGTAAGCTGCATCGAATCAATCACACGAAGTATTTCATTAAAGTTGCGGCCAGTTGTCATTGGATAAGTAAGATGCAGTTTTATTTTTTTATCAGGGCCTATTACAAAAACAGAACGCACAGTTTGATTAGTGGCTGCCGTTCTGCCTTCAGAAGTACCAGGCTCATCGGCGGGAAGCATATCATACAATTTTGCAATGGCAAGCGTTGCATCACCGATCATAGGATAGCTTACCGCATAGCCCTGCGTTTCTTCAATATCTTTTTCCCATTTTAAATGACTCTCTACCGGGTCAACGCTAAGCCCGATGACCTTGCAGTTTCTTTGCTGAAACTCGGGTGCCAGTTTTGCCATGTAACCAAGTTCGGTGGTACAGACCGGTGTAAAATCTTTTGGGTGAGAAAAAAGAATAGCCCAGCCATCACCAATCCATTGATGAAAATTGATAGTGCCTTGCGTAGTTTCTGCCTGGAAATCTGGTGCGATGTCGCCTAACCTGATGCTCATGTTATTTGGTTTTTATTGTTTGATAATAATGTTGAACAAATTGTTTGTTAGAATAAGACGTGCTTCTTTTTACAATTTTCGCATTCGTATTTCTGTGGTTTCAGCGTTCCGAAAGAAACGATGCATATAAAATGACATATAACAGATCTTTTTTTCGCCACCAGGTTACCTCCGCATACTGTGCAGCGGATGCCCAGGATAGTTCGTTTGATGATGATTTTATCTAAATCCAACAATGCCATTGCGGGAATAAAATTCCGAAGCAAAAAAAATCTATAAAATAAAAGGGATGAATGTGTTTAGTTAGGGATGAATGTGGGCAGGTTTGGGAAGGGAATTTTTATGAACCGGGCTGCATTGCTACTATTAGACTTCTCTTGCGTCGCACTCTTGTGCGTTCTGTTCGCTATTGAAAAATAATGCAGTCATTTTTATTACCTGCATCATTTTTCTTTTAATCCAAGGATTTTAAAAAGCTCTTCCCGGTAAGATTTACCTATGGGAATTTTAATACCCTGCATGGTTATCTCTGTTGGAAAAATGTCTTCAATCTTACTGATGTTTACAGAATAGCTTCGATGCACACGAATAAAAATTTTTTGACTGACCTGTTCAATAAAATCGTTGAGTGTGGATCTTACCATTACTTTCTTTTGCGATTGCAGATGAAGAGTAACATAATTGGCATCGCTTTCCATGTATAATATATCATTGAAAAATATTTTCCGGAAAACATAGCCATCCTTTATAAACATAAAATCTTTTGTGTGCCAGGAAGCAATCTCGTCAGACTTTGTATCAGAACGATTGCCTGTAAAATTGCTGAATGCAATTTCAATAGCAGCAAATAATTCTTCTTTGGTAAAAGGCTTTACAATATAAGCATGCGGCTTCACTTTTTTTGCCCGGTCTATTGTTTCTGCATCGCTGTTGGCAGTTAAAAAAATAAAAGGAACCCGGTACAATTCATTCAGCTTTTGCGCTACATCTATACCGTCTTTTTTTCCTGATAATTGAATGTCGAGTAATAACAGGTCAGGTTTGTTTTGTTCCAGCATTTCCATTGCCTCTGAATAATTTATCGCGGGGCCGCAATGTGAATAACCCAACTCATCCAATGTGTTTAAAATTGTCCGGGCTATTACCAGCTCATCTTCTACAATTCCTATTTTCAATACTGACATATTATCAATCTTCATTTTTACGCAAACTGCGGTTGGTAAAATTAATGGTAAATACAGCGCCGTTAGTATAAGTATAATTTACTTTCCCGCCTATTTGCCTGCTGAGATCATTGATCAATTGTATGCCTAATGTTGTTGCCCTGTTTAAATCAAAATCTGCTGGCAAACCCGGGCCGTTATCGGAATAGATCAATTCGTATTTTCCATCTGCCAGTGTATGAATTGCAAGATTTATTTTCCCGGCTTCACCATCATTGAATGCATATTTAAAAGAATTGGACAATAGCTCGTTCATGATCAGGCCAAGCGGAACAGCAGAATCAATATCCAGGTACAAAGCAGGCACTTCAATATTCATTACTATTCTATTTTGTTTTTTAAATACATTTTCTATCTGCCTGCACAAATCATTTACGAATCGTTTTAATTCAATGCTGTTTAAATTTTCAAACTGGTATAGGTTCTGATGTATCAATGCAATGCTTCTTACCCGGCTGCGACCTTCCCTTAATGCGTTCTTAGCGGCCTCATCATCCAGGCTCTTGCTTTGTAACTCCAGTAAGCCTGAAATAACCTGTAAATTGTTTTTTACCCGGTGATGAATTTCTTTCATCAGCACATCTTTCTCCGCCAGCAATTCATCCTGTTCCGCCAATGACTGTTTTAACTGTGCAGTTCTTTCACTCACTGTTTTTTCCAGTTTAATTTTATCAGCGGCCAATTGTTTTGTTCTCCATTTTATTACCCAATAAACAGTCATCACCAATAACAAGGCGAGCAGAGTAATGAACCACCACTGAAGATAGAATGGTTTTAAAACCAGCAAGGGAATAGTTAATTCACTTTTGCTCCATGCACCTTCACGATTTTGTGCTTTAACATGCAGTGTAAATTTTCCATAAGGCAACCCACTGATGCGAATAGAGTTTTCGGCGATATAATTCCAGTCTTTATCAACGCCTTTAATTTGATAGGCATAACGGTGCACTTCATCTTTTGCAAAATCCAGCATCTGGAATTCAATCGTAAAAAACTGATCGCCGGGCGCCAGCACAATTTGAGAATTAGTCAGCAATTCATTTGTTTTGTTAACCAGCTCGTTTTGAGAACCAGCAAACTGGTTGAAAGCAATGATCCGCAATGGCACATTTAATGCGTTAGTATCAGCTATAAAATCTTTTGGGTTAAACCCATTAACGCCGTCAACTCCGCCAAAAAAAAGCTGTCCGCCTGCAGCTTTGAAAGAAGAAGTTCTGTTAAACTCATTGTGAGAAATTCCATCTGCGACAGTATAAGTTTTTACGGAAAATGTTCTTTTATTAAAACGGACCAGGCCATAGTCGGAACTGATCCAAAGATTATCATAATTGTCCGGTTCAATTCTGTACAACACATCTGAAGGGAAACCGCTGGCGATATTGAATTGCTGGAATGAATTTGTTTTTCTATCCCAGCGATATAAACCTTCACCATTTGTTGCGATCCAGAATATTCCGGTTGTATCAGCATAAGCATCCAGTAAACTCAGTGCATTGATAACCGGCAATTGACAATTGGCAATTGACAATCGCCGATTGCCGATTGTCACTGTTCTATGCTCATCAATAATTTTATACAACCCATTCTCTGCTACAGCCCATAACGTATCTGTATCATCTTTAAAAAAGCGATATACAAATTTTGCTTCAGCAGTTTTTTGAGAAACATTTGAAAGTGTATCAAATTTTTTGCTGTTGGAATTGTATAATGAAAATCCATTTGTTCTTCCCAATATCAGCAGGCTATCATTGAGAGAAAACATTGACCATATTTCACTTCCCGTGCCTCCCGGTATTTTCAATAATTTATTTTCCTTTTCGTTGTAATAAAACAGGTTGTAGCCGCCGCAATATTTTCCTGAATAATGATCAATGAGAGCATACTTAATCTCAGGTTCGTTATACTTGATTTCATCACCAGGGATGTTTTGCATGTTACCATTGCGTTGCAGGAAGCTGTGCCTCCATATATTCGCCACTACCTTGCCTGAATCATCAGCATATATTCCCCGTGCCTGGCTATTTGATTCTATATATTGTTGTTTGCTGGTAAAGTATTGCTTAAAACTGTTCTTTTCTATCTTCAACTGCAATACGCCAAGAGAAGTGCAAAGCCAGAGGCTTCCAAGATTGTCGGGAAAAAGCCGGTAAAGAAATAAATTTTCAAAAGCTTTCAGTTCTGACTTTGAAATTATTTTTAAAAATGCATTTTCATTCCACAGGTAAAGCGCATCTGTGCCAATATAAAATATGCAGGATGCACCATCTGATGAATTTGCAAGCTGGTACCAGTATTTTCCTTTGATGCTGTCTGCATTTACTTTTTTTTCATCGGTTGGAAACTCGCTGTTGCCGCTGTGAGTTATCATCCCAACATTAAATGCATTGCTTTCAGTTGTTGTATTATAAGTTATCAAAAGATCATTTTGGCTGGTGAAACCAATTGGCAGCGATCTTAATGCATCCTTCTGCGTAAAAGCAATTACCTTATCGTTTGATACCAAATATTGTGTTGACTGGTTGAGTAATTTCAACAATGCTTTTCCTTTTGCGAACATACAGAGCGGCCCCGTGCTGCGGTAATCAACAATAGAACGCAAAGAATCCAGCCTGCTCCACTCATTCATTTCATACCGGAGTTTAAATCCGTGTTTGGATGAATATTTCCAAAGCCTGAAAGGATAAGCGGTGAGAACATTAATTTCATCAGTTCCGTCATTCGATATCCAGTAAACATCCTGCTCTTTAAAAGGCATGTTTGGAAAAGCAGCAGTGAGTGTTTTCACTTCCTGCGTCACTGCATTCATCACGTCCACCTTACCATTAGTTGTGAGTTGAAAGCCTGTACTTCCATATTCAATGAACAGGTTGTTGGCATCATCTTTTGCCAATTGCACCACTTTATTATCCTGCAGATTATTTCTTTGCCGGGTAAACAGTAAACAATTTTTACCATCATAGCGGTTCAGACCATTTCGTGTTCCAAACCACAGGAAGCCTGCTTTATCCTGCACACCGCAAAACACTTCATGAGAGGCCAATCCATCTTCAATAGAAAGCAGCCTTTTGGTAATGATGTACTCCGGGTTATTGTTTACAGATACAGTTTGCCCCTTCACAGGATTACTGCTTATCATGAAAGCCAGGATCAATCCCGCTAAAACGGGACAAGCAGCGCAGCGAAATAAAAAATAAGAATGATTGCGCTTTAAGTTTTGCAAGTCACTGGTTGTTTAAAAGGCCTGAAAAATTATTTGTATCATTTC
>Ga0187892_10011884_pt1 | contig 10534 bp, 15 predicted proteins | sample MA1701073metaG_FD_139345 | JGI IMG/M metagenome (GOLD analysis project Ga0187892, IMG submission 139345) | Bio-ooze microbial communities from a basaltic lava cave in the Kipuka Kanohina Cave System on the Island of Hawaii, USA - MA170107-3 metaG ...
CGCCGGAGCTGCACCAGGTGGACGGGCGCTGGTACGCCTACTACGCCGCCAGCGACGGCCTGTCGGCCAACCACCGCACCTACGCCCTCGTCGCCGACGACCCCCTCGGCCCCTACCAGGATGCCGGCGCCGTCGGGGACCCGAGCCACGACGTGTGGGCCATCGACCTCACCGTCTTCACCGACGAGGGCCGGCTCTACGGCGTGTGGTCGGGCTGGGAGGGGCCCGACGACGGCTTCCCGCAGAACCTCTACCTGGCGCCCATGAGCGATCCCGTCACCATCAGCGGTGAGCGGAGCTGCATCGCCCGGCCCGACCACGGGTGGGAGATGAGCGTGGCCCCGGTGAACGAGGGGCCGGAGGTGGTCCGCAACCCGGAGACGGGCGGGCTGTTCGTGCTGTACGCGGCTGACGCCAGTTGGACTCAGGCGTACAAGATGGGCCTGCTGGAGTGGACGGGGGGCGAGGTCGCCGACCCTCGGTCGTGGCGCAAGCTGGCCCGCCCGTTCTTCACCGGCGGCGGGCACGGTTGCGTGGTCGACGGGCCGGGCGGCGCCCACCTCGTCTACCACCGCAAGCTGACCGGTGACCCCGGGTGGGCGGACCGGGAGATCCGCACCGTCCCCTTCGGCTGGGACGAGGACGGCTGCCCGGCGGTGCGCCCGGGCGCTGGCGTGGCCGGCGCGGGATCGATCACCGCGCCGGCCGCGCCGCCGCCCGGGATGGGGCTAGACCAGGTGGCGTGATCCCCGCCCGCCTGGCGGCGGCAGGATGCCTCGCTCCCGAGGAGGAGGCGCGCCTGCTGGCCGCGTCCGCGCCCGACGAGGGCGTCCTCGAGTCGTGGGTGCGCCGGCGCGAGCGAGGCGAGCCGTTGGCGTGGGTCACCGGGACGACGACCTTCTGCGGTCGACGGCTGCGAGTCGACCCGGGCGTGTACGTGCCCCGCGCCCAGAGCGAGGAGCTGGCCCGCCGGGCGCTGTCCCTGCTGCCGCGGCACGGTCAGGCGGTGGATCTGTGCACGGGCTCGGGGGCCATCGCCGCGTGCCTGGCCGGCTCGGCCGGGGTGGTGGGCGTCGACATCGACCCACGCGCGGTGGCGTGCGCCCGAGCGAACGGCGTCGCGGCGGTGCTGGCCGACGTCGCCGACCTCCCGCTGCCCGCCCGCGCCTTCGACCTCGTGACCGCCGTCGCCCCGTACGTCCCTACGCCGAGTCTCGGTCTGCTGCCGTCCGACGTCCAACGCTACGAGCCGCGCCGCGCCCTCGACGGCGGCCACGACGGGCTCGACGTCGTCCGTCTGGTGTTGGCGGCCGCGGCGCGCCTCCTGCGTCCCGGCGGATGGGCGCTGCTGGAGCTGGGGGGTGACCAGGATCAGGCCCTCAGCCTCCCCGGGTTCGATGCGGTGCGGCGCTGGTCCGACGAGGACGGATACCTTCGCGGTCTCGCGGCCCGTTCCGCCGGATAGAGGGAGAGTCACCGCATGGCCGTCAGGTACGAATACTGGACAGCCGCGTTCGCCGTCGGGCTCGAGGGCCTCAACGACTGGGACCAGGGCGAACTCAACGCCATCGCCGCCGAGGGCTGGGAGCCGTGCCTCATGACCTCGGTGCATGGCGGGTTCGCCACCCTGGTGATGTTCCGGCGGGAGGCAGCGCCTCCCCGGGCGGCCAAGAAGGCGGCGCCGGCGGCCAAGAAGGCGGCGGCCGCGGCCAAGCGCCGTTAGACGGTCGGGCGCACCGCTTCTCGTGGGCTCTTGACGGCGGGCGTAGGCTTCGGTTGAGATCGAAGGGGCTCCGCCCCGCCGGTCCGCGCTCCCGGTTGTCCGCCGTAGCCGTGGAGCGCGTCCGGGCCGAGGCCAGCATTCGGGCTCAGCGCGGCGTCGTCAGCTGTCGATAAAGGGAACGGGCCGGCCGAGCCCCAGCGACAGCAGGGCCACCATGAGGGCTCCGAAGACAACCGCCATGATCAGGATTGCCAACCAGTCGGTGCGATCCTTCCGATGCACGGGCATCACCTCCACCGAACAACCTCGGCGCAGTGAAGCCGAAGCTGTAGGTCGTTCGACCTACCTTCTGCCTGGTCTCCTTGGCCGCCCGTAGTCAGGGGCGCGGCGTGTCCTCGGGGTCGACGACAGCCATGTCGCCCAGCGACTCCCGGATCTCGGCTCGCAGGGCAGCCATCTCCTGCTGCAACTCGTCGAGCACGGCTTGCAGCTCCGGGCCCTCGTCGACCGCCACTGCGGCGGCCTCGCCCGAAGGCCGGAGCTCCGAGCCGCGCCGCCGCTTCTCCTGCTCCTCGGCCAGTTCGACCGCCACGGCGTGCCAGAAACCGGCCCGGCGCGGCTCCTCGTTCTGTGAGCGCCGGATCGCGAGCGTCAGCAAGACCTTGAGGTAGCTGTCGTCGAGATCGGAGATGGCGCTGTTCAGCTCCTCGCTATCGGCCATGCGCCGATGCTAACGAGCTAGGAGCCGGCGGCCTCGCACCCGCAATGCTCGGTGGACTTGCCGCACCCGAGCACACGGTGTGGCCCTCCGCGTTGACGTCGGTGCGCATGCCGCACTTGTCGCAGACCCCGCCCTGGGGCGGGTAGTCAGTGGTGGACACGACCAGCCTCCTCTCAGTGCCCGGCGGCGGCGCCGAAGCCCTTGCCGATCGGCTGCTTCGGGTCCCGTGCGCTCCGCAACGCCTCCTCGGCGGTGTCGCCGGTGCCCTGCTTGACGTTCCCGTCGTCGTCGGTGGTGGTGACCACCACCACCTCGTTCCCGGCGCCGTCGAAGATCGACGACTGGGCGACACCGGTCTCTTCGACGCGAGGGGCGCGGTAGCCCTCGTCGGGTGCGGCGCGGCCGTCATTGCCCGGCTGGTCCTTGATGTGTTGATCATTCATGGCCGCGCTCCTACCCGCCTCCCGCCGGAGCGAACCGGCCCTACAATCCCGGTTGGAGCGGGAGAAGGGTTCCAGCAGGGCGGCGCCGCCGGGAGTCGTGTTGGCGTTTCTGGCCCTGGCCTCGGCCGGGCCGGTGCAGATCGTGCGGGCGAGGGAGGTGCGCCCGGCCGGCGCCGATCCGCTGGCCGTCATCGTGCGAATCGCCGCCCTGGCGTTCCGGCCCGGGGCCCGGCGGCGGGCCGGTTGACTCGGGGAGCGTCCCGTCCGCATGCGGGGGGTGATCGTGGTGGTGGGAGAGAACACTGCGCACCCCGCCGCCGCCCCTGGCGGCCGCGCCGTGGCGGCGGGCGGCGGAGGGCCGCCGAACACGGTCCCGACGCTGGTCCTGGCCACGGGGGTGATCGGCGCCTTCTTCGGCGGGTTCGGCGGGGGGGTCGCCGCTTTCGCCCGGCCCCGGCGGCAGTAGGGTGGCGGCCTATGGCGGACCGGGCCCGGTTCGAGGAGTTGGCGATGGAGCACATGGGCTCCCTCTACAACGCCGCGCTGCGCATGACGCGCAACCCGTCGGACGCCGAGGACCTGGTGCAGGAGACGTACCTCAAGGCGTACCGGGGCTTCGAGGGCTTCCAGGAGGGCACCAACCTCAAGGCCTGGCTGTACCGCATCCTGACCAATACCTTCATCAACACCTACCGGGCCAAGAAGCGCCGGCCCGACGAGACCGACATCGACGACCTCGAGAACCTGTACCTGTTCCGGCGCCTGGGCGGGCTGGAGGGAGCAACGGCGGCGCGTAGCGCGGAGGACGAGGTGCTCGACCACTTCACCGAGGCCGAGGTCAAGGAGGCGATCGAGTCGCTGCCCGAGCAGTTCCGGCTGGCTGTCCTGCTGGGCGACGTCGAAGGCTTCTCCTACAAGGAGATCGCGGAAATCCTGGATATTCCGATCGGAACCGTCATGTCTCGCCTGCATCGCGGAAGAAGGGCGCTCCAGAAGCGGTTGTACGAGTTCGGGCGACAGCGAGGGCTGGTGCCGAATGCGTGAGGGCGCCACGTATGCATGACAAGAAGGAATGCAGCGAGGCAGTCGAGGTTCTCTACCACTACCTCGACGGCCAGCTGACCGAGGAGCGGCGCGTCCTCATCAAGCGCCACCTCGACGACTGCCCGCCCTGCCTCGACGCCTTCGACTTCGAAGCCGAGCTGCGGGTGGTGATCGCCCACAGGTGCCGCGAGCGGGTTCCCGACGACCTGCGGGTGCGCGTGGCGCAGGCCATCCGGCTGGTGCAGTTCGACGAGGGCGGCGGGGTCTGATCGGGCGCCGGGACCGAAGGGCCGAAAGGCCCTCTCAACCGGAATAGCGGAACGGCCGAACAGGTTCTCATGGATATGTCAGAGGAATCCGTGGGGGCTCACCCCCTCACCGGGAGCCACCGGCCGTCGCGGGCCTTCAAGGCAGGCCGCGTCTGCCGTTTCCCGGAGTGCGGGACGGTCCTTTCCATCTACAACGACGGCAAGTTCTGCTACCAGCACGAGCCCATGGTCGTACCCCGCATGCGGGGCAAGAAGATCGCCTAGACCGGCGCCCGGCCCTGCCCGGCGGCCGGCCTACCAGAGGGGCGACGGGTACTGGCCGGCCCCGACGCGCTCCGCGATGGTGTGGCGCACGTCGGCCACGTCGGCGCGGTAGGTGATGCCCAGGAACGGTTCAGGCGTGGGGACCACGCGCACTCCCTCGCGATCGGGACAGGTCACGATCATGACCGCGTCGCCGATGAGAAACTCGGCGTCGGGATCGTCGTCCCGGGCGGCCCGGAAGGCCTGGAACTCCGCGGCCAGAACGCCGGGGAACGACGGCCGGAAGCCCCAGAGGTTGGCGGAGATCAGCTCGTCGCCGGTGAGGGCGACGCCCTCGCGGTTGGTCACGCCGCCGCCCCCCGGCCCGCCGGGGCCGGCGGCCACGTCGTGCAGCTCGGTGATGGCGGTGAGCCGGCCGGCGCCGTCGGTCCGGCAGAGCCCCCGGGACACGCCGCCGTTGGGCGAGAGCGAATCCAGGAGCCGGAATCCGACGAGCGTGTGGGCCGGGCTGGGGTCGGCCAGGCACTGGGCCAGCAGGGCGAAGGAGGCGGCGCCGTAGAAGTCGTCGGCGTTGACGACGCCGAACGACCGGTCCAGGTCGGCCGCCCCGCAGAGCACCGCCTGGCCCGTCCCCCACGGCTTCTGGCGCCCCTCGGGGACCTGCTGGAGAGCGAAGCGGGCCTTGACGTGGCGGCCGCACCCGTCGCCGGCGTGGGCCTCGACCGGGGCCCGGCTCTCATCGGACACGACGAAGACGACTTCGTCGAACCCCGCCCTTGTGGCGTCGTACACCGAGTAGTCGAACAGCACCTCGCCGGAGGGACCGACGGGCTCGAGCTGCTTGATCCCGCCGAAGCGCGATCCCCGGCCAGCGGCCATCACTACGAGCGTCGTTGACATGCTTCCTGTCTACCCGCTGGCCGCTGTGGGTGAGAGGACGGCCTTGTGGAACTCATGGTCGTGACCGACCTGCCTGCGCGCTGGGGCGCGCCGCCCGGGCCCACCCCGCCTCAGGTGGCACGACTGGGGCGCCGTCGCCCGGCGGATGGCCGAGGCGATCACCGAGCGGATGAAGGCAGTGGCGGTGTCGGCGGCGCCGTAGGGCTGCCCGCACCGCCGGCCCGCCCCGGCCGCCCGCACCGCCGGCCGGCCCCACCCGCCGGCCGCCCCGCACCGCCGGCCCGCACCGGCCTCCCGCACCGGCGTGCACGCAGCGGCGGCGGCGGTCAGTCCTCCACCGATGCGCCGGCGGCGGCCTCGAGCCGCCACGCCCCGGCCGGGACGGGCGTGCTGCGGTCGGCCAGCGCCACCACGCACCCGCCGAACCCAGCCCCGGTGAGGCGGGCGCCGTACACGCCCGGGGCGGCGAGGAGGCGGGTGACCAGGTCGTCCAGCTCCGGGGTGGACACCTCGAAGTCGGCGCGCAGGCTCTCATGGCTCGCCACCATGAGCCGGCCCGCGGCGGCCAGGTCGCCGCTGGCCAGGGCGTCGGCGCAAGCGAGCACCCGGGCGTTCTCGGTGACGACGTGGCGGGCGCGGCGGCGCAGCACGTCGTCGTCGAGGGCCTCCACGTCGGCCCGCGACGCCTGGCGGAGGGGCCCGACGATCGCCGCCGCCGCCTCGCACTGGGCCCGGCGGTCGGCGTAGGGGGTCCCCACCACGGTTCGCCGCCGGCCGGAATGGGCCACCACGAGGGCGGCGGCGCCGGGGAGGGGGACCGGGCTCACGGCCTGCGACGTGCAGTCGATGAGGAGGGCGTGGCCGGACAGCCCGGCCGCCGCGGCCAGCTGGTCCATGACGCCCGTGGGCACGCCCGACGCCAGGTGCTCGGCCCGCTGGCAGGCCAGGGCCAGCTCCAGGGCCGTCCCCCGGAAGCCGAGCGCCAGGGCCACCGCCACCTCCAGGGCGGCGCTGGAGGACAGGCCGGCGCCGATGGGGAGGGTGGTCGTCACCGCGCCCCGGCCGCCGGCGAAGGGCCGCACCGCCGCCACCACGCCGCCCACGTACCGGGCCCACGGTGGCTGGAGGGCGGACGGGTCCTCGATGTCGAGGGGGACGACCGCCGGCGCCGGCTCGTCGGCGGACTCCAGCCGCACCGTGGCCCCGCCGGGGGCGAACTCCACGATCGTCTCCCGGTCGATGGCGGCGGGGAGGACGTACCCGCCGGTGTAGTCGGTGTGGTCGCCGATGAGGTTGACCCGTCCCGGCGCCCGTGCCCGCACGCGAGCGATTGTGGCCTACACCAGTGCCGCGGGCGACGAGCCGACGGCGGCGAGGCGGCGCCCGGGGCTTCTGTGCGACTCAGCTTTCCGGAGAGGAAAGATTTCCGCGCCAGTCGACCGAACGGGTGCGGCCCGGCTCTACGCCGAAGCGGCCCGCCAGGCGCCGAACCTCCCCGAGCACGACCACCTCGTGGGCCGGCGGGCGGGGCGGGGGACCCGTCGCCCTCGCTTCGCCGTCGCGTCGCTTACGATCGTCCCCGTGGACGTTCTTCTCGTGGCCAAGCCGTGGACCTACTGGATGGCCCTGCCCCTCACCGTGATGAGCGCGGTGGCTTTGGTGGGGATCGTCTTCAACTACCTCCGCAAGGCGGTGGCCGCCAAGTACCCGAAGCAGTGACGGCCCCGACGGCGCCCACCAGCTTCTCCGACCCGGTCGCATGGGACGTGGCCGAGCGGGTCGCCGTCCGCGTCGGCGGCCGGGACCCGCTCCAGGACTCCTACCTGTACGCCTCGCTCGAGCCCGACTTCCGGGAGTTCACCGCCCAGGCCGAGGAGCTGGTCGAGCGGGAGACGGGGCTGAAGTCGCTGGCCGGGCCGGCGCGGGCCCGGGTGACGGACCGCGCCGGCTGGGTCCGGGCCAACACCGCCTCGTTCCGCCGCCTGCTGCGGCCCCTGACGTCCCGCCTGGCCGAGCGGCTCGGGGACGGGACGGTGGCCAAGGCGGGCCGGCAGGTGGCGGGGGCCGAGGTCGGCGCCCTGCTCGGGTGGATGTCGACCCGGGTGCTGGGCCAGTACGACCTGCTCGTCATCGAGGACGAGGAGCCCGAGAAGCAGGACATCGTCTACTACGTGGGCCCCAACATCCTCGCCCTGGAGAAGCAGTACGCCTTCCCGCCCCGCGAGTTCCGGCTGTGGCTGGCGCTGCACGAGGTCAACCACCGAGCCCAGTTCACGGGCGTGCCGTGGATGCGGGACCACTTCCTCGGCCTGGTGGAGTCCAGCCTCAACGCCTTCGACCCGGACCCGAAGCGCTTCCTCGACGCCCTGCGCCGGGCCGTGACCGAGGTGAAGGCGGGCAAGAACCCCCTGGACGAGGGGGGGATCGTCGCCTTGTTTGCCACCCCGGAGCAGACCGCCGTGTTCCGCCGCATCCAGGGCCTGATGAGCCTGCTCGAGGGCCACGGCGACCACGTCATGGACCGGGCCGGGGCCGAGCTCATCCCGTCGGCCCGCCGGTTCAAGCAGGTGCTGCACCAGCGGCGCCAGGCCGGGGGGCCGGCCAAGCTCTTGCAGAAGCTGATCGGCCTGGAGGCCAAGCTCCGCCAGTACCACGACGGCGAGACGTTCCTCGAGGCGATCGAGAAGGCCGACGAGGAGGCCATGGCGTACCTGTGGCGGTCGCCGGAGATGCTTCCCCACATCAAGGAGATCCGGGCGCCGGGGCTGTGGCTGGAACGCGTGGGACTGGCGCAGCCCGAGGCCAAGGCGGGCTGAGCGCGGCAGCGGCGAGGGAGGACCTCCTCCGCCGGTGCGCCTTTCCGCCGCCGGGCGCCGAGGTCGACTGCGCCGTCTCGGGCGGGGCCGACTCCCTGGCGCTGCTGGCGCTGGCCACCGCCCACGGGCGCCGGGTCACCGCCATCCACGTCGACCACGGCCTGCGGGCGGGGTCGGCCGCCGAGGCGGACGTGGTGCAGGCGGCCGCCGAGCGGTTCGGCGCCGCCTTCCGGGCCGAACGGGCGGCCGTCGGGCCGGGGCCGAACCTGGAGGCGCGGGCCCGGGCGGCCCGGTACGCCGTCCTCCCGGCGGGCGTGCTCACCGGCCACACGGCCGACGACCAGGCGGAGACCGTGCTGCTGAACCTGCTGCGGGGCGCGGGCCTGGCCGGGCTGGCGGGCATGGGGCCGGAAGGGCACCCGCTGCTCGGCCTGCGCCGCCGCGAGACGCGGGCGCTGTGCGCCTCCCTCGGCCTCACCCCGGTCGAGGACCCCAGCAACGCCGACCCGTCTTACCGCCGCAACCGGGTGCGCGCCGAGCTCCTGCCCCTGCTGGGTTCCATCGCCGATCGGGACGTGGCGCCGGTGCTGGCCCGACAGGCCCAGATCCTCCGGGCCGAGGCCGCGCTCCTCGACGACCTCGCCGGCGGGCTCGACCCCACCGACGCCCGCCAGTTGGCGGCCGCGCCGCCTCCGCTGGCCCGCCGGGCGGTGCGGGGGTGGCTGGCCGGCGGCCAGGAGCACCCCCCCGACCTGGCCACCGTGGAGCGCGTGCTGGCCGTGGCCCGGGGCGAGGCCCGGGCGGCCGATGTGGGCGGCGGGCGGCGGGTCACGCGCACCCACGGCCGGCTCGCCCTGTCCTGATCTGGCCTGCGCAAACACGCGAACGCGGCGCCTTTGCGCAGGCCGGTTCGTGGCCGGTTCGTGGGAGGTTCGTGGGGTGGCGCCCCCCGGCGAACGTCTACGGTGACAACCGATGCCCGCCCCGCCTGACGACGCCGACCCGCACATCGGCGCGGTCGTCGTGGCCGAGGACGCCCTCCGCTCCCGCGTCACCGAGTTGGGCAAGCAGATCACCGCGGACTACGCCGGCCGCACGCCCCTGCTCGTTGGGGTGCTGAAGGGCGCCTTCATGTTCATGTCCGACCTGGCGCGGGCCATCGAGCTGCCGGTGGAGTTCGACTTCATGGCCGTCTCGTCCTACGGCACCGCCACCAAGACCAGCGGCGTGGTCCGCATCGTGAAGGACCTCGACCTCGATCTGACCGGCCGCGACGTGGTCCTCGTGGAGGACATCGTCGACAGCGGGCTGACCCTCTCCTACCTGCGTAAGAACCTCAAGGCCCGCAAGCCTGCGTCGCTCGAGGTGTGCGCCCTCCTGGTGCGCGAGGGCATGCAGCGCAAGGACCCGGGGCTCAAGTACGTGGGGTTTCGCATCCCGCCCGATTTCGTCATCGGCTACGGGCTCGACGTGGGCGAGCAGTACCGCAACCTGCCCTACGTGTGCGTGTACGCAGACCCGCCCGAGGGTCACCGAGGCGCCTGAGCCTCGTTACCCTGGGGGCACGTCATGAAGAAGCTCGTCCGTAGCGCGCCTTTCTGGGTCATCGTGGGCGTCGTCGCCCTCCTCATCATCGCCGGGGTGTTCCGGGGCGACGGCGGGCGGGAGAAGCTCCGCATCGACGAGTTCGAGCGGCGCGTCGCCGAGGGCGTGGTCAAGCAGGTCACCGTCCACGACCGCGACGGCAACGTCACCGGCGAGCTCAAGACGGGCGACAAGTTCAAGACCACCTACGCCCGCGACGACGCTCCCGCGCTGATGGAGCAGCTCCGGGGGGCGGGCGTCGAGGTCAAGGTCGACCATCAGAAGGACGCGCTGTGGTGGACGCTGCTGCAAACCCTGCTGCCGTTCGTGCTCCTGGTCGGCGCCTTCCTGTTCGTGATGAACACCATGCAGGGGGGCGGCAACCGGGTCATGCAGTTCGGCAAGGCGCGGGCCCGGCAGGTGTCCAAGGACCAGCCCAAGGTCACCTTCGCCGACGTGGCCGGCGCCGACGAGGCCGTCGAGGAGCTGCAGGAGATCAAGGAGTTCCTCGAGTCGCCGGCCAAGTTCCAGGCCATGGGGGCGAAGATCCCCAAGGGCGTGCTGCTCTTCGGCCCGCCCGGAACGGGGAAGACCCTGCTGGCCCGGGCGGTGGCGGGGGAAGCCGGCGTTCCCTTCTTCTCCATCTCCGGCTCTGACTTCGTCGAGATGTTCGTGGGCGTAGGCGCCTCCCGGGTGCGGGACCTGTTCGAGCAGGCCAAGGCCTCGGCGCCGGCCATCGTGTTCGTGGACGAGATCGACGCCGTGGGCCG
>Ga0187892_10011885_pt1 | contig 10531 bp, 7 predicted proteins | sample MA1701073metaG_FD_139345 | JGI IMG/M metagenome (GOLD analysis project Ga0187892, IMG submission 139345) | Bio-ooze microbial communities from a basaltic lava cave in the Kipuka Kanohina Cave System on the Island of Hawaii, USA - MA170107-3 metaG ...
GCTCCCCATGAAGCTAGAAAAGCAGGTAGCTCAGCTTGACAGCCTGCCGCCCACCGTGGGCCTGGTCTATGCCGACTTGCACTTCTTCAACCACGAGGACGGAGCTATCACCGGCCGCCTTCTGCAAGCCTCTGGCCAATTCGATCCCCCCCGAGGCAAAGTGTTTAGTCAGATCGTCCGCAGGAAGTGGGGCGGCGAAAGGGGCTGGTTTATCATCCCCACTACAGCGCTGATCCGCCGTGAGGTGTTCCAGCGGGTGGGCCTCTTTGACGAAAGCCTCAGACGGCACGTGGACTGGGAGATGTGGGTACGAATAGCTGCCGCCTACGAAGTAGACGTCTTGAACGAACCCCTGGCTAAGTACCGGCACCACGCCGGTAACGTAAAAAGAGACCCCCTGTCCATATACGGCTATGGAGTGGCCGCCCGGCTTAAGGTGCTCGAGAGCTACTCCCTTGAGCCAGGAGACCGGCGGGCCCTTCTTCGCTCCCTTGCGAACCTGCACTACGGTTGTGCGTCTTTTCAATTCCTAATGGGGAAGCGAAAAGAGGGACTGCGAGCCCTGTTGACCTCCCTGCGCCTGCACCCCACCGCCTTCTGGCACTACCCTGGTGCAGTCCTGATGCTGGCTAGCCCCCGCCTCTACGAAAGACTACGGGCCGGAAAGCTTCGGCTGACTCAGCATAAGGCGCCCACCATTCCAATGTGACGGTAGGGGAAAAAACAGCGGCGACTTTGGAAGCCAAGCCACCGACCTATAGCGCACTTTTCGCTCCTTCGTCCATGCCGTGCCGACGGTTTGGCGACCGCCATCTGATCCTGCTGAACTCGAGTGCAGGGGGTTGCCTGTCAAGCATAGGGTTTGGGTCTATTCAAACGTAACTCTGACAACCTTCCGACCGCAAAAAAACCGTCCCTAGATAGACATCAATCATACTTTCAATGAGATTATAGTGTGAGAGCCCCATACCCTCACAGGCAGACTCTTCGGGATATCGTTTTGGCTATGGGCTTGTACCGGGAGAAAAAGGAATGGATGATTCGGCGCGCGCGACGGACTCACTGTCCGCAAAGGCGGACCTGCTGTCCCGTAAACTCGACGGCAACAGTTACATCGTAAAGCTTGCCGCGGATAGGGTCGTTGCAGTAATAGGATTGTTACTACTCGCACTCCCGGTGCTTGTTGTAGCAGCGTTTATCAAGCTTGACTCGCCTGGCCCTATCTTCCATCGCCAGGTGCGGGTGGGCCGCCGCGGGCAGCTTTTCACCATGTATAAGTTTCGGTCGATGGTCGATGGGGCGGAGGAGCTTCTCCCTGGGCTGGCGGCAGACAGTGGCCGCGACAAACGTCTCTTTAAGCTACGCCAAGATCCTAGGATTACAAGGGTGGGCAATTTTCTCCGTCGCACCAGTCTTGACGAGCTGCCACAACTCATCAACGTGGTCCGAGGCGAAATGAGCTTAGTGGGACCCCGTCCACCCTTTCTGCGGGAAGTCCAGGAGTACCAACCCTGGCAAATGGTACGGCTAGAAGCGGTTCCCGGCATGACAGGCCTGTGGCAGGTGAGCGGACGAAGCGAGCTCTCCTTCGAGGAGATGGTACGCCTGGACATGGAATATATCGATCATTGGTCTCTCTTGCTTGACATGAGGATCCTGCTGCGGACGGTTCCTTCTCTCATAAATGGTCGGGGCGCGTGGTAAGCCCTCAGCTTCTAATCGAGGATCCCTTATCGTGATATCAACATGGCAGAGTCGCGGAATAGGTTCTAGCGATTCGGTGGGAGAGCGGCCATGAGGGTGCTGCAAGTGAACAAGTTCTTTCACCCCCTGGGGGGCGCGGAGTTGGCGTTCTTCCAGGTTATCCGCCTCTTGGAACGCCACGGCCATGAAGTGATCCACTTCTCCATGCAGGATGATAAGAACCTACCATCCCAGTATTCCGATTACTTCGTCAGCAACGTGGAGCTCAGGCAGAAAGCTAGCCCATTGGGATTAATCAAACAGGGGCAATTGGCCACCGCCGGCCGGATCCTGTATTCGCGGGAAGCGGAGAAGAAGATGGAGGCTCTAATCCAGGAGACGAAGCCGGACGTCGCCCACCTTCACAACATTTACCATCAGCTATCCCCATCCATTTTACGTCCATTGCGGAAGCACCGGATCCCGACCGTCCTCAAGCTAGCCGATTACAAGCTTATCTGTCCAAACTACTTGCTGATGACGCGAAACGGCGTCTGCGAGAGGTGTAAAGGGCATAAGTACTATCAGGCTGTCCTGCAAGGATGCGTGAAGAACTCTAGGGTGAAGAGCGCCCTCTGCGCTATAGAGGCTTATGCTCACCGGGCCTGGAACATCTACTCCAGCGGAGTCGATGTCTATATCGCCCCCAGCCGGTTCATGAAGCAGAAAATGACTGAATTCGGCCTGGATGGTGAACGCATCGCCCACCTGCCGAACTTTCTCAATTTGGAGGAGTACGAGCCGAGCAGCTCATTCGATAGCTACTTCGTCTACAGCGGCCGTCTCGAGGCGAATAAAGGAATTATGACGCTCTTGAAAGCGGTGAGCAACAGCCAAGTGGCCCGACAGTTCGAGTTACGCATAGCTGGTGATGGCGAACAGAGAGCCGCTTTAGAGGCCTACTGCCGTAAGAACGGGATAGATAACGTACGCTTCCTGGGATTCCTGCTCCCGAAAGACGTGAAGTCTCTTCTGAGAGGAGCGATGTTCTCAGTCTTGCCGTCGCTATGGTACGAGAACGCTCCCAACACCGTGCTCGAGGCTTACGCCCACGGGAAGCCCATGATCGGCTCGCGCATTGGCGGCATCCCTGAGCTGGTGGAGGAGGGCCAAACGGGCCTGCTCTTCGAACCCGGAAACGCCGATGAACTGCAACAAAAGATAGAGCACCTGCTGACCAATCCCACTCAAATAGTCGAAATGGGGAGAAACGCCAGAAGACTGGTGGAACAAACTTTTGGACCGGACCGCCACTATCAAGGGTTAATGGAAATATACGCCCGAGCCCAGGAAGCCAAAGGGCGACCAGCGATGGTCAGGGAGGAAGCTCTAACGTATTAAGAAATTAGGCTGAGGCAGGGCAATGGCCGAGACAGGGTTGTTGTGGTACGGCCAGGCCTCGATTTTATACAGGGAGGGTAAGGATTGCGTATAGCCTTTCTGGGCGCCCACGGTGTTCCCTTTCACGGCGCCTTCGACAAAGTCACGGAGGAGATCGGGAGCCGCCTGGTAGAGCGCGGCCATGAGGTCACGGTTTATGGTCGCCGCCGCTGCGTGCCCCACAGCGACCCTTATCGAGGCCTCAAGCGTGTGCCGCTTCCGTCCTGGGATACTAAACACCTCGACACTATCAGCTCTACTTTTCTCTCCGCCCTACATCTGATCACGAACGGAGGAGCCGACATTGCCCATATCCATGGCGCCGGGCCCGCGTTATGTGCCCTTCTTCCCCGCCTGCGAGGCATCAAGACTGTTGTCCGCGTTCCCTCGCTGGACTCCCAACGGGCGAAGTGGGGACGCGCTGCCCGGCTATTCCTTCGTTTCAGCGAGTACGCGGCCGTTCATTGGTCCGATGCCACAATAGTAGTGTCTCCCACCGTAAAAGATTACCTGGAGACCCGTTATGGCAGGAGCGTTCATTACGTCCCCAACGGTGTCGATATCGCCTCCCCTGGCCCACCGCAGCAGCTGCCCGAAATCGGTTTGGAGAGCGGGAAGTATCTACTCTTTATGGGTAGGTTAGTTCCTGAGAAGGGCTGTCACTACCTGATAGAGGCTGTCAGCCGTCTTAAACCGACTATGCCTCTAGTTATGGCAGGTGGTGATTCTCACTCGGAACGGTATGTGCGCGATCTCAAGGAAAAAGCCAATTCCCAAGTGCGGTTCCTTGGTTATGTAACGGGTCAGCTAAAAGAAGAGCTTCTTGCCAACGCCTACCTATACATCCAGCCCTCGGATCTGGAGGGGATGTCTTTAAGCTTGCTGGAAGCTATGGCTTACGGCCGCTGTATTTTGATGAGCGACATCCCTGAGAACATGTTGGTAACCCAAGATTGCGCTGTAACCTTTCGGGCCGGCGATACCGATCATTTAACTCAGCAGCTGGCAAACCTCTTGCAGCAGCCTCAGCTAGTGGCAGATATGGGTAAGAACGCCAAACAACACGCTGCCTCTCATTACAGCTGGGATACGGTGGCAGCTGAGGTAGAGGTGATCTACAGTCGACTGATCCAGCAGCCCGACCAAGCTATCGAGCCTCGGGGGGAGCGCGGGGAGCTTTCCTAACGCTCGACCGAGTCCCGTTAAGGCCCAAGCAAGCCTAGCGAGGATAATGCCGAGGTCTTTTCTGGGACGCCCTGCCCACCACGAAAGCTGTCAGCACCAACGCTGTCCCACCAGCGAGGGCTAGAACTAGCCAAGGCGCGCCCTCGCCGCCACCCGGGCCAGCGGCCAGGACTCCCGTTCCTTTTAGCGAAAGAGCGACTATTTCCGAGCAGATGATCCCTGCACAGGGGAAATCCAGGGAGCTGGTGCAGGGCTCTAGGTTGCCGCATGGGTTGAGAGAAAGCTCGCCGCTGCAGCTGTCGCCGCTGCATGAAATGAACGTCAGGGCCTGACAGTCCTGGCGATCACCGCACTCGTTGGCGGGTATCGCAAGTTGTCCTGTGCAGGGTTCATTTTTTGCGCAGCGAATCGACTCAAAGGGAAAGTCCCTTGTTAGGCCCCTAGCAGTAAGCTCTACCATCACGAAAACGCGAAAGGAGAGCGATTGAATGCCTGCCGGCGAAGAGGAGTTGACAGGCGGCGCCAGCCCCACAACCGGGGTTGACGCAGTCGTGTTGGTAGATGTTGGCTGCCGCGTCGTCCCAGCTACCCGCCGTGACGTGTTGAGGGACGGTGCCAGCCCTACTATCGTTCCTGGTGGAGTTCCCCCCGGAGAGGTCGGCGACCCTATTGTTCCGCCGCCTGTTGGAGGGGAAGGGGTTGGGCTCGGACCAGGGCCAGGGGTGGGCGTAGGCGTGGGACGCGTAGGCGTGGAATCGCAGACGTCGCCGATCCCATCGCCGTCGCTGTCTTCCTGGAGAGGGTTGAACACCAAGCGACAATTGTCCGTTGGTATACCTACGTCATTGTAGCCATCATTGTCATCGTCTGGGTCACATTCGTCGCCAAGGGAATCGCCGTCATTATTCCCCTGACCGGAGTTGGGATGGAAGGGGCAGTTGTCGGCGCTGTCACCGACGCCATCATTGTCGTCGTCGAAGTCGACGCAGTCGGCAGTACTGTCGCCATCGCTATCGGGAAACCCCTCATCGGTCTGGCCATCGAGATCGTTATCGCCGCCATCGCAGACCTCAGGGGTGGAATTGGAGTTGAGGGGGTTAGACCCTGCGGCGATCTCAGCGGCATCGGAGAAGCCGTCGTTATCGTCGTCTGAGTCAACGCAGTTGGCAGTACCATCGCCGTCGCTGTCGGGGAATCCCTCATCGGTCAGACCATCCAGGTCGTTGTCCCCTCCGTCGCAAACCTCGGGGGTAGAGTTGGGGTTGAGGGGGTCAGAACCGGCGGCGATCTCGGCGGTATCGGAGTAGCCATCGTTGTCGTTGTCTGAGTCGACGCAGTTGGCGATACCGTCGCCATCGGTGTCGGCGAATCCCTCATCGGTCAGACCATCCAGGTCGTTGTCCCCTCCGTCGCACACCTCGGGGGTAGAGTTGGAATTGAGGGGGTCAGAACCGGCGGCGATCTCGTCGAGGTCATCGAAGCCATCACCATCGCTGTCGAGTTGGGCGACCGCTTCTGGAAGGGTAGGACTATCGGGGACAATGGACAGTGCAAAGATAATGAGGCCTAGCGCCGCCGTGATGGCCAAGAGCAGGCCAGCGGTTCTTACTACCGAACTAAAGGGTCCGTCCCACTTAGGGTGGGGCTGACTGGGGATGGACATTGGGCCCGCCCTCCAACGATCCCTGGGTGCGAGGGGATTGAGCCAAGACGAGTTTCGCCATCGCCAAGGAGAAACCTGCCAGGAGCCACATTGTTAAGTTGAAGTCGAAGTAGTTATGAAAGGCGGAGTTGAAGGCGAAGGCCACCAGGGCGCCTAAACCGCCTATGGCGAAAGCTTTGAACCAGCGGTCTGAGGTTGCGAAATAGGCTTCGACGAAGTTCTTCGCGGCCAGCACCAGCATGCCTAGGTAGAGGACAAAGGCGACAGAGCCGAAGGAGATCCAGACGTTGAGGTAATCGTTATGGGGGGCAAGCCGCCCGATCACCGACTCGCCTTCGCCCTGGCGTTCCAGAATTTCCGGACTCACAGTGGCCGTGTAATCGGGCGATATCTCCTGGAACCGATCGTGGCCTATCCCCAAAAAAGGATGATCCAGGACTATATTTAGACCCGTTGTCCACAGTATAGGGCGCGAGGCGGCACTGGTCTCGGTCAGCCCCCGGCTATAGCGGCTTTCCGATAGTTCACCGGAGTACCAGAAGAAGGACAGCCCTAAGGCCATCAAGGCCAGCCAAAGCTTCGGATTATGCAAGCCTTTATAGAATAGGGCTATAGCCACCAGAGCAAGGGCAGCAGTCCAAACCCACGACGTAGTGTAGACGTAAACGGCACCTATTCCTACCAGCAGCCAGACCTCTCGCTTATAGCGGCCCTGATAAAGCAAGGCGATAGCCAGGAGGCCAATGCCACCAGCAAGAACCGCCGATCTCGTGTAGGAGAAATAGAGGGCCGCTAGTATCATCAGTAACGCAATCGCCAAATAGACCCGCTTTAGCGGCTCCACTGGCGCCAGCAGCGTGACTCCCAGCAGTGGCATGGCAACCAGAAGGAGAGCGTTGGCATAATGGACCGGACTCGCTGAGAGACCTTGTGATCTGTCCACAGCCAAATCATCTGGTATTCCAGGATGAGGGACCACCGCGTAGAGAGGAGCCCCGCTAGACGTGTAGTGCTGCAGGATGCCCACCAACGCCGCGACGACACCGATGGTCAAGGCCGCCAAGCCTAGATGGACCAAATCGTCCCGGTTCTGAATAATGGCAGGGACCAGGGTCAAAGCGAGCAGGCCGGTGGCCAAGTGGCCAGAGAACTTGATGAGTTGGCTACTATCGGTATAGATCAAGTTGGCAAGCATGCTCAGGACAAGGAAAGCCAAAGCCAGCACCAACAATGGTTTGGCCCGAGGCCCCAAGCGCGGCGGCTGCCTAACCAAGTGGGGCAAGACCACAGGAATGCATGCCGCGTATAGTATCAAGCGATTGGCGATGCGCAACTCCCCAACGAGGTAACCATAATTGAAGATGGTCAGCTCCGAGGCCAAAAGGGCGGCCAGTATCCAAACTGGCCTGCGCACACCGAGAAATAGGAAAAGAACTTGTACAGCAAGAAGAATAATAATTAGGCCCTGCGGGGAGGTCCCAAGGAAGGGGATAAGGGCCAGAGGTGAGAGAGCTATCCAAGGATAGCCGGCTTCCCGTTCCTTTTCTTTTGCCGGTAGAGCTAGAACACCACTAGTCAAAGCTAGACTGATCCTTTGTCTGGACTTCTTACCGCCACTGTTTGACCCTTCTCATTAGTCGCCTGCCTTCTTGTCTTGCTTCTATCCATTATTCCCTCGAGCCAACTACGAACTTAGAAGACGCTCCCTTGCCTAGAAGGAGAAGCTTCACTTCAAAGGCAGAGCCTGGCCAGCAGGTTTGATCTAATGAGTTTCGCAAAGGTCAAGTTGTTTCTCCTTGAACCACTGCACGTAATGAGCGATCCCGTTTTCAATAGGCACCTCGGGGCGATAGCCGAGGATAGCACTAGCCTTACTGACATCAGCCCAAGTGAGAAGAGGATCGCCGGGCTGCTGGTGCATGAATCGTAGCTTCGCCTTTGTGCCAAGCGACTCTTCAATAAGGGCAACTAGGTTGAGAAGGGAGATAGGCCGTCCCTGCCCCAGGTTAAAGACTTGGTATCCGTCCAGGGGCGCATGCAGAGCAGACTCAATGCCGTGCAAAACGTCGGTAATAAAGGTGTAATCTCGCAAGCTGTGGCCATCGCCAAAGATGGGGACATCCTCACCGTTGGCTATGAGGCGGGTAAAGCGGTTGATGGCCATATCGGGCCGCTGCCGCGGCCCGTAGACCGTGAACAGGCGAAAACCTAACACCGTCAAGCCAAAGGCCTGGGAGTATGCAGAACAAAGGGCCTCAGCAGCCACTTTAGAGGCGCCATAGGGGGAAAGGGGCCGACAGGGGGTAGAATCCTCGCGGGCCGCCCCACCCCCCATCATGCCGTACACTGAAGAGGAGGAAGCAAAAAGAAAGCGGGAAACGCCAAACTCCTTGCTCATGGCTAAGAGATTCAAGGTGCCCCTTGCGTTTATGTCCAGCGACGTAACGGGATCCACTAGCGAATGCCGGACGCCTGGTCGCGCCGCCAAATGGATTACTGTTTGAAAGGAATGACGGTCGAAGACAAGGCGCAGAGCATCAAGATCGCGAATATCAGCCTCTACCAGGTGGACCTGACCTGTTGCCAGGACATCCGAAAGATTCTCGCGTTTGATCGCCTCCGGGTAATATGGATCGAAGTTGTCCAGGCAAACCACCCGGTAGCCGTGCCGGACTAAGCGCTCTATGAGGTGCGAACCTATAAATCCAGCGCCGCCAGTAACTAGTAAGGATCCACTAACGTCCAATACCTCAGCCTCAGTCAGCTGTCTCCTCTTCTTCCTCATCCGGTTCGCGCCAGGGGCCGTGGCCATTGCGGAGCTGCTCCGCCGTGTTGGCTGCCAGCCATCCCAGGATAAGCCCTGCCCCAGCCCCTAGAACCAGCAGATCCCGTTTCTGAAGACCACCCACGGTGGCCTCGGTAGGGACCGTCTCCACTGGGTTCAGGACAAAGATGGGATCGTCCTGAAGCAGGTTAATCGCGAAGCTTTCCTGAGCCCTGGTGACCTCTCCTAGCTCTGCCTCCAGAGCTTCGGCTCTAGAGTTCACCAAGGCTAGCTCAGGATTGGCTGTAATACGGGCCAGGTCCACTAAGATAGCTTTGAATTGTGGGGCTAGTTCCGCAGTGTTGGGGGCCGAGCCCCCGCTTCGGAGCAAATTATCAAGGGCCGCTTGGGCGGCCGGCGCATTCAGCGATTGCAACAGATCATTCCTTTGCTGGGAAAGGGCGCTCAAGCGAGCCAAGAGCTCTGCCCTCTGTTGGTCCATGGTGATGACTACGTTATCGATAACACGTTTCTCCTCAGCGGCTACCTGTTCGATAAGGACATCGGCAGCCGTCTGGGCCAATACCTCCGCTTGTTCGGGAGTGTTCGCCGTAGCCTGAACCGTGACGCGAAACAGCTGCTTATCGGCGGTTACCTCTATCTTTTTGGCTAGCTCCGCCTCTGAAAAGAAGATGCTCTGTTGGGACACAACATCTTGGAGACGGGTTAGGAACTGCGGAGTTTTGGCCAATTTGGCAATAGAGGAGGCATAATGGCCCAAAAGGGTTGTCTCATCGGTAAGGGTAGCCTGTGTTGTAGGAGTGCCGGCAGTCACTTTGCCGCTGGCAGACACGAACCGCGACAAACCTAGAGTGGCGCTGCTGTTGTGGGACGAGCTATCCCCCAATCCGATTGGGATGAGGAAAAAGGCTCCGGCGGCTCCTAGTATTCCGAACAGGAGCACTAGCCAGAACCAACGGCGAATTATTTGCATGTACTGGTCGGGGATCATTTTCATCCACCTCTCTCTGCCAGGGTCTAGATCGGGGCCGCTCGCCGTGGCTGCGATCCAGTCGCCGGCGCCTCCGCTCCCGATAAAAATCTTTAATGATCTGACAAATGTAACGGATCTGCTCTAGGGTAAGCTCTGGATACATGGGAAGGTAAAGGATCTCTTGGCTGCAGGCTTCCGTGACGGGCAAAGAACCCGGGGAATACCCAAAAGCTTGGCAGGCCTCTTGAAGGTGTAGGGGATATTCGACGGCGGTGGAAATGCCGTGGGCTTTTAGGCATCGCCTTAAGCCATCCCTGTGCGGGACTCGTATTACGTAGAAGTGATAGACATGCTTAGCGTAGGCTGCCTCTTGCGGCCTTTCTACCTCTTCCAGCTCCATAAGCAGTCTGTCGTATTCGCGAGCCCAGGCTCGACGCATTGTGTTCCAGTCGTCCAAGTGGGGGAGTTTCACCCGCAGGATGGCCGCCTGAATCTCATCAAGGCGAGAATTAAACCCCAATAGGGCGTGCCGGTCTCTCCCCAAAGCACCATGATTGCGTAATATCTGCACTTTAGTAGCAATATTGCGATGCCTGGTCACAACCATGCCACCCTCGCCGTAAGCGCCCAGGTTATTGGAGTGATAGAAACTGAAGGCCGCGGCATCGCCAATTGAGCCCACCTTGGACCCGTTATACTGGGCCCCGTGGGCCTGACAGGCGTCTTCAATAACAAGGAGGCCGTACTTACGGCTGAGGGCCAGGATAGAGTCCATATCAGCGGGCTGGCCGTAGATGTGAAC
>Ga0187892_10011886_pt1 | contig 10531 bp, 8 predicted proteins | sample MA1701073metaG_FD_139345 | JGI IMG/M metagenome (GOLD analysis project Ga0187892, IMG submission 139345) | Bio-ooze microbial communities from a basaltic lava cave in the Kipuka Kanohina Cave System on the Island of Hawaii, USA - MA170107-3 metaG ...
AGTAGATCGTGTTGCATGTCACGATCAAAAAGATAATAAGAAAATGCGTGGCCGATTGGGCATCCATCCCTGCCATCGCTTTGCCTTTTATCCCCAGAAGAATTTCGTACTCCGCCGCTCCCCGCAGACCACCGAGGAGGCCGTTGATCTGCCCCGTATCCAACAAGGGATAAAATCGTGGCGCACTCACTGCGGTACAGCCGCCGCCGAGTTCAAACCCATACTTTTCCTTGCCGTACAGGTACCAGGTGTCGAGTCCCGGAAACCCGACACTCAGGCTGACTACATACTGCATATCTCGCAGTGAGCGCACGTTCGTGAGCAAGGGAAGATCCGCAGCCTTCGTCCCATAATAGTCAGCAGGAAATGCCGCGTGAAAGTCCTGTCCCATGCTAATCACCGCACTGGCATCACCAGGGGCATAGCCAAGGAAAACGTAATCTTTGCCTTTTTCCTTGCCCGTTTCTCGCGCCACTTCCGTGAATGCTCCCTCAGCCAATCCCGCTCCAGCAGGCCATAGAGTCATTCCTAACACTTTGAGATTTTTGTGAAACGCGTGTCGGAGCAACGCAATCGCCATCGGGTAGAGTTCTGGCTTTCCGCCCGGCTCGAAATCAAGTGACAGCAAAAACAACGACCCTTCAGGAAGACGTTCCACATAATCATATACACGCCGAACTTCTGGTGACACGCGAATAGGCAGACCAACGGGGTAGAGTAACGGCAACAACGTCGCCAACCCAATCAGTAAGAAAATCACCCGCCGATCAAGGCGGAGAAGGTTCAGAGGAAAGTTGTGCATAGGAGTAGCATACCTATTGAGTCATCGGGGCATTGCTTCATTTAGTCATCGGACCATTTTTTATTGGGTCATTGAATCATCGGGTCATCAGGTCATTGAAAAAATTTTTCAATCCTTCAATGGCTCAATCACCCAATGACTCAATCACTCAATCCTTCCCCAGATACGAGCGTTCGATCCCACAGATGATTTTGATTGACGTGGCGATGCCACCGAGACTCACACCGATGAGAATGCCACGCTGCGCAGCGGTATTGGGGACACTCATGATCCACTCTGCAATCTGCCCAACTCCGGCGATCAGATACTCACCCAACGGAACCCGCCCCCACATCACGAGAATGGCTGCGAGTAACAACACCGTGGCTTCCGGTGTCCGGGCACGAAACGCGCGATAGGCTGCCGATGCGACGAAAAAGGCCAGGAGCGAGAACATGGTCCCTTGTAGCGCGACAAAGACATAATTGTACAGCCAGCCAAATGAAGTGCTTTCCGTCTTCCCTCCTGACCAAAAGCCAGCCACCAACATGATCAGCATCGACAGAAACATCACTCCGCTGTATCCCCATCCCGCTTCGCGACGTTTGATCTTGAGGTAGTGCGAGCGGATTAAACTTCCCACGCCAAGAAGAATGGCAAATCCACCGATAATCTGCCCCCACACGGACACTTCCGTCAGCAGAGATTCTGAGGCTGGATGGGGAATGTAGTACTGAGCGGTAAAAGTTACTCCGAGGAAAAACGTCAGCAACAGAGGGAAAGTCCGTTTCCAGAAAATCATTCGTCCACTCCTATTTCACATCACTAAAGAGTTGAAAAATAGTTCTCACCCACGGCGCACCGAGCACCTCTCCAATAGTGATGAGTATTGTTCCGACAGCCATGACTCCTAACAGCACTCCTTTGCCGATATCTTGCCCACGTAACGTCCCCACGAGCACCGGCTCGCGGGACAGGTAAGCGCTGGCCGCGTAGAGTTCCTCGCCGATCAACGTATAGTCACAGGTAGTAATAAAGAAAGGTAATTGGTGATCAGCATCAGTACCCGCAATCTGAATCGCTCCTGTCGTTGCCCCGGTTTCTGCTAACAACAAGGACTCAGCGTAGTAATAGCCCATGAAGAAGTTCGCCGCTGGTTGCTCGCGGAGAATAATGCCATCCACTGCGGCGGTGTACGCGAATTGATCTCCGGTGATGAAGAAGTTGGTGTCCTCACGGTACGTATCGGGACGACCGGCAGCGAAATACGCCTCTCGCACCATTTCTTGACAGACCGCCATAACAATCGGAGCACGGTGCGGCACCTTGAGTTCAGTGCCATATGCAGCTACGCGCTTGGCCACGTCGCCCAAAATTACCGTGGCAGCAATGGTCGCTAAGCTTGACGGGTCACTCCCACCGCCCAAGTCCCCACTACCAGTGAGGTAGAGCACTGGACGGCCCATCTCCGTCGCTCGTCCCACGGCCTCTTCCACTGCATCGAGACCAGGAATACGACGCAAAAAGATATTGGGATTGACCCGTGCCCGACGGATGGACAACAGCACCGTGACCGCAAATGCCAGGAGAATGGCCAAATTGTTCAGCTTCGCCCAGTTAAACAAATTTGATCGTGAAACCGCTGAGACGATTGGGCTTTCGATGGTCTCTTGTCCATCGGTAAGCACGATCTTGAAAAAGTAAGGTGTACCACTTGTCAGTTGGAAATCGGCGCTCGACTTCACCTGAAAGAAGTGAACATATTTACGCTTCTCACCCCAAACCCACCATGGTCCGCTGATGTCAGTTTCGTAGTGTGTGTTCGCAGGAAATTCGGCGACTTGTTTGAATTCGCCGGATTCCTGTTCGCTCACAAAAATACGGTAGGAAGTACCATCCTTCTCACCTGGCAACGCACCCCACCGCAAAGCGATGCTACCGCCAGCATCCCCAGGCATATCGAAGGCTTCGACGCGTGGGGCACGGGTTTGAGGCTCCTCCTGAGCGATAGAGGGGCAAGAAAAAAAGAGTACAAGTAAAAAGGAAGTAAAGCAGATGTAATTGGACTTCGATGTTTCCTCAGTCCAGCCAATGACTCCTTGCCAGAAGGTCAGTATTGTTCCCATTTTGACCAATCCCTAACCCCTAGCACCCAGCCCCTATTCTTCAATCATCTCCACATTTGCCCGTGGGATAACGACGTCTTGGCCATCGGGCAGTGTCGCCACGAGCACCCGTGCTTCACTCTCGGTGGGAATCCGTTGCAACTCCGGCGGCAAGTCCTTGACGCGTGCAAGAATCCCGAAATAGGGCTCGCGAATAACGCGGATTGTGTCCCCTACCCTTACCCCTTCCCCCAAGGACTGAGGGCTGAGGACTGAGGACTGAGCGTCATTGATCTGAGAGAGCGGAATAATTACTTCTGGTCGGATCACTCCTGCACGAATCTGGGTTGCGCCACTACAAGAAGCTTTCTGGCCAACCTTCGCCGATAACAAGTCGAACGTCCGCTTGGCCATCGGAATCGTGCCAAACCCTTCAGTGATAATCAGAGTAAAACCGATCCGCTCAGTTCCAGTGATAGCAACTCCGAGGTCGTACCCTAATAACTCTTTGAGATCACGATCATGCACGCCACCAACCACCAGCGCTCGCACCCCTAGTTCGCGCGCACGAGCGAAGGTTTCCTTCTGTGCTAATGAACCACCAATAAGAATTTGTCCGTTGTGTTCCGGCTTCAAGTGCGCCGCTGTCAGCTCTTCATCTGGCCGTTGGACAGCCACAGCCAATGTTCCTACCATTTCTCCACCAACACCGAAGATCCCTTGGATGAACGCGCAGCGCGATTCTACGACCACGCCTTGTTGCGGCATGACTTCAACAATCGTCCCGTCGATATATGCAGCAAGCCGAATCAGCGTCGGCGGCTCGCGCAAAAAGACCTGACCAGTCACATGAGAGATATTCTCGATCGTGCCAGTGATTGGTGCTCGCACCTGCACCTGGAACCATTTCAGAAAAGGCTTGTTCTCTGCGATTGGCTCATCTTTAGTGATGGTCTCGCCTTCACGTTTGCGCATGTAGGACAGGATCTCATCGGGCGTAATGCTCAACTGATTGACGACGTTCACTGGATAAACTTTTCCCGGCAGTGCGGTGCGGGCAACTTCAGTCACTGCGGTGACTGGTTCACCTTGCGTAACGACAACCTCTCCCAGAATTGGTAATAGTCGCCGCCGCCGAATGACGATATCGGAAGTAACGCGAAGACCAGGAGTATATGCGTGAGCCATTTTTTCAGTTTCGAGTAACGAGTGCTGAGGACTGAGTAGAGAAGGGAGAGATTTTTTACTCAGCCCTCATTGCTCAGTCCTCAGTCCTTGGGTAAAGCTCCATCGCCCGTGCCCAGGCTTGCAGTTGCTCGACACGAGCTTCCTCGTCGCCCGCAACCGTGATTGGTCGTCCACGGGCATCAAGCACTAAACCGACCACACCACCTTTCACTTTGCTAACCAGCTTCTTTCCCTTCCCAGTCCCAAAATCAAAGCCACGTGCCGGAGCGAGTTCAATCCCGGCTTCTTGATCAGTCGCCAGAGGCAATACGTGAATCCCGCCGTACGCAATGGTATCCGCTATCACCCGTTCATCGGGAAAAAGCAAACGATAAGAGAAGCAGGGCTCTCCAGATTTCCCGGTACCGATGGGAGCAACGCAGGTTCCCAGAGGAACAAGACAGTCTTTGACAAACACTTCGGTGGCCGCTTGTTCATGCACAGTCGAAAGCACGCCAAGATGCGGCATCATGAAAATACTATCCACTGCAAGCTGCGTGATCCCTAACGGTGCGTAGGCATCAATCATCATGAGCATCGACTGCACACGACGCGGGGCGTGCGACAGAATCCCGCCACTGCCAATGATCAGGTCAAGCGCGAGCATGTCAATCAGGCTCTCCCCCGAGGTGGTTTGGGTGAACGCATCGGAAACCGAGCGTTCTTGTTGCACACCTTTCAACCCGACCGCTAACTCCTTATGTTGGTCTAAGGCCAGGCGCAACGCTTCACGGGCAATCGCTTGCTCGACTTGCAGATCAGTGGCGGTTTGCGGAATTGTCGTCGGACGAATCATCTTATTCTTGATTTGGTTACGTAGGGTTTGTTCGTCAAAAGCGAACGGCAACCAGCGGCGAATGTTGTCCAGTCCAGCTTCGGCGACGACGTTCGCAATGCTGTAACTCATGCCGAGGTTGGCACTGACAGTGCGGTTAAAAGCTCCGTGAAATACCGAAAAGACGTCAGTGGTCGCTCCGCCGATGTCCACACCGATCACATTGATGCGTTCGCGCCGTGCCACAGTCTCGATAATCATGCCAACCGCCGCTGGTGTAGGAATAATCGGTGCGCCAGCCCAGGAAATCAGTTTTTTGTAGCCTGGAGCCTGAGCCATCACGTGTTCGAGAAACAAATCGTGAATCCGATGACGAGCAGGCAGGAGATTCTCGCGTTCCAACACGGGCCGGATATTTTCAGCAATCGATAGCGCAGTTTTGTCGCCTAGCAGGCGCTGCACCTGACTCCGAGCCTCTTTGTTGCCTGCAAAAATCACCGGCAGTTGATAGTCCAGGCCTAGGCGTGGTTTGGGGTCCGCTGCGGCAATGTACTCGGCAATCTCTACGACGTGGGACACCGTGCCGCCATCAGTTCCACCTGCCAGTAAAAGCATGTCTGGTCTGAGTTGGCGAATCCGTTCGATCTTTTCATAGCTGGGACGGCCGTCATTGGAGGCGAGCGTATCCATCACAATCGCCCCAGCACCCAAGGCACAGCGTTGGGCACTTTCGGCACTCATCGATTTGACCACGCCGGCCACCATAATCTGCAACCCGCCACCAGCGCTGCTAGTCGAGATATAGATGTCCACCCCAGTCGAGCCATTCGCCGGGGTAATGATCCGTTCACCATCGAGAATCTTGCGACCAGACAGTTCCTCTACTTCTTGAATGGCATTAAGGACACCGCGGGTGACATCCTCGAACGGCGCTTCTACCGTCGTCGGAGCCTCGCCGCGATGCGTCTGACGATACTCGTCGCCTAGCTTCTGAATGAGAATCGCTTTGGTAGTGGTACTACCACAATCAGTGGCAAGGATAACACGTAGGTCTTGAGGATTCATGCCGCAGCCGCCGCCCTCTCCTGAATCAGCTCGCTCAACCGCTCAATACTCTCGCGTCGCTCCAGAATACTCGCCAGACGTTCGATCTCTGTCGGATCGCACACCAGCTCAAGAAACGGCGTCAGACCATACAGGGCTTGGCTGCCAAGAAAATTGAGCGGGCCCAGGGATTCGAGGAACAAGACTGCTGGGACTGCCATTCCACGGGTGACGATTCCTACCGCGACTTTCTCCAAAAGTGCACGCTCTTCCGGAGTAAAATCTCCACGAGCAGGGTGCAAGGCAAAAGCGTGGGCAAATTCGTTGCACAGTCGATTCCAGAGATTCACGCGGCTCTCTATCGCAAATTTGTCCGTTATGGGCAAGACCATAACGACGCGGTCGTGTTCTCAAATTGTTGATGGCGTGTTGTAGACCGAAGTGCCAAACTCATAAAAATGAACTTCGTTGACATCGACAAGGCACCTGACGTACAGTGCTTCCTGTCTGACCCCAGGTGCTTCTACCTCTTCATTTCTGTTTTCAAAGGAGACTGAAACATGAGTATCCCGACGTTACCAAAGGGGAAAACCGCAATCTTGGTGATGGACTGTCAAAACGATATCGTCCACGAAGAGGGAAAATTCGGTGGTGCCCTCACTGGTGGGGCGATGCCACGGGCGATTAAAGAAAAAAATGTGTTCGGCCATATTAACAAACTCATGGAAGCTGGCCGGGCCGCGCAGGTGCCGATTATCCATGTGCGGCATGTATATCGACCGGATTATGCTGACCTGCCAGGGAATGTGCAGGTCTTCCAAGCCATAAAACAAGCGCAAGCGCTGCAAGAAGGCACCTGGGGAGCCGAGATCCATGCCGACCTCACACCCAAACCATCAGATTGGGTCATCACGAAGACGCGCGTGAGTTCGTTTTATGCTAGTCCATTAGAAGGCATTCTCCAGGCCCAAGGCATCACTCATTTGGTCCTGACTGGGATTGCCACCGATGGTGTGGTCGAAGGGACAGCGCGCGACGGGGCCGACCGGGGCTACTCGATTATTATCCCGAATGATTGCTGTGTTGCGACAACAGAAGAAGCACATCGAGTGATCCTTGGCGGAATTCTGTCATTCTTGACTACGGTGTGTACGTCGGACGAAGTGGTTCAGGCGCTTTCATAGGGAAAGGGTAAAAGGGGAAGTGGGAAAACGGGGAAAAGGAAGGAAAGAAGAGAAGGGGGAAATGGATAAAAGGGAAGAAAGGTAAGGGAAAATCTTTTCTCCCGTTTCACCTTTTGCCCTTTTCCCCTTTGTCCCTGCGAAGCTATTGCTGTTTGTACAAGGAGTAACAGAATGAGCGGTGCACTAGCGGGCATCCGAGTAATCGACTTCACCAATAACCAAGCTGGTCCTTCCTGTGGCCAAATGTTGGCATGGCTTGGCGCGGATGTGATTAAGCTCGAAGAGCCAGGGAAAGGCGATATTGCCCGGCAGAGTCTCAGTGACCGTCCCGACGCGGATAGTCTGTTCTTCCTCACTTTTAATAGCAATAAGCGCAGCCTTACTCTCAATCTCAAGAGCCAGCAAGGGAAAGAAGTCTTTCGTAAGCTTCTGAAAACCGCCGATGTTCTCTTGGAGAATTTTGGCCCTGGCGTCCTGGAACGGTTGGGGTTCGGATATCCGACGCTCAAACAACTTAATCCCCGACTCGTCTACGCTAGCATTAAAGGGTTTGGCAGCTATGGGCCGCACAGTCATTTCAAGAGTTACGAACCGATTGCCCAAGCAATGGGTGGAGCAATGAGCGTCACCGGATTCGCCGACGGTCCGCCAACCTTTACTTGGGCGTGTATTGGCGATTCAGGCACTGGCATGCACTGTGTCATTGGTATCCTCGCGGCGCTCATGCAACGACATGCAACTGGGGAAGGGCAACAAGTCGAAGTGGCCATGCAAGAGGCGGTGATGAATTTGGTGCGTGTCAGTCTCCGTGACCACCAACGCTTTGGGAAACCGGTCGAGCGCCTGGGAAATCAACTTGGTCCGGGAGTTCCAGGAACGATCTACCGTTGTCATCCCGGTGGTCCGAATGATTATGTTTTTATATTTGCGCAGCAACAAATGTGGGAGCCACTATTGCGAGCGATTGAGCGCGAAGATTTGGTTGGTGACGCACGCTACAACAGTGCCAATGCCCGCCTTGAACGGGTAGCTGAGGTGAATGCCTTCATTGAAGCGTGGACCTCGCAGCGCTCAAAGTTTGCAGTTATGAAAATTCTGGCGGGTGCTGGTGTACCGTGTGGCGCGTGCCAGGATACCGGCGAGGTGTTGAACGACCCACATCTGCGGGCACGAAATATGATCGTTGAAGTCGAGCATCCAGTCCGGGGGAAGTATCTGTCGGCGGGGAACCCGGTGCGACTCTCGGCTTCGGATGTGCCACAGACGGCTGCTCCATTGCTTGGTCAGCACAACGTGGAACTCTTACGGGAGTTGGGCTATCGTGACGCAGAGATTGCGGCGTTGAAAGAGGAAGGAATAATTTAGGCTATTAGCTATTAGCCGTTAGCTGTTAGCTTGGAAAAACAAGTCGCCTGTTTTGATGCGAGAATCCTACCCTTTCAGACATTCTGAGCTAAAAGCCAAGAGCTAAGAGCTAACAGCCACACTAAAGGAGGGTCTCTTATGTCAAGCTACGGTGTCATTTCGGCGGACTCACACTTTGTTGAGCCACCAAACATGTGGAGTGAGCGGTTGGATCAGAAGTTTCGTGACCGTGCGCCCCACACCGTGCGTGGGCTCAATGGTAAGGATGGTGAGTTCTTCGTCTGTGAAAACATTAACCCCTTTCCCGTCGCCGCGTTCTTTGGCGCTGGGGTTCCGTCGGAGCAACTGCCCGAGCACAACAAAAAGGGGATGGATCAGGCTCCCGCCTCCGTGTGGGACCCAGCCGCCCGCCTGAAAGACCAGGATCGCGACGGTGTCCTCGCCGAGGTGATCTATACCTCGATGGGCATGCCGCTCTATATGTTGGACGATGTGGCCCTTAGAGCTGCTTGTTTCCGCGCCTATAACGATTGGGCCATTGACTATTGCAGCCATAATCCGAAACGGTTGCTGCCGCTCGGATTGCTGACGCTGGAAGACATCGGGGCAGCGGTGGAGGAATTGGAGCGGGTCGCCAAGAAAGGGATGCGCGGAGCGATGATTTGGGCGGAAGCTCCTGAAGATCGACCGTACAGCGATCCCTCTTACGATCGGTTCTGGGCGGCGGCGCAAGAGCACAACTTCCCGCTCTCACTGCATGTGCTCACCGGACGCAAAGGTACCGGCGTCGATTTCTTCAAGGGCAATCTGGCCCTCCAAGCTTCCACGTTACATCACGAGGTGGAACGCTCGCTGGCCGTGTTTGTCTTGGGCGGTGTGTTAGAACGTTTCCCCAAGCTGACCATCATTTCTGCGGAGAACGACGTTGCCTGGTTTCCGTACTTCATGTGGCGTATGGATATGGTCCAGGGTCGGATCGGGGCGCTGTCCTCCGCGAAGTTGAGCTTGAAGCCGAGCGAGTACATCAAACGGCAAGTGTACGCGACCTTCATTAACGAGCCGATCTTTGTGCGGACGCTCGATATCTATGGCCCCGGCAATGCGATGTGGTCGTCAGATTATCCTCACACGGCTGCGACCTGGCCACGCTCGCAGGACTTCATCAACAAAACCTTTAACAATCTATCTGATAATGACCGACGCCTGATCGTTCATGACACCGCCGCGAAGGTGTATCGGATCGAGGTATAACTATGGACTAGGGATTGGGGGTTAGGGACGAGGAACTCCTAACCCCTAGCCCCCGACCCCCAGCCCCCAAACAAAGGAGGGGTCTATGGCAGAATTCGATACGATTATTAAAGGGGGAACGATTGTTGATGGGACCTTGGTACCGCCCTATCGGGGAGACATCGGCATCAAGAACGGCAAGATTGCCAAGATCGGCCATCTCAAAAGCAGCGATGCCAAACAGGTGCTCGATGCCTCCGGCCACATCGTTGCTCCTGGTGCCGTTGATCTGCATGCCCACTACGATGCGCCAATCCACTGGGATCCATACTGCACCATTGGGAGTTGGCACGGTGTGACCTCGGTCACCAACGGCAACTGTGGATTCGGCTTTGCGCCTGTGCGTCACAAAGACGCCGACCGCTCGATGTTGTCGATGGAACGGAACGAGGCGATTCCATTTGAGGCGATGAAGGCGACGATGCCGTTTGATTGGGAGACTTTTCCGCAATGGATGGATCACATCGACCGCATGCCCAAAGCGATCAATATGATCCAACTCGTCCCGGTCACACCACTAGTGAGTTATGTCATGGGCGGTTGGAATGAAGCGAAAGCGCGCCAACCTAACGAGAAAGAGACCGCGGAGATTATTCGTGTGCTGCACGAGGCGATGGCCTCTGGTGCGGGTGGCTGGGCGGCGCAGCGCCTGACGGGGTATGGGGCTTCGGTGCAACGCGATTATGACGGCACGCTCATGGTCTCGGACCTGATGGGTGACGAGTTCTATTTGAACATCGCCAAGGCACTCAGCGAGTAT
>Ga0187892_10011887_pt1 | contig 10529 bp, 2 predicted proteins | sample MA1701073metaG_FD_139345 | JGI IMG/M metagenome (GOLD analysis project Ga0187892, IMG submission 139345) | Bio-ooze microbial communities from a basaltic lava cave in the Kipuka Kanohina Cave System on the Island of Hawaii, USA - MA170107-3 metaG ...
CACCTATGCCTTCGCGATCGCGCACGGCGTCCCACGCCTGACGAACCTAACTGAACCGTGCCCCGGCTGCGGCGGCGGACAGGCCAAGACGTCCACGTACGACACGCGCGGCTACCGCGACATTGCCACCGACTTCAAGGGCACGGTCACCGACTACGACCACGACGCGCGGGGACTCGAAACTCGCCGGATCGAGGCGAAGACGGTCACGGGGGGAGCAACCCCGCCCGAGAAGCGTACGATCGAGACCGACTGGCATGCCACGCAACGCGTGCCGACTGAGCGTCGTACGCTGAACGCCTCGGGCCAGCTCGAAGGCAAGTCGACGTACACGTACAACGCTCGGGGACAGGTGCTGACCTCGACGGCGGTCAACCCCGCGACCTCAGCGACGCGCACGACCAGCTACAGCTACTGCGAACAGGCCGACGTTCAGGCTCCCGGCTCGACGTGCCCGATTCTCGGTCTGCCGAAGACCGTCGACGGGCCGCGCACGGATGTTTCCGATATCTCGACCTACGCCTATCGGGCCGCGGACGCCTCGAATTGCGCTTCGCAGCCGACGCTATGCACGTACCGCAAGGGCGATCTCTGGAAGGTCACCAACGCCCTCGGCCACGTGACCGAGTACGTGAGCTACGACGGTGCCGGTCGCGCCACCTCGATGAAGGACGCCAACGGCGTCGTCACCGACATGGAATACCACGCCCGCGGCTGGCTCACGGCGCGCAAGGTGCGGGGCCCGAACGGGTCGGTCGAGACCGATGACGCGATCACGCGGATGGAGTACGACGCGACCGGTCAGATCACGAAGGTCACGCAGCCCGACGGCGCGTTCCTCGCGTACACGTACGACGGTGCTCATCGCCTGACCGACATCACCGACAACGGCGGCAACACGATCCACTACACGCTCGACGCCGCCGGCAACCGCACCAAGGAAGACACGAAGGACCCGAGCGGCACGGTCACGCGCACGCTCGCGCGCCAAGTCGATACGCTCGGCCGGATCAAGTCGCAGCTGCGTGCGCCGTACGCCGATCTCCCGAATCTCGACGATCCCTCGGCGAAGAAGACCGCATACACGTTCGACGCGAACGGCAATGTCGATCTCACGACTGACCCGCTCGCCCGCGTCACCGATAACGACTACGACCCGCTCGATCGGCTCATCAAGACGATCGGCGACAAGGGTACGGGCAAGATCAACGCGACGACGCAATACCAGTACGACGCGCGCGACAACCTCGTGAAGGTGATCGACCCGAAGGGGCTGTCGACCGACTATACGTACAGCGGGTTCAGCGATCTGACGCAGCTCACCAGCCCCGACACGGGGGTCACGACGTACACGTACGACTCGGCGGGGAATCGCGCGACACAGACCGACGCGCGCGGCATCACGGGCACGATGAGCTACGACGCGTTGAATCGTCTGACGGGCACGGCCTACCTGGCGGCGGGCGAGAACGTTGCATTCTACTACGACCAAATCCAACCAAATTGCACGACCGGCGAGACCTTCGCGCTCGGCCGCATGACGCGCATGATCGACGGGTCAGGCGAGACGCGCTACTGCTACGACCGGCGCGGCAACGTGACCCGCAAGGTTCAGGTGACAGGAAGCGCCTTTGAGGCGCGGTATGGCTACGATCTTGCCGACCGTCTCGTCACGCTTACGTATCCAAGCGGCGCGATCGTGACCTACAGCCGTGATGCGCAAGGTCGCATAGTCGGTGTCACGCGAAGGGCCAACGCCGGTGCAGCCGCAACCACCGTGGTTTCGAACGTCACGTACCTTTCGTACGGGCCCGTCAGCACAGTCACGTTCGGCAACGGTCGGACTCTTACCAAGACTTGGGACAACAACTACGGGATCGACGCGATCGCGACCGCGCCCGCGAACGGAATGAACTACGACTTCAACGTGGACGATGTGGGCAACATCACCGGCATTGTTCCTGCAGGTGGGTCCTCGACGGACACGCGCTTCTACACCTACGACAACTTGGACCGATTGACGGTGACCAAGGATCAGAGCCTCGCGCAGATCGAGTCGTTCACGTACGACGCGACCGGAAATCGACTTACGAAGCAGCTTGGTGCAGCTGCGCCAATTGCCTATGTGTACCCAACGAACACTCACCGGCTACAGCAGGTCGGTGGGTCGACTCCGACATACGATGCAGCGGGAAACACCCTGCAGGACGGCGCCAACTCATTCGCCTACGGGACGCGGGGCCGGCTCGGCTCGTTCAATGCAGGGGCGGGCGTTCGAATCGTGCGCTACAACGCCAAGGGAGAACGCGTCCACGTTCGCAACGACGACGAATCGACAATCGGCAACAACGGTGAGCGCACCTATCTATTCGATGAAGCGGGAAGATACCTTCTGGATACGGCTTTCGAGTTCGGATGGGGCCCGTGCGTCGAAGAACAGCCGGTGTGTCCGCCTAACTGCGACTCCGGTATGGCGTCGTCGTCGTTTACGGGCGACGCAGGCGAACAGTATCCGCCGGATTGTCCCGGCGGCGGTTCGCCGATATGGACGTTGATCCCGACCTTGAAAGAGACGATATGGCTGGACGACTCGCCTCTCGCCGTCGTCAATCCCATGGGCGTCATCACGTATGTCGAAGCGGATCATCTCGGTACGCCCCGGCACGGAATCGATCCGGATCGCAACGTTCCAGTATGGGAGTGGTCGCTCACAGCTAGCGCCTTTGGCGAACACTTCGCGAACGAGGATCCAGACCTTGACGGTGATGTCGCGGCGATCAATCTGCGGTTCGCCGGACAGTACTACGAAGGGGAAACCGGGCTTCACTACAACTACTTTAGGGACTATGCGCCCGCAACCGGACGGTACGTCGAGAGCGATCCGATCGGGCTATTTGGCGGCATCAGCACGTACGGATACGTCTCACAGTCGCCCCTGAACGGTACTGACCCTCTCGGTCTTGTCGGCCTGTTCTCGCGTTGCGGCGTCGGACAGACGAAGGTTTGCGAGTGGCACGGGATTGTAGCCCGCTGCTATTGCAAGCCGAATCCCTGCCCGGCCCCGTACTGTCCGAGCGGTGACTGCAGTGCCTTCCCGCCGTCCCATAACTGTGCTTGCACGCTCGACTGCATGGCTGAGAATCGGGGTGCGCTCAACGCCTGCATGATTCTCGGCGGGGGACCCAACTGCACTGTTGCGGCTTCAATCGAATGCGGGAACCGCTGCGAGGGGAAGTGCGGTCCCGATCCCGAGTGCTGGAAGTGATCGAATGAGCGATCAGTCCATCATGGCTGTACGGCGCTTGTTCGCGAGAGCGATTGATCAACTGTCGTTCATCGCTCTGGTCGACGTTCTCGTGCCGTTCGACGCCTTCAGCCCTTTGATCGCACTTGCATTGATGTTTGCGTTCGTCCCAATCGAGGCGATGCAGGTATGGATCTTCGGAACGAGCCTCGGCAAACTCGTTCTGGGCCTGAAGGTCATTACGCCAGGTGCGAGAGAGACCACCTTTACGACCGCTCTCTATCGAAGCGCGCTCGCATGGGTTGTGGGCCAAGGCGTCGGCATAGGGTTGATCTTGCCCGTGACGTACGTGCTTTCCTACAGTCGCCTGACCGAAGGCAAGCCGACCTTTTGGGACGAGCAACTCGGGACTGATGTTGTAGACAGAGCGCGGACGATAGGCCAAGCCTAAGACCTCGCCGGAAGCGGTATCAGAGAAACCTCCGAGCTTCCGCCGGATCACACGACGCGCGCCTTGCGCCGGCCCCGTAATTCTCAGCGTCGCGCTTGCGCAGGCATCGAGTCGAGCAGCGAGGAGCGCCAGGATGGCGAAGGTGAACAAGCAGCAAATGTGGGCGCGACGTATCGCGGTATGTGAGCGCGGCGCCAAATCACCGCGTTGCCAGTAGGGTGATTTCCTCCCGGTCGTGATAGAGCTGTTTCGCACGAATGTTGAGTGTCTCGTCGAAGGCTTGGGAAAGCGTGACGAGGGACCGTTGCACCTCTAGCCACCGTTTCTTCATGGGTAGCTTGAGATTGAACAGCGCACGCCGCGCTGCACCTTCCGCGAGCCAATCGCGCATCAACGCCGCAACGCGAATCGGCTGCTCGACCATGTCGCAGACGACCCAGTCGACCGGCTTCGCGGGGCGAAAGCGGAACCCATCCGCGCGTCGATGATCGACGAGCCCCGATTGCATCAACCGCTCGTCCATCGGCCCGTTGTCGACGGCGACGACGCGCATCGAGCGGCGCACGAGCTGATAGGTCCAGCCGCCGGGTGACGCGCCGAGATCGACGGCCGTCATGCCGGGCTTGAGCCACGCTTCGCGCTCGCGTTCGTCGAGCAGCACGAGGAACGCCTCCTCGAGCTTCAGCGTCGAGCGGCTCGGTGCCTCGCGCGGGAACTTGAGGCGCGGGATGCCGCCGCGCCACGGCGAGGCGGTGCGCGTGTCGGCTTCGGCGATGAGGAAGTCCGTGCCCGAGCGCACGCAGACGTGCAGGCGCGTGTTGCCGTTCTTATCGAGTAGCTGGCGCTTCTTCAGCGCCGCGACGAGCACGGTCTCGAACGAGCGCACGAGCGGCGCGAGCGCGTCGGCGCCGCCGGTGTCAGGCGTCTCGACCCAGACGTCGCACCACGGACCGCGGTCACCGAGCGCATCGAGCAGCGGCGTGAGACGGTCCTTCGGATCGAGCTTCGGCAACGCCGCGACGAGCGTCAGCGACTGGCGCGCAAAGATCAGTCGCCGGACGGAGAAATCGAGCGGCGCATCGGTCGCGAGACGGACGATCGCGGTGTCGCGATCGGTTTTTGCGACTGCGGAAAAGCCGGCGTCAGCCGCGACGTGCTGTACCTCCTGGGCGAGTTCCGGTTCAAAGCCGGCGCGGCAATAAAACAGGCGTTCGAGCGAATCGGGACCTTTCACGGTTGAGATCGTCTCATACGAAGCGCGTCGTGCTGCGTTGCAGCGTTACGGCACGTTGCCTACTGGCATAAGGTCGCCGCTCGCGCGGCGCGCAGGGAGCAGCAGACGCACGTCTGCTTCGGGGTCATGGGGACCGGCCGCGTCATGACTCTTGCTCGTCCCTCGGGAGGGAATCAATGCGTTCGCCCATATTGCCGCTCAGCCGCGGCTCGTTGCGCTTGTTCCTGGCCGCGTGCTTTGCGACGTTCATCGCCGGCGTCTCCGCGACGCCGACTGTTTCCCGCCCAGTGGCAAACGAGACGGTCGTCGAGAAGGCTCTCGAGACCGACCTCTCAGCCACCAGCAACATCTACATCATCGGCTTCGTCGAGCCACCGCTCGGCCGCTACAACGGAGAGAACGCGCGCTTCACCGCGCCGCCGCGACTGCCGGGTGGTCGCCTCGACGTTCGTGCGCCACAAGCCGTCGCTTACGTTGCGCACCTCGAGGCGCTCCAGACCGATCGGCTCGTCGAAGCGAGCAAGCTGCTCGGGCGTGACATCGACGCCGAGATGTCGTTCAAGCATGCGTACAACGGCGTCGTCCTCCGCCTTACGGAATCCGAAGCGGCCCGAATCGGCACGCTGCCAGGCGTCGAGCGCGTCGAGCCCTACGCCGAGTATCCGCTCGACACCGACAACGGTCCGCTGTTGATCGGCGCCCCGTCGATCTGGAGTGGATCGTCCACCCCGACCGGCGCTTCGACTCGGGGCGAGGGGATGGTGCTCGGCATCATCGACAGCGGCATCAATCTCGACAGCCCGTCGTTCGCTGCGACGGAGCCCGGAAATGCGACGTTTCCGGGCGGCTACGTTCATCAGAACCCGCTGGGCAGTGGCAACTTCCTCGGCAGCTGCGCCGCCGGCGGTGCCGACTTCGGGCAATGCAACGACAAGTTGATCGGCGCGTACGACTTCGTGTTCACCGTCGTGTGCACGGCAGCGCCACCGGCGGCGCCGTGTCCTGCCGGGTTCAACGACGAAGCGAGTGTCGAAGACAACAACGGCCACGGAACGCACACCGCGAGCACCGCGGGCGGCAACGCGACCACGGTGACGTTCACCGGGTTCCCCCTCGCGATCCAGGGCGTCGCACGTCACGCGAACGTCATCGCATACGACGTCTGCTACACGAACGCGGCGGGTCAGGGTCTCTGTCCGACGGTCTCGACCCTCAGTGCGGTCGATCGCTCCATCGCCGACGGCCTCGTCAGCGTTCTCAACTTCTCGATCAGCGGCGGTGAGCAACCGTGGCTGGATTCGGTCTCGCAGGCCTTCCTAGCGGCGAACAACGCTGGCATCTACGTAGCAGCGTCGGCCGGCAACAGCGGCCCCGGTCCGGCGACGCTCGGGCATGTGGAGCCTTGGGTCGCGAACACTGCAGCATCGACCCACCAGCGAGTCTTTGCATTCGATTTTGATCTGACCGGACCCGGCACACCGCCAGCCAATACGCAGAACATCGTTGCGCGACCCGGCGGCGCGCCGATCTCCAACGTGTCGCAGGTCAATGTCCCGCTCATCGTCAGCCCGAACTTCGGCGATCCGCCCAACGATGGCTGCACCCCGTATCCCGCGGACTTCTTCCGCCGCCCCGCTACACCGACAGGTACGCAGGGCATGGCCGTGCTTCGGCTGGCGGCGGTGGGAAGCAACTGTGCCAGCGGCGCGCGTCGGACGGCCGCCTTGGCTGCTGGTGCTTCGTCGACCCTGTTCATCGTCGACGGCCCCACCAATCTCGGCGCGAACAACACGACCTGGCAGATCGACTTCGCCGACTGGGTGAACATTTCGGCCCACGTCGCCACGGACCCGAGCGATGCGCGCGCGACCATCACGGCTCCGCTCTCGGTGCAGTTGACGCAGCAGGCCGACGTCCTCGCCGGTTTCAGCTCACGGGGTCCGTCCGGCTTCGACATTCTGAAACCGGACATCATGGCGCCGGGCCTCAACATTCTTGCGGCCTACGCCGGGAACTCGCTTGCAAACAACGTGATCAGTGGCACGTCGATGGCGTCGCCACATCACGCCGGCTCGGCCGCGCTGATTCGCGCGCTGCAGCCGACCTGGACTCCGAGTGAAGTGAAGTCGGCGCTCATGACGACCGCGAGCACGACCGCCATCTTCAAGGAGAATCGGCTGACGCCGGCTGACCCGCACGATCGCGGGGCCGGGCGAGTCGATCTCACGCGGGCGGCGAAGGCCGGACTCGTTTTCGACGAGACCGCATTCAACTTCACTGCTGCGAATCCAGCCACGGGCGGTGACCCGGCGACGCTCAATCTGCCGAGTTTCCAGAACGACAACTGCGTGGCCACGTGCTCGTTCACGCGCCGCGTTCGCAACCCGCGGCCGGTCGCGACGACCTACAACCTGGCACTCAGCGGTTTGCCGGCGGGTTCGTTCAACATCTCGCCCCCTTCGTTCACGATTGCCCCCGGTGCGACGCTTCCGTTCACGCTCGCCGTCGACGGACTGCAGCTCACGCAGAACGTCTGGGCGTTCGCCGAACTGACGCTCACGCCCACTAACACGGCCATTCCGACCGCGCGCCTGCCCGTCGCGATTCGTGCTGCGCAACCCGATGTTCGTGTCGCGCCGGCCTCCCTCAGCGTGTCACTGGCGCCGGCGAGTACCACGACGCGGCCGCTGCAGGTGTTCAATGACGGCAATCCAACCCTGATTTGGAGCGCCGATACGGTTGGGCTGGGGCTCGTTCCGCTCCTGCGGCAGACGAATAACGGTGCGAACGGGTTCTCGACGAACTTCTATGCCGGTCACACGCCGCCCGGCGGAGTCTATACGTCCGACGACTTCACACCTGCTGGTCCGACAACGCTACGGCGGATCAACGTCGAAGGCTTCATGACGGGCACGGGTACGCAGGCGCTCAACGCGCTCGCGACACAAATCACGTTCAAGATCTACAACGACGGTGCGGGGGTTCCCGCCGGCAATCCCGAGGCAGGCGCTGGCGGTGAGGTATACAGCTGCACACGAACGCCTGGGCCGCCGAACAATGCCGGCCTGACGTTCCAGTCTGCTGACGGCGCGTTCTTCGAGCTTAACTTGGCGAATGCGACGGGTTGTCCGGCGGCACCTGCTCTGAGCGCTGGTACGCGCTATTGGGTTGCAGTTTTCCCAAGAGTGCCGGGGAACAACCTGGCTCGCCGTTGGGTTTGGTTCCGAGCTACCGCCGAAGCGGGCAACCCAGCGGTGCTGATTTCACCGCAGGGCGTTACGACGCCACCGACACCGCCCCCGCCCACGACGTGGACGGCGGTCGCTCCTGTCGCTGCGTTCGCGACTTCGCTCGAAGGACAAGTCCAGTGCGGCGCTCCTTGGTTTAACCTGACGCCGGCGGGCGCATCGCTCGGCGTCGGTGCGAGCACCAACGTCACGGTCAACATCGATTCGACGAGCCTCGCGCCCGGCAACCACACGGGTTTTGCCTGCATCGACACGAACGGAACCGATCCGGACGAGCCGAAGGTGGTCGTCCCGATCAATCTGACGGTCAGCGGGACGCCGACGAACCCGACGGCAACGACACGCGCGAATCCGCTGACGCTCGGCGTGGGCCAATCGTCGCTGTTGACGGTGACGGTAACGCCAGGCGAGCTCCCGACCAGCACGGGCATCACCGTCACGGGCAATCTCACCACGATAGGTGGCAGCGCCACGCAGACGTTCTTCGATGACGGGACGAACGGTGACGTCACGGGCGGCGACAACACATTCTCGTTCAACGCAACGGTAGCGGTCGGCACAACGACCGGCGCGAAGTCTCTACCGGTCACGATCAACGACGCGCAAGCGCGGACTGCAGCAGCGTCGATATCGATGACCGTGGCGGCGACGACGAACCCGAACGTGTTCGGACGCTCGACGCCGGCCTCCGTTACCGCGGGAACGAACATCCTGCTGACGACGACGGTGACACCGGGCGCGTTCCCGACGAGCACTGGGCTCACATCGACGGTGAACCTCACGGCGATCGGCGGTGCCGCCGCGCAAGCGTTCCGCGACGACGGCCTGCAGGGCGACGTTACCGCGAACGACCGCGTGTTCTCGTTCCGGACCAACGTCGCGCCCGGGACAACGGCAGGCGCGAAGACGTTGGCGATCACGATCACGGATGCGCAAGGGCGTACCAATGCGCCTACGAACATCTCGATGACGGTCTTTGCCGGAACGCCTCTCGCGGCAAGCGGCAACGCTTCGCCCGCGAACGTGCTGGCGGGTGCCAGCTCGCTGCTCACGGTCACCGTGACGCCGGGCGCGGCGCCCACGAGCACCGGCATTGCCGTGCGCGTCGATCTCACGTCGATCGGCGGGAGCGCGAGCCAGCTGTTCTTCGACGATGGAACGAACGGTGACGTCACGGCGGGCAACAACGTGTTCACTCGCAGCACGACGGTCGCTGCGGGTACGTCGCTCGGTGCGAAGACCTTGCCGGCGTCGATCACCGACAACGAGGGTCGGACGGGTAGTACGAACATCTCGTTGACCGTCGTCGCGTCGACGCCGCCATCCGGCATGGGTGCTTCAGCGCCGGCGAGCGTTGCGATCACCCAAACGTCGCTGCTGACGGTGACGGTGACGCCGGGTGCGAACCCGACGAGCACCGGCATCGACGTGCTCGCGGACCTGACGTCGATCGGGGGCAGTGGCGCCCAGGCGTTCGTCGACGACGGTACGCAGGGTGACGCGGCGGCCGGCGACAACATCTGGTCGTACACGGCGACGGTTGCGGCTAGTACAGCGCCCGGCGCGAAAACGTTCCCCGTGACGATCACGGACGACCAGAGCCGCACGGCATCTGCGTCGATCGGCCTCGACGTGCAGACGCCGGGCGCGCTCGGCGCCACCGGTGCCTCGAGCCCGTCGTCGGTCGGTGCGCTGGCGACGTCGCTCCTCACCGTGACGGTCACGCCCGGTACGACGCCACCGAGCAGCGGCATCGAAGTCCGCGCCGACCTGAGCTCGATCGGCGGTGCTGCGAACCAACAGTTCGTCGACGACGGCGCGACCCAGGGTGACGTCACCGCAGGCGACAACATCTGGTCGTATGCGGCGACGGTGCCGTATCCGACGGCTGCCGGTGCGAAGTCGTTCCCGGTCTCGGTGACGGATCGCGAGGCTCGCGCGGCCAGCACCACGATCGGGCTGACCGTACTGGCGGCGACCAACCCGACGGGTACCGGCAACGCGACCCCGTCGAGCGTGCTGGCCGGCGGTAACACGCTGCTGACGGTCACGACGACTGCCGGCACGAATCCGCCGAGCACCGCGCTGACTGTCACCGCGAACCTCGCGGCGATCGGTGGCGGCACGACGCAGGCGTTCTTCGACGACGGCACGAACGGCGACGTCACCGGCGCGGACGGGATCTTCTCGTTCAACGCCACGGTGAGCGCTGGCACGACCGCGGGTGTCAAGAATCTCCCCGCGACGATCGCCGACGACGAGGGCCGTACCGGAACCGCGAGCATCGCGCTCAACGTGCCGGCCGCAGGCTCACCGAGCGGCACGGGTCTCGCGGTGCCGTCGCAGGTGCAG
>Ga0187892_10011888_pt1 | contig 10529 bp, 6 predicted proteins | sample MA1701073metaG_FD_139345 | JGI IMG/M metagenome (GOLD analysis project Ga0187892, IMG submission 139345) | Bio-ooze microbial communities from a basaltic lava cave in the Kipuka Kanohina Cave System on the Island of Hawaii, USA - MA170107-3 metaG ...
AGCACGCTCGCGGGGCGGAGGGCGCGAGGCTGAGCCTCGACACCGGCCGCGAAGCCGCAAACCGCCAGGGCCCCAGCCACCGCGGAGCCGAAGAACTTCTTGCTGAGCATTGGAAAATCCTCCAGGAGCATTTGAGGTCCGGGGGGAAGGGTCGCTTCTCCCACGTTCAGAGACCGTCCATCGATGCGGAAATGTCGCGGACGCTCGTGTCCCCGCGACCGGGCTTCTCTCGTCGTCGTGGCTCTCTCCCGGTCCGTCGGGTCGCGCGCGCCCACACAGCACGCGCCACGTCGCGACTCTCCGGCCCTGAAAGCGCAAAGCTCATTCCCCGGCCCGGACCGCGTGCGTCCGCGACCCGAACTCATCGAGGGAGATTTCGGCTAGTCCGTGGGCGCCTTGGGTCAGCGAGCGAGTGCTTGTCGCGACGGGAGGTTCGGCCGGACTGCGGCGCTCGGGCGCGCGACGAAAGATCTCGACGCGGTGTCGACGGCTGGGGCGGCGCGCGTCAAGAGCTTCGGTCGAAGCCGGAGCCTCGCGGCGCGCTGCGGGCGGCACGCGTCACGACGGCACGCGTCTCGCCGGCGCTCGTCACACCGGCCCGCGGCGCTTCCGGAGGGGGGCGGCGCCGCCGCGACGGAGAAGTGGTGGGCCCACCAGGACTCGAACCTGGGACCAAGAGATTATGAGTCTCCCGCTCTGACCGGCTGAGCTATGGGCCCACGAACCGGCACGTCGCATCGGAGCGCATTCTAGCCCGCTCGCCGCATCGAGCCATCAAGTCGCGCGGTCGATCGTTCGATAACCCTGTTCACCCGACCGCTTTCCTTGACCTTCCGAAGAGGACCGTGCTAGAAAGCGCCCCCTCTTCCACTTTTATATGCTGGGCCGACGCGGGGCGGGCCGCGGGAGGCGTCGCATCGGTGCTGCCGGTCCGGGGCCGATCCCGCAGCACGCCGGACCGGAGGCCGTCCGCCTCCGAGCGGAGCTTGAGTCCCGAGGCTCGAAGAAGCATGGGTAAATCGCTCGTCATCGTCGAATCGCCGGCCAAGGCCAAGACCATCAACAAGTTCCTGGGCAAGAACTTCGTGGTCAAGGCCTCGATGGGCCACGTTCGCGATCTGCCGAAGAACAAGCTCGGCATCGACATCGAGAACGACTTCCAGCCCGACTACATCACCATCCGCGGCCGCGGAAAAGCGCTCGCGGAGATGAAGAGGGCCGTCTCCTCGGCCGAGAAGATCTACCTCGCGCCCGACCTCGACCGGGAAGGGGAGGCGATCGCGTGGCACCTCGTCCAGGCGCTCAAGATCCCCGAGGAGAAGACGCTCCGGGTCACCTTCAACGAGATCACGAAGAAGGCGATCGAGGAAGCGTTCCACCACCCCGGCCGCATCTCGATGGACAAGGTGTACGCCCAGCAGGCTCGCCGGATCCTCGACCGGCTCGTGGGCTACAAGCTCTCGCCCCTCCTCTGGGAGAAGATCGCGAAGGGCCTCTCGGCCGGCCGCGTGCAGTCCGTCGCCGTGAAGCTCATCGTCGACCGGGAGCGCGAGATCCGCGCCTTCGTTCCGGAGGAGTACTGGAAGGTCACGGCCGAGGTCGCCGCGAAGTCCGCGCCGGACCAGCCCTTCGACACCGAGCTCCGGCTCGTCGACGGCGAGCACGTCAAGCCGTCGAACGAGGCCGAGGCAAAGGCGCTCGTCGAGGAGTTCGGCCGGCTCCCGTTCCGCGTCGCGGAAATCGTGAAGAAGGACAAGACCGAAAAGCCGCTTCCGCCCTTCGCCACGAGCCAGATGCAGCAGCAGGCCTCGATCCAGCTCCGCTACTCGGCCAAGAAGACGATGCTCCTCGCCCAGCAGCTCTACGAGGGAGTGGACGTCGGCGAGGAAGGCTCGGTCGGCCTCATCACGTACATGCGCACCGACTCCTTCAACGTCTCCTCGGACGCCCAGAAGGAGGTCCGCGAGCTCATCTCGGAGCGGTTCGGAAAGAAGTACCTCCCGGAGAAGCCGAACGTCTACCGGTCGAAGAAGGGGGCCCAGGAAGCCCACGAGGCGATCCGCCCCACCGCCGTCGTCCGGACACCCGAGTCGCTCAAGGCCCATCTCACCGGCGACCAGCAGAAGCTCTACACGCTCATCTGGAACCGCTTCGTGGCGAGCCAGATGACGCCGGCGCGCTACAGCCTCACGACGGTCAACGTCGCCGCCGGACGCGGCACGTTCGTCGCGAAGGGGAAGGAGCTTCTCTTCGACGGCCACCACCGGGTCCTCGACGTCGCTTCCGAGGGCGACGAGCAGCGGCTCCCGGCATTGACGCAGGGCGAGGAGGTGGACCTCCGGACAATCGTCCCGTCGCAGCACTTCACGAAGCCCCCGGCGCGCTTCACCGAGGCGACGCTCGTGAAGACGCTCGAGAAGGACGGCATCGGACGGCCTAGCACGTACGCGCCGATCATCTCGACCATCCAGGACCGTGGCTACGTCACCCAGCGCGAACGGAAGTTCTTCGCGACCGAGCTGGGGATCGTCGTGACCGGGGTGCTGGAGAAGCACTTCCAGCGCATCATCGACGTCGAGTTCACGTCGAAGATGGAGGGCCAGCTCGACCAGGTCGAGGCTTCGAAGGCGAACTGGGTGGAGATGCTCCGCGACTTTTACGGCGACTTCGACAAGGAGCTGCAGGTCGCCTCCGAGCAGATGGAGGACCTCAGGAAGAACCCTCCCGACTCGGGCGAGAAGTGCGAGAAGTGCGGCAAGCCTCTCGTCTACCGCTTCAACACGAAGGGCAAGTTCCTCGGCTGCTCGGGGTTTCCGGACTGCCGGAACATCCGCCCCATCGACGAGCAAGGCGTCCCGATCGCGCCGGAGGAGACCGATCTCACCTGCGAGAAGTGCGGAAAGGGAATGGTCATTCGCTCCGGGCGGCGCGGCAAGTTCTACGCTTGCTCCGGCTACCCGGACTGCAAGAACACGCGCTCGATCGGCGACGAGGACCAGCCGCGGATTCCCCCCGTCGAGACCGACGAGGTGTGTCCGCGCTGCAAGTCGAAGATGCTCCTCCGGCACGGCCGAAGGGGAAAGTTCCTCGGATGCTCGAGCTTCCCCAAATGCCGCCACACGGTCGCGCTCGACGAGGAAGGAAAACCGCTCCTCCCGCCGGGCGGCGAGCAGAAGTGCGAGAAGTGCGGAAGCCCGATGGTCGTGAAGGTCGGCCGCCGGGGCCAGTTCCTCGCCTGTTCCGCCTATCCCCGGTGCCGGAACGCGAAGAGCTTGAAGAGCGCGGAGTCGAGCGAGTCGGCGCAGCCGGAGACGGCCGAAGGCTCCTGACGGCCGACCGCCTGGCTCTTCGAGCGGCGTCCCTCGCGGACGCGGCCCCGCCGGGCTCCCGGTTCGCTTGATGCGCGGGCCGCGCGAGCGCTATGATGGCCCTCGAATCCCTCCGGCCGCCGCTCGATGGCGGTGCCCCGCGGCCGGCCCCGGATATGAGGCCGGGCCTCTGACGCTCCGACCGGGGCGACAGGACGCAGGCCGCGCGGTCGTCCCGTCCCCCCGACCCTTGAGCGAACGGACGCAGAGCCGAATGAGAATCACGACCGTCCCCGTGCCGGGCTACGAGAAGGTCGTTCAGGCGGAGGACGAGAACACAGGCCTTCGCGCTTACATCGCGGTCCACTCGACCGCCCTCGGCCCGGCGCTCGGCGGCATGCGGATGTGGCCGTTCAAGACGGCCGACGAGGCGCTGACGGACGTCCTCCGGCTCGCGAAGGGAATGACCTACAAGTCGGCGGTCGCCGACACGGGTCTCGGCGGCGGAAAATCGGTGATCGTCGGCGACCCTCGCAAGGAGAAGACGCCCGCGCTCGTCCGCGCGATGGGGAAGTTCGTGGACTCGCTCGACGGCCTCTACATCACGGCCGAAGACGTCGGCACGACGACGGAGGACATGGTCGAGATCGCCGGGGTCACTCGCTGGGTGACAGGTCTGCCGCGAGAGAAGGGCGGTTCGGGGAATCCGGCGCCCTCGACCGCGCTCGGCACGTTTCTCGGGCTCAAGGCCACCGTCGAAGAGCGGCTCGGGCGCCAGAATCTCAAGGGGCTCACGATCGCCGTCCAGGGGCTGGGCCAGGTGGGCTTCAGGTTCGCCGAAATGCTCCACTCCGAGGGCGCGAAGCTCATCGTGGCGGACATCGCCCGGGAGCGGGTCGACGACGCGGTGCGGCGGTTCGCCGCGGTCGCGTGCACCGACGAGGAGATCTTCGGCGCCGCCTGCGACGTCTTCGCGCCATGCGCGCTCGGCGGCATCCTGAACGACGGAACGATTCCGAAGCTCCGCTGCGCCGTCGTCGCCGGCTGCGCCAACAACCAGCTCCTCGAATCGCGCCACGGCGACGACCTCCAGAAGCGCGGCGTCCTCTACGCTCCCGACTTCGTCATCAACGCGGGCGGCATCATCAACGTGAGCCTCGAGCTCGAACCCGGCGGCTACGATCCCGAGAAAGCCCGCCGGAAGATCCAGAACATCCCCCGCGCATTGAAGCAGATCTACCAGCTCGGAAAGCGCGAGAAGATCGCGACCCACGCCGCCGCCGACCGGCTCGCCGAGGAGCGCCTCCAGGCGAAGAAGAAGGTCCTCTCGCCCGTGACGGGCACGGGACATCGCGGCGGCAAGTCGTGAGTCACTCGACGATCGTGACCGGGCAGCCTTCGGGGAGCGACTCGAGGAAGACCCGCCCGTAGGACTGGCCGACGACGCGCGGGTCGAGGACGACGATCGTCCCCGAGTCCGTCCGCGCGCGGATCAGGCGTCCGACGCCCTGGCGGAATTTGAGGACCGCCTCGGGAAGGCTCAGGTCGCGGAACGGGCTCCCGCCCGCCCGGCGCACGGCCTCGAGCCTCGCCTCCGCGAGCGGATGGTCCGGCGACCCGAAGGGCAGCCGCGTGAGGACGACGAGGCGGAGCGCGTCGCCCGGCACGTCGACCCCCTCCCAGAACGAATCGGTGCCGAAGAGGACGGCGTCGCCCGCCCGCTTGAACCGTTCGAGGAGCGCCGATCGCGGAAGGTCGCCCCCCTGCCGGAGCGCGAGCCGGGAGCGCTCGGCGAGCGCCGGCTCGAGGAGCGCGTAGACGTGAGCCAGGAGGCGGTAGCTCGTGAAGAGCACGAACGCGCCGCCCGTCTCGCGATCGAGGTACGGGAGGATCCGGTTCGCGAGCGCCTCCGCGAAGCCGTCGTCCCGCGGATCGGGGAGGTCGCCGTGGACGAAAACGCGCGACTGCCGCGAGTAGTCGAACGGCGAGCCCAGCGCGAGCTCGTCGGCGCGCTCGGGCGCGATGCCGAGCCGGCTCCGGACAAAGGCGAACGAGCGCTCGCGGCCGACCGTGAGCGTGGCGCTCGTCAGCACGACGGGGAAGTCCGCGGAGAAGAGGAGCGTCTCGAGCGCGCGCGCCGCCGGGACCGGCGCGGCCTTGAGCGCGATCCGCCCGCCGCCCGTGGCGGCGCCCTCGACCCACGACACGTGGCCCTCGTCCTCGAGGAGAAGGATCCGCTCGATGTCGAGCGCCGCGGAGACGCAGCGAGCGCCGTGCGATCCGAGCTCTTGCTGGTCCTCGCGCTTCGGGAGCGCGAACGCGGCGGCTTCGATCTCCTTGCCGAGGTCGAGGAGGACGCGCGAGAGGCCGTTCTCAAGCGAGTCCGGGCTCGTGATCCGCCCGTTCCCCGCCCCGGGCGAGCGCGCGAACCGCCGCACGCCGTCGAAGAAGGCCTCCGCCGCCGCCTTCGCCCGCACCACGAGGCCCTCGAGCCTCGGAGCGAACGCCGGCACGAGACCGCGCGCTCTCTCGCGGAGGAGCGCCCGGAGGAGGCGCGAGACGCCCGAGCTCGAGACCTCGCGGCCGAGATGGTCGGACGCGACCGTCTCGAGCGTGTGCGCCTCGTCGACCACGAGCGCGGCGTAGCGCGGGAGGAGCCCGCCCCCGAGCGTCCTCACCACGAGGTCGAGGACGAGGAGCGCGTGATTGACGACGATGACGTCGCACTCCGCGAGCGACCTGCGCATCGCGTAGTAGAAGCACTCGCCGTAGGTCTTGCAGTCGCGGCCGAGGCAGTTGTCGGCGTCGGACCGGACGGCCGACCAGACGTCCGGGTCGGGTGAGAACTCGAGCTCCGCGAGGCTCCCGTCCGCGCTCCGCGCCGAGAAGTCCGAGACGCGCTCGAGGTCGCGGAGGGCCTCGGGCGAGGAAAAGAGCGTCCTCGAGCGCCTGACCGCCTGCGAAAGGCGGCGCTTCGAGACGTAGTTTCCGCGCCCCTTCGCGAGCGCGAAGCGCGCCCCGCCGGGAACGCAGCGCGCGAGGAACGGCAGGTCCTTCGAGACGAGCTGCTCCTGGAGGGCGATCGTGTGGGTCGAGACGGCGACCGGGCCGTGCCCGCCGGTCGCGGAGAGGATCGCCGGCACGAGGTAGGCGAACGACTTGCCGACGCCCGTTCCCGCCTCGACGAGAAGGTGGCGCCGCTCGGCGAGCGCGCGCTCGACCGCCGCCGCCATCGACCGCTGCTCCGGCCGGTCCTCGAACGCGCCGAGCGCCCGGCCGACCGGGCCGCCGGGTCCGAGGATCGCTTCCGAAGCGCCGAGCCGGGACATGACGCTCTGGGAAGCCTACCAGGAAGGCGGGAGCGCGGCGCCTCAGTCCGCGGAAGTGGACGCCGATCGGCCGCCCGCGGCCGGCGAGGCGGACTTCTCGGCCTCGAAGCGGACGCGCGGGGCGTCCTCCCAGAGGTGGTCGAGGTCGTAGTACTCGCGCTGCTCGGGCTGGAAGAGGTGCACGACGAAGCCGCCGTAGTCGAGGAGCACCCACGTCCCGGTCGCGAGGCCCTCGACCGAGATCTTCGGGATCGAGAGATTCTTCATCTCCTTCTCGACGTCCGCCGCGAGGGCCTGGACGTGGCGGCGGTTGAGCCCGGTCGCGATCACGAAGAAGTCGGTGATGACGAGCGTCTTGCCGACGTTCAGCACCACGACGTCCTTCGCCTTCTTCTGGTCGCAGATCCGGGCGCAGAGGACCGCCACGTCGCGCGCCTTCTGCCCCTCCGGCCAGCGGTTCGACGTCGCCATCTCGCCCGTCCTAGCCCCCGTGGATCTTCGTGAAGAGCGGGATGAACACGAGCGAGACGATCGCCATGAGCTTGATGAGGATGTTGAGCGACGGGCCCGACGTGTCCTTGAACGGGTCGCCGACGGTGTCGCCGACCACGGCCGCCTTGTGCGCGGGCGAGCCCTTTCCGCCGTGGGCCCCGCCCTCGATGTACTTCTTCGCGTTGTCCCACGCGCCGCCCGAGTTCGCCATCTGGATGGCGAGGAGGACGCCGGTCACCGTGCCGCCCGCGAGGAGGCCGCCCAGCGCCTCGAAGCCGAGGAAGCAGCCGGTCAGGACCGGAGCGAGCACGGCGACGAGGCCGGGGACGATCATCTCGATGAGAGCGCCGCGCGTCGAAATCGCGACGCAGCGGGCGTAGTCGGGGTCGGCCTTTCCCTCCATGATCTGCGGGTTCTCGCGGAACTGGCGGCGCACCTCCTCGATCATCTTGTTCGCGGCGCGGCCGACCGCCTTCATCGTCATCGACGAGAAGAAGAAGGGCAGCATGCCGCCGAGGAAGAGGCCGATCATCGTCTTGTAGTTGATGATGTCGATCGACTGGATTCCGGCCTGCTGCGAGAACGTGACGAAGAGCGCGAGCGCGGTGAGCGCCGCCGAGCCGATCGCGAAGCCCTTCCCGATCGCCGCGGTCGTGTTGCCGCACGCGTCGAGCGAATCGGTTTTCTTCCGCACCTCGGGGCCCAGGTGCGACATCTCGGCGATGCCGCCCGCGTTGTCGGCGACCGGGCCGTACGCGTCGACGCCGAGCGAGATACCGAGCGTCGAGAGCATGCCGATCCCGGAGATCGCGATGCCGTAGAGCCCGCCGAAGTAGTACGCGACGGCGATCGCGACGCAGATCCCGAAGATCGGGAGCGCCGTCGAGGCCATGCCGACCGCGAGGCCGTGGATGAGATTCGTCGCCGCGCCGGTCTCGCTCTGCCGCGCGATCTCGCGCGCCGGGCCGCGCTGCTCGGACGTGTAGTACTCGGTCGCCTTGCCGATGAAGATGCCGACGACGAGCCCCGCTCCGACGCTGAAGAAGAGCCCCCAGCGGCCGAACTCGGCGCCGTGGTCGTCTTTGAAGTCGAGTCCTGGGATCGCGACGGTGAGAATCGCGAGGAGCCCGACGAAGATCGCGCTCGCGACGAAGAGCCCGTTGAAGAGCGCGGAGCGGATCTTCGACTCGTCGTTCGTCTTCACGACGAACGTGCCGAGGATCGAGGCGAGAATGCCGGCGCCCGCGATCGCGATCGGGAAGACCTGTCCGCCGACCCATTCCCCGCCGCTCAGATCCTTGAAGATGAACGCGAGAGCGATGGCGGAGATGATCGCGCCGACGTACGACTCGAAGAGGTCGGCGCCCATGCCCGCCACGTCGCCGACGTTGTCGCCGACGTTGTCCGCGATGACTGCCGGGTTGCGGGGGTCGTCCTCCGGAATGCCGGCTTCGACCTTGCCCACGAGGTCGGCGCCGACGTCGGCCGCTTTCGTATAGATGCCGCCGCCGACGCGCGCGAAGAGCGCGATGGACGAGGCGCCGAACGAGTAGCCGAACATCTCCACCACCGTGATGTCCGGGTACCAGTAGAGGAGCGTGATGCCGAGGAGGCCGATGCCGACGACCGTGAGCCCCATCACGGTGCCGCTCGAGAAGGCGACCGAGAGCGCCTCCGACAGGCTCGTCCGCGCGCCCTCGGTCGTGCGCACGTTTGCGGTCGTGGCGACGCGCATGCCGACGAAGCCCGCGATGACGGAGGACAGGGCGCCGATCAGGTAGCAGAGCCAGGTGAATCCGGCGTTCGGCAAGAGGAAGCCGAGAGCCATCGCGACGAGGCCCGCGAAGACCGCGACCACCTTGTACTCGGTCGTGAGGAACGCCATCGCGCCCTGGCGGATGGCGCCGGCGATCTTCTGCATCTCGGGCGTGCCGGCGCTCTTCCTCGCGATCCGCTGGCCGAGCACCCATGCGTACGCGAGCGAGGCGATCGGCATGCCGATCCCGAGCACGATCTTCAGCAAGTCCTCCATCGAACTCCGTTCCTTTCCTCGAGCGCCGCCCGGAAGGCCGCTTTCTCGGCCGGCCGGGCGCGACTGCGTCGCCGGCCGGGCGGACCGACCGCCGCCGTCGCCGGCTCTTTCTCCACGTCCTCGGACGACGCCGTCATTCCCGCATGTCGATGCCGAACCGCCGCGCGACCCGGCCAAGCCGCGCGCGGTCCTCCCCGGCCAGCGCCGGAGCGCGCGCGAACGCGCGGATTCGGGCGCTAACCGTCTCGTCGTCTCCGTCGCGGCAGGCCTCCGCCAGACCGCGCCACTCCGAAGCCGGCTCGCCCGCCGCCGCGAACGCGGCCGCCGCGGCCGAGTACTCGCCTTCGTCGAGCCACTCCCGTCCCGCCGCCGCGCCCGCGACGGTGACCGCGGCGTCGTCCTCCGCCCGCCCCCCGTCGCCGGCCCGCGCGCGCCGGAAGAGCGCGAGCGCGCGGCGCGCCGCGTCCGTCACCTCGTCCGCGAGGACCGGGTCCTCGCGGCACGCCACGAGATACGCGAACCCGAGCTCGCGGGCGACGGCCGACGACCGCGGCAGCGCCGCCGACGACGCCTCGCCGAGCGCCAGCGCCTCCCGCACCCAATCGCGGCCGCGCTCGGGATCGGCCTCAGACTTCGGAAGGTCGATTGCGAGTCGGCGGACGAGGTGAGCGCGAAGCGCGGCGTTTCCCGGATCGAGGCCGACCATGAGACGGTACGAGGCGAGCCGCTCCGCCTTCCGCTCCGGCCGCGCGGTCGGCGACTCGGCACGGAGCCACAGCGCGTCGACGGCGAACGACCGGAACCCCCCGAGGAGGAACGATGCCGACCCGAGCGCGGCGGGGCCGCGCGCGGCGGACGCGGCGAGCCGTCCTCCCGGCTCGCGCCGCGACGCCGCGGACGCCCGCCAGGCGATGCCGGAAGCCGACGCCCAGAGAACCGCGGCGACGCCGAGGGCGCCGAAGCGGTGAGCGAGGACCTCGAGCTGGATGGGGAGCCTCCGCCGCCGGCCGGTGCCGGACACGGGCCGGAAACACGCTCTAAACTACGCCGGAGAAAGGACCTCCTGCCGGCGCGAAAGGGCGATACAGATAGCACAGAGCCCTCCGCAAAGCAAGGCGGCGAGGAGGAGAGCGTCGGCGACGCGCGCGAGCGGGATCGCCTCGCCGCGCACCCACGGCGCCGCGGTCGAAAGGCGCGCGAGGTCGGGGAGGGCGGCGTGAAGCGTCCCCGCGACCGCCGAAACGAGGTCCCACGGGAGCGAGCGGTCCCCGTGGCGCGCGAACTCCTCCGCGAAGCCGGCCGCGGCTCCGCCGAAGAGGCCGTAGAGGAGGACGGTCGCGACGAGGAGCGCCGCGAGCGCGGGCCGCG
>Ga0187892_10011889_pt1 | contig 10529 bp, 10 predicted proteins | sample MA1701073metaG_FD_139345 | JGI IMG/M metagenome (GOLD analysis project Ga0187892, IMG submission 139345) | Bio-ooze microbial communities from a basaltic lava cave in the Kipuka Kanohina Cave System on the Island of Hawaii, USA - MA170107-3 metaG ...
AGTGGTTGATTTTGCCCCTGCTTCAGAATCTCTACTAAGCGAGAACCGCGTGAGAGCAGTCGCTGCGTAGTGGCGTCGAGGTCAGAGCCAAACTGCGCGAAGGCCGCCATTTCTCGATATTGGGCGAGGTCGAGACGCAGTGATCCAGCTACTTGTCGCATCGCTTTAATCTGCGCCGACCCACCGACCCGCGAGACGGAGAGGCCAACATTCACTGCCGGACGGACTCCGGCGTAGAAAAGATCAGTTTCCAAATAGATTTGGCCATCGGTAATCGAGATGACGTTAGTCGGGATGTAGGCAGAGACGTCACCAGCCTGAGTTTCGATCACTGGAAGGGCAGTAAGGGAGCCACCGCCCTGCGCATCGCTCATTTTTGCCGCCCGCTCTAACAAGCGTGAATGGAGGTAGAACACGTCGCCAGGGAACGCTTCCCGACCAGGTGGGCGACGAAGCAACAACGATAACTGTCGATAAGCAACCGCATGCTTCGAGAGATCGTCGTAGGCGACCAGCGCATGCTTGCCAACGTCACGGAAATACTCGCCCATTGCACAGCCGGCATACGGAGCGATGAATTGCAGTGGAGCAGCTTCCGACGCGGTTGCGGTGACGACGGTGGTATAGTCCATTGCACCAGCACGAGTGAGCCGCTCAACGACCTGTGCGACAGTCGAGCGCTTTTGACCGATGGCGACGTAAAAACACTGCACGTCCCCACCTTTTTGATTGATGATGGTGTCGATAATCAGTGCGGTCTTCCCCGTCTGACGGTCGCCGATGATCAACTCGCGTTGTCCTCGACCAATGGGGATCATCGAATCGATGGCTTTGATGCCTGTTTGCAGTGGTTGTTTAACAGGCTGACGTAGAACAATACCTGGGGCTTTGATTTCGATGCGGCGTGTCTCTTTCGTTGAAATTGGTCCTTTGCCATCAACTGGTTGACCAAGCGCATTGACAACCCGGCCAAGGAGAGCGTCACCGACTGGCACCTCAGCGATACGACTAGTCCGACGAACCTCGTCGCCTTCCTTAATGGCTTGCACTTCGCCGAAGACAGCGGCACCAACGTTATCTTCTTCCAAGTTGAGTGCGATGCCATAGATGTCGTGGGGGAATAGGAGCAATTCTCCGGCGGCAACACGGTCGAGCCCGTGGATGCGAGCGATGCCATCACCAGCAGACAGTACGGTACCGGTTTCTCGCAGTTCAACTTGCTTGCCGTAGCCCTGAATCTGGCGCTTGATGATTTCGCTGATTTCGGAAGCTTTCAATTCCATTGCGTCCTCGTCTTCCTCATCTTCTAAGCGGCTCGTTCTGAGCGAGCCATTTTTATGGGCAAATGCTGGTGTGCGTTATTCCTGCTGGACCAACGCTTCACCCATACGGCGAAGCTGCGATTTCAGGCTCGCATCGTACACACGGCCTTCGATAGTGACGACCACCCCACCAAGGAGACTGGGGTCCACCTCAACGGTCGGGATGACCGTTTTTTTCGTCAGGCGGCTGAAGGCGTCGACAATCGATTGGAGTTCCTTTTTGGATAGCGCTGCTGCCGACTGGATATGCGCCCGTGTTTGCCCAAGCGCCGCTTCGAGGAGGATTTGGTAAGTGTCACCGATGTCCGGAAGCGTATTCAAGCGATCATTTTCTGCAAGCACGCGGAGGAAATTACCGATCAGGGGATGTGGGGAAAGCGATGCGATGAGCTGATCGGCGAGATCCTTGCGGGTCTTTGCTGAAAGCGTCTGTAACGTCATGACCTGCGCAACTGCGGGGTCCGCAAGGGCAGATGCAATTTGGGATAACTCTTGCCCTACTGTCTCTTCTGCACTCTGCGCCTTGGCGAGATCAAGTAGGGCTTTGGCGTATCGTCTAGCGGCTGGAGTTTGCGGCATTATTGACCTCAGCAACCAGATTTTGCACGAAACGGCGTTGATCGTTCTGCGTCAAGCGAGCTGTCACCAGTTCTGTCGCCAGACGGACCGCTTGCTCGGCCACTTCCTGGCGTAAGACGCGACGGGCTTCTTCGACTTCCCGCTGGGCAATGTGTCGCGCTTCGCTTTGCACCCGTTCGGCAGCGCGGCGTGCATCCTCTAGTATCCGATCCTTCTCACGTTCTGCGGCTTCAAGCGCTTGCGTACGCATCCGCTCTTGCTCTGCAGCAAGGCCCGCGAGTTTGTTCTCGTAGTCTCGACGCAACGCTTCTGCTTCTTCTTTCGCTCGTTTGGCTTCGTTCAAAGCCAGGACGATTTTTTCACGGCGCTGCCGGATCGCATCCCGGACCGCTGGTAGTGCGTACTTCCGCAGGATTGCAGCGAAGATAAGGAAGTTGATAGTGGCAAAGAACAATCCTCCTAGCCCCCAGCCTCCTTCATGCCCTCCGCCGTGTCCTCCTTGTCCTTCCTCTGCCGCCCACAATGCGAAAGACGAAAGAAAGACGAAAAAAGGAGTCGCGAAACCGACCAGATTCCTTATAGGGCGCTTCATCATCACGTCAAGGGCCTCCCTAGCAGTTTCTCTGAGATGTTGCGAGCAAATTCCGGAGCACGAGATTGTAGCTCTTTTCTGGCGTCAGCGATTTCTTGTTGCAGGGTTGCTTGCATATCAGCCAGAATCTTATCCGCTTCGGTTCGAGCAGCGTCTGCAATCGCTTGTGCCTGTTCCTCTGCGTGCCGATATACCGTATCGACCTCTTGCATAGTGCCAGTTCGGGCAGCGGTAAAGCGACTTTTATATTGTTCCTCCATCCCTCCGACTTCGGCCTGAATCTGTTGTGCCTGCCTGAGCGCTCCTTCGCTGCGCTGCTCGCGCTGTTGTATGACATCGAATTGGGGTTCGAACAGAAAACGGTGAAGAAACGCCCATAATACCAAGAAGAGAACAATCTGACCGAAAAACGTCCAGTCTAACGATAACACTGTAACGCGCTCCTTGTGCAAAAAAGGATAAGGAAATATGTCGCCTTGAGGAATTGAGAAAGTGTTCGGATGGTGGTTTTTTCATCTCCGCAAGCGATTGACAATCCCCTCTAATTCCTCATTGGAATAATACTCGATTTCGATGCGGCCCCCTTTCTTTTTGGGCCGTAAACGGACCCTGGTGCCAAAGGCACGGGTCAGTTCTTCCTCCAGCGCCACGATATGAACGTTGCGCCGAACCGCCAAGTCGTCAGATGCCGAATCAGCAGAAGTTTTGAGGGGTGAGGACTCTTCAGTCTGTGTCGTGCGCTGCGCGACGAGCGTCTCAGTCTCGCGGACAGAGAGTCCGTGGCGCATGATCTGGCGAGCCATGTCGATCTGCAGCTCTGGTGTATCCAGGGCGAGAAGCGCACGGGCGTGACCGACTGACAAATGGCCACGATCGACTTCGTCCTTAATCTCGTCGGGAAGATTGAGGACGCGCAGCAGGTTCGTAATCACTGGGCGGCTTTTGCCGACACGGGTTGCGACTTCTTCTTGGGTTAGATACAGATCGTCCATCAACTGACGATAGGCAAGGGCTTCCTCGATCGGTGTCAATTCCTCGCGCTGGATGTTCTCGACCAGCGCCATTTCCATGCTCTCAGCGTCGGAGACCTCCTTGATGACGACAGGAACGCGGTCAAGGCCTGCCCGCTGCGCTGCGCGTAAACGACGTTCGCCGATGATGAGTTCGTATCCTTGGTCAAGTTTGCGAACAATGAGCGGCTGAAGAATCCCTTGGTGACGAATGGAGTCGGCTAACTCGGCAATGCGCTCTTCATCGAAAAAGCGCCGCGGTTGACGCGGGTTCGGGCGAATCTCCGAGACGAGAATACGGCGTTCCGGAGATGGCGCTAAGGGCGCGCCTTCAGGGATCAGCGCTCCCAGACCACGACCCAACGCGCGACGTTTCGCAATGCTGACAGGTTCGCTCATTGTGTAGCCCCTTCCAGGTGTGGCAACGTTGCCCAGGTGAGGGGATTACGACGTGTGACTTCCCGTGCGAGTTCGACATAACTTTGCGCGCCACGACAGGAGGGGTCATAGAGAATGACGGGCAAGCCATGACTCGGGCTCTCTGTCAGTCGGACATTGCGCGGAATCATGGTCTCGAACACGGTCTGGGGAAAGAACCGCCGCACCTCCTCGGCCACTTGATGGCACAATTTGTTACGAGCATCGAACATCGTCAATAAAATACCTTCAATCGTCAGATTGGGATTGAGCCGCTCGCGGATCAATGTTAATGTCTCTAACAGTGAGCGTAGTCCCTCGAGCGCGTAGTATTCACACTGGACCGGCACCAACACGCTGTCGGCGGCGGTGAGGGCGTTGACCGTGAGCAGTCCCAGTGATGGGGGGCAGTCGAGCAAGATGTAGCGATACTGATCCCGGCAGGGACGCAGCAGCGACTGGAGTTGGCCTTCACGGTGGTCAATGTTCAAGAGCTCGAGTTCGGCGCCAATGAGGTCGTGATTAGCCGGCAGCACCATAAGCTTGTTGATGGCGGTCGTCTGCGTCGCCTCTGTAATCGCGCACACGCCAAGGACAACGTCGTAAAGTGTTGGCGTGTCAGGTTCCAACCTGATACCGATGCCGCTGGTAGCATTTCCTTGGGGGTCACAGTCAATAAGTAGCGTCGGCTCACCATTGACAGCCAAAGCCGCGGCAAGATTGATCGCGGTAGTCGTTTTTCCGACCCCACCCTTGCGATTGGCAATGCAAATGACCCTGCTCACGTCGGCTTGTCACTAACATAAGCACCACAAGAAGAAAAGCGCCCCTGTGAGAAGGAAAACCTCCTCGAGTACTCATTTTCTATAATCCATATCGTTCCTTCATCTGTCGATAGCGTTCGTAAGAATGAGGATCAAGTTCGGAGAAGGGTAGGGAATCAAGCAATGGAACGAGCGTCTCTCTTAACACATCCCCACGAGCCATCCATTGATAATAGTGACGTCCTCCGTGATTGTACGGGCCGTATAATTTCCCACCGGGAATAGTTGAGGAAACCCACCGCAAAAGCGGCTCATGACGCACGTGCATACGTAAGGTTACGTGTGGCTGTCTTCCATCCCCACCAAAATGCCCCTCTCCGATGAGAAGCCCAAGTAATAATCCTGTAGTAAACGTTGGTGATTCAGGAGCTGGGATATTAGCCGGATCAGACGATGGTAAGAACGAGAAAGACTGCACCTTTGTTTCACCGTAATGTGCCACGTGAAACCTCCTAAAGTAATGTTTCGGAATTAAAGTTGTTTCACCGTAATGTATCACGTGGAACTTTTCTTTGTAAATACGAATATCCTTCTTTCCTCATTTCCATAAGGCAGTAGGTATTTGTGTGTCGCTTTTATGGCGAGTCCTGTTGTGGCTAGTTCTCTCAGTGATGATTTCACTTCTTCTTCTGCCTTCGCTCCTTTCATGGCGACAATGATTCCATCTTGGGTAATAAAGGGTGAAGCCACAATAAGGAACTCACAAATGTTCCACGTGGCACGTGTGATCACAATATCAAAAGCTGACCGCCATCCGTCTCTATGCACAAACTCTTCGGCCCTTCCTTCGTAAGCCTGAGCGTTCGTGAGGCTTGTTTTTCTGATGACTTCCTTCAGGAAATTGACACGTTTGCGTCGCGGCTCTAATAGAGTTGCAGAAAGGGCCGAATTCGCAATAGCAATAGGAAGACCCGGAAATCCTGCACCACTACCAAGATCAATAAGTCGCCCGTGAAGAGGCAGGAACGTGATAATCGCTAAGGAATCAAGAATGTGTTTACGAATAATCGTTTCTGGGTCTGATTGGGAAACCAGGTCAGCAATTTTCGCCCAGCGCTTCAGTTCCTCCAGATAGATAGCAATCTGATTGATGTTTTCTTCAGTTAATTCGACATCGAGTTGTTCAGCGCCACGTATCAAAAGCGCCATATGCTCCTTCGCAATCATGTGCTTTTTATGCAACCCCAACTCGTTTCAAGTGCACCACAAGTAAGGAAAGGGCGGCTGGTGTGACTCCGGGAATGCGCGCAGCCTGGCCCAAAGACGCTGGACGCACGGTAATGAGCTTCTCGCGCACTTCCCGAGAAAGGCTTGGGACACTCGTGTAATCGAGTGCCTGGGGAATACGGACCTCTTCAAGGTGACGAAGTCGGGCCACCCCTTCTTCCTGGCGACGAATATAACCGGAGTATTTAATGGCAATCTCGACCTCGGTTGCCGCTTCTCGTGGGAGTAGGGTGGGGGTAGGTGAGATCTGTTGGATCATGGCAAAGGAAATTTCCGGTCGTCTGAGGAGCTGCTCCAACGAAGTCGGGGTTTTGAGCGGAGCGCTGGTAAAGGGTGCAAGTAATTGACTCGTTTGTTCGGTTGGTGTCAGAACTGTCTCTCCCAAACGGCGTATTTCCTCTTCTATGGCCCTTTGTTTGCCGGAAGTCTTTTCGTAGGTCTCATCGCCAATGAGACCTACACGATAGCTGAATTCCCGCAGCCGCAAATCCGCGTTGTCTTCGCGGAGCAAAAGCCGGTGCTCAGCACGTGAAGTAAACATACGGTACGGTTCGCCACCGACTCCTTTGGTCACTAAGTCGTCGATCAGCACCCCAATGTACGCTTGATCACGAGAAAAGAGGAGTGGTTCCTCGCCTCTCAAACTTAATACGGCGTTGATTGCCGCCATCAACCCTTGTGCTGCTGCCTCTTCGTACCCTGTAGTCCCGTTAATTTGCCCGGCATGGTACAGACCGCGTACCAATTTGGTTTCTAGCGTGAGAAAAAGTTGTGTCGGGTCGGAGTAATCATATTCTATGGCATAGCCAGGCCGCATAATCTCGGCCTTTTCTAGACCCTTAATTGACCGGACCATCTCCAACTGAATATCGAGTGGCAGACTCGTAGACAGGCCGTTTGGGTATACCTCGACGGTGTCTCTTCCCTCTGGCTCAAGGAAAATCTGATGGCGAAGTTTGTCCTTGAAGCGGACGACTTTATCTTCAATCGATGGACAATAACGTGGTCCTCGCCCTTGGATCACCCCGGAGTACAATGGGGAACGGTCTAGACCAGCCAAGATTGCTGCGTGAGTATTGGCGTTCGTATAGGTCAGGTGACAGGGAAGTTGTGACTGGATAATTTTTTCGGTTGCAAAAGAAAGAGGGGGAGGGGGGTCATCCCCATGCTGGGGATCAATAATGCTATAGTCTATTGTGCGACTATCGAGTCGAGGGCAGGTGCCTGTCTTGAGGCGACCAACACGAAATCCCAGAGTCCGTAGGTGATCACTCAATCCTTCAACAGCAAAGTCCCCAGCTCGGCCTGCTGCGTAGTTTTTAAGACCAATATGAATAAGGCCCTTGAGAAAGGTGCCAGTAGTCAGAATAACTTTTCTACCGAGAAAAACTTCGCCAATTTGAGTTTCTACTCCGCGCACCTCACCGTCTTCAACGATAAGCCGCTCAGCACTTCCTTGTCGAAGGGTGAGATTTTTTGTGGTTTCGACCACCCGCTTCATCCGTTGTCGATAGAGGGCTTTATCCGCTTGAGCGCGAGTAGCACGAACTGCCGGTCCTTTTCTCGTGTTGAGCACGCGAAACTGGATGCCCGTTTCGTCAATCGCTTTTGCCATTTCTCCACCGAGGGCGTCGATTTCTCTCACCAGGTGACTCTTGCCAATGCCGCCAATCGCAGGATTGCAGGACATCTGGCCGATATGATCCAGATTCAAGGTAAGCATCAACGTCTGACAGCCCAACCGAGCCGCAGCCAGAGCAGCTTCGATTCCGGCATGGCCAGCACCGACGACGATAATATCGTAGACCATAGATTACCTACTTCCCGATACAAAAATCGCGAAAGACGCGATCAAGAATATCTTCAGTATTTACATGACCGGTGATCTCACCAATATGATCGAGTGCGGTGCGGAGATCAACAGCGATCAGATCGAGTGGAATCCCGCTTTGTAAATTTGCACCAGCTTGACGGAGACTCTGTTCGGCCTTGACCAGCGCGTCGTGATGTCGGACACGGGTTATGATCGCTCCTCCTGAGAGGGATTCTTTTTCTTTTAGTGTCTGATCCTCGACAAAAATAGCTTGCCTCACTCGTTCCCCAAGTTCATCAAAACCACTACCTGTTTTGGTCGAGAGCAACACCGGAAGGGTACCATTCAGTTGCCGTTGAATGTCGTTCGGAGACACTAGGACAGGTAAATCGACTTTGTTAAGAATAGGAATAGTTTTCTTCCAGCGAGTAGAGACGCAAACGGCGTAGTCCTCTTCATCTAAAGGTCTTGAGGCATCAAAAACTGCAAGGACAATTTCTGCCGCGTCAAGTCCTGCTTTTGCGCGCTCTACTCCAATCCGCTCAACTGCATCATTGGTTTCGCGGAGACCAGCAGTATCCCAGATGACCAGCGGAATACCTTTGAGTACGACTGCTTCTTCTAGAATGTCCCGCGTTGTTCCTGGGATAGGAGTGACGATGGCCCGTTCTGTCCCCGCAAGGAGGTTGAGGAGGCTTGACTTCCCTACGTTGGGTTTCCCAATGATTACCGTTCGGCAACCTTCTCGATAGACTTTTCCTTGAGTGAAGGTGGTTGCCAACGTGGCAATGTCCGTTGCCAGGGTATCCATCTCAGCGCTCAACTCGTGCTGCGTTCTTTCAGGAATGTCTTCCTCAGGAAAGTCAATAAACGCTTCAACGTAGGCAGTGAGCCCGACAAGTCGCTCGCGCAAGGAATTGCACGTATCGGATAAACGACCAGAAAGTTGCTCCCATGCGAGTTGCAGGCCTTGCACGTTTGTCGCGTGAATCAGATCAAGTACCGCTTCGGCTTGGGAGAGATCAAGGCGATTATTCAAGAATGCTCGTTTGGTAAATTCTCCAGGCGAAGCAAGGCGTGCCCCCTGCTGAAGGACAACCTCCAGCACTCGTTGAGAAAGAAATTGTCCTCCATGACAGTGGATCTCGACTACGTCTTCCCCGGTATAACTCTTCGGGGCGCGCATATTGACCAGTAGAGCTTGGTCAAGGGAAGAGCCTGTGGCAGGATCGGTGACATGGCCGAGATAGAAGTGATGAGACTGAAGCGTCTCTCGTGGACGGGAGAAGTGAAAAACCTGGCGCACAATCGTCTCTGCCAGGGAACCACTTATACGAATGACCGCTACCCCTCCATGGCCTGGAGGAGTAGCAATCGCAGCAATCGTGTCATGTTCGTACACAGCTCACGAGTCACTGACTGAGGCCCGTCCAGCTCCTCTGCCTCTTTCTCGACGCGAGCCTTCTTCGGGGACAATAGTTACCTGACGAAAATAGCCCCGTCCGGTGCTTTTGGTGGTAACGAGCGGGTCTTCCTGAAGGGTGAGGTGAATAACGCGACGGTCGCGGGGGCTCATCGGACTGAGCGTAATGGTTTTGCGACGACGCTTGGCGCGTTCTCCTAAGCGCAAGGCCAGGCTTTCCAGGCTTTTCCACCGACGTTCGCGATACCCTTCGATATCAAGGGCGATGTGGGCTTCGATTTCGTCACTTTTTGTGAATATGCGATTGAGCAAATACTCGAGCGCATCCAAAGTTTGTCCGCGATGGCCGATGAGAAATCCTTCTGGAGTTCTCTTGTTTGCGGTAGCCGTAATAACGGTCTCACCGTTACGAGTGTCCACCCCCAGTCGCGCCTCAGTCCCCATCAGGTGCAAGATTTCTTTCAGGATTGCACACGCTTTTTCTCCCATCTCTGTAGGGATCGGAGCAAGCGCAGGCGTTTCTCCAGCTGGCTCTGCGTGAGGTTCTCGTGGTCGTGTGACTTCAACTGGAGGAGGTTCCGGGGCACGGACGGACAAGGGAGCACGAAGAGTAGCCCGCACTCGCGCTTTTTTGCCACCGATCCCCAAAAATCCTTTTGTGGGTTGGGTGAGGACTTCAATTTCGACACGATCTCGTTCGACGTGCAGTTGTTTGAGAGCAGTAGCAATGGCTTCTTCTATCGTTGTTCCTTCGGCTTCAACCGCATTCATGTCATTTCTTTCCTTCCCCAAAGTCATACGAGTCCTTTGTTGTAAGCGTACTGTTGCGCGATACTGAGGACATTGTTGACAAGCCAATACAAGACCAAGCCCGCAGGGAAATTGACAAACATCACAGTAAAAATGATCGGCATGAGCATCATCATCTTTTGCTGCATCGGATCTCCTGGCATCGGTGTCATTGCTTGTTGCACAATCATCGTCCCGCCCATCAAGATGGTCAATACGGGAATTCCAGGGGGGTCAACGAAGGGGAGGGCGAAGGTCCCAAGGCGATCAGGCTGCGACAAATCTTGAATCCAGCCAAAGAACGGAGCCTGGCGGAGTTCAATCGCCATCATCAACGCTTGATAGAGACCAATAAAAACCGGGAATTGGACCAAGAGTGGCAAGCATCCGCCTAAAGGATTGATTTTATGGCGACGGTACATCTCCATCATCTCGCGGTTCAAGGCCTCACGATCATTTTGGTGCTGCGCGCGCAGTTGTTCAAGTTGTGGTTGGAGCTTCTGCATCTCCGCCATCGACTTGAAGGATTTGAG
>Ga0187892_10011890_pt1 | contig 10529 bp, 12 predicted proteins | sample MA1701073metaG_FD_139345 | JGI IMG/M metagenome (GOLD analysis project Ga0187892, IMG submission 139345) | Bio-ooze microbial communities from a basaltic lava cave in the Kipuka Kanohina Cave System on the Island of Hawaii, USA - MA170107-3 metaG ...
CATCAGGACGCAGGCCAGACTCCGCATGTCTTATAGGACGACTTCCTCAGGCTCTTGTACGGGCCGGAGCCGGAATTGCTTGAGGGTCGACCTTCTGCTGATGGCGCCACGGCCTCCGATTTGGTAAAAGGGCCCCATGGCCGCGAGAGACCGGTCGCGCCGTCCCCCGCTCCCTCGAATCCTCGAGGAACTGGAGACGGAACCCGTCCGCCAGGATTGGCTCCTGCTCACTCCCGGCCAGCGCCTGGTGCGCGCGTGGAGGATGAGGCGACTGCTCAAGGACCCCGAGGCCCTGCACGATGAAAGGTCTCTTCCGCGCCTTTGAGCGCGAGCGCGTGGAGTACCTTCTGATCGGCGGACAAGCGGCCATCCTCTACGGGGCGGCGCACTTCACTCAGGACCTCGACCTCTGGATCCGCCCCACGTCGCGCAACTGGCGGGCCTTCCTTTCGGCCCTCGGCCGGGTCCGCGCGCGCGTCCACAAGCTCACGCCGCCGGCGTCGCTGCGGTGGGTCCGGCGCGGTCACGGATTCCACTTCCTCATTCCGCAGAAAGGCCGCCTCCCGGCTTACCTCGACGCGATGGGGCGCCCGCCCCGAACGGGGCCCTTCGGCGAGGCCGCCCGACGTTCGCGTCGGATCGATACGCCATGGGGGACGCTGCGGGTCGTCTCGATCGAAGACCTCGTGCGGTTGAAGCAGACCAACCGACCCGGGGACTATGAGGTGATCTCTCGCCTCGTGCGGATCCGTCTGGGAGAGCTTCGATCGCCTTCCTCGGGGCAGATGGCGTGGGCGGTCCGTAACACGTTTAGAATCGAGGACCTGACCGCCTTGCTGTCGGAATACGGCGAGCGCGTTCGGATGGCCGCAGCGGACGGCAACAAGGCGCTTGCAAGAGTCATTCGGGCCTATCAGGCGGGTGAGATACCCTCGGAAGCCGCGCTCGGGCCGGCCGCCCGCGCGCTCGACCTGCGGATGGCCGACCTTCTGGAGAAAGGTCGACGGCACTGGCTTCCGAAGATCGCCGATCTACGTGCCCTCCGAGCCAAGGGCAGACTTCTCCCCGCAGGACTCCCCGTTGCGCGGCTGCTCGACGAGTGATGGCTCTTTGATCTTTCCGCAGGGCGCTATACGCCGAGGTGGGTTTTGAGCGCATCCTTGAGCTTCTGCTTGGGCTGAGCGCCCACGATGCGGCCGACCTCTTTGCCTCCCTTGAAGAAGACGAGCGCGGGAATGGACATGATGCCCAGCCCGGCGGCGGTGTCCTGGGACTGGTCCACGTCGGCGGCGACGATCTTGACCTTGCCGCGGTACTCCTTTTCCAGCTCCTCCACCACGGGAGAGAGTCGCACGCAGCTCGGTCACCACTCGGCCCAGAAGTCGACCATGGCGGCGGGGGCCTGCAGGACTTCGGTCGCGAACGTCTGGTCCGTCACGGGGGGGATGTGTGCCACGGATGCTCCTTTGACTCTTGTTCGTGCACTAGTCTACGAACGCGCCAAGCCGGGTCAAGATCCGGGTCATTTCGACGGCGCGCCGTTGCCCTGGGCGGCGGCGTCACGGAGGGCGTCCACGACGAGGCCCGAGGTGAGAATTTCCGGGAGCAGCCATACTTCCCGCGCAGGGTCCGCGGGTATGACGATGTACATCGGAACCCCCGCCTTCCCGTGACGCTGGAGCCATTCGCTGATCAGGGCGTTGGGTTTCGTGAAATCCGCCTTCATGGGCACGACGCCGTGCTTCGCCATTTCCTGGCGGACCGCCTCGGTCTCGAGCGCCACACGCTCGTTCGTCTTGCACGTCAGTCACCAGTCGGCCGTGAAGTCGATGAATCCGGGCTTCTTGAGATTCCGTACGGCCGCGACACCCTCCTGACTGAAGGGCTGCCAGGGGACGCGGCGGCTGTAGTCGAGGCCCTCGGCGCGGAAGGAGGCGGTCCCTCCCTCCCCCTGGGCGATCTCCGTGACGAGGAAGACTTTTCCGGCGATTACCGACAGCGCGACGGCGATCCCGAGGGACAGCAGTCGGGCCCGGGGAGTCGCGATCTCCGAGCCCCATTTCCCGAAGACCCAGGCGCCGACGGAGACGGCCGTCAGAAAGCCGAGGAATCCGATCACTCCGGCCTGTCCGGTAAGAGTTGCGATCGTGTCGATCAGCCACACGGCCGTCGCCAGCAGCGTGAAGCCCATGATCTTTTCGAAGACTTCAAGCCAGGGGCCCGGCTTGGGAAGGAACCGGAAGAGAACCGGGACGAACCCGATCACGAGGAAGGGGAACGCCAGCCCCAGCCCCGCCGCCGAGAAGAAGAGAAGGATGCCCCACGAGGGAAGCGTGAAGGCGAATCCCAGGCCCGTCCCCAGGAAAGGAGCGCTGCAGGGCGTGGCGACCAGCGTCACGAAAAGGCCCGTCATGAGGTGCCCGGACAAACCGTGCTTGCGGCCGGCCTGGGAGGCAACGCCCGTGGCCATCGCCGGAATCTGAAATACGCCCAGCAGGCTCAGCGCGAAGACGAAAATGAGCGTCGTCAGCGCGATCACGAACGCCGGCTCCTGGAACTGGAACCCCCAGCCGACTTGCCGCCCCAGGGACCGCAGGACGATCACGACCCCCGCGAAGGCGTTCAGGCAGATCAGAACGCCCGCGGTGTAGGCGAACGCGGCCCCCTGCCGCGCGGCGGACGGCACGTCCTTCTGGCCGACCAGGCTGAAGAGTTTCAGCGTGAGAACCGGAAGAACGCAGGGCATGACGTTCAGGAGCAGTCCTCCGAGGAACGCCAGGCCGAGCATGGCGAGGAACGACGGGCCCGGCGTCGCGGCCCCCGTCTTCGGCGCCGCCACGGACGGGGCCACTTCCCCCTCGAGGATCTTGATCGGAAAGGAGAAAGGGTCCTTCCTCGGAATGCAGCTCACCGCGCAGATCTGGTAATCCAGGATTCCCTTCACCTCGAAGGGCCCGGGGGCGGGACCCTTCTTGATGAAGACGGGCACCGTCAGCGTGACCTTGCCGTCGTGGTAGTCGTACGCCGGAATGTCGTCTTCCTTCGGGTGCACCTTGGCCGCGGGCTCCTCGACTTTCCCCGCCTGTTCGGCCCCCTCGAACACGAACTTGGTGGGTGTGCCCGTGGTCGTCGGGTACGTGGGATAGATGTACCATCCCTTGGTCACGTCGAGCTCGAAGGCGACTTTGAAGGTCTCGCCGACTTTGACCTCCGCCTTGTCGGGCTTGATCGAAAGGACCTTGGCCTCGGTGCGCTTCTTGGGTGCGGGAACGTCTTGCATCCCCAGAAGGGAGGTCGCAAGAAGCAGCGAAATCATGTCGAGTTATTATAGGAAACAACCGGGGGGCGCACTATATTCACCGGGAATCAGGAGGGTCGAATGCCCAAGCAGGCGGTCATCGAAACCAGCCGCGGCACGATCATGATCGAACTCTTCGACAAGGAGGCGCCCAAGACGGTCGCCAACTTCGAGAAACTCGCCAGTTCCGGGTTCTACAACAACGTCGCTTTTCACCGCGTGATCGCGGACTTCATGGTCCAGGGCGGCGACCCCACCGGCACCGGCCGGGGCGGTCCGGGCTACGAGATCGAGTGCGAAATCCACGCCTCGCGCAAGCACGCCAAGGGCGCCCTCTCCATGGCCCACAAGGGCATGTGTCAGCACGACCCCAAGACCGGCCAGAAGCTCAAGGGGCAGTGCACCGGCGGCTCCCAGTTCTTCATCACCCACGGCCCGACCCCCCACCTCGACGGCGTCCACACGGTATTTGGCCAGGTCGTTTCCGGCCAGGACGTAGTCGACAAGATCGCCCAGGGCGACAAAATGATCAAAGTGACCGTAAAGTGACGAAAAGTGACGAAATGGTCGCACCATTTCGTCATTTTTCAGGCAGCCGGTTGAGCACCTCGTCTACGAACTCGTCGGGCGGGGAGAAATCCACCGAGTTGGCGCGGACCTTGGTCGGCAGGTACGTCAGCCGGCCCGGACGCCACCAGTAGAGGCCCGCGCTCACGCTTCCCGGCCCCTCCTGATACATCCCGAAGGCGACCGGGATCATCGACTGGATCGCCAGGATGACCCGCATGTCGACGATGGCGTGGTAAAGGACCGCGTGCCGGTGCGGGACGGCGACGAGGGCTCCGTGCGGGGGCACGGGATCCAGGTAGTCCTCCAGGAAGAGGGCGTGACTTGCGGTGAAGAAGCTGTCCCCCACCAGGGCGTGGAAGGCGGCGCCGCCCTCCGCGTCGAACGACTGGGTCTGAGGGCGGCCTTCCGCCCGCACGTTTTCCAGGGCGATCCGGAAAAGCTCCGCGTCGTCCAGCCCCCAGCGGCGGGCATGGTCGGGGGGAACGCTGCGCACCGAGCCGGGGAGATCGTAGACGAGCGTCTCCACCAGCCCCTCCGCCGGCATGCGGTGCACCAAGCGGTCCGCGCCCACCTGCTCCAGATAGTCGGCGTGATAGAGCCTCACTTTGAGGAACGGCCGGACGGTCTCGAGCGAACCGGACCGCGCGTCCACTTCATCGGACTCCCGGCCGCAGCCGAAGGCGCTGTCGAAGTGGCGGGCGATCGTGCGGGACCACTCGGCGGGCTCGGTGGCGTTGCAGAGCTGGGCCAGGTTGAGCAGTCCGTAATCGGCGGACTCCTCCCCGGGCGCCGCCGTGCGCAGAGTGCCCTCCCCCAGCTCGTAGGCGAGACCGCGCCGGTCCATGTCGGCGCGCACCGCGTCCAGGAACGCGCGGTAACCGGCGGGCTGGAAGAAGCGGGCCCACTCGGGGACGTCGTCCCGCGACCCGAAGAATCTCTCCAGGAGGGTCATTTATGCAGGGTTTCCGTCTCCAGCGCGAACGCGAACGTCCCTGAGAGCTTGGCCTTTTCGCCCCCCAGGGCGGCCACCTCGCCCGTCATGTCGCCGGTCCCGGATCCCTTCATCGTCAGGATTCGGCCGCTCTCGAGCGCCAGGGTGATCCGGACCTTCATCTTGAAGACGAGCTTGACGTCCATCTGCTCCTTGATCTGGCCCTCGCCCGCCACGTCGACCGCGATGACACCGCATCGCACGCCCCCGTGGTCCTCGAGTTTCTCGAGCTTCGCCCCTCCCCTCGCCGACTTGAATTCGACGGGCCCTTCGTCGGGCCCTTCGTTGAATTCCTCCAGAAGGCGCTTCTCGTCCAGCTTCCACTCGTGCCCGACGCCGACCGCCTCCTTCGGCAGGTTGGTCAGGAAGGCGTCGGCCCGCAGCTGATGCTTCTTGAGCTCGGAAGCGCCGATCCCTTCCACCCCCTCGTACTCGGTCTTGTCCCCGTTCTTCTTGAGGACGATCGTCTTCCCCTGAAGCAGCCGGGGCTGTTTCTCGGCGGGGGCCTCCGGGTCTTCCTGCGCGGCTTTGGTCCATTCCACGACCTTGCGGCGGACGCGCGTGGCCTCGTTCCCCTCGACCTCCAGGACCTCGTCCTCGTACTTCAGGACCTCCTTCTCCTTGATCGGAAACTCCTGGCCGGCGACCTGGACCTTGCCGTCGGTGGACTCCGTGACGGCCGTCGTGTACGCGTCGCCCTTCCTGGCCTTGAGTTCGAGCTTGACCTTCTCCTCTTGAGCGGCCAAGAGAAAGAGGGCCGCGGCGGGAAGGATAAATCTCATTTGCGAGAGCATACCCCTCTCACGGTCCGTGTGCAACCCTTGTACGGGGTCGGCACACGCCACGATCAGGGTGCAAGAAATCGTCTCGTCGCTCGGGGTTCGGACGATTTCTTAAAGTTCTTTCTTCACTTCTTGAAATCGTCCAAACCACGAGACGATTTCAAGGTGAGATTCTTTGTATTTCTGGGACACGACCGTCGTCCTAAACTAATCTGATTCACTTCGCATGCGGGGAGGAAATGGAATGTCGATCCTGAAGGTCGCGGCGGCGCTCGGTCTCGCGGCCGCCCTCGTCGCGCGTCAGCAGCCCACCCCCGGGAACCCGGACGACGTCGCCGAGCTGCTCCCCGAACGGACGCCCTTCTTCGCGGAACTGGTGCGCGCGCCGCTCATTCTCAAGGAATGGAAGGACTACGCGGGCGCCTGGTGCACGCCGGCCGGCAAGGCCAACGTGGTCAAGGAAATCGAAAAGGCCGTCTCGCAGGCGCTCGACATCGTGCCGGAGAAGCTCCTCAAGGATCTCGAGAAAGGTCTCCCCTCCCTCCAGCGCCTCGCCGTCGCCCTGACCGAAATGAATCTCGGGGGGCAGATCGGCTGGCTGGTCGTCGCCACTTCCTCGGACGCTGAGTTTTTCAAACGTATCGTTGAAGAGGATTTGAAGGTCTTCGCCGGCGACGAGAAGCTCTACCAAGGCGTCAAGGTCCTGGAGATCCGCAAGCTCGGCGAAATCAAGTTCCCCTCGCCGCTCCTCATCGCCTCGGCCGGCCGGCGCCTCCTTCTGAGCACGAACCGGCGATCGCTCGAAGCGGCCCTCGACCGGGCGGCCGGCAAAGGTTCGGGACCCGACCTCCGCCAGAACGCCATGTACCAGAAGTTCTCGAAACCTTCCGGGGAGGAGCCCCTCCTCCGCGCGTTCGCTTCGATCTCTTGGTCGGAGTTGACGGACGGACCGTCCTTCGGCGGCTACTCCTGGCGCCGCTCCAGCGCCCATGGCCTGGACGAGGCCGACGCGTCGCTCGGCATCCGCAAGATCCGCGGCGCCACGGTCGAGTCGGTTTTCCGGCCGGGCAAGATCGCGACGACGACGCGGATCTCGGTCGACGAGCCCTGCCCGCTCTACGACGCCCTGCGGCAGCCCGCGGGGGCCAAGGAGACGCTCCGCTTCGTCCCCTCCGACGCCCAGGTCGTCGCCCACGTGAACGTGAAGGGCGGGAAAGCGGTCTGGACGGACGTCCAGGCGCTCCTCAAGCGGGCCTCGGAGGTCGCGAAGAAAGCCAACCCGAACCGGCCGCCGCAGTCGCTCGAGGACATGTTCACGAAGGAGATGGCGCGGGAAGTCGGCTTCGGCCCCGCCGACCTGGCCGCCGCCCTGGGGAACGAGGCGGCCTTCGCGATGCTGAGCGACAACATCTTCGCCGGCGGCGGGCAGGCGGCGCTGGAGTCGCTCCTCTTCGTCGTCAAGCTCGCCGACCCGGCCAAGGCCAAGGAGATCGTCGAGAAGCTCGCGGCCAAGCTCGGCGCCTACGAAAAGAAGACGGAGGGCACGGCCACCCTCTACATTCCCGAGAAGGAGGTCCACGACCCCGTGTTCGCGCTCGACGGGTCGATCGGCATGATCGGCGCGAAGGCGGACGTCCTCCGGAAGGCGCTGAAAGCCTCGGGGGCGGACAACATCGCGAAGCAGCTCGCGCCGGGCGCCGCGGAGTCCTCCAAGCTCATCATGGTCCGCAACAGCGCCGTCTGGAGCCTGTTCGCGATGGCCCTCGGGCCGCGCCTCCCCGACCTCTCGAAGGACCTCGCGCTCGACGCGTGGACGACGATCGTCTTTTCGGAATCGAAGACGGAGCTGAAGCTCTCTTCGGTGGACGCCGGCGTCGGGCTGAATACCCAGGTCGGCGTCGTCGCGGCTCCCTTCATGCTCATGTTCGCGTTCACCGCAAGGGGGTTCGACGAGGAGGCACCCGCCGCCTCCAAGCCCGCCGAGCCGTTCAAGGAGCCGCCGGCCCTTCCCGCCGACAAGCTCGCCGAGGCGGTCAAGAAGCACCTCCCCGGGCTGCGCTCCGAGGACGTCGGCGCGCGGGACGACGCCGAGCGCGCGCTCAAGCAGCTGGGGCGGCAGGCGGTCCCGCTGCTCGTGGAGGCCGCGCGCAAGGAGTCGGACGCCGAAGTGAAGGGCCGCCTCATGGGGATCCTCGCGGCGTGGAAGGCGTACGACGCGGTCCCCGAGCTCCTCAAGGGGAAGGTCGAGGGTTTCCTGCGCGAGTTCCACAAGTTCGCCGCCGACGAGAACAGGGGTGGCTTCGTCCGGTGGGACCGCCAGGAAGGCGCCTACAGCTTCCCGTACAACATGGAGCCGGGGTACGTCAACTTGGGGTTGCTGAACCGGCTCGAGCACCGGGACCTCCTGGATTCGCCGGTGGGAATTCGCGCGCTGGCGGAGAAGCTCAGAAGCCCGGGGTTCTCGCCCGCGCAATCGCGCCTCCTGGCGGCGCTCTTCGCGTACGTCGATTCGTCGGCGGCGACCGACCTGGTCCTGGAAGCGATCAAGCAGGCGAGCGACGCGCAGACGAAGTGTTTCCTGCAGATCGCGCTCGGGTGGTCGAGCGACGCCAAGGCCCGGGAGGCGCTGCTCGCGGGCCTCAAGGAAAAGGACGTCTGGATGCGCCGCGCGACGTTCATCGGACTTGAGCGGACGAAGGACGGGGCGGCGGTCCCCAAGCTCCTGGACCTCCTGACGGACGCGGACCCGGAGACGCGCTGGAACGCCTCGTTCGTGCTGCGGGAGCTGGGAGGCGACCCCTTGACCGTCAACGTGCTCCTGCCCGACGACGAGCTGAAGCCCGCGCTGGCTGCGGCTCGCCAATGGTGGTCGAAGAACCAGGCCACCTTCAAACCCTAACAAAACAAACCGTTTGTTTTGTTAGTTGACGCCTACTCCAGGGACTTGAGGTGGGACAGGATCTGGAGCGCGTCGGGCTTCTGGGCCCAGGCTTCAGGGGCTTTCTCGACGGCCCGTTGGAGGTCCTCCCGCGCGCCCCGGTAGTTCTGGGACATCGCGCGGGCCAGCCCCCGGTTGAACAGGGCGTCCGAGTCGTCGGGATGGTGGAGGACGGCTTTGTCGAAGTCGGCCAGACCGGCTTCGAGGGACCCGTCGCGAACGTAAAGCACGCCGCGGTTGGTCAGGGCTTCGCGATGGTCGGGCTGGAGGATGAGGACGCGCGTGTAGTCTCCGATCGCCGCCTGGGCGTCGCCCAGCGCCTCGTGAGCGCGGGCGCGGTTGTAGTAGGCGGTCGTCAGGCGGGGGTCCCGGACGACGGCGCGCGAAAGGTCGTCGACGGCCTTCTGGTACGCCCCCTTGAGGAACCAGACGGCGCCGCGGTTGGCCATGACCAGGGCGTTGCCGGGATCCTGCTCGAGGGCCCGCTCCAGGACGGCCAGCCCCCGGTCGAACTCCCCCTGTTCGCAGAACGAGATGGCCTGCTCGACGAACGCTTCGAGATACTCGAAGGGAAAGTCCGGTCTCCGGTAGACGCTCGACGCGGGACGTCCCACGTACTCTAGAGACCCCGGCAAGGCGGGCGTTACGCCGCGCCAGGAAGAGAAGCAGGTGCGCCGCCGCCTGTAACAGAATAGTCGCACTATTTTGTTACAGGCGCAGCCCGGTTTCGGCCTGATCTGGGCATTCCAGTCCTGATGCAGCAGGAAGTTTTGTTACAGGGGGGCTTCATGCCGACGGTTCTCGAAGAAAGCGCCCTGGTCGAGCGCGCCAAGGAGGGGGATGCCGAGGCGTTCGCCGACCTCGTCCGCCTCTTCCAGGGCCGCATCCGGGCCTTCTTCGCGGCGCGGCTCGGGGACCCCTCCATGGTCGATGACCTGGCGCAGGAGGCGTTCATCATTGCCTACCAGAAGCTGCCGGAGTGCGACGCCTCGCGGCCGCTCCTTCCCTGGCTGAAGAAAATCGCCCAGTACGTGCTCCTGAACGCGAGCCGCAAGCACCGTCCCCAAACCCTGGACCCGACGGACCTGGACGCCGTGCTCGACCGTCTGGCCCTCGATCAGGCGGACTCGCTGGAGGATGGGGACTCGGAGCAGGATACGCTCGAGGGTCTCCGCGAGTGCCTGGGCAAGGTGCAGAGCGTTTCCTTGCGCCTCCTCGAAGCGCGCTATCGGCACGGCCTTTCCGTGAAGGTCATCGCCCGTCGTGAAGGCAAGACTCCCGTCGCGCTCTCGGTCAACCTCGTGCGGATCCGTCAAAGACTCCGCCAGTGCCTGGAGACGAGGAAGTTCCGGACTTCTTTCGTGGAGGGCACCCGCCCGTGAGGCCCTCCGACGGAGACCGGGTCGTGGCCCTGATCGCCGCCCGGGAGCGGGGGACGCTCCCGCGGGACGAGGAGGACGAGCTGCGCCGCATCCTCGAGGAGAATCCCGAGCAGGCGGCCTATGCGGGAGGGGATCGGGCGATCGAGCGCCTGCTCCGCTACGCAGGGGGCGAGGAACTCGGCGCCGAAGAATTCACGCGGGGGGTCGCGGCCCGGATCGCCGCCGAGAGGCGGGGAGAAGAGTTCGTCCGGCGCGTGAACCGTCGCCTTCGCGCCCGACGTCTGGCTCGTCCTCCCGGGTAGGGGGCGAGCTTCGCCTGGGCCGCCGCGCCGGCGTGCGTCGGTGTCGTGATCCTGGCCGCCGTCCTCAGCCGCGGTCAGCGAACGCCCGAGCTTGCGAAGGTCGCACGGACGACGCCGATCGCCCGCCCCGCAACGTCCGACGAGCGCGAGGCAGAAAGGCGAGAGACGCCCGTCGCCCGCACGGAACCGGAGACGGTTCGCCCCTCTCCCCGCGAGGCGCCGGTTGTCGATCCCCCTCCAACCCCCGCGCCGGCGAATCCCGCGAA
>Ga0187892_10011891_pt1 | contig 10527 bp, 16 predicted proteins | sample MA1701073metaG_FD_139345 | JGI IMG/M metagenome (GOLD analysis project Ga0187892, IMG submission 139345) | Bio-ooze microbial communities from a basaltic lava cave in the Kipuka Kanohina Cave System on the Island of Hawaii, USA - MA170107-3 metaG ...
ATCAGCGGACCATTCAACGCCGACAGCCGATCCTGCGGGCGACGTGAGGAGACATGACGATGCGCTGGCTCGGACTCATCCTCGTTCTCGGACTCATCGGCGCGGCTGCGCCTGCGGGCGGTCACCATGACAAGCTCCAGGCCGTGCGCGACGCACTGGCGGCCGGGCGACCCGTCGTCCTGGCGCTGGCGCAGGACCTGTCCACGGCTGACAGCGACAGCGAGACCGCTGCCGACTGGGCGGCACACCTGAACGCGTTCGCCGCCGACCACGCCGGCTACAAGACCTCGGCGATGGACGCGGCGGAGGCGAGCGAGCTGCCGGCCGAGCCGCCGCCGCTCGAGGATTTCTACGCCACCATCTTCGTGCGCGCGGCAGACAGCGCGGTCATCTATGACGGGCCGGTGCTCGAAACCTCGGTCTACGACGCGGCCGCCGCCTAGCTCGACGATCCCGCCGCGACGTTCGATGCCGAGCTGTTCGAGCCATTCGCTTTCCGCCTGCGCTGAGAGGCGCGCTCGCGGCCGCGGTCGCGAACGCTCAGGCGGTGGCGATGGCAATCGCCGCGAGGTCCGGTTCGCCGTGTGTCGGCGATCGCGTCCCCGCAAACGAAAACGGCCCCGGCGTTGCCGCCGGGGCCGTCGTTCGTACGCGAGCGGTGTGTTAGGCCGCCTTCAGGTTGGTCGCGGCGCTCTTGCCGCGCTCGGTGGTCACCTCGTAGCTGATCTTCTGCCCCTCGACGAGCTGGCCGAGGCCAGCGCGCTCGACGGCGCTGATGTGCACGAACACATCCTTGGAGCCGTCAGACGGCATGATGAAGCCGAAACCCTTCGCGGCGTTGAACCACTTCACAGTACCAGTAGCCATAGTGTCTCCTTGGCTTAGCGATATTGAAACGTCGATCGCGCGACGACCGCGCGATCCTACAACCAGAACGTTTGGGAGTGTCTTGAACGGGCGCCCGGGTGGGCGTAGCAGCCAAGGCAGGCCAAAGTAACGATTGCGGGCGCGACTAAGCCCCAAGGCGCGGCGAAAGTCAAGAAAATCGGCGGCGGCGCGGGGAGTCACCGGACGTGGATGCGTCGTGGACAAAAGATCCACCACAAAGCCACGAAGAATGATGGAAGGGAATGTTTTTCCTTGGTGTTCCTTCGTGCCCTTTGCGGCTTTGTGGTGAATCTTGTTGTTATTTGTCGACGGCCGGATCGGGACGGCGCGGCTTGTCCATGGCGGCCGCCTCCTCCAGCAGCCACTCGCGGAAGGCCTTGATCAGCGGCCGGTCGGCAGTGGTGTGCGGGGAGACGATGAAATAGGCGAACTGCGGCGGCGCTGTCAGCGTCAGCTCGAAGGGCTGGACGAGATGGCCGGCGGCGAGGTCGGCGGTGACCAGGCTGGAATCGCCGAGCGCCACCCCCTGCCCGTCCATGGCGGCCTGGATCGCCAGCGAGGTCTGGCCGAAATGGATGCCACGGGTCGCGTCGACGTCGGTCACGCCGGCGGCGCGCATCCACATCTGCCAGGTCGGCCAGGTTCCGCCCTGGGCATCCCAGTCCACGTGGATCAGCGTGTGGTGGCGGAGATCCTGCGGGTGGCGCAGCGGCTGCCGCCCCTTGAGCAGCCGCGGGCTGCACACGGGGAAGACCGACTCCGTGAACAGCCGGTCGACGCGCAGGCCCGGATAGTCGCCGGTGCCGAAGCGCACGCCGATGTCGACGTCCTCGCGGGCGAAGTCGATGAGGCGCTGCGACACGTCGATGCGCACGTCGACGCCGGACGCGCGCTCGAGAAAGCGGTCCAGGCGCGGCACCAGCCACTTCGCGGCGAAGGACGGCGACGACGTCACCATCAGGCGCGGCCGGCCATCGGCCTCGCGCAGGCGTGCGACGGCGCGGCCGATGCCGTCGAGCGCGTCGGCCACCGCGGCACGCAGGATCTCGCCGGCATGGGTCAGGCGCACGACGCGGCTGGTGCGCTGGAACAGCTTGACGCGCAGCTGGTCCTCGAGCTCGCGCACGAGATGGCTGACCGCCGCTGGCGTGACGTTCAGCTCGGCGGCGGCGCGGGTGAAGCTCAGGTGGCGCGCGGCGGCCTCGAAGGTGCGCAGCGCGCCCAAGGCGGGGAGCCGCTGGGGCATCCCCGATCTTCAAACATGGCTCATAGATACGTCAAGAAGGAATCGTTTGAGACTGGAGGAATCGCTTGCCAGATATAAGCCCACGCAGATCTCGTCCCGACAACCATTATTGAGGAATTCGTCATGTCTCAGGCAACAACATCCCGCGCCACTCTGGCCGGCCCCTATCGGCCGACGGCGAAGTCGGTATTGGACCTGAATCTTGGCGGATTGGCCGCCCCCCTGCTCTGGCTGATCGACCAGTGGCGGCGGGTCCAGGTGATCCGCGAGCTGAACCGCCTCAGCGACCATCACCTGCGGGATATCGGCATCTCCGCCCGCGGCGACATCGAAACGATCGCCGAGGCGATGACCCGCCGGCGCCGGCGCCGCTGACCGACGCCTGGCTGCCGTCGACCACGCAGGGCGACGTCGCACGGGCGAGATCGCCATGGAGATGGCACGGGATCGCTACCGTTTCGTGCTCGATCGGCCGATCGTCGCCGAACCCGGCAGCCGCTGGGAGTCCAACGGCGGCACCACCGCGTTGCTCGGGCACTTGATTGCGGAGGGCACCGGCACGTCATGGCCGGCAACTACAACGCACCCGACGCCTGGAAGCTGCCGACCGCGATCATGACCGGGATCCTGATGCCGGCCTTGCGTGGCCACTAAAGATGAGCCGCCGGTACTAGCCTCGCGCGCCCTTCCCTTTCTTCGCTCCGCCATAGACAAGCGGGACGGCGGCCTCGGGCGAGAGCACGCGGAAGGTCAGGCTCTCCTGGACGTAGAGTCGGACAGTACCGGCGGTGTGGTCGAGATAGCCGATCGAGAAGTCCTGACCGACCACCAGTTCGAAATCGCCGCCGCGCTGACTGAGCACGACTGCGCCGTCGAGTCCCGGCGCAGAGACGATCGGTCCGTCGAGCAACCGCTTGACGAATTCGATGGCCGGGAAGCCTGCGGGCGAGATGGTCTTCGTCAGGCCCGCGAAACAGCGCGGGCCGAGAGCGATGGCATAAGGCCCGGCGATGCCGGTGACCGACAGCGTGTGGACGGCCTCGGCGACGACGTTGTGATAGACGAAGTAGTCCTCGGTCAACGTCAGCGGACCGTGATCGGAACGGGTGCAGATGCCGTCGACGTGCGCAACACCATAGCCGTGGAAAGCGATGCGATCCTCGGCGATGGCGATCTGGTAGGCGGCCTTGCGCACGGCGTCGAGATCGGGGTCCTTGGAGCCGCGGCCGACCGCCTCCAGCTCGGGCCGCGCCAGCTCGAAGGGGGCGCGCAGCTCGACCAGCGGCTGAACCCGGCGCTGGCGCGCCTCGATGCCCGTCGCCGGCGGTTCCTTCAGCGTCTCGGTGCGACCGACATTCACCGCCGAGGCTTCCCAGCCGAGGGGGCCGGTGAAGTCGACAAGACGGCGTGCGGCCAGCGTGCCTTTGAGCGTGCGTCGCGCCTCTTCGTCGATGGCCTTCCACGCCGCCTCGGAGACCGGCGCCAGTTCCCGATGGAGATCGTTCATTTTTCTGTCACCTCGCGCAGGCTGCCGATGCCGAGCGAGCCGTCGCTGCCCACCTCCTCGCTGCCGCCGGCCGCAGCCGCGGTTGCGGCCTCCTCGACCTGTGTGATCGGACCTTCTGCATAGAGATAGGTGCGCATCTGTTCCTCGAATCCCGGCGCATTTCGCCGCAGCCATTCCAGCAGCATCATGGCGTGTTCGCGCTCTTCGTCGCGGTTGTGGGCAAGGATGGCGCGCAGCTCGGCATCGCCGGCCGTGTCGACGCGCTGGTCGTACCAGTCGACCGCATCGAGCTCCTCCATGAGCGAGACGATGGCGCGGTGCCGGTCCTTGGTCTCCGGCTTCAGCGCCGATTCAGCTTCATGAAAGCCGACGGATGTTGCCATCGTCTTCTCCCCTGTCCTGTTGCGAGATCGGAATCCTAGTCCCTCGCCCTGCCCTCGCCTGCAAGCGAAGAAAACCGGGTAAGGGAATGGTTGTGGACCGCCGATTCCGGAACCACCCTGGCGGCGGATTGTTCCATCGGCATGGCCGCGGGATCCTCCTGTGGGCAAGTGCGAGGGCATGACATGAGCGACAAGATCTACAGTGTTGCCGAACTGGTCGGCTCGTCCCAGGCATCGATCGATGACGCCATCCGCAATGCGGTCGCGACTGCCAGCCAGTCGCTGCGGAATCTCGACTGGTTCGAGGTGACGCAGGTGCGCGGCCACATCGAGAACGGCAAGGTGGCGCATTTCCAGGTCGGCCTCAAGATCGGCTTCCGCTATGAGGGCAAGCACGGCTCGCCGTGAAGGGCGCCAGTCGAGACATTCTCCCACTTCCCGATCGACCGAACCTCCTGACCGGCCGGATCAGGAGACGTGTTCGCGGACGCTTTGGCCGGCCTCGAGGGCTCGGCGCTGGCGACGGCGTTGCGCGGGTCGACTTGGGTCTATCCGCTCGTGAATGCCGGCCACATCGCCGGCATCTCCTTGCTCTTCGGCGCGATCGCCTCGTTCGACCTGCGGCTGATGGGAGGGTGGCGGCTGGTCCTTCTCGACGGCTTGTCGCGCGTTCTGGTTCCGCTGGCGGCGACCGGGTTGGCCATCGCCGCCGTCGCCGGCAGCCTGCTGTTCATCACGAAGGCGCGGGAGTATGCGGCGTCGCCCTTGTTCCAGGCGAAGATGCTGATGCTCTCGGCGGGCGTCCTCAATGCCCTCGCCTACCACGCGCTGTCGCGGCGGTGGCGGTCGCGCGAACCCGGCCGCGGACCACCGCCGGTGCCGCTACAGCGTCTTCATGGCGCCGTCTCCTTCACGGTGTGGCTGACCGTCATCGTCCTCGGGCGGCTCGTCGGCTATTTTTGACCGCCTTGGCCGATCGGCCTACGGGCGGCCGAGAACGCCGTTGATGAACTGATCGACCGGCGATTGCTGGTCCGGCTGCGGTGCCGGCGGCGGCTGCGTGGTTTCCTCCGCGTGCGCCGACGAGATCAGCGAGATGGGAAAATTGAGCCAGGCGCTGTCCTCGGGCCGAACCTGGTCCGACACGTTGCTGGCGTTGATCATGCCGGTGATCATTGCCGGTGCGACGATGCCGAGCTGAAAAAGCTTGAGTGGCTCCACCTCGCTGCGGTGGAAGTAGGCCCACAGCCCGCCGATGGCGAACAGCGCCAGGACGCGAAACCCATAACCGACGAGCTTGAACGTTTCCTCGTCAATATTCGCAGCGTAATCGGCAAGCAAACTATGATCCAAAATGGCGAGCGAAATGATCGTCGGCGCCAGGGCGCCCAACCCGCCCCATAAAAATCGCGTATGCCCGCCGCCGTCGCCGTGCCGGCAGACATCGCCGGCTGCCAATGCATGTGCCCGTGACATGACCTCCTCCATATCCCTGTTCTGATGGGGTCGGAGCGAGGCGCGCTTGGTTGGTTCTCCCTGCCGGGATCGCAGCCATCGGCCTTTCACCCCGCATACCCAGTCCTGCTGGGTCGAAACTTAGGTCGGCCGGGCCGAGAGCATTGTGATCCGCCGCACAAGGCGGTGAAATAATTGCAACATTCGGCGGGGAGAACGCGGGTTGGCGACACCGAGCCACACACCCTGTGAGGGGTTGTGACTCGGTATCTCCAACGAATCGGTTTCAGGCGCTCTTCAAATTCTCGGCGAAGAAGGCGAGCGTGCGGTCCCAGGCGAGCTTGGCCGCCTCGGGGTTGTAGCGTTCGGCCGAGGTGTCGTTGTTGAAGGCGTGGTTGGCGCCTTCGTACATATGCAGCGTGTAGGTGACACCGGCCTTGTCGAGCGCCTGCTGGAAGGCCGGCACGGTTTCGTTGATCCGGTTGTCGAGCCCGGCATAGTTCAGCAGCAGCGGCGCCTTGATCATCGGCACACCGGCCGGGTCCGGCGTCCGGCCGTAGTAGACGACGCCGGCGTCGAGGGTCGGATCGTTGACGGCGAGCTGGCCGACCTGGCCGCCGCCCCAGCAGAAGCCGACCGCGCCGACCTTGCCGTTGCCATCCGGGTGGCTGCGCAGATAGGCGACGGCTGCGATCGCGTTGGCCGTCGTCTGTGCCGGGTCGAGCTTGCCGATCAGCTCCCGCGCCTGGTCCTCGTCGCTCGGCGTGCCTCCGGCCGGCGATAGGAAGTCGACCGCCAACGCCAGGAAGCCGCCGACGGCGACGCGCCGTGCCACGTCCTCGGTGTGGGCATTGAGGCCCCGGTTCTCGTGGATGACGACGACCGCGCCGGACTTGCCGCCTGCGGCCGGTTCGACGAGGTAGCCCTTCATATCGCCGGTCTGGCCGGGAAAGGTGACGCTGGTCGCGGCGATGCGTGCGTCGTTCGGCTCGATGACCGCCGCGACCGCGCGGTTTTCCAGCAACGGCAGCACGGCCAGGGCGGCCGCAGCGCCGCCGGTCAAGGTCGCGAGCCGTTCGATGAACACGCGGCGAGGGAGGGGGGCGTGGGTGTACTCGTCATAGAGATCGATGATCCGTTGATCCATCTATTCTCTCCCTGGTGCTGGCTGAGGACGGGGTAAACACTGGTAAACATTGAGGCACGGTTGCCTATTCCATCGGAAGGGTCTTTTCGGTGGCGGCGAAAGCGCGATTGATGCCCAGCGCGAGGCGTAGCAACATCGAAGGGCGATGGGCTTCGCGCGCATGACAGCGTTTGTCGTTACCGGCTTGCTGCTAGCCGCCGTGCCGTTTTCCGTTGCTGGCCGGGCACAGACGTCGGACGAACTGGAGATCGAAGGCAAGATCGATGCCCTCGAGCTCGGCGCGGAAGCAGCGCACAAGAAAAACGTGGACGGCCTCATCGAGGAGCTGACGCCGGAGATCGAATCCGGCCGGCTCTCCCCCACCGAGCTCGAGCGTGCTCTCGGCATGCGGTGCTGGGCGCATTTCGAGAAGGACATGCTCGACCTGGCCCTGGCCGACTGCAACCGCGTGCTGGCGGACGATCCCGATCATGGCGTGGCACTGGTGCTGCGCGCGAGCACGCGCATCCGGCAAAAGCGGTTCGCCGCAGCCATCGGCGACCTCGATCATGCCATCGCGGAGGGCGGTCTCGACGACCAGCAGCTTGCGTTGGCCTACCTCCGGCGCGGCATCGTCCGCCAGGCGATGGGCGACGGTAAGAGCGCGGCCGACGACGTGCAACGGGCGGTGTCGCTCGATGCCAGGCTGGCGAACGCCTACCGCGAAGTGAGCGAAGCGATGCTGGGTCGCGGCAAGAACGCGGCGCCGCAGTCCTTCGACCAGGCCATGGCGTTCGATCCGAAATCAGCGACGTCCTATGTCGATCGCGGGCTCGGGCGCCTGGGCCGAGGCCAGTTCGATCAGGCGGCGGACGACTTCAGCAAGGCGCTGGAGATCGATCCTTACCTGGCCGCAGCCTTTCATCATCGTGGCGAGGTCCGCTTCCACCAGGGGCGCAATGAGGACGCGGTCGCCGATTTCGACCGCGCGCTCGATCTCGACCCGCGGATGGCCCCGATCCTGAAATCGCGGGCGCTGGCGGAATTCAGTCTCGGCCAGTTTGCTGTAGCGGCGCGCGACCTCGCCGCCGCCATCGAGACCCACGACGCCGATCCCTATGCAGCGCTCTGGCTGTTCCTTGCCCAGCACCGCGCTGGCGCCGGGGCGCAAGCAACTGCCGCGCTACGGCAGCAGATGTCGGGGCTGGATGCCGCGAAATGGCCGATGCCGATCCTCCGCTTCTATGCCGCCGAGGTCGACGAACCGGCATTGCGCGCGGCCATCGGCACGCCGGAAGGCGCGGAGCGCAGGCGCCGCGCGTGCGACGTTGCCTTCTATGTCGGGGAGCGCGCGCTGATCACCGGCGACATGGCGATGGCCGGGAGGCTGTTGACCGAGGCGACGGCCGCCTGCCCGATCGCGACTGCGGAAGCGGTCATGGCCAGGACGGATCTGTCGCGACTGCAGCCGTGATGGAACCGATCGAAGGCGGCATCGAACCAGCCCCCGTCACTGCAATTCGAACTCGGTCAAGCCGAGCGCTGCACCGAGCCCAAGCATGACGACGGCGGTCGTCAGATCGATGGCCCGCGCCACGCGCCGCGAGTCCATGCGTGCCGCCAACCGCTGGCCGCCCATGGCCAAGCCGAAAAACCATAGCGGCGACACCAGCATGACCCCCAAGGCAAAGATGGCGCGGTCGGTGTCCGCGAAGCGCAACGCGACGCTGCCGACGACGCCGACCATTTCCAGATAGACCTGCGGATTGAGAACGCTGAGCGCAACAGCAGTGGCGACCGCACAGGTGCGTGTACGTCCCGCGTCCGATCGCGCCGGCCCCGCTCCGGCCAACGCCGCATCGGCAAGGAGCTTCACGCCATAGCCAAAAATGAACAGGGCGCTGCCCCAGCCGGCGGACTTTGCCACGGATGGAAAGGCGCTGAGCAGAGCGCCGAAGCCGACGGCGCCGGCGACGATCAACGCAAGATCGGCCAGCGAGCAGATGGTCGCGACCTCGAAAGCGGCCTTGCCGCGCAGGCCTTGCCGCAGGACGAACACGCTCTGCGGACCGAGCGTGAAACACAGGCTGACGCCGAGCGCCACGCCTTGGAAAAGGATCGCCAGTGGATCCGCCGACATCCCCCTGCTCCATCGCGCCCCGGCTCCCACGTCTGGCCGATGCGGTCTGTTTCAGTTGTTTCAGTGAGCTTGGGGCGAGTTCGCGCGCCGGACAGTGATGCGGGTCACGATGGCGCGCGGGAAGAGCAGGTTTCGTGACCGCAGTCACGCAAACTGTTCATCCCAAGGCACCGGTCGTCGGCAATCGAGTAAGGAAGTATCGTATCGTTACCGTTTCGGCGGCCCGCTACGTCGCGAAGCGCACGCATGCGATCGGCGGCAAACGTGCCTCCGGCATCGTCCAGGACTCGCCGCCGTCCTCGGAGATCCACAGCCCGCCGCTGGTCGAGCCGAAGGCGAGCCGCTCGCCGCCGGCATCGACGTCCAGCGCGTGGCGCCAGACCAGGTCGTAGGCGTGACGCTGCGGCAGCCCCCTCGTCAGCACGTCGAAGCTCCGGCCGCCATCACGCGTACGCGCGACCACGACCTTGCCGTCGACGGGAATGCGCCGCTCGTCCTTGATCGCCGGGACGAACCACGCGGTCTCGGGGTCGCGCGGATGGGCGGCGACGGCGAAGCCGAACTTCGACGGGCGGATCGCCGTCAGTTCGTGCCAAGTGGCGCCTGCGTCCTCCGAACGGAAGACGCCGTTGTGGTGCTGGCACCACACGACCTCGGGCCGCGCGGCGCAACGCGCCAGGCGGTGGACGTCCTGCGAGATCGGATCTCCGCGCAGTTCGGGCGGCATATACTCGGCATACATACCCCGATTGATAAGATCCCAGGAGGCACCGGCGTCCGTGCTCGCCCACACGCCGGCGGTCGATACACCGACGCGGATGTCCTGGGGATCGCGCGGGTCGACAAGCACCGTACTGATGCCGGGTTGCTCGCCACCGGCGACACCGCCCCACTGACGCCGCTCCGGCATGCGCCACAGCGACTCGATCAGGGACCAGGAGTCGCCGCCGTCGTCCGACCGGAACAGCCCGCCGGGCATGGTGCCGGCCCACAGCCGTCCCGCGACGCCACCTGGCTCAAGCACCCAGATCTTGCCGAGCGACCACGGATGGGGATCGTCGCCGGCGTCATCCGGCTTCTGCGGAAACACCGGTGCCGCGACCTCGCCCCACGCGCCACCGCCAGCGCGGCGCCACAGCTTGGCGCCGAAATGGCCGAGATCGAGGGCGGCATAGACAGCGTTGTCATGCGCCAGGATGGCGCTGACGGGGTCGCCGAGGAACTGGACGTCGACGATGTCCCACGTATTTCCGCGGCGCGCGAGTTCGAACAGGCCTTTGCGAGTTCCGACATGAAGCCGATCTGCCATTCTCTCCTCCGTTAGCCGCCGGACAGGGCCTGGAAAACGTAGATCTCGTCGGACGGACGGACTGTGTCTGTCAATCCGACGCGATCGTCCATCGGGCGGCCGTTGATGTAGATGACGACGTGCCGGCGCACCGCGCCCTGATCGTCGAGGACGTACCGGCGCAGTGTCGCCCGCGAAGCGAAGACGGCATCGAGCGCCTCGCCGACCGTTGCACCTTGCACCTCGGCGACGGGAGCAGTCAGGAAGCGCTCCAGTGCGCGCGTGAATGCGATCGTCGGCATGGTCAGCTGTCGCCGCCGCCGGCCATCACGAGCGGAACTTCGATCGCCGAGAATGCAGTCAGCCTGCCTGTCGACGCCGCACCGGCGAGAATTGGTGCTTCTGTCGAGATGCAAGCTGGACACATAAAGCCCTCCTCGCGACGTACTGCTGTGGCTATTCGAGATCCCGGATCGGCCGCACTTCGACGCTCC
>Ga0187892_10011892_pt1 | contig 10525 bp, 8 predicted proteins | sample MA1701073metaG_FD_139345 | JGI IMG/M metagenome (GOLD analysis project Ga0187892, IMG submission 139345) | Bio-ooze microbial communities from a basaltic lava cave in the Kipuka Kanohina Cave System on the Island of Hawaii, USA - MA170107-3 metaG ...
CCGTGCAGGCTCTGGATGCGGTTCGCCGCGAGCCCCTCGCGCAGGCTGCGCAGGATCGGGATGCCGCCGCCGACGCTGGCCTCGAAGGCCACGTCCACGCCACGGGCCGCGGCGGCCGCGAAGATCTCCTTGCCGTGCAGCGCGAGCAGCGCCTTGTTCGCGGTGACGACGTGCTTGCCCTGCGCGATCGCGTCGAGCGTGATGCGCCGCGCGGCGCCCGTGCCGCCGATCAGCTCGACCACGATCTCGACCTCGGGGTCGCGGAGCAATCCGTCGGCGTCGGCGTCGAAGCGGACGCCGGAGAGGTCGACGCCGCGGTCGCGCGTCGTGTCGAGGTCGGCGATGCGCACGAGGCGCAGCGGGAAGCCGAGGCGCTGCGCCACCACGTCGGCGTTGCGCCGCATCACCTTCACCACGCCGGTGCCGATCGTGCCGAGACCGACGAGCCCCACGCCGACGGCGCGCGCGCCCATGCCGGCCTACGGCGCCGCGGAGCGCAGGAAGCGCCGGATGCCGCGCACGGCCTGGCGGATGCGGTGGCGGTTCTCGACGAGCGCGAAGCGCACGAAGCCCTCGCCCGTCTCCCCGAAGCCGATGCCGGGCGCCACGGCGACCTTGGCGTCGGCCAGCATGCGCTTGCTGAACTCGAGCGAGCCCATGGCGCGGAACGGCTCGGGCACCGGCGCCCAGACGAACATCGTGGCGAGCGGCTTCTCGATCTTCCACTGGCCGGGACCGGACTGGCCGAGCCCGTCGATCAGCACGTCGCGGCGCGCCTTGTACTCCTCCACCGCCTCGCCCACGCAGTCCTGCGGGCCGCGGAGCGCCACGATCGCGCCGACCTGGATCGGAGTCGGAATCCCGTAGTCCAGGTAGCTCTTGATCCGCGTGAGCGCGTGGACCATCTCCCTGTTGCCGGCGGCGAAGCCCACGCGCCAGCCGGCCATCGAGTGGCTCTTCGAGAGGGAGCCGAACTCGATCGCGACGTCGCGCGCGCCGGGGATCTCGAGGATGCTCGGCGGCTGGTAGCCGTCGAAGCAGATCTCGGCGTACGCGAAGTCGTGGATCACCATGATCTCGTGCTCGCGGGCGAAGTCCACGATGCGCTGGAAGAAGGCGCGGTCCACGACCTGCGTGGTGGGGTTGGCCGGGAACGACACGATCAGCGCCTTCGGCTTCGGCCAGGTGCGCTCGATGGCCTGCTCGAGGTTCGCGATGAAGTCGGTCTCGGGACCGAGCGGAACCTTGCGCAGGTCGCCGCCGGCGATGATCACCGCGTACTGGTGGATCGGGTATGCGGGATCCGGACACATCACCACGTCGCCGGGGCCGACGGTCACCAGCATGAAGTGGGAGAGGCCTTCCTTGGCGCCGATCACCGCGATGGCTTCGGTCTCGGGATCGAGCGAGACGCCGTGGCGGCGCTGGTACCACTCGGTGATGGCGGCGCGCAGGTTCGGCACGCCGCGAGAGGCCGAGTAGCGGTGGTTGCGGTCGTCGCGCGCGGCCTCGCAGATCTTCTCCACCACGTGCGGCGGCGTCGCGAGATCCGGGTTGCCCATGCCGAGGTCGATCACGTCCTCGCCGGCACGGCGCGCCGCGAGAGCGAGCGAGGTCACCTGCGCGAAGACGTAGGGCGGCAGGCGGCGAAGCTTGTGGAAGTCATGACGGATCGCGGACACGGCGGCTCCCGAAGCGGCGTGTTTCGGCGGGGGGGCGCCGGGTCCCGAACCTACGAAAGAAGTTCCCCCGGGGCAAGCCAGTCGACGGCGAAGACCGTCCCCTCCGTCAACGGCGGAGGCGGAAGGCGAGATAGGCGGGGATGCCGGCGGCGAGGACGAGGAGCGCGATGCCGGCCTCGCGCGGGCGGCCCCTCAGCATGAGGACGGCGATCACGAGGTTCGCCGCGAGGTAGAGGAGCGGGATCCACGGATAGCCCCACGCGCGATACGGGCGCGGGCGCCCGGGCTGGCGCCAGCGCAGGGCGAACAGCGCGAGCGTGTCCGCGGTGGTGGCCAGCACGATGCCGAAGGTCGTGAAGTCGAGCGCGCTCGGGAACGTCTCGAGCAGCAGCACGAGCGCGCACGCCACCGCCGCCTGCAGCCAGATCGCGCCCGTCGGCGTCGCATAGTCCGCGTGCACGCGATCGGCCACGCGCAGGAAGAGGTGGTCGAGCGCCATCGCGTACGCGATCCGCGGCCCGGCGAGGATCGTGGCGCTCAGCGTGCCGAGGATCGAGATCAGCACGAACGCCGCGACGAAGCCGCTGCCGCGCGGCCCGACGATCACCTCGGCCGCGAGCTCGCCGGCGTTCGCCGCGCCCGCCAGCTTCGCGACCGGCGCCGCGTAGAGGTACGCGAGGTTCAGCGCCAGGTAGAGCGCGATGCACAGCCCGAGGCCCACGAACAGCGAACGCGGCACGTTTCGTCCCGGATCGCGGATCTCGCTCGCCACGAACACCGTCGCGTTCCAGCCCAGGTAGCTGAACAGCACCGGCGACAGCGCGAGCACGAAGGCGAGCGGCGTGGCGGCCGAGAGCGCGCCGTCCACGAAGGGCCGGAGGTTCGCGGCGTCGCCCCGCCCCGAGAGCGGCGCCACCACCACGAAGAACGCCAGCACCCCGACCTTGATCCAGCCCGTCACGTTGTTCGCGCGCGCCCCGTGGCGCACGCCGATCGCGTTCAGCCACGAGCCGGCGAGGATCGTCCCCACCGCGACGGCGGTCTGCGCGCCGGGCGAGAGGCCGAACAGCGGCTCGAGCGCCTGCGCGAAGCCGGCGGCGAGCGTCGCCACCGTGCCCGCGAAGATCCCGAAGAAGGAGAGCCAGCCGGCCAGGAAGCCCGCGAGCGGGTGGAACGCCTCGCGCAGGTAGACGTAGTCGCCGCCCGCGTGCGGGAAGCTCGCGCCCAGCTCCGCGTTCGCGAGCGCGCCCGCCAGCGAGAGCAGCCCGCCGACCACCCAGACCGCGAGGATCAGCCCGGCGTGCGGCAACCGCTCCGCGATCGCGCCGGGCGTGAGGAAGATCCCGGAGCCCACCACCGAGGCGACCACGAGGAACACCGCGTCGTGGAGCGAGAGCTCCCGCCTCAGGCGGTCGCGCGGGTGCCGGTCGAGCGCAGGAGGCTCGGCCACCTCAGCCCAGGAAGGGGATCATCAGCAGCGCGACGATGTTCACCAGCTTCAGCATCGGGTTGATCGCGGGACCGGCGGTGTCCTTGTACGGGTCGCCGACGGTGTCGCCGGTGACGGACGCCTTGTGCGCGTTGCTGCCCTTGCCGCCGTGCGCGCCGCTCTCGATGTACTTCTTGGCGTTGTCCCAGGCCGCGCCGCCCGTCGTCATCGAGAGCGCGACGCAGACCCCGGACACGATCGATCCGATCAGCAGCCCGCCGAGACCCTCCGCGCCGAGCCCGATGGCCACGCCGATCGGAATCGCGACGGGGATCAGCGCCGGCAGCACCATCAGGCGCAGCGCCGAGCGCGTCACGATGTCCACGCACGTGGCGTAGTCGGGCTTCGCCTTGCCCTCCATCAGGCCGGGGATCTCCTTGAACTGCCGCCGCACCTCGTCCACCACCTTGCCACCGGCCTCGCCCACCGCGCTCATCGCGAAGGACGCGAACACGAACGGCGTGACCGCGCCGATGAACAGGCCCGCCACCACGGCGGTGCTCGCGAGGTCGAAGCTCGCGTCGATGCCGCCGACGCGCAGGTCTTCGAGGAAGGTCGCGAACAGCGCGACCGCGGCGAGGCCGGCCGAGGCCACCGCGTAGCCCTTGGTGACCGCCTTCGTGGTGTTGCCGAAGGCGTCGAGCGGATCCGTCACTGCGCGCACCTTGCTGCCGAGCTCCGCCATCTCGGCGATGCCGCCGGCGTTGTCGGTGATGGGGCCGTACGCGTCGATCGAGACCACGATGCCGGCGAGCGAGAGCATCGCCATCGCCGCGATGCCGATGCCATACAACCCGGCCGCCTCGTTGCACAGCGCGATCGCGAGCACGATCACGCCCACCGGGATCCACGTGGACTGCATGCCCACCGCGAGGCCCGCGATGATGTTCGTGGCGTGGCCGCCCTCGCTCGCGGCCGCGATGTGAACCACGTGGCGCGACCGACCGCCCGTGTAGAAGTCCGTCACCCACATCATGGCGCCCGTCACGATCGCGCCGATCAGCGCGCACACCCAGAGCGCGGTGCCGGTGATCGGGTGGCCCTTCGCGTCCTGGACCGGGATGTCGGTGGCGCCGTTCGCGACGAACACGAGGCCGAGCATGACCAGCGAGGCGATCGCGAGGCCCACGTACATCGAGCGCATCACCGCGGGCTCCTGGCCCTGCGCAGGCTCGCTGATGCGCACGAAGGGGATCGCGATCAGAGAACCCACGATGCCGGCGGCGCCGATCAACAGCGGGTAGAGGAACATCGCCGAGGTGCCCGGGAACAGGATGTGGCCGAGCAACATGGCCGCGGCCGCGGTGACGCCGTACGTCTCGAACAGATCGGCCGCCATGCCCGCGCAGTCGCCGACGTTGTCGCCCACGTTGTCCGCGATCACCGCCGGGTTGCGCGGATCGTCCTCGGGGATGTTCGCCTCGACCTTGCCGACCAGGTCGGCGCCCACGTCGGCGCCCTTGGTGAAGATGCCGCCGCCGAGGCGCGCGAAAACCGAGATCAGCGAGCCGCCGAAGGCGAGGCCGATCAGCGCGTCGGGCTTCGTGTAGCCCGAGGTGTGCATCGCCCACACCAGGCCCGTCAGCGAGAGCAGGCCCGCGCCCACCACGAGCAGGCCGGTCACCGCGCCGCCCCGGAACGCCAGCCCGAACGCGGGCCCGAAGCCGGTGTTCGCGGCCTGCGCCACGCGCACGTTCGCGCGCACCGAGACGTTCATGCCGATGAAGCCCGCCGCCGCGCTCGCGAGCGCGCCGACCACGAAGCCGAGCGCGTACCAGCGGCCGAGCGCCAGCGCGAGCACCACGCCGATCGGCACGCCGACCATCGCCACCGTGCGGTACTGCCGGCTCAGGAACGCCTCGGCGCCGGTGCGGATCGCGGCCGCGATCTCGTTGGCGCGCTCGTTCGAGGCCGGCGCCGCGAGCACCGCGCGGTAGAGCACGACGGCCGCGGCGAGGGCGAGCACGCTCGCGACGAGGGCGATCAGGGTCGGGGACATGGGGCCTCCGGCAGGGGTCTCCGCGGGCGGCTCCGGCCGAGCGGACCACCGTCCCACTCCTGCCGCCGCCCCCCGGAAAAGCGGCCCGCACGATAGGCGGAGGCCATCGATCCTTCCAGTGTTTTCGGGTCCGTCCTAGGATGGGATCCACTCGATGCCCCGTGGGGCCCGGAGGTGTGGGATGAACGGAGCCGAGGCGCTGCTCGAAACGTCGCGCCGCCTCGGCGTCGAGGTGTGCTTCGCGAACCCGGGCACGACCGAGATGCCGCTGGTCGCGGCGCTCGACCGCGTGCGGCTGCGCGCGGTGCTCGGCCTGTTCGAGGGCGTCTGCACCGGCGCGGCCGACGGCTACGCGCGCATGGCCGAGCGGCCGGCGGCCACGCTGCTCCACCTCGGGCCCGGCTTCGCGAACGGTCTCGCGAACCTGCACAACGCGCGGCGCGCGGGCTCCGCCGTGGTCAACTGGATCGGCGATCACGCCGCCTGGCACCTCGCCGCGGACGCGCCGCTCACCTCCGACATCGCCGCGCTCGCCGGCACGCTCGGCTGGGTGCGCACGGCTCGGGGCGCGACGACGCTCGCGCAGGACGGCGCCGACGCGATCGCCGCGGCCCTCGGCCCGCCGGCCGGCGTCGCGAGCCTGATCATCCCCGTCGACGCGCAGGGACGGAACGCGACCGTGCCTTCCCTCGCGCCGCTGCGCGCGGAGCGCGCGGGCCCCGACGAGCGCGCGGTCTCCGCGGCGGCGCGCGCGCTCGCCGCCGGCTCGCGCAGCGGGCTCCTCCTCGGCGGGCGGGCGCTGCGTGGGCCCGCGCTGCACGCCGCCGCGCGCATCGCGGCCCACACCGGCTGCGCGGTCCTCACCGAGACGTTCACCGCGCGCCACGAGCGCGGCGCCGGGCTGCCCGACTTTCCGCGCCTGCCGTACTTCCCCGAGCAGGCCCGCACGACACTCTCCGGTGTCGATCGCCTGGTGCTCGCGGGCGCGAAGAACCCGGTGGCCTTCTTCGGCTACGAGGGCCAGCCGAGCCGGCTCGCGCACGAGGCTTGCGAGATCACCACGCTGTGCAGCGCCCAGGACGAGGCGGCCGCCGCGCTCGAGGCGCTGGCCGACGCCGCCGGCGCGCCGCGCGACGCCGCGGGCGCGCCGAGCCGCGCCGTGGTCCCGGCGCGCCCGCGCCCTGTGCCCGCGAGCGGCGCGCTCGACGCCTCTGCGCTCGGGCGGACGCTGGCGGCACTCCAGCCGGAGGGGGCGATCGTGGTGGACGAGGCGGCCACCTCGGGCCTCGCCTGGTCCGCGCACGCCGCAGGAGCGAAGCCGCACACCGCGCTCGCGCTCACGGGCGGCGCCATCGGCCAGGGCCTGCCCTGCGCCGCGGGGGCCGCCCTCGCCTGCCCGGGCCGCCGGGTCATCGCGTTCCAGGCCGACGGCTCCGGCCTCTACACGCTGCAGGCGCTGTGGACGATGGCACGCGAGGCGCTCGACGTGACCGTCGTCGTCTGCGCGAACCGCGTCTACCGCATCCTCCAGGTCGAGCTCGCGCGCGCGGGCGTCGCCGAGCCGGGGCCCGCGGCGCGCAGCCTCACGCAGCTCGGGCCGCCCGTGCTCGACTGGGTCGCGGCGGCCCGCGCGTTCGGCGTGCCGGGCGTCTCCGTCGCGAGCGCCGACGCGCTCGCGGACGCCCTGGGGCGCGCGCTGGCCGAGCCCGGGCCGAGCCTCGTCGAGGCGGTGCTGACGCACTGAGCGCGCACCCGCCGCCTCAAGTGCACGAGCCGATGGCCGATGCAGCGGACGACCAGTCCAGCGGAGGTCCGATGCTCGTCCTGGCCGCGATCGGAGGCGGCGCCTTCTTCCTGGCCAGCACCGTGGTCAGCCTCCGCCTGCTCTGGCTCGCGCGCCGCACGCGCGCCCTGCCCGAGCTGCTGATCGGCTCCGGCCTCCTCGTGCTGGGCTCGATCGGCTACCCGCTCGCGATCGCGGTGGAGGCGACGGCCGACGCGCCGGCGCTCCAGACCGCGCTCAGCGTGAGCCACGCCCTGCTCCAGACCATCGGCGAAGGCGCGATCACCGTGTTCACCTGGCGCGTGTTCCGGGCGGACGCCGACTGGGCGCGCGGGCTGGTCTTCGCCTTCTTCGGCGGCATCGCGACGCTCGGCCTCTGGCAGGCGCTGACGCCCGGCTGGTCCGTCTTCGCCGCGTCGAAGGCCGGCCCCTGGGCGTTCCTCCCGGTCTTCACGCTCTTCTCGCTCGGCTGGGCCGGCTCCGAGGCGCTGCTCTACCACCGCAAGCTCGTGCGCCGCCTGGCGCTCGGCCTCGCCGACGCCGCCGCGACGAACCGCATGTGGCTGTGGTCGGTCTCGATCCTCTCGGCCTTCGCGATCTCGGCGCTCGTGACGGCGCTGCGCGCGACGGGCCACGAGATGGATCCGCGTGCGATGGGCATCGTGCTCGGCCCGCTGGGCCTCGTCTCGGCAGGCAGCATGTGGCTCGCCTTCCTGCCGCCGCACCGCTACCTGCGCTGGATCGAGTCGCAGTCTCCGGGGAGGGCCTGACGTGGCCGATGCATCGCCGTTCGACTTCGTCTGCACCCAGATCGAGAAGGCGACGGCGCTCGACAAGCTGCAGGCGCGGGGCACCGTGCGCCTCGCGCTCAAGGCCGCGGGTCTCGACGCGGCCAGCGTGAGCGCCGCGCAGCTCCGCGTGGTGCTCGACAAGCTGATGCCTGCCGAGCTGCGGAGCCGTGGCTGCGAGGACGCGGACAGCGTGTGCGCGCGGATCTCCGGCCTGCTCGCGGGCGCGAGCTTCTCCGGCTCCGGCGACTCGCCCGAAGCGATCTTCGCCCGACTCGGGCGCGGGTAGCAAGCGGCGCGTCTGCGCCGCGCGCAGCGAGCGCAGGAACGAGCTAGGCGGCGCGAGCGCAGAGCTCCCGCAGCTCGGCGTCGCCGACCTCGCGGCTCGCCACGGCCTTGCTCTGGAAGCGCCGGAACGCGCGCTCCAGCTCCGCCTCCGAGAGCGCGAGGCCCAGCGCCGCCACCCGCGCGGCGAAGCCCGCGCGCCCGGAGAGCTTGCCGAGCACGATCTCGCTCCCGACCGGGTGACCGATCCAGGCCGGGTCGATCACCTCGTAGGTCTCGCGCTGCTTCAGCACGCCGTCCTGGTGGATGCCGGAGGCGTGGCGGAACGCGTTCCTCCCGACGATCGCCTTGTTCGGCGGCACCAGGATCCCGGAGCGCGCGGCCACCAGCTCCGAGAGCGCGTAGATGCCCGTCGAGTCCACGCCGGTGCGCACGCCGAGCCGCTCGCCGTGCACGCGCAGCGCCAGCACCACCTCCTCGAGCGAAGTGTTGCCCGCGCGTTCGCCGATCGCGTTCATGGTCACCTCGACCTGCCGCGCGCCCGCCGCGATCGCGGCCAGGCTGTTCGCGGTGGCGAGGCCGAGGTCGTCCTGGCCGTGGAACGAGATCACCGCCGCCTCGACCTCCGGCACGCCCGCCCGCAGCCCGCGGATCATCTCGGCCACCTGCTCGGGGAGCGCGTAGCCCACCGTGTCGGGCAGATTGATCGTGCCCGCGCCCGCCACGAGCACGGCGCGCACCAACTCGGCCACGAAGACGGGGTCCGCCCGCGTCGCGTCCATCGGGCTGAACTCGACGTCGTCGGTGAACTCGCGAGCGCTCCGCACCATGGCCGCGGCCATGGCGACCACCTGCTCGCGGCTCTTCTGGAGCTGGTGGGCGAGGTGCATGTCGCTGGCGTTCACGAAGACGTGGATGCGGCGCTCCCGCGCGAACCGGAGCGCCTCACCGGCCGCGGCGACGTCCTTCGGCACCGCGCGCGCGAGCGCGCAGATCGTCGGGCCGCGCACGTTCGCCGCGACCTCGGCGACGGCGGCGGCCTCCTCCGGCGAGCTGACCGGAAAGCCCGCCTCGATCACGTCCACCCGCAGCGCGGCGAGACGCTCGGCGATCTCGAGCTTGTCGCCCGCCGAGAAGCAGACGCCGGCCGCCTGCTCGCCGTCGCGCAGCGTCGTGTCGAAGACCCGGACTCGTTCGTGCATGACTCGCTCCTTGGTGGTGTGCCCACGCGGCGGGAGCGAGCAACGGGTCCAGAAACACGAAGCCCCCTCCGGCCGGTCGGGCGGGAGAGGGCTCTCGAAGCAAAAGCGGCGTCTGCCGCTAGCTGGCCTCCCCCGCCCCGCTAAGGAGCAGGCCGGGGATGAGGGCCAGGTGGCGAACGACGTGCGGCATGACGAGAGCAGGATCGGCGGGACGCCGCGAGAAGTCAAGCCCCCGTGATAGCGTGAGCGCGATGCGGCGCAGCAACGGCTTCGTCGAGTGCGACGGCGAGCGGATCTACCACGAGAGCGTGGGCGACGGGGAACCGGCGCTCGTGCTGTGCCACGGCGCCGGCGGAAACCACGCCGTCTGGTACCAGCAGGTGCCGGTCTTCGCACGACACCGGCGCGTGATCACGTGGGACCACCGCGGCTTCGGCCGCTCCACGGCGCTCGGGGGCCCCACGCGGCCCGAGCGCGCGGTGCGCGACCTCGCCGCGGTGCTCGCGGCCGCAGGCGTGGCCGGGCCGATCGATCTCGTCGGCCAGTCGATGGGTGGCTGGACGGCGCTCGGCTTCGCGCTCGCGGAGCCGGCGCGCGTGCGCCGCCTGGTCCTCGCCGACACGCCGGGCGGGATCGTGACCCCCGAGCTGGTCGCCGCGCTGCGCGCGTTCGGCCCGGGCGTCGCGAGCGACCGGCTCGGCGTACACGCCGCGCTCGGCGCGAGCCTGGTCCGGCGCGACCCCGCGCGGGCGTACCTGTATCAGATGCTCGGCGCCTTCGGAGAGCCCGAGGTCGCGAAGATCGCGCCCGCGCTGTTCGGCACCGTCGTGGCCGACGAGCGGCTCGCCGCGCTCGCGGGCCGCGTGCTCTTCGTCGTGGGCGCAGAGGATGCGCTCTTCCCGCCCGCCGCGATTGGCGCGAGCGCGGCGAAGCTGCGCGGCGCGCGCGTCGTCGAGATCGCGGACGCCGGTCACTCGCCCTACTTCGAGCAGCCCGAGGCGTGGAACCGCGCGGTGGCGGAGTTCCTCGGGCTCCCGGCCCACTAGGCTGCGGAAGAACGCTTGTCGGAAGCGCCTGCCGGGCGGGCTCGGCTTTGGAGGGGGATGACGGTCGGTCGCCGATCGGTCGCACGTCCATCGACCCGACTGTCTTCGAGTGCGCGGACCAACGGCTCGCCCGCGCTGTCAACCGGATCCACGGCCGGAGCGGGCCCGTGCTCGACGGCCGCTACCACCACCGCAGCCTGCGCACGCCTCGCGAGGTGCGCCGGGCGCTCGCCTACGTGCTGCTGAACGCG
>Ga0187892_10011893_pt1 | contig 10524 bp, 6 predicted proteins | sample MA1701073metaG_FD_139345 | JGI IMG/M metagenome (GOLD analysis project Ga0187892, IMG submission 139345) | Bio-ooze microbial communities from a basaltic lava cave in the Kipuka Kanohina Cave System on the Island of Hawaii, USA - MA170107-3 metaG ...
ATCAGGCGGAACAGCGTCGTCTTCCCCGCGCCATTGGCCCCGACCAGCCCGACGGTCTGCCCGGCGAGCAATTCCAAGGTCACGCTCTCGAACACGATCTGCGGCCCGAACTGCTTGGTGACGCCTTGTATTCGCACAGCGGCCATGTGGTTGGTAGTGTAGAACCTATCCCAAAACGGGGCGAGCCGCGGACTTTCAGTCCGCGCGGGACGCGAGAATACTGCGGCCGCACACCTAAATTCAAATTTCGTGCCGACGTTCGAACGGCGTTTTAAGATAGGTTCTATGTCTCAAGCCGATAAGCATTATCCGAGTCGAAGGTCAGGCCGTAGCTGCTCTGATTCGCAAGAACCGACCTGAACCCCCTCCCTTGTTGGAGAAGAAGGCGGGGTGAGATCGTCAACAGAACCGGCCGCCCATTGTTGGGCGGCCGGCTCGAAAACTACACGTTTAGCGGGGGCTGAACCCGCGGTCGATTCGCCCTACCTTCGGAACCCGCGATCCTCCTTGACCTCCGACGGGACCGGCACCACTCCGCCCGGATCACGGAGCTCTTCCGGCGGGGTTACCAGATCATAGAGAATGGTCGCATTCTCCTTGCCCTGGCCCACCAGCGACATGGCCGCATCGTCGAACCCGATCAGGTTAGCTCCCGAGAAGAAGAACAGGTGCTTGACCGCAATGCCCAGCAGGGCCGCATCTTCGCTTTCCGGGCATACCGTGCTGAACTCGCCGTCCAGCCGGGCCTTGCCCTTGTCGGTGTGCAGATTGCCTCGCAGGAAATAGTTGGGATCCGGATAGTTCCGAAGAAGCGTCTGGTCCCAGCAGGTGAAGCACCGCGTCTGACCCGAGAATCGGGCCTCCATCTCATTCCAAACGTCCAGAATGACCTTGGTGGTAATCGGCCCGTTCGTATCCTGCCGGAGGTCCGCGGAGATCGGGTGCAGCGTCAGGCTCGTATCGGCCAGCACGAACCGGACCGGATCACGGTTCGACAGCGCCACCGAGCTCACCGCATAGAAATCCAGCAGCAACTTGTCCGGAGCATTGTCGTATTCGATCCCGTCGAGGCTCAACTGGCCCGGCACGTCGTCGGTTGGCAGGCCGTGGTCGGCGGATAGGGCCCGGAACGAGTCGGCGTTGTACTCATACGCCGCCGTCCGCAGGTAGTCGACCACCACGGCGTCGCCCTTCAGGTGGTTCCAGCGAATCTCGTTGCCGGCCGCGTCGATCGCCCATGCCAGGACATAGCCCCGCAGCATCCGCGTGCCGGGGAAGAAGGCGTCCGGATCGGGACGGCCCGGCGGGTCGCCCGGATCAAGAACCGTAAACGGCTGACACCCGAGCGGGAGCCCAGTCAAAGCCGACCAGTAGGTCGGCTGATGACCGGTAAGCAGAATCTGGCAGTCCACCTTGTTCCAACCCGGATGCGCTCGCTCGATCAACTCCGGCGGAGTTCCGGCTACCACCGCCCGCGTCGGCGGATCGCCGTTGATGAAGTAGAGCTGAACGTACACATCCTCCGGATAGTCGTTGCTCAGATCGAGGAACGTATCCTGGATATTGACATACGTGCCCGATCCTTTGCCGGTGGGAACGAAAATCCACCGCAACTCGACCTTTGCCCAGGACACCAAGCTGCCCTTCTGGCTGATCGAAGATACGTTGTTGACCGGCGGGAGGCAGTCCGGAATCGGCTCGCTGACGCACACGTTGGACGCGCAGGTGTCCGTCGTACACACGTTGTTGTCATCGCAATCCGGGTCGCTCACGCATTCGTGACACATGTTGGCCGCCTCGTCGCAGAACGGCGTCGGCGCCCTGCAGGGATCGCCGGGGTGGAAACAGACGCCCAGCATGCAGACATCCACGCCGTTGCAGAAGAGGCCGTCGTCGCAGGGCAACCGGTTGTTGGTCGTGCCGCATACGCCCGCAATGCAGGTATTCGTTGTGCACACGTCGCCGTCGTCCGGGCAGTCATCGGGACCGGTACACACGTCGGGGGGCATCTCGCACATGTTTGTGGTTTCGTTGCAGAACGTGTTGGGCGGCGTAGTACACGGATTCCCAGTTTGCCCGCAACCTGTCGTCGGATTGCAGACCGGCGTTCCGGTGCAGTGGAGCCCATCGTCCGGGCATGCCGCGTTGTTCGGCGTGTTTACGCACGCATTCGTGGTCTCGTTGCACGTATCCGTGGTGCAGGCCACGGTGTCCGCGCAATTGCGCGCTGGCCCGCCGCAGGTCCCGTTCGTGCAGGTGTCCGGATTCGTGCAGAACAGATCATCGTTGCAGGCCGTTCCGTTCGCCGCGTTGGGATGCGTACATACGCCGGCCGCGCAAACGTCCCTCGTGCACTGGTTCGTGTCGGCCGTGCACGGCGTTTCATTAGGTTCATTGTTGGGTGCGCAGACGCCGTTCTGGCAGGTGTCCGGATTGTCGCATTCCGTATCTCCCTGGCTACCGCATGTCGCCCCGTTTGAAACATTCATCGTGCCGCACACACCCGAGGTGCACGTGTTCGTCGTGCAGACGTTGCCGTCGTCGGGGCAGTCACCCGGCGAGGTGCATCCCCCAGGAGGCTGGCAGATGTTCATGTCCTCATTACATAACGTGTTGGGTGGCGTTGTGCACGGGTTTCCACCATGCACGCAGCCTGTCGTCGGATTGCAAACGGGCGGTGCGGTGCAGAACAACCCATCGTCCGGGCATGCCGCGTTGTTCGGCGTGTTCACGCACATATTCGTCGTCTCATTGCACGTATCCGTGGTGCAGGCCACTGTGTCCGCGCAAGTGCGCGCGGGTCCGCCGCAGGTCCCGTTCGTGCAGGTGTCTGGATTCGAGCAGAACAGCCCGTCGTCGCAGCCCGTTCCGTTCGGCAAGTTGGGATGAGTACAAACGCCGGCCGCGCACACGTCGCTGGTGCACGAATTGGTGTCGGCCGTGCACGCCGTGCCGTTGACCTCGTTGTTGGTCGCGCAGACGCCGGCCTGGCACGTGTCGGGATTGTCGCAATCCGTATTCGCTGGGCTGCCGCACGCCGACCCATTGGGCAACGGCGTCTGGTCGCACCTGTTCGTCGCCTCATTGCAAGAACCGGTTGTGCACTCCGTGTCGTCACAGACCGGATCGGGCCCGTCTATGCACATACCTGTTGCGACATTGCAAGTTTCGCCGTTACAGAATGAGCACTCGTCGTCCGACACGCAGGCGCCTGGCCCGCACGTGCCGTCTATGTGCACCATCGCACTGAAGGGGGCCAACGGGATGAGCGGTCCCGGAGAACCGGGTCCGGTGAACCGGGTGCCGTCGTCGCCCATCGGCGGGTTGCTGATCCCCTCGATAGCAATTACGAAATCGCCGCGGGCATCGTCGCTGACCCGGTAGACGAATTCCGCCGCGTAACCCCGGAAGCCGGCGGGGCCGAGGACCTTCATCTGTCCGGCGTTGAGACCGTTAGCCAGCCGCGGCGAAGCTCCAGTGCCCGAACAATCCCCGTCATCCTTAGCAATGTTGCTGATCAATCCCGTCGGCGGAGCGCGGAAAATGAACTCCGTGTCGGTGGTATCCACTTCGGGGCTGGGCCTGACGCATGTGCCACCGCCCATGCAGCACCCTCCCCCCAAGCCGTCGTCGACGCAGACATCCGGCGGGGGGCACTGCCCCGGTGAACCCGGAAAGCAAAACGAGCAACTGCATGGAACAAAAACCCCATCAAACTCGCACCCCGGGTCCATGTCGCCCATCGTGCAATGCGTCATCTCGGGAATCGCAAAATGGTCGATCGAACCGCAGTCACCGCCGCTTGCCGCACAAGGCATCGTGATCTGGTATCCGCGAAGAGGCGGAAATGGAGATGCCCCGGACACGGTCGCGACGATCCGGAAAGTCAGCACATCGCCCGGAGCGGCGGTCTGCATCGCAGGCTCCACCCTGAGGCTCACATCCGCGCCAAGCGCCGAACCCGCGATGATCGACGCAGCGCACCAACAACTTACGATTCGCATAAACGATCCCATATGTCCTCCCGCTCCTGCTTGATTCCTCAGGCTCATACCCCATCCATTCCAGTTAAAGTGTTGAAGCAACCCGGCCGGCCGCCGAACAACCGATTTCATACAGCCAACCACACCGGAGTTTCATTCCCCAGATTTACGTCCCCAAATGAGAAACTTATCAAAATGGAGACTGCATGTCAAGAAACTCTTCTTTTCGAAGAGCCGAGTCACTTTGCCAAATCCGTCAAGAGTTGCCAACCAAACATAAGCTACGGCTTTAACCTATTGAAAGGCGGATGCCCCTTCCAAACTCACCGACTTCGATCGCGGCCCGTGCCGACAACTTGACGCGTGCTGGGCCACGGGTGCGCCATTAGGCAATAACATACCACATTTGCTGCGAGCGTCAATGGAAAAAAAAGAATATTCTTACGCAACCTTCAATCACCAATTTGCCCTGACACCCCGGGAATCGAACCAAAAAACTGCCCAATATTTCCAATCAGATCAAAAGTCGCGTCAGCCTCCTTTGCCAGGGGCCTGATGCCGAACGATTTGGCCGGTCGCGAGAAAAATTACGTCCTCCGCAACATTCGTCGCGTGGTCGGCGATACGCTCCAGGTTTTTCGCTACAGAAAGAATGTCCAGGTGAGAGGCGAGGCTTTCCGGCTCGCGGGAGGCCGCGGCGATGACTACCCGGATGAACTGGCTGTAAAGGGCATCCATGGTGTCGTCCTGGGTGACGACCTTCCAGGCGGCGCTTTCATCTTCGGCCACATAGGCCGCCACAGCGTCGCGGAGTATCTGCCTGCCGAGGGTGCACAACTGTCGAATCTCTCGGTTATGCGTCCGAACGGTGGGCGAATCGAGATGCTTCGCTCGCTCGGCCATGTTGATCGCACAGTCGGCCACCCTCTCCAGATCGTTGTTGACCTTCAAAATCGTGCACAACAGCCGCAAATCGGAGCCGACCGGCTGATATAGCGCGAGGAGACGGATGACTTCGTGCTCGACTTTCACTTCTTCGGAGTCAACGTCGCTGTCGCGGGCGACGACCCGCCTGGCGAGGGGTTCATCGACGTTGAGAACGGCCTCACACGCTTCTTGAACAATATCCTCGACGAGCCCCGCCATTCGCAGCGATCGGCGGCGCAGCTCATCGAGCAGATGGACGAATTGAACGGTCATCAACGTATTATCCGAAACGTCCTGTAATGTAGTCTTGGGTGCGCGGGTTGTTGGGCTTGGTAAAAATCACGTCGGTCGAATCGAATTCGATAAGCTCCCCCAGGTACATGAAGGCAGTGCGATTCGAGACCCTGGCGGCCTGCTGCATGTTGTGGGTGACGAGAATCACCGTGTATCTGGACTTGAGCTGATCGATCAAGTCCTCAATCCTAGCCGTGGCGATCGGGTCCAGCGCCGAACATGGCTCATCCATGAGGACTAAGTCAGGCTGTAGGGAGACGGCTCGGGCGATGCAAAGCCGCTGCTGCTGACCGCCGGAAAGGGTCAAGGCGTTTTGATGAAGCTTGTCTTTGACTTCATCCCAAAGAGCGGCTTGCCGCAAAGAGTTTTCCACGAGCTCGTGAAGGTCTCCGGTGTAGCCATTGATCGTGGCGCCCCAGGACACGTTCTTGAAAATCGACTTGGGAAAGGGGTTGGGCTTCTGAAAAACCATGCCGATCCTACGTCTCAGCTCGACGGGATCGCAATCGGGGGCGTATACATCCCGGCCGCGATAGAAGAGCCGACCCTTGGCGGAGGCGGATGGGACGAAGTCGTTCATTCGGTTGATGGCTCGCAGTAGGGTGCTCTTTCCGCATCCGGACGGACCGATGATGGCGGTGACTTGATGGGCGAAGACGTCCATCGTGACCGCGCGGACGGCCGAATGGTCGCCATACGAAATCGTCAGGGCCTCGGCGCGAACAACGACCTCAGGAGTGTTCTCCGGGCGTTCCATGCCGGCCGGATCCACCGGGCGTGGTGCGGTGCGGAAGGTCGGCCCAGCGGGGATTGGCGGATGCTGCGGATCGGCCGCCGTCACCAAAGCTGTTTGCGTTGCTGCCAAGCATCGACCCCGATCGCAACGGCGCTAAGTAGGCGCCATGCCCATTCCTACCATGAGGGAACCGGCGCATCTCGCGCGGTAAGCGGTGTACTATCGCGTGTTTTGGGATCAACGACAAGGCAGAGAGCCCCGATCGCACAAAGGAAGCAGTCGCAACTGCCTACCCTCTACATTCAGTGGGCGAAGGAGCAGTGGGAGCGTACTGCTAGACCGGGCGCCGGCCATTCCCTAACGATTCATGCAACAGGCCGCCGCTCTCGTGGAGCAAGCGATCGGCCGTTGCCGGGTCGACCTTCCGGGCGTGCATGACCAGTGCGGTCTTCACCCGGCCGCCGGCCTCATCGAGAAGCAGCCTCGACCGATCTCGCGTCAGGCCCGTGACGGTCTCGATGATGCGAACGGCGCGATCGATGAGCTTGGCATGTCCTGCCGTATTCACATCGACCATTAGGTTCTCGTAGACCCTTCCGCTTTGGGCCATGGCGATGGTGCTCACCATGTTGAGCACCATTTTCGTAGCCGTGCCGGCTTTCATTCGCGTACTGCCGGTGAGAACCTCCGGACCGGTCACCACGCGGATGGACACATCGGCCTCGTCGGCCACTTGCTCTTTCGGTACGCATGCCAGAAACACGGTCTTGGCCTCGCGCTGTCGCGCCCGCCGGACCGCGCCATGCACGAATGGCGTCGTCCCGCCCGTGGCGATGGCAAACACGACGTCCGAAACTCTGACGGCACGCTCATCCATCGCTGTCGCACCGTCGTTGGCGTCGTCCTCGGCGCCCTCCACGCTCCGCACCAGCGCCTCGCGCCCGCCGGCAATGACGCCCTGCACCATAAGCGGATCGGAAAGGAATGTAGGCGGGCATTCCGCCGCATCAAGGACTCCCAGCCTTCCGCTGGTTCCAGCGCCGACGTAGATCAGTCGTCCTCCCGCGCGAAACGCGGCGACCACCAGATTGATCGCTTCACAGATATCGCGCCGGGCCAGCGCGACCGCCTTGGCCACCGTGGCATCCTCACCATTGACCAGGTCGAAAGCGTCCTCGACCGAGAGGCGATATAGATGCGTCGAGTTCCTGTTGCGATGTTCGGTCGTCAGAGAGCCACGATCATCCATGATCGATCCCTAAAATGAGCGGACAGCGGCGCGGCGCCGGTTAGGTTAATTCAACATCCCAATAGGCCGCATCCAGGAATTGTTTCCACGAAGCATATCGCCCCTCGGACAGCTTGACGCTGACAATCGGGTTACGACGCGGCTTGACCGGCGGTCTCACAAGGTGGACATGAGCCTGAGCCGGTGTCCGACCCCCTTTTCGCACATTGCATCGAAGGCACGCGCATACGACGTTGTCCCAAGTCGAGTGGCCGCCTTGAGAGCGGGGAACCACATGGTCCAAGCTTAGGTCGGCGGAACTGAACTTCTTGCCGCAGTATTGGCAAGTGTTGTGGTCGCGAGCGAAGATGTTCCTGCGGTTAAACTTCACCGCCTGGCGCGGCAGTTTCGAGAAAGTGAGTACGCGCACAATCCGCGGGACGGCCAATTCGAAACGTACTGTGTGAATCCAATCGTGCTGGGCGGGCTCAAATTCACGCTTGAAGGCGCTAAGCTGTGCCCAATCCTCGAAGTCGTAGGAAACGTAACGCCCGTCCTCAACGCTCACGACCTCGGCGATCGGTTGGTGGGTGGAGTCGCGCTTAAAGAGTAGGGTAATCGCCCGTCGAACGCTGACTACACGGAGGGCCATGTAATGGGCGTTGAGCAACAAAACGTTGCTATCTAGCCAGGACGATGATGCGGTTGCAGCACTCGTTGGGAAGACAGCGCCTCCTGTTCTTCGGCGGCGGCAAGCGGACCCAGTCCCGGCCCGGTTGCCACCCTGGAATCCTACGCAAAAAGGGCGGGCAACGCAACGGGTTTTTCGGTTCTACCGGTGATTCGCCGTCCGCTTGGTCATCTCCTCGGAGGCGTGCGTGTGCAGCGGTAGACCCAGCCGATCTGGAAGATGTGCTCGGAGGCCTCAATGTACGGGTGGGTCTGCGGCGTATGGTTGGCGATGTCGTCTGTCCGCGGAGAAACGACATAAACACGATCGTACGATGCAATCTGTGTTCTCAACGCCTCGTCGGGCCAATCGCGAAGCAGAAGCGTGGGCGGATTGAACGGCAGGTAGTACGACACCATTTGGAACAATCGCGACGCCCAGAATGAGGGCCAGTCGATGGCGTCGAAGACGAGGAGATCGTCGGGCGTGACGTCTTTGGCGATGAGGCCTGCGGCCGCGCGGCTGTGCGGGTTATCCTGGGCCGGCAATGTAATCACTGTCGGCGTGGCAGCCAAAAGAAACACGATGATCACGCCGATTCGTAAACGCCGCGTGAGTTCGCTGATGGCGACGGCCAGCAGACCGGCGAGTCCGGGAAGGGCGACCGAGGGATAACGAAAGTGCGTGAGATGCTGCCGCTCCGTCACGATGTCGATCATCGCAAAAGCGAGCACCGGAACAAGGTACCAGCACGCGAAGACAGCGGCCGGTCTCGCTCGCCGCAGCCAGAGGTAAAGGCACGTTACGGTCATCAGACCGGCCCCGAGCAGCGCATTCGGCGCGCTGAGTTGGAAGCGGCTGACACGAAAGAGGAATCGGATCGGCAGGTCGACGGTGCGCAACACAGTTCGCTGCGCGTGATCCGACAGTTTCTCGTCCAACCAATCCTGCGCGGCGATGAACTCTCGCTGCCCTAGTAAGTGGGGTCCCCAGACGACGAGAAACAGCAACGCCGCCGCCGTCGCAGCGCTCAACCACGCATGCAGCAACGAACCGCGCCAGCGCAGCAGCACATAGACGAGCTGCCCGCAAAATGCAAACCCGGCGAAATAATGATTCATCATGGCCAAAAACAGCGTCGCCCCGTACAGCGCCGCGTGGCCGAACTTCTCACGCATGCTCAGGGTCGCCCATCGCCCCTCCATACGAACAAGCAGATAGAAGCTAAGGTTCACGAAGAGCCCGCTGAGACTATAGGGCCTGTTCTCTTGCGCCATGTTGATGTGGCAAAAGGAGAGAGCCAGGATCAACGCAAGAATCGCTGAAGCACGACGTGCGCCAAGCTCCTTGGCCACAAGTGCGACCGGAACGATCGACAACACGGAAAAGATGACGGGCATGAGGCGAATCGCGGCCTCACCCTCGCCGACGAGCCGCCGCCAGGCTAGCAGCAGCAGAAAGTACAACGGCGGGTGGCTGTCGTGGTCCATCGTCCGCCAGACCGACAGAGCCGTGCTGGCGTCGGTTAAGTCGGTGTGGCGCGGGAGGCCTTTGAGAATGACGCCATGCGGCATGTTCTGCAACGGCCCGCGAGCGCCGGCCGAGTTGTACAGGGAGTGAATCTCATCCTGCCAAAAGGCCTCTGCATCCACGCGGTACAGGCGGAGCCCGGCCGCGAGAACCAAGACAAGCGTCAAACTGAAGAAGGCCGTTCGCTGAACTCGATCCGCCTCGATCATTCTCTCTGCTTCCAGGATACTCGTGCCACGATATAGCGCCGAGTGTGGAGCGGCCCATCCCTGAGGACCACTTTCGGACACCGACTTGCTGCGCCCGATCCGGCATCTTCCACTAAAGCCATTTCGCCTTTATATAAACTTACACTGTGCTCGAGCCGCCAGATTCGATGGATTTGGACAGTTGACACACGCAACGAGTGCGTTATGATCCTTGGTTCGCCGTTGAGCATCAGCGGCAACGAGCTCTTTGACAAGTGAACAGGTTTGTCGTCGTGAGAGTGTGAGGTCTCCGCGCGCCGCGTCTATGGGCGGGCGGGGGTCTATAGGCTCGTGTCGGCCGGAGTTGACAATCCGGACCGTTCGGGCCAAACAGCAACGCTAGCCCCACCAGGAGCTAGCAGCTTTCATTCTCACAGACGCTAAGAATGAGAGCCTACTGTTCGATTCTGATCGCGTCGGCACGCGAGAATCCGCACGGGCTAGCCCTTGACGCTTCGCGTAAAGGGCAGGCGCGACGCGGCTCGCTTCCGAAGTGATGGAAAACGAAAAAAAAACTGAAGAGTTTGATCCTGGCTCAGAACGAACGCTGGCGGCGTGGCTAAGGCATGCAAGTCGAACGGACCCGCTTTCGGGCGGGTTAGTGGCGCACGGGTGAGGAATACATGGATAACGTACCCCGGACACAGGGATAGCGGCGGGCCGCAAGGTCCTTTGCGAAAGTGCCGGTAATACCTGATGATCCCATCGTCCCGCATGAGATGATGGGCAAAGCTCCGACGGTCCGGGAACGGTTCATGTCCTATCAGCTAGTTGGTGAGGTAACGGCCCACCAAGGCTGTGACGGGTATCGGGCGTGAGAGCGTGGCCCGACACATCGGAACTGAGACACTGTCCGGACACCTACGGGTGGCTGCAGCAACGAATATTCCGCAATGGACGAAAGTCTG
>Ga0187892_10011894_pt1 | contig 10522 bp, 5 predicted proteins | sample MA1701073metaG_FD_139345 | JGI IMG/M metagenome (GOLD analysis project Ga0187892, IMG submission 139345) | Bio-ooze microbial communities from a basaltic lava cave in the Kipuka Kanohina Cave System on the Island of Hawaii, USA - MA170107-3 metaG ...
CGCGGCCGACGAAGCCGTGCGAGTTCGCGTAGACCGAGAGGCTCGCGCTGCTCGATACCTGCGCGCCGTCGGAGTTCGTGATGCGCGGCTCGGACGCGCGGCCGGCGCCTTCGCAGGCACGCCCGAGCTCGATCGCGCGCTCGGCCGAGAGGTCCCACGGATGCCACAGGTCGAGCTCGGGGAACTCCCGCGCGAGCCGAGCCGGATCCGCGAGCCCGGCGCAGGGATCGGCCTCGGTGTGCCGCGCGATCGCGCAGGCGTGCGCGATCGTCGCCTCGATCGACGCGGGCGCGAGGTCGGCCGTGTTCGCCGCGCCCTTGCGCTGGCCGAAGTAGACCGTAACCGAGACCCCGCGGTCGCGCGTGTGTACGAGCGTCTCGACCTCGCCGAGCCGAACCGTGACGTCGATGCCGCGGTCGACCGAGAGCCCGACCTCGGCCGAGCTCGCGCCGGCACGCTTGCAGCCGGCCAGCACCTGTTCCGCCAGCGTCGCGAGCCGGTCGAGCTCCGCGCGCGCGGAAGCGTCGCCTTCGTCTTTCAGCACTGCGTTCAAGCGTGGACCCTCGTCGCTCGGGTTTTCACGAACCGGACGTTCGGTCCACAATGCCATTGGGGACCGGATGCTGCCGATGCAAGAAGAAGACGATCTTCCCGGATTCGCAGAGCCAAGTCGAAGCGAGCTGCGGCGGCAGGCGCTGGACGTGCTCGCGCTCGCCAAGGCGCTGTTCGAGCTCAGCGACGCCGAGCTCGCCCACGTGCCGCTGGGCGAGGATCTTCGCGACCTCGTGATCGAGAGCCGCCGCATCACGGCGAACATCGCGCGCAAGCGCCAGATGCAGTACCTCGCGAAGCATCTGCGCCGCGCCGAGGACGAGCTCCCGGCGATCCGCGCCGCGCTCGAACAGGACCGCGGCGAACGCCGGCGCGACGCGGCCACGCTGCACCGGATCGAGGCCTGGCGCGACCGCCTCATCGCCGAAGGCGACGTCGGGCTCGAAGCGCTCGTCGCCCAGCATCCCGACGTCGACCGCCAGCATCTGCGCCAGCTCGTGCGGCGCGCGCACGAGGAGCGTCACGCGAACAAGGCGCCGGCCGCGGCACGCGAGCTGTTTCGAATCCTGCGCGAAACGCTGACGTAGGCCGGACCATCCGAAGGCCGGCAGGAGCGCCGGCCATCTTCGATGTCCGGCCTGCTCGTGAGCCTCGCGAACCTCGTCTTCGGCCCCTACGCCGCCGTGCCGCCCACCGTCATCCCGTCGATCCGGAGCGTCGGCTGGCCGACGCCGACCGGGACGCTCTGGCCTTCCTTGCCGCAGACGCCCACGCCTTCGTCGAGCTTGAGGTCGCTGCCGACCATCGAGACCCGCGTCAGCACTTCCGGACCGTGGCCGATCAGTGTCGCGCCCTTCACCGGCGCCGTGACCTTGCCGTCCTCGATGAGGTAGGCCTCGCTCGCCGAGAACACGAACTTGCCGTTCGTGATGTCCACCTGGCCGCCGCCGAAGTTGACGGCGTAGATCCCCTTCTTCACCGACGCGATGATCTCGCGCGGATCGTGCGGCCCCGGCTTCATGTAGGTGTTCGTCATGCGCGGCATCGTGAGGTGCGCGAACGATTCGCGCCGCCCGTTGCCGGTCGGCGCCACGCCCATGAGACGCGCGTTGAGCGTGTCCTGCATGTAGCCCTTCAGCACGCCGTTCTCGATCAGCGTGGTGACCTGCGTCGGCGTGCCTTCGTCGTCGACCGAGAGCGAGCCGCGCCGCTTCGCGAGCGTGCCGTCGTCGACCACCGTGACGAGCGGCGCCGCGACGCGCTCGCCGACGCGGCCCGAGAACGCCGACAGTCCCTTGCGGTTGAAGTCGCCCTCGAGCCCGTGCCCGATCGCTTCGTGCAGCAGCACGCCGGGCCAGCCCGGACCGAGCACGATCGTCGCGCTGCCGGCCGGCGCATCGATCGCCTCGAGGTTGACCAGCGCTTGGCGCGCGGCATCGCGCGCGAACTCGAGCACGCGGCCCGGCGCGAGCAGCTCCGCGTACGAATAGCGCCCGCCGCCGCCGGCGCTGCCCTGCTCGCGCCGCCCGTTCGACTCGACGATGACCTGCACGTTGAAGCGCACCAGCGGACGCACGTCGCCCGCGAGCGTGCCGTCGCTCGTCGCGATCAGCACCGTGTCGAGCGCACCGGAAAGCGTCACCATGACCTGTTTGATGCGCGGATCGAGCGCGCGCGCATAGGCGTCGACCTCGCGCAGCAACTTGACCTTCGCCTCGCTCTCGAGCGACTCGATCGGATCGATCGGCTCGTAGAGCCGGGACGACGGGCGGACCGCGAGCGGTCGCGGCATCTCCTCGCGCCCGTCGCGTGCGATCGCGCGCGCGGCTTTCGAGGCTTCGACGAGCTGCGGCAGCGCGATCTCGTCCGAGTACGCGAACCCGACCTTCTCGCCGGTCAGCGCACGCACGCCGACGCCCTGCTCGATCGAGTGCGTGCCGTCCTTGACGATGCCGTCCTCGAGCGACCAGGACTCGTAGCGCGAATGCTGGAAGTAGAGATCGGCACGCTCGACGCCGCGACCCATGAGCTGGCCGAACACGCGCTCGAGGTCGTTCGATGCGAGCCCACCGGGTTCGAGCAGGCGCTGTGTGGCTAGGGCGAGGTATTCGGGCATTAGGGCTGAGGGCTGAGGAAGGGGTTTGTCGTAGGCCGGAGTGAGCGGGCGCAGCCGCGCGAAGTCCGGCACCCGCAAACGTGGGGCCTCGGGACCCTCGCGTCAACCGCGCTGCGCGCGGCGCTGCTTCTCGATCAGGGTGATCTCGGGTTTGTCCCAGCTCCCCTCGACCTTGTACTCGGCGCGCGCGACCTGCCCGAGCGGGAGTATGTTCGCGACAAGCCCCGCCGCGACGCCCGCCGGGCCGGCCGCGAGCGCGCCGACCACGGGCAGTACGCCACCGACCCGCGGCGTCACCTCGAGCCGCTGGTCGTAGTCGCGTACGCGCAGCCCGGTGCGTCCCACGATGCGGATCTCCGCCGCCGGGCCCTTCAGCACGAGATCGTCGGTGTGCGCGTTGCCGTCGTGCAGCGCGAACGTGCCGACGATCGAGTCGAACGCGAGCCCGGACTTGAAGAAATCGCTGAAGTCGAGCGTCAGGCGGCGCGGCAAGGCCTGCAGGCTCAGGAGCCCGAACAAGCGGCCGGCACCCGGCTGAACGTCGAGGATGCGGCCCTTGCCGACCTTGCCTTCGAGCGTGCCGTCGACCGCCGCGAGCGAGAAGCGCGTCGGCGTCCCGGGCCAACTGCCCGCGAGGCGCGCGTAGGTCTGGCCGCCCTCGATCTTCCCGTTGTAGCCCAGTGCGTCGAGCATGCGGCCGAGGCTCTCGGCGGTGAAGTCGATCTCGAAGCGCGAGCGTTCGTCGCGGCCGATGCGGGTCCACTCGCCGCGCGCGCGCATCTCGACGTTCGGCGACGTCGTTTCGACGAGATCGAAGCGCAGGCCTTGCGAGAACGGCACGGCCTCGAAGCGTGCTTCGCCGAACGCCGCGGCACCGAGGCGGAAGTCCTTCGCCCAGAAGTGGATGCCCGGCATGCGAGCCGGATCGAGCGCTGCGGCCTCGACGCCTTCCGCGGGCTCGGGCACGTAGAGCCGCTCGAACTCCGCGGTGACGCCGAGCTTGATGTCGCCGCGCGGCACGACCACGCGCCCCGCGATCGTGGTGCCCGCGAGCACGGCGACGTGCTGCGTCGCGGTCTGGTCGAACGCAAGCTCGACGTCGGCGAAGCGCCGCCCGCCGATCGTGAGACCGCCGAGGGACAGGTCGGCCTCGATCGGCGAGCCCGCAAGCCCGCCGCCCGCGAAACCGCCCCAGCCGCCGAGATCGAGCTCGGCGATGTCGCCGTGCAGGCGGATCATGCCCTCCGGCGGATCGTGCACGTCGTCGGGACCGAACGCGATGTCGGCCGCGAGCTCGCGCTCGGGCCCCGGCAGCGCGACGCGCGCCTTCGCGATCGAGCCGAGCGCGAGGTCGATCCGGCCGCCGAGCATCGGCAGCTCGAGGTCGATCGCGACCGGAAACGGCGTCGACGCGTCCTTCCGGAACGGCGGCGGCAGCTCGAGCCGTGTGCCGACGAGGTCCGACTTCAGCGACAGACGCTTCGGCCCTTCGTCGCGCGGCACCGCGAGCTCGAGCGTCCAGTCCGAGCGGCCCGGCATGCGCGCGTGCAGCGGCACCAGCGCGTCGAGCTCGGCGAGCACGGCGCTGACCGGCAGCTCGCCGCGCAGGCTCGCTTCGGCGAGCCGGGCCGGGTCCGAGGTGTAGCCGCCGACCGCGATGCCGAAGTGCACGGGATCGCCGCCGAGCCGCGCTGCGAGGTCGTCGGCCGCGAAGCCGTCGCGGCCGAATCGCACGACGCCGTTTGCGCCCGACAGGGTGAAGGCGTACTTCGCGTCGGCGAGGTCGGCGTCGACGAGGCGCACGCGGCCGTCGAGCGCGAAGTCGTCGGCCTGGTCCTTGAGCGGGATGTCGAGCTCGAGCCCGATCTCGCCGCGACCGCCGACGTTGAGCCCGATGAGATGCGTGCCGTAGCGGCGCGCGACCGGTGACGCGCGCAGCAGGCGCAGGAGATCCTCGCCACTGCCCTCGCCTTCGATGTCGAGCTCGAGCAGCGCGTCGCGGAAGCTCGCGATGCGCGCACGTGCATCGGTGACCCGGTTGCCGAGCACCTCGCCCGCATTCATGCGGACGTCCATACCGTGGTCGATGAACGTAACGTCCGCGGATTCGACCCGCGCGTGCGGCCAGTCGCGGTGATAGTCGATAGTCGCGGCCGCAAGCGTTCCGCGAGCTTCGAAGCGGCCCTGGCGGTGCTTGAACGGCCAGTCGTCGAGATCGCCCCGCACGATCGCCTCGCCGTCGAGCAGCACGCCCGACACCAGCGCGCGGTCGAGCCAGCGCACCGTCTTCGGCGGCATCACGTTGATCGGCCAGAACTGCTTCGCCGACGGCACGTGTACGCCCGGCTTCATCACCACGCGCGCGTCGAGAAACGGGCGGCGACCCAGGCCGTCGAACACCAGCGCCGCGCTGCCGGTCGCGCCATAGCCTTCGCCGTCGAGATCGAACTCGCTCGCCTCGACGCGCCAGCCGGACTCGGTGCGCACGGCCGCGAACGTCGCGCCATTCAGCGTGCCGACGAGCGGCGTGCGGAACACGCGCGCGTGATCGTAGCGCAGCGGTTGCTCGGGATCGGCAACGAGCACGATCGCACCGGTGTCGCCGAGAATGCCGCCGGAAATCTGCCCGAAACCGGGGCTGTCGCCCGCCGCATCGAGCGCGAGCTCGTGCGCACGCGCCTCGATCGTGTACTCGCCGCCGTGCCAGGTGGCGTGGAGCCCGGTCAACGTGCCGCGCGGAGCACTCTGGTAGACGAACGCGCGCACCTTCGGCGGCGTGCGTGACGTCAGCGCGACCAGCGGCGCGGCGCGCGCGAGCTCGACCCGCGGCGCGTTGATCGCATAGCGCCTTTCGGCGCCCTCGCCTTCCGCGACGATCGCGAGCGTGCTCGCGTGTCCCGAGGCGACGTCCTCGACCACGTCGAGACGCCAGCCGTCGACCGCGCGAGCGAAGCGCGCCGCGCCGACGAAATCCGTCGGCGCATGCCGAGGCTCGACCGTCTCCGTCTCACCCCGACCGATCGGCACCGGTACTGCACCGCGCAGCGCGAGCGCGCGCGTCGCGAGCTCGGCGCGCGCGCGGCGTACGTGTCCCGCCTCGAGATCGACCCAGAGCGCGACGTCGACCTCGCCGCGCACCGGCGCGACGCCGCCGATCGGGTAGTCCGCGAGCCAGCGCGCGGGCTCGACGCGTTCGCCCGCGATGTGACAGCGCCCGGTCCCGCCGTGCGCGAGCGCGCACGCGAAACGGATCGGCGCGCTGTCGGACGCGACGCTCAGGTTGCCGCCGAATCGGCGCTCACCGAGGTCGTCGACGAAGCGAAGGTCGAGCTTCGCGTAGCGCAGCGTCGCGCCGGTCTCGAGGTCGGTGAGGCTGAGACGCGCGTCGCGCAGCGAGAAGTTGCCGAGCCCGAACGTCTCGAAGCGCGCGCCGCCCGCGCTGTTCGCGTCTCCGAACTGCGTGATGCGCCACGTGCCGCCGGGCTCGCGTACCGCGTCGACCGCGACGCCGACGATGCGGAACTCGCTGAAGCTGACGTCCGGCTTGAGCCCCGCGTAGAAATCGAGCGCGAGCTCGGCGCTCTCGACGACGAACGGCGTGCCGTCGCCGAGCTTCACGCCGTGCAGGGCGAACACGGGGCCCGATGCGCGCCAGTGCCCCTCGACGCGCTCGAACGTCACCGGTCGTCCGAGCCGTGCCGCGAGGAAGGCCTGCACGCGTTCGGGGTTCTTCACGAGCCAGGGCAATGCGATGCCCATCCCGCCGACCACGAGCGCCGCGAAGATCACGACGGCCGCGATCAGCGCCTCGAGGCCGAGGCGCAGCCGATGCAGGCGCCGCCGCGTGGGTTTCGCGAGGGTCAAGGACGGGTCCTAGAGCAGCACGACATCGTACTGTTCCTGCGAATACTGCTCCTCCGGCTGGAAACGAATCGTTTTCGCGATGAATTCCTCGAGCTCCGCGACCGCGGCGGACTCCTCCTCGAGGATCTTCGTCACGACCCGCGGCGAGGCGAGCACGAGGAGCTTCGCGGCGTCGAACTGGCGGACCGCCCGCGTGATCTCGCGAAAGATCTCGTAACAGACCGTCTCGGCGGTCTTGAGACTGCCGCGGCCGCTGCAGGTGGGGCACGGCTCGCACAGCTGCCGCTCGAGGCTGTCGGTCGTGCGCTTGCGCGTCATCTCGACCAGGCCGAGCGGTGACATCTCGTAGACCGTCGACTTGGCGTGATCGCGCGACAGCGCCTTCTCGAGCGTGCGCAGCACCTGGCGCTTGTGCTCGTCGTCGGTCATGTCGATGAAATCGATGATGAGGATGCCGCCCAGGTTGCGCAGCCGGAGCTGGCGCGCGGCGGCCTGCGCGGCTTCGAGGTTGGTGCGGTAAACAGTCTCCTCCAGCGTGCGCGTCCCGAGGAAGGCGCCGGTGTTGACGTCGATCGTCGTCATCGCCTCGGTCTGGTCGATGATGAGATAGCCGCCCGACTTGAGCGGCACTTCCTTTTTCAACGCGCGCTGGATCTCGTCCTCGACGCCGTAGAGGTCGAAGATCGGACGCTCGCCGGGATAGTGCTCGATGCGCTCGGCGAGGCCCGGCACGAACTGCTGCGCGAACGCAACGGTGCGGTCGTAGGTCTCGCGCGAATCGATCCGCACCTTCTCGACCCCGACGCGCATGAGATCGCGCACCGCACGCAGCGGCAGCGACAGGTCCTCGTAGATCCGTTCGCCGACCTTGGCGCTGCGAATCCCCTCGGCGACCGCGTCCCAGGCCTTGGCGAGGTACGCGACGTCCTCGGACAGCGCCTCGCGCGGCTCGCCTTCGGCGTTGGTGCGGATGATGTAGCCGAGCGGCCGCTCGGGGTTCTGCAGAGCGATGAGCGTCTCGCGCAGCCGCGCCCGCTCGGCGTCGTCCTCGATGCGGGTCGAGATGCCGACCGTTCGCGCGTACGGCAGCAACACGAGATAGCGCGACGGGATCGACAGGTGCGTCGTGAGCCGCGCGCCTTTGGTCCCGATCGGGTCCTTGACGACCTGGACGACGATGTCCTGGCCCTCGCGCAGGAGCTCCCCGATCGGCGGCGTCGGCAGCGGCGCATTGCCGTTGCCTTCCGCTTCGACCGCGGGCGTGCGCACGATGTCGGAAGCGTGCAGGAACGCGGCGCGCTCGAGCCCGATCTCGACGAAAGCGGCCTGCATGCCCGGCATCACGCGCGAGACGCGGCCTTTGTAGATGTTGCCGTAGTAGCCGCGCCGCGACGCCCGCTCGAGGTGGACCTCCTGCAGCATGCCGTTCTCGACCAGCGCGACGCGGGTCTCGCGCGGCGTGACGTTGATCAGGATCTCTTCGGTCAAGGCGGGGGCCAGGCAGTGGAGTCCGGACCTTATAACCGGAGCCGCGCGACGCGGGCTAGACACGGGACAGGTGCCGGCAGGTAGCTATGGCCCGGCTTCCGTGGTTTTCGCGTTCGATTTCCACGACATTCTGTGATGCGGCTCCTGAACGGTATCGAGAACGCGCGCGAGACTGCGCCAACGGGCATGGGGGTATCGACGATGACGCTGAAGACGCGAATGCTCGCGGCGGCACTGCTCGCCGCGGCATCGGCGACGGCCGCTGCGCAGAACCTGCCGAATCCCGTGATGTTCGTGACGCAGTTCCCGATTCCGGCGGACTTCGCGACGATCGGCTCGGTGTTCGCCAATCACGAAGCGGCGCTCGACCAGGTCGGCCGAGGCGGCGATCTTCACATCCGCTATCCCGACGGCACGCTGCGCAACCTCACGCAGGAAGCGGGTTTCGGCGTTGCGAGCGGCTTCCAGGGCGCGAGCTCGATTGCGGTGCGCGATCCCGCCGTGCACTGGAGCGGCACGAAAGCCGTGTTCGCGATGGTGATCGGCGCGCCGACGCAGCAGTTCCAGCAGACCACGCACCGCTGGCAGCTCTACGAGGTGACGGGCCTCGCGCAGGGCGCCACGGCGGTCATCACGAAGGTCCCGAACCAGCCGGCCGAGTACAACAACGTGCAGCCCACGTACGCATCGGACGGCGACCTGATCTTCGTGTCCGACCGGCCGCGCGACGGCTCCCCGCACCTCTACCCGCAGCACGACGAGTACGAATCGACCGCGACGCCGACGGGCCTCTGGCGGCTCGATCCCGCGAGCACCGAGCTGACGCTGCTGCAGCATTCGCCCTCGGGCTCGTTCACGCCGATCGTCGACACGTTCGGACGCGTCGTGTTCACGCGTTGGGACCACCTGCAGCGCGACCAGCAGAACGACGCCGCGCAGACCTACGGCACCTTCAACTTCTCGGGCGAAGGTCCCGGCACCGTGCCGACCGCGAACCGGACCGAGGTGTTTCCCGAGCTGCGTATCGCGGCGAACGGCTCGAACCTCAACGGTCACCGGATCAACCACTTTTTCCCGTGGCAGCTCAACCAGGACGGCACCGAGGAAGAAACGCTCAACCATCTCGGCCGGCACGAGCTCCAGTCGTACTTCGATCGGAGCTTCAACGACGATCCGAACCTCGACGAGTTCACGCCGGGCGCCCGCGCCAATCCGAACTCGATCCTCAACATGCTGCAGATCCGCGAGGATCCGACGCAGCCGGGCCGCTACGTCGCGATCGACGCGCCCGAGTTCGATACACATGCGTCCGGTCAGCTGATCCGCATGCTCGCGCCGCCCACGCTCAATCCCGCGCAAGCGACGGTCGAGTACCTGACACCGCGCTCGACGTTTCTCACGAACGAATCCGACGCGAGCAGCACCGGGCACTACCGCGATCCGCTGCCGATGTCCGACGGTACGCTGATCGCGTCGCACACCGACCACCGCGGCGGCACCCGCAACACGGGAACGCGCGCGAACCCCGCGACGCCGTACGCGTTCCGCCTGAAGCGGCTCGCGCTGAGCGGCGGTTTCCAGGTGCCGTCCGGCAACCTCACGACCGGCATCACGAAATCAGTGAGTTTCTGGGATCCCGACGTCCTGGTCAGCTACAACGGACCGTTCTGGGAGCTCTCGCCGGTCGAGGTCGTCGCGCGCCCGGCGCCGCCCGACTCGGCGTTCACGCTGCGTACGCCCGAGCAGTCCGCGTTCACGCTCGAGAGCGTCGATCCCGCGCAGTTCCGCGCGTTCCTGCGTCGCCAGAATCTCGCCGTGATCGTGATGCGCAACGTCACGGCCCGCGACCGCGACGACGAGCAGCAGCCGTACAACCTGCGCGTACCGGGCGGCGGCGCCCAGACGATCGGCGCGCCCGGCAAGATCTACGACGTCGCACACATGCAGTTCTTTCAGGGCGATCAGATCCGCGGCATCGGCGGCATGTCGACCCCACGCCCGGGGCGGCGCGTGCTTGCGCAGGTGCTGCACGATCCCGCCACGCTCGATGCGAACGGCCCGAACCCGGGCGGTCCCCCTGGCAGCGTGCCGATCTTCAGCGACGGCTCGGTGGCGCTCTACGTGCCGACGCGGCGCGCGCTCGCGTGGCAGTCGACCGCGCCCGATGGCACCCCGGTCGTGCGCGAACGCTACTGGATCACCTTTCAGCCCGGCGAGATCCGCGCTTGCGACGGCTGCCACGGCGTCAACCAGCAGAACCAGGCCGGCGGGCCCGCAGCCCAGAACGTCGCGCTCGCGTTCCGCGACCTGCTTTCCGATTTCAAGGCGAACGGACCGCTGTTCTCGAACGACTTCGAGTGAAGGTTGTTCCGGTCGCGCACGCGCAGCGCCGTCAGGACCCAGCGCTCAGAACCCGAATTCGCGCAACAGCGCGGCGGTCTCGTAAACCGGCAGGCCCATTACGCCGGTGTAGCTTCCCGAAAGATGCTCGACGAACGCGCC
>Ga0187892_10011895_pt1 | contig 10521 bp, 6 predicted proteins | sample MA1701073metaG_FD_139345 | JGI IMG/M metagenome (GOLD analysis project Ga0187892, IMG submission 139345) | Bio-ooze microbial communities from a basaltic lava cave in the Kipuka Kanohina Cave System on the Island of Hawaii, USA - MA170107-3 metaG ...
CCCGCCGAGCCCTACTCCGTGAACATCTGGGTGATCGCCCTCGACGAGAATCTCTACGTCCACGCCGGAGCCAACCGCAGCACGTGGGTGGAGCACCTGGAGGCGGACCCGAACGTGCGGCTCCGCGTGAGCGACTCGATCTACGAGCTCGCGGCCGCGCGCGTCGAGAGCCAGCAGGAGTTCGACCGCTTCAGCGACGCCTACGACAGGAAGTATGGGAGCCGGCCGCGCAACGGGAGCGTCGTCGAGGCCTACCTGTTCCGGCTCGGACCGCGCTGAGGGACGCGCGCAACGTCGCACGAGGTTTCGACGAAGCTCGTACGCAGGAGAGAAGGATGTCGAGCAGCAATCAGCCTCCGCGAACGAGCGGATCGATCGAGCACTACGACGCAGTGGTCATCGGAGCCGGTGTCAGCGGCATGTACGCCCTGCACCATCTTCGCGAGATGGGCTTCTCGGTGCGCGTGTACGACGGTGCCAGCGACGTCGGCGGCACTTGGTGGTACAACCGCTACCCGGGCGCGCGCGTCGACGGGCCAGGTAGCCCCTTCTACTGTTACACGTTCTCGGACGAGCTCATGAACGAGTGGGACTGGGCCGAGACCCAATCCGAGCAGTCCGACGTGCTCGCGTACCTCGAGCACGTCGCCGATCGTTTCGACCTCCGCCGCGACATCCAGTTCGAGACGTGGGTGCAGGACGCCCGCTACGACGAAGCGGCGCAGCGCTGGACGGTGGAGACCAGCACGGGCGTGCGCGCCTCCGCCCAGTTCCTGATCTGTGCGGTGGGTGCCCTCTCGACGGCGAACATGCCGGACATCCCGGGCATCCACGACTTCGCCGGCGAGTGCTACCACACCGGCCGCTGGCCTCACGAGCCGGTCTCCTTCGAGGGGAAGCGCGTCGCCGTGATCGGCACGGGCTCCTCCGGGATCCAGGCGATCCCCGAGATCGCTCGCGAGGCGGCGCACGTGACGGTGCTCCAGCGCACTCCGCAGTACGCCTTTCCCGCAGGCAACCGGCCCATCACGCCCGAGGAGATGGCAAAGGCGAGAGAGAGCTGGGACACCATCAAGGCGACGATGATCGCGCACGGTGGAGGCTTTCCCTCCAGCGCCCAGACGCGCTCGGCGCTCGAGGACACCCCCGAGCAGCGCGAAGCGCTCTACGAGAAGCTGTGGCAGCGAGGTGGCTTCGGGTTCTTCCTCCAGAGCTACAACGACATCGCGATCAGCGAGGCGGCCAACAAGACAATGGCCGACTTCGTGAAGGCCAAGATCCGCGCGATCGTGCGCGACCCGGCGATCGCCGAGAAGTTGATGCCCGACCACTTCGTGATGACGAAGCGGCCGATCCTCGACAACGGCTACTTCGAGACCTTCAACCGCGACAACGTCACGTTGGTCGACCTGCGCGAGGATCCGATCGAGCGGTTCACTCCCGAAAGCGTTGTCACGAGGACGGGCGAGCACCCGATCGACATGCTCGTGCTGGCGACCGGATTCGATGCGATCAGTGGCTCGATGCTCCGTCTGAATCCCACCGGACGCGGAGGCGTGAGCCTGAAGGAGCGCTGGAGGGACCGGTTCCACAACTATCTCGGTCTCACGATCGGCGGCTTTCCCAACCTGTTCATGCTCCACGGCCCCGGTTCGCCCGGCGTCTTCTACAACATGCCGCTCGGCGCCGAGCGGCAGATGGGCTGGATCGGCAACTGCATGCGCCGACTGCGCGAGAAGGGGCTGTCGGCCGTCGAGCCCACGGCCGACAGCGAAGAGGCCTGGGCCAGCGAGGTCAGCGCCATCGCCAACGCGACGCTCTTCCCCCGCACCGACTCCTGGTGGACCGGCGCGAACATCCCGGGCAAGCCCCGCTACTTCTCCGCGTACCTGGGTGGTTCGCTGTACTACCACCGCATCTCCGAGGTAGCGGCCAAAGACTACGAAGGCTTCGCGTTCGAGCCGGCTCGCCGCGCGGAGGGTACGGAAGCGTCGTGAGCCGTGATCCCAGCAGCGACTCGATTCGTGTCGCGGGTTCACCGTGGCCTCGTGCCTGGATTCTCTGCCGGGTTCTCTCGACCCTCACGACATTGAGCCAGACGCTGCCCGAGCGCGTGCTGCGGGCCTTCAGCCGCCACAAGGACTCGCGCTCTCTCGACCACTAGTCGAAGCCGCGGGCCACGCGCGGCGCCGACAACTCAGCCGAGTAGCGAGACGCAGTGGTGGAGCCGAGCGGGATCGAACGGGTGCGCGCGCTGCCGATCAAGATCGAGCACCTGCTCGGCTGAGGGCCGGCATTCTTCTCCGGACGAGTGAATCCCGCGCCACGCGACAGCGAACTACCCACAGAATGATCGAACCCAGCGACGACCGCCCTCGATCGCGCGCTCACAGCTCGGAGAGCCTGTCGAGCGCTTTCTGGAAGCGTCCCGCGTGGGGCTTTTCGGCCTTGGCGAGTGTCTCGAACCACTCGGCGACGTCGGTGAAACCCTCGTCGCGCGCGATGCGAGCCATGCCCGAATACATCTTGGTGTAGGCGTACGTCTCCTCGGCGACCGCGGCCCCCAGGTTCTTTAGGGTGCTCCCGGTGGGACTCTCGGTGGCCGGATCGCCGCCCACGGCGTTGAGGTAGTCCAGGTGACCGTGGGCGTGACCCATCTCGGCCTCGGCCCTGGCCCGGAAGAGTCCCCCGACATCGGGGTAGCCCTCGATGTCCGCCTGGCGCGCGAAATAGAGGCACCTGCAGCTCGCCTCGGACTCGATCTCGAAGGCATCCTTGAGGTTCCGGTACGTCGTGCTGCTCCTGTCGAGGTTGGGCATTGGCCTCTCCTGCAGACCATTGCTTTCGGGTCGGAGCAAATCCTAGCGATGCCCTGCAGGCGCCGTGCGCGAGGTCGAGGAGAGGATCGGCGAATCGACCGAGCCATACCGCGCCGCCGTCGAGCTCCTCGACACGGTCCTGGGCGTGAACCCGACCCCTGCCCAGGATCCTCGGCGAGATCGGCCTCGACATGACCCGTTGCCCGACCGCCGCCCAAGACGACCCTCGTCCAAGGGCGTGGGCCGCCGACCGCAAAACGGACTCCTACCTCCGGGCTCGGCTAATTCTTGACACTGTCTAGAAGTGGGCACACGATGCGATGATGTCCAGGCGGCCCTCCATCGATGCAGCCAGCCTCCTTCGCGATCAGGGTGTCCAGGTCACGGCCCAGCGCCTAGCCGTGCTGCGGGCGGTGTCGGCTCGGCCCCACGGCACGGCGGACGACGTCGCCCAGGTCGTCCGGTCCGAGATCGGCGCCATCTCCCGACAGGCGGTGTACGACGCCCTCGGGATGCTGGCCGACAAGGGCCTGATCCGGCGCATCCAGCCCGCCGGCTCACCGGCCCGTTTCGAGGACCGGGTCGGAGACAACCATCACCACTTGATCTGCCGCACCTGCGGACGGATGGTCGACGTCGACTGCGCGGTCGGTGTCACCCCTTGCTTGACCGCCGCCGACGACTCGGATTACGAGATCGATGAGGCCGAGGTGGTCTACTGGGGCCGCTGTCCCGAGTGTCTCGCGGCGGCTCCGGTTTCGGCCGGAGATTGAAGCGCAGACTCGCCCGTCCCGTACACGGGCGGACCAACAACGACACCGACAGAGCAACACCGTACCCCCACCATCAGCCACGAACGCCAGGAGGACTAACATGTCAGAGAGCACCGCAAGCAAGTGCCCGGTGATGCACACCGCTCACCAGAACGTTGGCAGCGCAGCGAACCAACACTGGTGGCCGAACCAGCTGAACCTCCGGATCCTCCGCCAGAACCACCCCAAGGCCGATCCCAACGGCGAGGGGTTCGACTACGCCAAGGAGTTCAAGAGCCTCGACTTCGCGGCCCTGGCGAAGGACGTCGATGCGCTGATGACCCAGTCGCAGGACTGGTGGCCCGCCGACTACGGCCACTACGGACCGCTCTTCATCCGCATGACGTGGCACGCTGCGGGGACCTACCGCATCGCCGATGGCCGCGGAGGCGGCGGCAGCGGGGACCAGCGCTTCGCCCCCCTCGGCAGCTGGCCCGACAACGCGAACCTCGACAAGGCGCGCCAGCTGCTCTGGCCGATCAAGAAGAAGTACGGCCGGAAGATCTCGTGGGCCGACCTTCTGATCTTCGCCGGGAACCGCGCCCTGGAGACGATGGGCTTCAAGACCTTCGGCTTCGGCGGCGGCCGCGAGGACATCTGGGCGCCCAAGGAGGACGTCTACTGGGGCCCGGAGCGGGAGTGGCTCGGCGACGAGCGCTACAGCGGCGACCGGGAGCTCGCGAATCCGCTCGGCGCCGTCCAGATGGGCCTGATCTACGTCAATCCACAGGGCCCGAACGGCAACCCGGATCCGGTGGCGGCGGCCCGCGACATTCGCGAGACGTTCCGCCGCATGGCGATGAACGACGAGGAGACGGTTGCGCTCATCGCCGGGGGCCACACGTTCGGCAAGGCCCACGGCGCGGCGCCCGAAGCGGGGCACGTCGGTCCCGGGCCCGAGGGGGCGACCCTCGCCGAGCAGGGCCTGGGCTGGAAGAACAGCTTCCGCAGCGGCAAGGGTGCCGACTGCATCACCAGCGGGCTCGAGGGCGCCTGGACCAACAATCCGATCCGCTGGGACAACGGCTATTTCGAGAACCTGTTCAAGTACGAGTGGGTGCTGACGAAGAGCCCCGCCGGTGCGCACCAGTTCGTCCCCAAGAACCCCGAGGCGAAGGGGACCGTGCCGGAGGCGCACGACCCGTCGAAGCGCACCGCTCCGATGATGTTGACGACCGACCTCTCGCTGATCACCGATCCGGTCTACAAGAAGATCTCGAAGCGTTTCTTCGAGAACCCGGACCAGCTCGCCGACGCCTTTGCCCGGGCGTGGTACAAGCTGCTCCACCGCGACATGGGACCGGTCTCCCGGTACCTCGGCCCGTGGGTTCCCCGGGAGAAGCTGCTCTTCCAGGACCCCGTGCCCGACGTCACGCACAAGCTGATCGACGAGGCGGACGTCGCCGCGCTCAAGGGCAAGATCCTCGCCTCCGGTGTGTCGATCTCCCAGCTGGTCTCGACCGCCTGGGCGTCGGCCTCGACCTACCGTGACACCGACAAGCGCGGAGGCGCGAACGGGGCGCGCATCCGCCTCTCGCCGCAGGCGAAATGGGACGTCAACGTGACGTTCGGCGTGTCGAAGGTGCTGGAGACCCTGGAGACGATCCGGCGGGAGTTCGACGAGTCCCGGAAGGACGGGAAGAAGGTCTCCCTCGCCGACCTGATCGTGCTGGGCGGCTGCGCAGCCGTCGAAGCAGCTGCGAAGAAGGCCGGGCACAGCGTGAAGGTCCCCTTCACGCCGGGGCGCACCGACGCCACCCAGGAGATGACCGACGTCGAATCGTTCGCTGTGCTCGAGCCGATCGCCGACGGGTTTCGCAACTACGTGCGGAAGGGCGGCGAGCCCTCGGCGGAGCACCTGCTGGTGGACAAGGCCTTCATGCTGAAGCTGTCCGCTCCCGAGATGACGGCCCTCCTCGGCGGCATGCGCGTCTTGAACGCGAACGTCGGGTCCGAGCTCGGGGTCTTCACCGAGCGGACCGAGACGCTGAGCAACGACTTCTTCGTGAACCTGCTCGACCCCGCGACGGAGTGGAAGGCGACCTCGGACCTCGAGGTCGCGTTCGAAGGTCGCGATCGCAGGACGGGCAAGCTCAAGTGGAAGGGCAGCCGCGTCGACCTCGTCTTCGGCTCCAACTCCGAGCTGCGAGCGCTCGCCGAGGTCTACGCAAGTGACGACGCAAGGCAGAAGTTCGTGAGCGACTTCGTGGCTGCGTGGAACAAGGTCATGAATCTCGATCGCTTCGATCTTGCCTGATCCCGGCGGAGAGGTGTTTCGTCGAGGGCTCTGAGACCCAGGTCCCTGGCGCGACTTCGCCTGAAGATGTCGAGGCGAATTGCGCCGACGTTCCGCGCCAGTAGCGCGAGGCGCTGGTGGAGCCGAGCGGGATCGAAGGGGTGGTCTCCGTGTGACTCCTCGCGACTTCTCGCAGGGTTGCGCGCTCGGCCGGGGCTGAAAGATGGTCCCTGACTGGTCCCTTTGGGCCAGTTTCGGGGGCTCCGCGCCTACTTGTTGCCGCCCTGCTCCGCGGCCTTGCGCACCTTCTCTCGTTCCTCACTCTGTTGCTGCAGCAGGCTGTAGGCGATGTAGTACTTGTAGATGTTGGCGACGTACTGCACCGTCTCGCGCCCGATCTTGTCGGCGGCGACGTGCTCGACGTTGCCGAACCGGACGTTGGGGTCGAGCCCACGCGCCTCGGCCTCCTTGCGCAGGCCGCGCACGCGGCCGGGGCCCGCATTGTACGATGCGAACGCGAACAGCATCTTGTTCTTGTCGTCCATGGGCTCGTCCGCGAAGTATTCGTCCATCATGAACCGCACGTACTTGATCCCGGCGTGGATGTTGTTCTCTACCCTCGAGATGTCGCCGACTTTCAGCTCGCGCCCGGTCGCGGGCATGAGCTGCATCACGCCGATGGCACCGACCGGGCTCCTGACGCTCTGGTCCAGGCGCGATTCCTGGTAGCCCTGCGCGGCCATCAGGGTCCAGTCGACGCGATACCGCTCCCCGTACTTGCGGAAGAAGTCGACCAGCCCGAGGAATTTCGCGCGTTCGGACTCACTGGTCGCATCCTTCGCCCACTTGGTGCTCTTGAGGTACTTCTGCAGCGTCACGTTGCCGTACTCAGAGCCCTTGCGGCGGCGCTTGAGGAACTCGTCCATCGCGGCCTTGAATTGCGGGCTGCCCTTGCGCATCACGAAGCCGACCGCGTTGCCCTCGGTGATGGCGAGGTCGTCTCGCACCTCGAGGTCGTCGAACACCTGCTTCCAGAAGTGGCCGTAGTAGCCGTTCACCACCACGGCCGGGAGCAGCCCGGCGTTCACCATCTCGAGCAGGTCCTCGGGCTCGAGCTCTGGGGGCGCGCGACGCACATCGATCGGCTCGAGGCCGCGCGCGACCAAGTGCTGGCTGAGCCCCTGCAGGTTCGCCTCGCGAGTCGATTCGGGCCGGACGAAGACGGTCTTCCCGGCCAGGTCGTCGAGCGTGGCGATGGGGGGCGAGGCCGGTCCCGTCACCACGATCTCCTTCACCGTGCTCGAGAGCGGCAAGGTGAAATCGGCCTGGTCGAGCCGTTCCTGCGTGATCGTCGCGTCCACCGCGGCGATGTCGCCGCGACCCTCGTTGAGCATCTCCAGCATGTGGTCGCGCGTCGTTGGCACGAACACCATGATCACGCGTAGGTTGCCAGTCTTCCGCTTGGCGTTGAGCTCGTCGTCGAACGCCGTCATGTAGTCGTAGGCGATGCCACGCTGGGTGAAACCGGCATCGATGAAGTAGAAGGTCTTGCTGTAGGGCACGAGCACGCGGATCATCCGCCGCTCGACCATGCCGTCGAGGTCGCCCGTCCATACCTCGCTGACCAGCTTGGTCTGCACCGGGAGGCTCGCGGTCGACTCCTCTGCGGCATCGGCTTTTGGCGCCCCGACCAGGCTCAGGGCGACCAGCCCCGTTACGGCAAGTATCGCCATCGGGCTCGGGTTCTCGACGATCCCGAGCGAGGAGCTCCGCTTCCAACCTCTGATCGGCTCGCCTCGGTACGTCATCGACGCCGAATTATCGCCCATCGCCCTTCTGTATCCAAGCTACACGGCGAGACGTCTGCGCACGCAAGGAGCCCGGCCGGCATCTCACAAACTCGCCGAGCCAGTTGAAGTCGTTAGCGTGAGCGATCCCCGGGCAGAACAGGTCCTCCGCTCACCTTCACGCCCTCCGCGTGGGGCTCGTATGGACCTGACGGAAACGCAGTGGGTGCCGCCCGCTCCGCCGCTACCGGCGACGCTGGAAGATCGAGCGCCTATTCGCCTGGCTCCAGAACTTCCGACGCCTGGTCACCCGCTGGGAGCGCCACGCGGACAACATCCTCGGCTTCCTTCAGCTCGGATGCATCTGCATCCTGCTGAGGCATTTCTGAGAAGTGTTCCAGTCTGGTTCCCCTGGATCGTGACGACCGGCGGCTGCAACGCTTCGACTGGCTGAAGGGCGTGCAGCTCCTCGCCGTACCGCCGTGGCACGGTCTCGCAACGTAAGACCCGAACGTGGTTCGGGGCTCAGTTCACAAGCGGCGCAGGCGCTTCACGATCGGCCTCGGCGAGAATCCACGGTTGGGAGCGCGTGATCGATCTTGATCTTTACGCGTCGTGAGCCTGGGAAGACGCCTATGGCCGGTTGCGCGGTCGGGCATGGTCGGCAGAATGGTAAGCGAACGCCCGCTTCCGGCGAAGGCCGGTCACTCACTCCCGCGCAGCGTCGAGCTTCAGCGCCTTCAGCGGGGCATCGCTGAGCTGGAGTAGTCCCCTCCGCGGGTAGTCGAGATCGATCGTGATCCAGAGGGCGGCGGCGGCGACCAGCGCCAGGGGCACGCTGAGCGGCGCGCGCCGGCGTCCGCCCAGGCCGCAGCCGTACCCGATCACGGCGAGTGCGAGCCCGGAGCAGACGATCAGCAGGCCGAGCACCGGCCCGGGCAGGTGCTTCCTGGCGGCGGCCAGCCGGATCGCGTGCAGATCGATCACCTCGTTCACGGGGTTCAGCACCGCGAGCATCGCCTCCGGTTGCGCAGCCACCCCCTGGCTGGCCGCGCTCCAGATCCGGGCGTGCAGGCCATCCACCTCCGTCTGCGCGTCCCGAGGCAGACCCGCTTGCAGGCTCGCAGAGAGCTGGATGCGGTGGTCGGTGTAGCGCTCGAGCGCCTGGCGCAGCTCCGAACGGTGGGGCTCGGCCAGCAGATCCGCGCGCAGGAACGCGGTGCCGATCGCGTTCGCCTCCTCGACGATCAGGTCCTGCCGCTCGAGGAAGCGCGAGCCGGCCGCCGCGAAGCTGAAGGCCAGCAGCAGTCCCAGCAGGCCGAGCAGCGCTCCCTGGATCGCGCCGACCTGGGAGCCGGTGGCGGCATCGTGCTCGGCCGCCGCGCGCCGGCCCCGGCGGAACCCCACCTCCAACGAGAAGAGGAGGAGGGCGAGCAGCGCCAGGGGGACCAGCGATTCCTCGAGCATGTCTCCCGGCGTCGCTCCCGGCCCGACGCTAGCCCGTCACGCGGCGCGCGACATCGGTACGGCGCGCACCCGAAAATTCCACCTCGACCACGGATTCACCGGCGAGCCGGGACCGCCATCGCGATGCGCGTTCACTCCGCTGCTCGCACGCAACGAGCGCGCGATCATCTGCACTCCCGCGCGCAACTGGTCCCTCGTTGGTCCCTGACCGCCGGACACCCAACAACGGCGAGGCGAATAACGCCGACGTTCCGCGCGAGTAGCGCGGCGGACTGGTGGAGCCGAGCGGGATCGAACGGGTGGTCTCTGTGTGAAACGTCGCCACTTGTCGCGGGGTTGCGCAGTCGGCCGGGGCTGAAATCCGGTCCCTGACCGGTCCCTGGGCGCCTTTTCGCGGCTGGGCGGGCGCGAACGGCGCACGCTACTTGCACGCGCATGCGGGCGCAACATCCGTCGTTGACGCATCGCGCCGCCACGCCCCTGCGGCGATCGCTCCAGCGGTGGCCGCACCGGCGGCTGCCATCCCGCCCGCGACGCACGCGAAGATCACGCCGGCACCGGCACCAAGCATCGAGACGGCGATCATCGATCCGCCAACCGCGATCGCGAAGCGCAGCGCCGTCGCGAACACGGGCCAGAACATCGCGCGCGCGCCCTGAGAAGCGAAGTAGAGTGAGAGCGCGAGGCCGTGGAACACGTAACAGGGGCCGACAGTGCGCAGATACGCGGTGCCGGCCTCGTGGATCAGCGGATCGCTCGTGAACGTGCCGACCCACAGACCGGGCCAGATCGCGAGGACGCCGCCGATCGTTCCGGTGAGCGCGGCCGCGCTCGCGCTCCCGATCCAGGCGATGCGCAACGCACGCTCGTAGTTCCCAGCGCCGATGTTGGTGCCCACCATCGCGGTCAGCGCGGCGCCGATGCCGAACACGAGCGGGATCAGCAGGAACTCGAGCCGCGAGGCGATGCCGTAGCCCGCGAGCGCCGCAGGCCCGAAGCCGGAGACGAGTCCGTTCACCGCGACGATCGTGAACACGGTGAGGATCGGCGCCGGCGCAGAGCCGAGGCCCACGCGCAGGATCTCGCGGAAGGTCGCAGCCTCGAAGCGGAGCGCCGAGAGGCGCAGGCGGAGCGCACCCGCTCCGCTCGCGAGCCGCACCAGCGACGCGAGCGAGGCGACGCTCGCGACCGCGGCCACCGACAGCGCCGCGCCGGTGATGCCGAGCGCCGGAGCTCCCCACCAGCCGAGGATCAGGGCGCCCGAGAGCGGCACCTGGAGGAACGCGCCAGCGAGCATCACGAGCGCGGGGAAGCGCATGTCTCCCGCGCCGCGGAAGACGGCGCCCAGGATTGCGTTCAGCCAGATGCTCGCCCCTGTGGCGAACACGATGCCGAGGTAC
>Ga0187892_10011896_pt1 | contig 10521 bp, 5 predicted proteins | sample MA1701073metaG_FD_139345 | JGI IMG/M metagenome (GOLD analysis project Ga0187892, IMG submission 139345) | Bio-ooze microbial communities from a basaltic lava cave in the Kipuka Kanohina Cave System on the Island of Hawaii, USA - MA170107-3 metaG ...
ATCTCCGCCCGGTCGCCGATCAAGACCGTCGCCTTGCGTTTGACGCCGGCGCGCAGGTACGTAACCGAAACTTCCGTTCCCACGGGCGTAAAGCCCACGAGCCGAACGAGATGATCGGAGCTTTCTACGGGCAAGCCGTCGAATTCGATGACCACGTCCCTGGCTTTCAGGCCGGCCTTGGCCGCCGGACCGTCGGGGACGCGAATCGCGTCGATTTCCGCACCGGCCGTGCCTATCTGAACGGCCAGCCCCAAGCCCTCGCGGTCGCTTTCCTTGACATTTACGCCTAGAAAACCGTAGCGGACAATTTGCCCGGACTTAAGCGAGGCCAGGATGCGTCGCGCGTTCTTGTCGATCGGAATGGCGAAACCGCAGCCTTCCTGAGAGCCGGCGCCGCCGGTCTGGATGGCGGTGACGATGCCAATGACCTCGCCGTCCAAGTTGAACAACGGCCCACCGCTGTTGCCGGGATGAATGTCGGCGGTGGTCTCGATGAGGTTGCCGTAGTACTCGGTATCCGACTCCCCAACCAGGCGCCGCGTCATCTCCCGCCCTGTCGCGCTGACCACGCCAAGACTCACGGAAGCTGTCCCATCCAGATTCGCCCGCCCAAAAGGATTGCCAAACGCGAACGACCACTGGTTGACGCGCACTCGCGCCAGATCCCCCCAGCGAACCGGCTTCAAATCCTGGGCATCAATCTTGAGCACCGCGAGATCGCTGCGGCGATCGACCTGTTGCACCGTTGCGTCGAAGCGCTGGCCGCCGTCCAGCATGACCGAAATCAGATCAGCGTCTTCAATGACGTGCCGGTTCGTGGCGATGAACCCCTGGGCATCGATGACGAACCCGGCACCCTGACTGAATGGCATCTGCACGCGTCGGCTGTCGGCGTCACCCGCGTCGCGAACCTGGTAGGTTCGCACTGCGACAACGCTTGGCCGCACCTCCGCCGCGAGCTCGACGAACGCCCGCTCCAACGCTTGCAGGTCCGCGAGCTGATATCGGGCCGCCATTTCGGCATGGACCTCGGTCGAGGTCAAGACATTAAGAAGCAGGACGGCGGCGAGGGGCCGCCACAACAAAGTCCGATTCGCAACCACGTGATTCCTCCCGGCCATATTTCCGCCAGAGCACCCGGCTTATGCTGTATTATAATCGGTCGCATGGGTGATGTGGCAATAAAACGAATGCAAAACCGGACCTTGAACGGAATGCAAGCTGGCCGGACATGAACGACGCCACACTACAAAAACTCGAGTTCGAAGAGATTCGCCGAGTCCTGGCGGGTCACTGCGCGTGCTCATTGGGGAAGCGGCTTGCCGGAAGTTTGAAGCCGAGCACGAAGCCAGCGCTGGTTCGGCACTGGCTGAGTCAGGTTCAGGAGCTTTCGGCCTCGGCTGAGCTGTATTCGTTTCCGCCCATGGGAGGCGTCCACGACATCCGGGAGCATGTCCGGGCGTCCGCGTTCCCGGCGCCATTGGAGGCAGATATCCTGGCGCTAATCGCTGAAACGCTTGCTGCGACGACGGCTCTGCGGTCCTGGTTCGATCGCGTCGCCTCGATCGCCCCCACACTCAGGACGTTGGACGAATCGGTCAACGACCTTAGCCCCATCACCGAGCACATCCGCCAGGCTATCGACGATCGCGGGGCGGTACGCGACTACGCCAGCCCGAAACTGGCCGCAATCCGTCGGACCGTGGAGGAGGCCCGCGGGCGAATTCGCACCGTTTTTGATCGGATTCTCCGGCAATCGAGCGTAACCCGGATGCTCCAGTACAGCGCGGCCACCTTCCACAACGACCGTCTGGTGCTGCCTCTCAAGGCCGAGCAGCGGGGCCGCATCCCCGGCATCATCCACCGGACCTCGGACTCCGGGGCGACGCTGTTTGTCGAACCGGCCGAATCCGTCGAGCTCAACAACACGTTGGTCCGGCTGCGCGATGAAGAGAACAAGGAGATCACCCGCATCCTGGGAGAGCTGACCCAGCATGTCCGGCGGGAGGCCGTGCCGATTCTCAACACGCTCCGCGCGATTGGCGTTCTGGATCTGATCGCCGCCAAGGTCCGCTATGCCAAGAAGCGGACGTGCCTCTGCCCGGCGATCGACGAAGGCGGGGTGCTCGCCCTGCACGACGCCCGGCACCCGCTGCTGATCGAGCTCTTCGATCGCCAGGAACAGGAGGGCGGGCCGCGGCGCGAAGTCGTGCCGATCGACGTACGGCTCGGCGATGACTTCGACATTCTCGTGATGACCGGCCCCAACACCGGGGGCAAGACCGTCACGCTGAAAACCGTCGGGCTGCTGGCGCTCATGACCCAATGCGGCATCCCCATTCCGGCGGGGGAAGGCTGCAAAATGCCCGTCTATGAAGACATCTTCATCGACATCGGGGACGAGCAAAGCCTGCAACAATCCCTGAGTACGTTCAGCTCCCATCTGGCCACGCTTCTCGACATCCTTCGGCGAAGCACCTCGCGCACGCTGGTGCTCATCGATGAGCTCGGCGCGGGCACGGACCCCGATGAGGGGGCCGCCATCGGCCGCGCGGTCCTGGCGGAGCTATTGCAACTGGGGGCCAAAGCGATCGTCTCGACGCACTTGTCCGCGCTCAAGGCCGTCGCCTTTTCAACACCCCGGGTCGACAATGCCGCCGTCGAGTTCGACCCGCAAACACTGGGGCCGACCTACCATGTCCGGCTTGGTGAACCGGGCAACAGCAACGCATTGATCATCGCCAAACGATTGGGAATGCCCGCCCGGCTCGTGCAGATGGCCAAGGGGTTCCTGGATGATCGGGCCGGGGCCTTGAATAAGGCCATAGCCGGAACGCTGACTTCGCGCCGTGAGGCGGAGGAGGCCCGGCGCGCGGCCCGTGAGGCGACACTGCTGGCGGAGCGGCAGCGTGAGCAATTTGAACGTGACGGCGCGGAATTGAAGCGCTCGCACGAGGCGTTCGGCCGTTGGACGAAGTGGGTCAACGACCTGCGCCCGGGCGACGAAGTGTTCATCCGCTCACTCAGACGGGCGGCCAAAGTCGTCCGGATGCAACTGCACAAGCAGACGGCCCTGGTGTCAGCCGGAGCGATGGATATCGAAGTACCGTTGCGAGACATCGAGCGGCCGGAGACGCGAGCCTAGCACGACAACGCGGGTTACCAATCCGGCGGAATGCACCTTTTGCATTTCGTAAGCTTGATTCCCATAGCTTGGAGTTCGCGGAGACGGCTTCGGCGATGTGATCGGCGTGCTCTGGCGCTGCGTTGTTGTGTGATGTTTATGCTTTCAGCAACGCTGGTCAAAAATGTTCGTCGGGCCCGGCGCGTGAGTTGTCTCGCGTGTACGGAGGCTTCGGTCTCTCGCCGGAGTTGTGGCAAGGTCGATCGTTCGACCCACCGGCGAAATCGAAAGCACTTCGGGATGACGGACGTCGTACTCCCGGCCATTCGCGATTCGTAGGACGAACGGCTCAAACGGTTGCGCTCGATGTACTTTGCGGAGTTGCTCGATCGTCATGGGTCATTCCACGGTCACGCTCTTGGCCAGGTTGCGCGGTTTGTCCACGTTGCAACCACGTAGCACCGCCGCATGATAGGCGATCAGTTGAAGGGGAATGGAAGTCAGGAGAGGTTGCAACGGTTCGAGCGTGTCGGGGACGTACAGAACATGCTCAGCCAGCCGGTCGATCTCCCGGTCGCCTTCGGTGGCGATGGCGATCACCCGGCCGCCGCGGGCCCGCACCTCGGAAATGTTGCTGAGGATTTTTTCGTACTGCGTGCCCGCCGTGGCGATGACGACGACGGGCATGGCCTCGGTAATGAGGGCGATAGGGCCGTGTTTCATTTCCGCGGCGGGCAGCCCCTCGGCATGGATGTAGCTGATCTCCTTGAGCTTGAGCGCCCCTTCCAAGGCGACGGGATAGTTGTACCCGCGGCCCAGATAGAGCCAGTTGTCCTGTTCGTAGTATCGTTGGGCGACGGCTTTGGCTTCCTCCGCGGCATCGAGGATAAGCTTCATCTGCGCCGGTATTTGCGATAGGGCGAGAATGAACTGCGACGCAGCCGCCGACGACAGATGCTTGCGGCGGCCCAGATAGCACGCCACCATCGCCAGGACGGCCACCTGCCCGGTGAACGCCTTCGTGCTGGCCACGCCGATCTCCGGGCCGACGTGAAGGTACACGCCGGCGTCCGTTTCGCGGGCGATGGTAGAGCCGACGACGTTGACCACGCCCAGCGTCAACGCGCCCCGCTGCTTGGCCTCGGTCAAGGCCGCCAAAGTGTCGGCCGTCTCGCCGCTTTGCGAGACCGCGATGACGACCGTGCCCTCATCGATGATCGGGTTGCGATACCGGAACTCGCTGGCGTATTCCGTTTCCGTCGGAATCCGCACCAGCTCCTCAAACAAATACTCGCCCACCAGGGAGGCGTGCCAAGCCGTGCCGCAGGCCGTGATGATGATCCGCTTCGCGTGCGTCAGATCGCGTGTTCGGTCCACTAGGCCGCCCAGGTGCACGGCCCCTTCCCGCAAGTCGATCCGCCCGCGCAAGCAGTTTTCCAACGCGACCGGCTGCTCGCAGATTTCCTTGAGCATGTAATGCTCAAAGCCGGCCAACTCGATCTGGTCGAGGGACCATTCAACCTCCTGCACCTTCTTGGCCACCGGGATGGCATCAAGAGTAGTGAGCCGAAGGCTGTCGGCCGTGATCTTGGCGATCTCACCGTCGCCGAGGTACACGACCTGCTTGGTGTGCGCCAGAATTGCCGACGCGTCGGACGCCAACAGGTGCTCACCGGAACCGACCCCGACGATCAGCGGACTGCCCTTCCGGGCCGCCACAATGACCCCCGGCTCATCCGCGCAGACCACCGCAATCCCGTATGCACCGCTGACCTCGTGCAACGCTTGACGCACCGCCTGCTCAAGATTGCCCTCATAGAAACGTCCGATAAGCTGAGCCAGCACCTCTGTGTCAGTGTCACTTTTGAATTTTACCCCTTCGTTTTTCAGATATTTTCGAAGCGCGCGGTCATTCTCAATGATCCCGTTGTGGATAACGGCGAAACGACCGGTGGCATCCAGTTGGGGGTGGGCGTTAATGTCGGTTGGCGCCCCATGCGAGGCCCAGCGCGTGTGGCCCACCCCGACGGTCTGGCTCGACTCGAAGTCAAGCTGCTGCTCGAGCACGAAAAGACGGCCTGCGGACTTGGTCACCGAGAGCCGGCCCGGCTCAACCAAGGCCACTCCGGCCGAGTCATACCCGCGATACTCGAGACGACGGAGACCTTCAATGAGGATCGGCAAGGCCGGCCTCGTCCCCACATACCCCACAATCCCGCACATAAAAGGCCCTCACGTTGATTGGCTTCAGCAGAAGGGGACGCGACGCCCTAACAAGCTCGCTACCATCCGGATTCTATTATCGGGCCGAAGCAGGGTTCGGCAACGCATCTATACCATGATATACGACGACAGCCCCCCGGTCTGGGTTTGCAGATCCCGATAAAAGCAAGACCGTCTGGGGCGGCAGGCGTTATACTAGACGGGAGGGCGCCGACCTATTGGATCTCTTTTCTGAACAGCGTAACGCGAATCGGCACAAAGCGGAGCCGTTGGCGGTTCGCATGAGGCCGCGCTGCCTCGACGAGTTCATCGGGCAAGAACACTTTGTTGGTCCCGGAAAGCTGCTGCGGCGGATGCTGGAGGCTGATCGGATCACCAGTGCCTTGTTCTACGGCCCGCCAGGGACGGGCAAGACGTCACTGGCCCTGGTCATCGCCGCCGCCACGAAGGCCCATTTTGAGCAGCTCAACGCCGCGGCCGTAGGCGTGAAGGAAGTTCGTGACCTTCTGGCCGCCGCGCGACAGCGCCTCGAAACTAGCGGGAGACGGACGATACTCTTTGTTGACGAGCTGCACCGGTTCAGCCGTTCGCAGCAGGACGTGTTGCTCAATGACGTCGAGCGCGGCATCGTGATTCTTATCGGCGCCACCACGGAGAATCCGTTCTTCGCCGTCAGCTCCCCCCTGATCTCGCGAAGCCAGGTTTTCCAATTCGAACCTTTGTCCATCGAGGCCATCAAAGACCTGTTACGCCGGGCCGCCGTGGATGCCGAACGGGGCCTTGGGCGGTTTCACGTGCGGGTGACTGACGAAGCTCTCGACCATCTGGCGACGATGTCGGATGGCGACGCCAGACGAGCGTTGGCAGCTTTGGAAGTCGCGGTTTTGTCACAGGTTGACGGACCACAAGAGGCCGCGGAAGTGCACGTCGACCTCAAAACCGCGGAAGAATCCATCCAACGCAAAGCGCTGCAATATGATGCCACCGGCGATACGCACTACGACGCGATCAGCGCGATGATCAAGTCGATGCGCGGCAGCGACCCGGATGCGTCTGTGTATTGGCTTGCGCGGATGCTGGAATCCGGCGAGGATCCGCGTTTCATCGCGCGTCGAATCGTGATCTGCGCTGCCGAGGACGTGGGCAATGCCGATCCCCACGCCCTGGTGATCGCCCAGGCCGCCGCCGAGGCGACGCAGTGGATCGGCATGCCGGAATGCCAACTTCCGCTGGCCCAGGCCGCGATCTATCTGGCCTGCGCGCCGAAATCTAATGCCTCCGCCAAGGCGATTTGGATCGCGATGGAAGATGTTCGCAGCGGCCGAACGCTCCTGGTTCCCAAGCATCTGCGATCGACGGGCTACTCGGGCGCTAAGGCGCTCGGCGCGGGCGAGGGGTATCGGTATCCTCACGACTCACCTGACGGTATAGTCCCGCAGGACTATCTGGGCGTCGAGAAGGTATACTACACGCCCACCGATCGCGGGGCGGAAGCTTCCATGCGTTTGTATCTTGCGAAAATGCGCGGGCACGCGGCGAGTGCCGACTCTGGTCAGGACGCCGGGAAGTGCTAACGCCTGACGGGCCATAGTGCCGGGCGATCGGTTTGCACGTGAAGAAAGAACTACGAGACCGTCTTCGCAAGGTGCTGGCCGAGATTTTGCCGGAAGAGCTCAGCTCCAAATCTCTCCGCGCCTGCCACCAACTTTTTGAACAGCCCGAGTACGCCAAAGCCGAAGTGCTGATGGTCTTTCTCTCGTTGCCCGGTGAGTTCGATACGTCGTGCATCGTTTTGCGGGCTTGGCAGGAGCGCAAGCGAGTGCTCGCCCCCAAGGTAAGCTGGAATCAGCGGCGAATGATGCCCGTGGAGATCCGCTCCCTGACCGACGATCTGGTCGTTTCGGGCATGGGCATCCGCGAGCCGGTGGCCGGCATTCCCTTCCCCATCTCGCTGATCGACTTGGTTATCGTTCCCGGCCTTGGTTTCGATGAGTTCGGCAACCGGCTGGGCCGCGGCCGCGGCTTCTACGACCGGTTCCTGGCCCATCCCGATTTCAAAGGCGTCGCCTGCGCCATGGCCCTGGAGCAGCAACTGACCCCCTCAGTCCCCGCCGGCCCCCTCGACCGCCGGGTGGACATGCTGGTGACCGACGAAAAAGTCCGCCGCTTTGCGGGCTGATTTCAGGCCGGGCCCGGTTGACCTTTTCCAGGAAATCGGCTATTGGAACAGCAATTCTGGAGACCGTTGTTCGCATTATGAGGGCACTGCTATGACACTGAGGAATGTGCGGGGGCGCGTAGGCGCCGTAGTGTGGTTGTTTTCAATTCTTTCGATGGCCGGTTCGACCGCCTGGGCGGAACTGAAACCGCTTCGCTCGGTCGAGGGAATCACCGAGTACCGCCTCGACAACGGCTTGCAGGTCTTGCTCTTTCCGGACCCGTCCAAGCCGACGGTGACGGTCAACATCACCTACTTCGTCGGCTCACGCCACGAGGGCCGCGGCGAGACGGGGATGGCCCATCTGCTTGAGCACATGGTGTTCAAGGGAACGCCGACGCATCCGAGCGTTTGGAAGGCCCTGGAAGACCACGGCGCCCGGTTCAATGGAACGACCTGGGTCGATCGGACCAATTATTTCGAAACGCTGCCCACCACCGAGGAAGGCAACCTCGAATGGGCCCTGAAAATGGAAGCCGACCGAATGGTCAACAGTTTCATCCGCAAGGAGGACCTCGACTCGGAGATGACCGTCGTTCGCAACGAGTTCGAAATGGGCGAGAACAGCCCGGAAGGCATCCTCGAAGAGCGGATGATCGACGCGGCCTACCAATGGCACAATTACGGAAAGACGACGATCGGCTCCAAGAGCGACATCGAACGGGTTCCCATTCGGAGCCTTCAGGCGTTCTACAAGAATTACTATCAACCCGACAACGCAATGCTTGTCGTCGCAGGAGACTTCAAAGCCGAAAAGGCGTTGTCTCTCATTGAGAAATACTTCGGGGCAATTCCGCGGCCGCAGCGCAAACTGGAAGACACGTACACGCTGGAGCCGGAGCAGGACGGGGCGCGGCTTGTCCAGCTTCGCCGCAACGGTGACGTGGCCGCCGTAGGAACAGTCTACCACATTTGCTCAGCCTCCCATGCGGACTACCCGGCCATTGAGGTCATCCAGAACATTCTGACTGACGAACCGTCCGGCCGGCTCTACAAGGCCCTGGTGGAATCAGGCATGGCGGCCAGCGTGTCCGGCACGCCCTACGGTTGGAAGGAGCCGGGGGCGATTGTGAACATGGCTTCGGTTCGAATGGAGAATCCGGTCGATCCGGTTCTGGCCAAGATGATCGAGGTCATCGAGGGTCTGGCGAAGAGCCCGATCACGGAGGAGGAAGTCAAGCGGGCGAAGACCAAGCTTCTCAAGAACATCGAGTTGGCCCTGAAAGACAGCGGTCGCATCGGCGTTCAGATGAGCGAATGGGCCGCGTCGGGCGACTGGCGGTTGTTCTTCATGCACCGCGACCGGCTTGAGAATATCAAGCTCGACGAGGTCCGAAAAGCGGCCGCGCTGTACTTCAAAGAAAGCAACCGAACTGCCGGCGTCTTTTATCCAACCAAAGAGCCAACCCGCACCGTCGTGCCCGAATCGCCCGACGTGGTGGCGTTGCTGAAGGACTACAAAGGCAAGGCGGCCCTGTCGGAGGGCGAAGAATGGGAGGCCACCCCGGACAACATCGAAAAGCGTTTGACGCGAACTACGTTCCCCAACGGCCTGAAGCTGGCCATGCTGCCCAAGGAAACTCGCGGCGACGTGGTCCAGGCGGTCATGACGTTCCGCTTCGGCACCGAGGCCGACGTCACAGGCCGCCAAACCGCCGTCGCGATGATTCCTGAAATGCTCATGCGCGGAAGCAAGAACCATACCTTCCAGCAGTTGAAGGATAAAATCGACGAGCTTAAGGCCAACGTGAGCATCACTGCCGGCGCCGGAGGAGGACCGGTGGATGGTTCGATCCGAGTTAGCATCCGGACGGACCGGGAGCATCTTCCCGCCGTGCTGGATCTGGTCGCCGAGGTCCTGCGCTATCCGACTCTCCCGGCGGAGGAATTCGAAATCGTCAAGAAAGAGAACCTCGCGGGCCTTGAGGAACAGCTTTCGGATCCGCAGGCCTTGGCGTTCACAAACGTGATGCGGCGAATGAGCCCGTGGCCGTCGAGTGACGTACGATACGTTCCGACGGTCGCGGAAGCCATCGAGCGGCTCAAGGCCGTTGAGCTCGACTACCTGCGCCAGTTCCACAAGGAGCTGTACGGCGCCGGCAACGCGGAAGTTACCGTTGTAGGCGACTTCGATCCCGCGGCCGTGAAAGGCGTCGTCGAGAAGACGTTGGCAAGCTGGAAATCACCCAAGAAATACGCCCGGATCGAGTCGCCTTTCCGCAACGACATTACGGCCTCAGACGACGTCATTCAGACGCCCGACAAGAAAATGGCGACGGTTCTTTGCGCTGTCAACATGGAGGTTCGCGACGACGATCCCGATTATCCGGCGCTGCACCTGGCGAACTACATCATAGGGGCCAGCGCCAAATCGCGACTTCTGGAGCGGCTGCGCCAGAAGGAGGGATTGTCTTACGGCGCGGGTTCGTTCTTCCAAGCCGACAGCGAGGATCGGGACGCGGTCTTCGGCGCAAGCGCCATTTGTGCGCCGGAAAACGTCGAAAAGGCCAACGCCTCGATGGCTGACGAGTTGTCGAAGATCGTCAACGAAGGCGTTCCCGCGGAAGAGCTCGCCGACGCCAAGAAGAGCTATGCCCTACAAGTCCAGAATCGACTGGCTAATGACGGGGCCGTCGCGGGGATGATCAACGGCGGCCTGTACCTCGGCAGAAAGATGGACTACTACAAGAACCTCTACAAGCAGGTAGACGAAGTCACGCCTGAGCAGCTCAAGAAGGCGCTCAAGCAGCACATGGCTCTTGGCCGAATGGTGAAAGTCAAAGCCGGCGATCTCAAGGACGCAAAGGCCGGCGGATAAAGATACGTCTCCAAACCACCTCCCTCATGGCGGATAAGTAAAGGGGTAGGGTGAGGGGGATTATGGTGGCGCGCGCTCCAAAGGGCCGCTACGGTTCCGATGCCTGGAGCAAAAGCTCGACCTCGACGACGGCATTCA
>Ga0187892_10011897_pt1 | contig 10520 bp, 18 predicted proteins | sample MA1701073metaG_FD_139345 | JGI IMG/M metagenome (GOLD analysis project Ga0187892, IMG submission 139345) | Bio-ooze microbial communities from a basaltic lava cave in the Kipuka Kanohina Cave System on the Island of Hawaii, USA - MA170107-3 metaG ...
CCTCGTCCACCCAGAAGTAGCGGGGGCCGCCCGGCTCGTGCGAGAGCCCGCCGGTGGCGACCACCGCGACGCGCTCGGTGCCGGGATAGTCGTGGAGCATCTCCCGGAGCGTGGTGCCGACCTCGTAGGCCCGCGCGGGCGTCGGGATGGGCGGGACCGTGCAGTTCATCGTCACCGGCACCAGGGCGACGTCGCCCTCGGGGTTGAGGTAGTGCATCGGCACCGAGACCCCGTCGTCGAACTGCATCTCCCGCAGGTACGAGAAGGCGAGCCGCCGCCGGGCCCCCTCGTTGACCAGGTAGCGGGCGAGCGCGGCATGGCCGGGGATCCGGTACTTGGCGAGCGCGAGCCACTCGTCGTACCAGTCGGCGGGCCCCACGTGCTCGGGCCCGATCCCCACCGTGTACTCCGGCGTGTTGTTGATCGGCCAGTTGAGCAGGTGATCGTTGCTGAATAGCAGAATGACGTCCGGCCGGGCTGCCCGCAGCCGCTCCCGCATCTCGTCGAGCGCGCGGCGGGCCTCGATCTGCTGGTCCTCGGGAGCCCGGTCGAACCAGCCGGTGAGCCCGGGCGAGTGCGTCATCGCCATCGCGGCCACGATGCGCGCCATGCGCTCAGCCCTCCCCGCTCCCCCTCCGCGGCGCCGACCGGGCGAGGAGGCGCTCCGCGGCGGCGGCCTCGTCCGGGTAGGCCCGCCGGTAGGCTTCGAGCGCCGGATGGCTATTGCTGTTGGCGGAGGCCCCGTAGAAGAGCCGGAGGATCTGGGGGAGGTAGTACTGGTGCACCCCCATCTCGTTGAGCCGGCGGATGTCCTTGTCGCGCACCGCCTCGTACTCCTCGCGGCTCAGGCCGAACTCGCGGGCGAGCCCTTCGAGGTCGCTGAGCCAGCGGGCGCGCAGCACGGCGTCCCGGCGAACGTAGAAGATCATCTCGTTCAGCGGCAGGGTCTTGTCGCAGCGCTCGACGTTACCCATCGGCCTTCGCGGTGAGGACCTTGGCGTTGACCTTGAGGAACATGATGACGCAGCGCTCCGACCCCAGGTTCCGGACGTCGTGCATGACGCTCCGCGGGAACTTCACGATGGAGCCCGCCGGCACCACCACCTCCTCGCCGTCGATGCACATGTGGGCGGTCCCCTCGAGCACGAAGATCGCCTCCTCCTCCTTCGGGTGCATATGCATCACGGTGGACTGACCCGGCTCGTAGCAGGCGATCTCCGACCAGAGCTGGTCGGTCTTGAAGAGCATCTTCCGGACGCGCTTGTCGGAGGCGAAGGCCTTCAGCGCGTGCAGATCGAACACCTGCGCTACCCCGGTCACGCGGGCGGTTGCCGTCTCGTCCATTCGCCGGGATCATAGCGCGCTCGCGACGCGTCCGCCACCGCTCCGCCGCGCGTGCGCAAGTTCGTCGTTCAGATCCACTTGACAACGGAGGGCCCGGAAATGATTGACTCTGCTAACTACGGTGCTGGCGCGGCGGTTGCATCGACCGGCACCAAACGGCACCAAATCGCAAGCAGTGCAAGCAGACTGCGAAGACCAGCCCTGCCCACTGAGCCCCGTGGGCAGTCGAAGCTCTTCGACGGCGACTGGAGCTATCGATTCCACAACACTAAGAAGTATCGCCACCCCGTGACCGGTGCCGCGCTGAAGGTCGATGCTGTGCTGTCCACGACCATGCTCAACCGCCTCAATCGCATCCCCGGCATCCAGGTTGACTCCACTTGTGCTGGTCATGGTCGGGATGGCGGTGGGTACTTCGCCCGCCCCCAGGCGCATCTCAGCATCTGCACCGGGCGGGCCCTGGGCCTTCAGCTGGTCACGGAGTTTGGGAAGATCCTCAACCTCCGTTCGTACAACCCCGGTCTCTACACGGATGGTGACCGCTGGTACGTCTACTTCCGGTGCATTGCCGAGGAGAAAAGCTTCAATCACCGGGACTGGTGGGAGATGGTCGTCTCGTGGTTGGAGATGGCGATGAAGAAGAAGAACTTCGCCAGGAAGGCGCGATGAGCCCCCGCCGCGTGGCCATCTACGTACGCGTCTCGACACTGGATCAGACCGTCGCCAATCAGACGCGTGAACTCGAGGCCGTCGCTCAGCGCCACGGCTGGGAGGTGGTCGAGGTGTTCTCGGATCACGGGGTCAGCGGGGCCAAGGACAAGCGCCCGGCTCTGGATCGGCTCCGCCAGGGCATCGCGCGGAAGGACTTTGACGTGGTGGCCGCTTGGAGCGTGGACCGCCTCGGCCGGTCACTTCAGCACCTCCTAGGCCTCCTGGGCGAGTTGAGGGCGAAGAACGTGGATCTCTACCTGCACCAACAGGGCCTGGACACCTCCACGCCGGCGGGCAAGGCCCTCTTCCAGATGCTGGGGGTCTTCGCGGAGTTCGAGCGCGCGATCATCATCGAGCGCGTCCACGCTGGCCTTTGCCGTGCCCGGGCTCAGGGTGTCAGGCTCGGTCGCCCCCGTGTCGCCGTGGACCTTGGGCGGGCCATGGCAATGCGGAGCGAGGGGAAGTCGATGAGATCAGTCGCCCGGGCCCTCGGGGTCTCATCTATGGCAGTGAGCCGGGCCCTGGCTGATCTCAGTACCAGAAACCCCTCGGCCGAGCGCGATGTAAATGCCCGCCAGAGCGTGAATGGCTAGGGGCGGTTCCGCCGCTGCGGAAAGAAATGTTTACGCGTCAGACTACTGGGGAGTGCTGCTCCCGGGGCACCGGCCGCATTCTGGAGGTCTCGGCCGTCGCCATGAAGGAAAAGCTCTGCGAGTGCGGGTGCGGGCAGCCAACCTCGATCGCGAAGCAGACCCGCCGCCGATACGGCCATATCAAGGGCCAGCCTGTGCGCTTCATCAGAGGCCACCACATCCGCGTCCGGCCGCGTGGTCCACGCCGTCCACTGGGCGAGCGCTTCTGGAAGATGGTTGACCGCACCAGCACGCCAGGAGGCTGCTGGCCCTGGCTCGGCTGCCTGGACAAGGCCGGGTACGGCCAGATCTGGGTCAACGGCCGCCCTCGGCTGGCTCATCACGTCGCCCTCGAGCTTGCCGGCTGGATCATCCCCTGCTGGTGGCTCCAGGGCCGGCACTACGTCTGCGACAACCCACCATGCTGCCGCCCTTCTCACCTGAAGATCGGCACCGCGCAGGACGACGCGGACGACAAGGTCTCGAAGAGCCGACAGGCCCGGGGAGAGCGTCACGGCCAGGCGAAGCTGACCGAGACAGAGGTTGGGAAGATCCGCCGCTTCCATCAGGAGGGCTGGACCCCGAAGGCCTTGGCTCAGCCGTTCGGCGTCAGCCCAAGGAACATCTGCGACATCATCAAACCGCCGGACCTGGCGGCACATCGCCTAACTACCAACAGGAGAACTCCTATGGGCGACACGACCGGCCGCACCGTCAAGAAACTCGCCCGGCTGAAGCTGCTCACGCTCTTTGTCGTCGTCTTGGGCCTGACCGGCTGCGCGACCCTGACGCCCTCGCAGCGGGCCTCGCTGGCCGACTACCAGCAGTTCGCCAACCGGGTGACCCAACACTACGGGAAGCCGGACGTCCAGATCATGGTGGGCAGCAGCAACGCCTATGGCGACGGGGTCAGCCTGATGCGGCCGGACGGGTGGATGATTCTCTCGCCGAGTCTCCTTGAGCCGGCGCCGCCGGGCCGAAGCCGAGACTTCGGCTTCGCCCATGAGCTTGGGCACTGGGTCACGGGTCGGTTCGGTTGCGGCCCGGCGTGCGAGGCAGACGCCCACGCGGAGGCGGTCAGGATCCTCGTCATCGGCCGACCGGGTGTCTGGACGGAACAGAAGGCATTCAACCACTCGATCAGCTTCCTCTGTGGCACAAAGTCACGGCAAGAGGCCGGGCGGCCCGTGACCAAGAACCACCTGCCCGCTGCCCAGGAAATCGCGGACCTGGCCGCGCGCTATCCCCAGTACCCCGCGAAGACCTGCTAGGTCACCGACAAGGAGGAGGCCATGGGACACCAGAACCGCCGGACGGAGAAAGTCCTAGCTCGCCGGGTCGAGACGCTCAGGGCGGCCCTGTACGAGAAGGAGATCGAGTACAACCTGCTGGAGTACTACCTCGAGGAGACCGACGAGGGCGATCCTGACCGCCCGTCGGGCGAGAGCATCGAGCGGGATCTCGACGAGGTCCTGGAGGAGCGCGAGGTCCTGGAGCAGAAGCTGGGCGCCACCGTGAAGGCCTGGAGCCGGCTCGCGTGGGCGGAGCTAGGGATCATCGAGCCATGAGGAGGACTGAGCCGTGACGTTGATGGAGCGGTGGCGGCGAGCGCGAGGAGTCTGGCGGGCTATTGAGGCGGCGAAGCAAGGCGGCTGGACCTATGCGCTGTGGCGCAGGATACGGTCGTGGCAAGCGAGAGACTGGGCCGCCCTCGTCTTCCTGGCTGCCCCGGTCGGGATCTTCCTGGTGATCTTCTCGAGCCTCGGCGCCGGGGCCTTCGTCGGCCAGGCGGCCATCCTCATACTCCAGTGGCTCTACTGGGGCGGGACCGGCGACGAGTCGGCTTGGCCCTGGATGATAGTGAGGCTGGCTGCCCTGGGGGCCGCGGCGACAGGGTTGCTCGTCTGGAGACTGTGCCGGTGGGGCGCCAGGGAGAACAAGCGGAAGGCCCGAGAGGAGGAGATCGCCACTGCCATCCAGTTGAGGCTACGGGCCCACTGGGGGGTCGGCGGGCTAATCCTGGGTCACCCCACTGCGGTCAGCATCATCCTGGAAGAACTGGGGAGGAAGTGATCGTGGGGCCCAGCCGTGACGCCTGAGGAGGTCGAGAAGGCGTTGGACAGCACGCGCCCGCGCCGGCAGCCAGTAGACGACATGCAGGCAGAACGCTCGCGCCGATGGTGCCGCTCGCAGCGGATCACTGTTCGGGTCTTGCTCGCGGCTCTTGTGTTCGGGCCAGGCCTCTTCGCAAGTACTTGGCTGGGCTACCTGGCCATAACGATCTTCCAGGGAGCCGCGGTGTGGGCGTGTGCTGGTGGTCCGCTCCCCAGTAGGCGAGTAGCTACCGTCGGAGTCCAAGGGGCAGAGGTCGCCGCTTCGGGCGTTCGGCCAGGAGTTTTATGAAGATCACGCTGAAGGCTCTGGCCGCGGCCGCCCTGGTGCTCGTGGTCCTCTTCCTGGCGCCCATCGTCTCCCGGACGGGCCAGCGGGTCGGGCTCTACTTGAACTGCCCTGACGACAGCGAGACGTGCTGGGAGCGGTCGGGGATCGCCATCATGCACGGCGGAAGGATGCCGAGGCGATGAGCACCGAGTCGGGCGGGTTCATGAAGATCCGCTGGGGGTGCCTGATCGGTTGGGTGATGGGGCTGCGGGAGTGGCTCGGGGGACTCCTGCTGTGGCTGTTCGGGTTGGCGGCTTTGCTCGTCTTCAGTGCAGCGCTCGTAGTGCCTGTCATCGTCGTGTCGTGGGTGGGTGCCCCCATCAGCGCTTACCGGGTCAGCCCCACGATGGTCCTCGTCCTGCTATCGGTGGCCGTCTACGGGGTGGTCTTCTCTGGGCTGATCGACAGCTTAGGTCAGTGGCAGGATCGCTTCTTCAATCGGCACCCGGTACTGATGGTGTTCGTCGGGATCCCGCTGATGATGGCCATCGCGCCGCCCGTGATCGCTGGGCTCCTCTATCCGTTCGGGATCCTGCTGGGGGCGGTGCTAGGGGCCGGGCCTACTTCCACCACCGCCGCGCTCATAAACTTCTTCTGGGCACAGACGAGCTTCTAGAATGGAGAACTTGGCGGCTCTCCTCGTCCTGGTGGCCCTCGGGCTCGTTACCGTGGCGCTCTCGTGGGCCTTCGGCCGGGTCGACGCCTGGATGGGCCGGACCCCCAGCAAGACGGCGCTCCTCGTGGTAGGACTGGGTGTCTGGGCCTTAGTTCTGACCAGCGTGGTCGTCGCCTTCGTCCTGGCCATCCGGTGGCTCCGGTGAGCGGCGAACAGCCGGCGAAGGATACATCCGCTCCCGGCGGTTCCACGAAGCGAGGGACCCTCCGTACCCGTGACGTGACCGGACTAGCGTGCTGGCCCGCGACCGGCAAGCACCGAGTGATTAATTCCTGCCGATTGGGCCACTCCGAGACTATCGAGGTCACCACCCAAGCTGGGTGGATCGCTGCCATGACGGCCCCCTGCAGCGTGGTGATGCCGGATGGCAGAGCGTGTGTGGCGCTGGTCAACGTCTCTACCCACGTCGGTCCGGACGGCCGGGAGATCGGAATGATACTGATCCTCGACCCGAAGACGGAGAAGGCGGCGCCCGGCGAGCCCGCTGACGAGCGATGAGCCCCGCCTACACGAAGCCTCTTGCGGTCCGGTTGTGTGCGCGATGCAGCCGGCGCGCGACCGTCGAGGTCTTCAACACGTACAATGCCTCGCTGGGGTTCCACTGTGGTCCGTGCGCGCGCCACCTGATCCAGGACCTCGAGAGCAAGTAGTCCACCCTTCACCCATAGGAGAGACGAGCATGACCACCGAGCCGAAGAAGAAGACCCTGGTCTGCGTGATCCTGGACGAGTCGGGATCCATGGCCACGAAAAAGGCAGACGTGATAGGCGGCTTCAACCAGTTCCTCCGCGACCAGAAGGCCCTGACCGTGGATGAGCTTCGATTGTCGCTCACGAAGTTCAACACGCTCTGCTCCACCGTCTACTCGGCGATGCCGGTGGCCGGCGTGCCGGAACTCACCGAGGCGACCTACGTCCCGGGCGGCAACACGGCACTCTTCGATGCGGTGGCCGAGACGGTGCGGCTGGCCGACAAGGACAAGCTCGAGGGCGAGCGCGTACTGGTACTCGTGATGACCGACGGTCAAGAAAACTCCAGCCGCGAGACGACGCGGGAACAGGTCCAGGCTATCATCGCGGAGCGCACGGCCAGCGGCCACTACACGTTCGCCTACATCGGCGAGAATCCGGATCGCTGGGTGCGTGAGATGGGCATCTCCCGCCGGAGCGCCGGGCAGTACGACCACGCCGATCCGGCGGCCAGCTTCGACATCGCCCGCCGGGCTACGACCGCCTACCGGATCTCGGACGTGGCGCAGTCCCAGGACTTCATCCCGGACCCGAACGAGAAGGGCGCATAGAGGCGCATGACAGGTAGGAAGCTCCTGCCCCCGCTGCTTTGCCGGGGTCCTCGCCCTCACCCTGACCCTCTCGCCGCACACCTCCCACCCGGGCGAGCAGCACGCGGCCGTCTACTTCTCGCCCGACGGGGGCGCCACCCGCGCTATCGTGGAGGCGCTAGGCCGGGCCAAGGCGAGCGTTCTGGTCCAGGCCTACACGTTCACCTCCGCCCCGATTGCCAAGGCGCTCGTGGAGGCCCACAAGCGGGGCGTGAGGGTGGAGGTGATCCTTCGACCGGAAGGAGACCGGCGCCCAGTACTCCTCGGCGGACTTCCTCGTCCACGCCAGCATCCCCACCCTCATCGATGGCCAGCACGCCATCGCCCACAACAAGGTCATGGTCATCGACGGGGAAACGGTCATCACGGGCTCGTTCAACTTCACGAAGGCCGCGGAGAAGGCCAACGCAGAAAACCTGCTCGTCATTCGAGACCAGGTACTGGCCGCCCGGTACACGGAGAACTGGCGGGCCCACGCGGCACATTCGGGACTACGAGAGGCGAAGCCGTGAGGAAGCAGCTTCCTATGTAGTTACAGCGGCCTAGCCGCAGCCTCCGGACCCCTCCAGGAACCTTGACTCTCATGGGTCGATCGCCTAAACTTGGGCCATCGAAAGCTTCTCAGCGTAAAGGTTCCTCCTCGCCGTAGTCCCCATGGGGGGCGCTGGCCGCAAGGCCCGGCGGGGAGGTCGCACGTCTAGGGGGCGCTCACTCTGCCAACCCTTCACGTCCACCTGGATGAGTCCGGGGATTTCAACTTTTCCCGGGGTGGCACCCGGTACTTTTCCTTCAGCGCGGCCTGGACCTATGACCCCGCGCCTCTGGCTCGGGACCTGACGGCTCTGCGGTTCGGGCTCGTCAAGGCCGGGCGCGACCTGTCTGCATTCCATGCCGCGGAGGACCTTCAGGGCACCCGGGACCTCGTGGTCCAAGCCCTGCTGAAGCACCCCGACTGGCGGTTCGCTTCCATCCTGGTAGAGAAGTGCAAGGTGAACCCGACGATCCAAGACCAGGCCGCCTTCTATCCCAAGTTCGCCTCGATGGTCCTGCGCTTCGTCTTCAAGGGCCGGGTCCGGGTGGGGACCAACCAGGTGCTGATCTACACCGACACGCTGCCCGTCGCGAATCAGCGGCGCGCGGTTGAGGCATCGATCAAAAAGGCGTGCCACGCCGACCTGGGTCCAATCCCATTCTGCGTGTTCCATCATCCACGAGGGAGCAATGCGTGGCTCCAGGTGGTCGACTACTGCTCTTGGGCGGTCTTTCGACGCTGGGAGAAGAAGGACGATCGCACCTACGTTCAACTTCGTCCCCGCCTGGCCGATACGGAACTGGACATCACGGCCCGGGGAGACGGGACAACCTACTACTGACCTCGGCGCGAGATCGCGATCCGGTTTTGGTGACCTCGTCGCTGGCCAGCGCTCGTGCACGCGAAGCCCCGAGACCTCGCACTCATTTCTACCCGCCGTGATCGTGAAGCCGCACACGATGCAGGGGGTCCCGCCAGTAGCGCGCCAGCCAGGGGGAATGACGCGCGTCGTCGCGGACAGGGTGCCTTCCCTTATCCGTTGCTGGACCACACGGCGGATGTCCCGCTCCAGTAGCTCTGGCATGAGAAGAGACAGGCTAGCGCCGGTGCCGGCCGGGTCTTGGCAACCCCGAGAGCTTCACGTCCTGCAGCCACGGAGCCGGCCGCCGGATGTCGCGCGGCGCCGCCAAGCGGGCCTTCACCCTCGTGGATCTGGAGGCCCAGACTGCTGGTGTCGAATGCCGCAAAGACGCTGGCGTGCTAGACGAGAGCCCCTTAGCGTACAAGGATCTGGATGCGGTGATGGCGGCGCAGCAGGACTTGGTCAGGCCGATCTACACCCTGAAGGCCGTGCTCACGGTGAAGGGCTGAATCATCGCCTAGCTGCTGAAGATTTTTCTGGGAAGCCGCTGACACTCGCACTCGCGTTGGCCTAGTTCTCAACGGCCAACTGGGCGAGGCCGTGGTCCGCGGATCATGGCAGTGGACGGCACACCTCTGACATTCCGCGGCAGCCGATCTAGCCCCGGCCCTGCGTCAACCCCACGATTTCGCGCTCGTCCTGCTCATGGCCTCGCCCTTGCTGCTCTGACCCTCTGGCCGAGTCTGCCGATGGAGGTGGCGCGATTCTTCGCGACGCCCCCACCGGCGAGCCCGACAGGCGGCTGCCGGCACCCTAGCAGGTCCAGGAGGGACAGCGTGCGGACACAACTCGAACTTCCGAGCTTGATCCGGCTTGCACTCCTGGCCGCGCTGGCGCTGGCCGGCTGCGCCCAGCCCGCGGCCGCGGCCGACCCCGACTATCAGGAGATGGCCCACGAAGCCACCAGAGTGCTGAACGGCCGGCGGGTCTGGGTGGAGGTCAATCCCAAGGTGACGACCGGCCAGTACGACTGCAACCGCCGGCTCATCACGCTGGGCACGGCCGGCAACGCCAAGTGGCTGCTGGCCCACGAGCTTGGCCACCATATCCTCGGGCACTGCGACGAGGCGTTCCAGCAGGAGGTCGAGGCCAACCTGCTGGCCGTCCGGATCCTCCAGATCTGGGGCATGAGTGAGGAGGCCGCCTACCGGATGACGGCCAACCATCTGCTCGGGCTCCAGAACTTCCGGAAGCTCAACCCGCGGCCCGGCCACAACTACTGCGCCGAACTCGAGGCCCTGATGGGCCAGTACCTCGACCGGTATCCGCCGAAGGACCCGGCGAAGGTCCGGGAGACCTGCCCGCTCGCGCTGCCGGCCAGCAGCCTGGCGCCAGGCATCACGCTCGCCCAGGCGTGCCAGCAACAGAGCTACACCGAGACCTACACCGATAGGAGCGGCCGCACTGTCTTCTGCACCGTCTACGTGGACTCGTCCTGCAACGTCACCAGGATCTGCTCATGAAGGCGCTGGCGGTTGTCGCGGCGCTGCTGCTGTGGGCTGGGGTAGCTGATGCCGGTGGATGGTACTGGGTCTGGCCGCCGCCTGGGACGGTCCAGACGATACAACCGAACAGCTCTTGGATGGTCGCCGAATCGTTCGACACGGTCGCGGCCTGCGAGGCGGCGCGCCGGAAGGGATACAGCGAGAATATAGACGAAGCCCGTCGCATCGGTGCCACCTTCAACGATGACCAGCGGACAATGTTGAGCCTCATCCTGGATCTTGCTAGGGAAAGTGACCCACTCTCCCGCGATGCCTATCGGCATTTACTCCGTGAGACTGAAAAGGACCCGCTTCTAACCCCAATCCGAAAATAACTCAGGCGGCCAAGCGGTGACTGATCGCCCCATAGAGGGCCTCCGTGGCCGGGTTGTGCGACAGGCGCAGGACGTGGCGACCGCCGAGACGGGTGAGCCGCCC
>Ga0187892_10011898_pt1 | contig 10520 bp, 10 predicted proteins | sample MA1701073metaG_FD_139345 | JGI IMG/M metagenome (GOLD analysis project Ga0187892, IMG submission 139345) | Bio-ooze microbial communities from a basaltic lava cave in the Kipuka Kanohina Cave System on the Island of Hawaii, USA - MA170107-3 metaG ...
CACAGTTTTTCTCCGAGCCGTACCTTGAGCACGTCACGCTGCGCAGGCAGCAGCATTGCAAAAACATGAATGCCGCCAAACAGTAAGATGCCGAACAGAAGATACGTCATGGAGTCCCCCGCCCCTTATGCCGCAAACCGGATTGCGAACCAAGCTCTCCCTCCGCCATGGGATTGCCATTCTTCGGGCGATATTCGGACATCGGCGGTGACTCACGGACTCAACCGTGATACACCGGCCAAGCTACTGCAAGGCCAAACAGGGGACATCCATGAAACCAACTCTTATTCTGGTCGGCGCCGACAAGGGCGGCGTTGGCAAGACCACCATTTCGCGCGCGCTTCTCGATTTCTTCTCGCGCAAGAACGTGCTCACCCGCGCTTTTGATACGGAAAATCCGCGCGGCACCCTCCATCGTTTCCATCCCGGCATCACCGAAATCATCGATCTGGGCAATGTCGCCCACCAGATGAAACTTCTGGACACGCTCGAAACCGCCAATGTTCCCGTGACCCTTGTTGACCTGAAGGCCGGCAACATGTCCTACGCGCTCGACATGTTCGACCGCATCGGCGTGCTCGAAGCGGCCCGCGAGGGCCTGTTCCATCTCGGCCTGTTCCATGTGATTGGCCCCTCGATCGCTTCGCTTGACGAAATGGCCGAGATTTCCAAATACGTGAAGGGCGTACAGTATGTCGTCGCCCGCAATTTCATCAATGAAACCAATTTCTTCGAATGGGACCAGGCCACCCATCGCAAATATTTCGCGCAGATTCCCAAAGCGCTCGAAATCGATATCCCGAAGCTTAACGAGATGGCCTATGAGCAGGTCGATCTCGCCGGCGTCACCTTCAAGGACTTCGTCGAAAACCGCGGTCCCGACGGCGAACCAAACAAATTCTCCTTCGTGTTGCGGGGGTACGTGCGCAGGTGGAGCTCGGAGATCGATGCTGAGTTCAGCCGCGTGAAGCTGATTCAGGATCTGCTGACCGGCGGCCGCGGCGCCCAGCTCCAGCCGATGGCCCAAGCATCATAACCGGGCCGGCCACGTACGAACTTGGCCGCCCAACCGGTAATCCATATCGCCTGTTCCGACCGGCACCGCAACGGCAAAACCCTGCTGGCGCGCGTGCTGGTCGATTATCTCATGCTCGACGGGCGCGACCCCTTCGTCATCGACGCGGGCTTCCCCGATGGCCCCTTGCGCAATTATTTTCCTGGCCGCACGGCCCTTGTCGATTTCGAGGCCACAGCCGGCCGGATGAAGCTTTTCGATACCATCCTGGGCTCGCCCGGCCGCGACTACGTGATCGATCTTCCCTCCGAGCAAACCGATAATTTCTTCAAGGCCTGCGTTGAACTTGGATTCATCGCTGAAGCGCAACGCCATGGATTCAGGATCGTCGTGCTGTTTGTCGTCGATCAGAACCCCGATTCCCTGAAATCGGCTGCAACCCTGGAAACGAGAGTTCGCCCCGATCTCGTGGTTCCCGTGCGCAACGCCTTCATCGGCAGCACTTTGACGGATGCCGGCCACAGGACTGTCATCGACATTCCTGCGCTCGATCCCGAAATCATGGCATTGACGGAGGCGAAGCGCTTTTCATTCCGCATTTTTTTGCTTGATGATGGCCAGGGCTTGAACCCCCCACAAAAAACGAGACTCAAGTCATTCCTCTACGAAATAATGGTGGGCCTGCGAAACATCGCTCCCGCCGTCAGCCTGCAGGCGCTTAAGAACTGAGGGACATTCGTGCATATACGCAGCATCAAGGCCTACCGCGTTCAGCAGCCTTTCACCGGCGGCACATATCGCATGTCGAAGGGGCGGAGCGCCGATGGTTTTGATTCCCTCATCGTTGAAATATCGAGTAATACCGGCCTGACCGGTTGGGGCGAGATGGCCCCTTTGGGAAATTTCTATGCGCCGGCCTTCGCCTCAGGCGCCCGCGCCGGCCTGGCCGAGATAGCGCCGAGCCTTCTCGGTCTTGACCCTCGCGCTCTTGGCCACGTGAAGCGGCATATGGATACCGTGTTCAAGGGCCACCCTTACATCAAGTCAGCCCTCGACATGGCATGTTGGGATCTTGCCGCGCGATCTGCGGGCGTGCCCTTGGTGATCCTGCTCGGTGGGCAGGAAGGCGCAACCGTCGATCTCTATGCCGTGGTCACCCATGGCCCGGTCGACGCCATGGTGAAGCGCGCCCTCGGCTTTGTCGCTGATGGCTATGGCCGCATGCAAATAAAGGTTGGCGGCAATGTCCGCGATGATATCGAAAGGGTGACGGCGGTTGCGGGCGCGGTTCCCAAGGGCACGGTGATCTTCTGCGACGCGAACGCCGGATGGTCGCCCTTTCAGGCCCGCCAGTTCGTTGACGCGACACGCAGCCTTGATTATGTTTTTGAACAGCCCTGCCCCACCCTCGCCGAATGCCTGTCGATCCGCCGCGTTCTCGAAAAGCCCATGGTGCTGGATGAGTCTGTCACCTCCCTCGAAAATCTCCTCGAGATTCATCACACCGGCGCCGCCGACGGCCTGACGCTGAAAATTTCGCGGGTGGGTGGCATTACCAAGACACGGCAATTGCGCGACCTGGCTGTCGATCTCGGTTTCATGGTGACGGTGGAGGACACGGGCGGCGCCGAGATCGACACCGCCGCAATGGCGCATCTTTCCTTGTCAACGCCCGAAGAGCACCGGCTGCACACGGTGGCTTTCCACCAGTGGGTCACCGTCAAAACCGCATCGAATGCACCGCCGGTGACGGGAAGCCGCATGGGCATTCCCGATGGGCCCGGCCTCGGCATTGACGTGAGGCGCGAATTGCTTGGCAAGCCATTCCTCGAACTGTCGAGATAGTCCTCAAGCTCCCACTCACGTCCGGTTATGCGTGCGCAGTCTTGACTCCGCGGAAAACTTGACTTTGTATTGATTTACAAAGCTTGGCGGCCGCGCGCAGCGTGGAAGAGACCAGAGCCGAAATCGGCACGAATATCGGGAAGGGGAGATAAGAACGTGAGCAAGAAATCCAAGAATGGCAAAAAGTCCGAAAAGGGCAAGGAGTCTAAAAACGGCAAGAACGGCAAGGGTTATAAATACTTAGATGAGCTGACCCGGCTGCAGTTCGAACTGGTGAAGCTGCAGAACTGGGTGCACAAGGAGAAACTGAAAGTCGTCGTCATTTTCGAAGGGCGGGACGCTGCCGGCAAGGGCGGCGTCATCAAGCGCATCACCGAAAGCCTCAATCCCCGCATTTGCCGCATCGTGGCGCTTGGCACGCCGACCGAACGTGAGCGCGGCCAGTGGTATTTCCAGCGCTACGTGCCGCATCTGCCAGCCCAGGGCGAGATCGTGCTGTTCGACCGGTCATGGTACAATCGCGCCGGCGTCGAACGCGTCATGGGCTTTTGCACCGAGGAAGAATATCAGGAATTCCTGCGCTCCTGCCCGCTGTTTGAGGAAATGCTCATCATGTCGGGCACCATCCTGATCAAATACTGGTTTTCGGTCAGCGACGAAGAGCAGGAAGTCCGCTTCAAGGAACGCATCAGCAACCCAATCAAATACTGGAAAATCAGCCCCATGGACCTGAAGTCGCGCGAGCATTGGGTTGAATATTCCCGCGCCAAGGACATGATGATGAAGTTCACCGACACCAAGCTTTCGCCGTGGAACGTGGTGAACGCCGACGACAAGAAGAAGGCGCGGCTCAACTGCATGGCGCATCTCCTGTCGCAGATCCCTTACAAGCACATCGATCCGCCGAAAATCGAACTGACGCCGCGCCAGCGGGATGACAGCTATGTACGCCCGCCCATGACCAGCCAACACCACGTGCCGACGGTATATTGAGGCCTGGGGGTGCCGTCCGGGGGTGATCGTCACATGCGGTTCTTCGATCGCCTTGTCCCGACATCAATATCGAAGTGCATCACGTCCTCGCGCACGCCAAGTTTGGTGTAGAGCGCGATCGCTGGGTCATCGCCATGGTCGGCCTGTACGAAGATGACCCATGCGCCGCGCGCCGCGCCGATTTCCTTGAGCTGTTCGATGAGCGCGGTTGCAATTCCCTGGCGCAGGTGCGGTGCTGCGACCGCGAGGTCGTAGATGTAGATTTCGGATCGCTCTTGCTCAAACTTGTCGAGGACGTAGGCAGTGAGCCCGCCGACGACGTCATCGCCCTTGGTTTCGGCCAGTGCGATGAATTGCTCTTGGCCGAGCAGCCGCCGGAAGTAGGCATCGCCGGGAACCGCGGCGGCGTAGCTCTCGTAATCGTCGAACGCCGCCGCGAACATCGCGAGCACCCCCCGCATCAGCGGAATATCGGATGGCGTGAGCTGACGGACGGTGCAGTCAACTACTCCCACTCGATTGCCTATTGTGGATTTTTGGTTGCGGTGCCGTCGCCGGCCGTGATCCGATCCGAGCCGATCGGCGCCGGCGTGACCGAGCCGTCGGCGGCCGCCACGCGCCACACCGTGTTTCCCGCATCGTCGGCTATCAGAAGCGCTCCGGTGCCGTCGATTGCAACGCCGACCGGCCGTCCACGCGCCTGATCGCCATCGAGGAAGCCGGTCACCACGTCCTGCGCCTTGCCGGCAGGCCTGCCGTTCTCAAATGGCACGTAGACAACCTTGTAGCCATTGAAGACATTGCGGTTCCAGCTGCCGCGCTCGCCGATAAAGGCGCCGTTCGCATAGGCGACCGGCAGGGCGGAATCCACGGAGAAGGTGAGACCGAGTGCCGCGACGTGGCTTGAAAGCGCATAATCCGGCTTGATCGCCTTCTCGACCATGTCCGGACGCGGAGGATGGACCCGGTCGTCGACATGGTCGCCATAGTAACTCCACGGCCAGCCGTAGAAGCCGCCTTCCTGAACCGAGGTCATGTAGTCCGGCACGAGGTTCGGACCGAGTTCGTCCCGCTCATTCACCACGGTCCACAGCACTCCGGTTTCGGGATGGAAGGTCAGCCCGTTGGGATTGCGGAGGCCCGAGGCGTAGAGGCGGCTGAAGCCCGTCTCCCGGTCCACCTGCAAGATGGCGGCGCGGTTCTTCTCGGCCTCGAGCCCGCGCTCGCCTGCGTTCGAGTTTGAGCCGACGGAGGCGTAGAGGTAGCGGCCGTCCGGGCTGAGCGCCAGGTCCTTGGTCCAATGGTGATTGATCGGCCCGCCCGGCAGCGGGGCCAGCACGGCCGGCTCCGCCATGATCTCCGCCCCGCCGAGCTCGTAAGGATAGGCGAGTATGGCGTCCGCCGCAGCCACGTAAAGCGTTCCCTCATGCCAGGCGACGCCGAAGGGAGAATTCAGTTTCGTCAGCAGGTCGCTGCGTTGATCGACCTTCCCGTCCCGATCGGTGTCACGCAGAAGGGTAATGAGATTGCTCTCCTTCTTCGGTCCACCGCCGCCGCCTTGAGCATATGACATGATCCAGCCGCGGATCACATCCTTTGGCCGGTTGACCGGCTTGCCTTCTGGCGCCCGCGACTGCACCACGAGGACATCGCCGTTGGGCAGCGTATGCACCGTGCGCGGATTGACGAGGTCTTTGGCGTAGACGCTGACGGTCAAGCCCTCCGGCACGGCCGGCGTCTGGCCCTCCTGCCATCCGACGACTTCGGCGACCTTCAAGTCGGGCAGAAGCGAGACACCCGGCTCGGGCAGGACTGGATCGGGACCAATCTGCGTGGAAACATCGAAATCTCCGCCGTCATCGCATCCGGCGAGCGCGAGGAGAACGAGGCAGCTGGCGATAAACCGGTTATTCATGATCGCTTACTCCCACACCGTGCCGATAGACCATGGCCCGGCCAAACCAATTGGTTATGATCATGACGAGCACAGTTACCGCCGACAGGGCGAGACCGTAGGGAACGACGGCAGTCCATCCATCGCCGGCGTGCACGAAGTTGTTGACGAAGGCGAGACAGAGGACAATCACGCCGCCGATCGCGTGCCGCCATGCCGGCCTTTGTGACCGGACGTCGCGGCGGACCAGCAAATCCACCGCACCCGCCACGGCGGCCAGCGCGCCGAAGACCATCCCGGCAAAAAGCAGCCATTCCGAAAAGTGCAGCCACATAAGGTTCGACGTCTGCCAATAGGCGATGTCGGTGAGGAGTGTCAGCGTGAAGCAGGCGATTGGAAAGGGAATCAGTATTGCGTGGATAGGGTGCCCGGCGATTGCGGCAGTGGATTGGGGATGAGGATGCATAAGTACCTCGGCTAATCGCAGTTATGGCCATATATAATACGAACGTCAGCGCGATTTGGTTCCCGGCCTCATTCCCACTCAATCGTGCCCGGCGGCTTGGATGTCACATCATACACCACGCGGGAGATGCCCCGCACTTCATTGATGATGCGCGTCGCCGCATGGGTGAGGAAGTGGTGGTCGAATGGATAGCTTTCCGCCGTCATGCCGTCGGTTGAATTGACCGCCCTGAGCGCCAGCACCTGGTCGTAGGTGCGGCCATCGCCCATGACGCCCACGGTGCGCACCGGCAGCAGCACGGCGAAGGCTTGCCAGATCGCATCGTAAAGCCCGGCCTTGCGGATTTCGTCGAGATAGATCGCATCGGCCTTGCGCAGGATGTCGAGCTTTTCCGGCGTCACTTCGCCGGGAATGCGGATCGCAAGGCCGGGGCCGGGAAACGGATGCCGTCCAACAAAATGCTGAGGCAGGCCAAGCTCTTGCCCCAGCAATCTCACTTCATCCTTGAACAGTTCGCGGAGCGGCTCCACCAGCTTCATATGCATGCGCTCGGGGAGGCCGCCGACATTGTGGTGCGACTTGATGGTGACCGAAGGCCCACCCGTGGATGAAACGCTTTCGATGACGTCGGGATAGAGCGTGCCCTGCGCCAGGAAAGCGGCACCGCCCACTTTCTTGGCCTCCGCCTCGAACACATCGATGAACAGCTTGCCGATTGTCTTGCGCTTGGTCTCCGGATCGCTGACGCCCGCCAGCGCTCCCAGAAACCGGTTGGTGGCGTCCACATGCACGAGCGGAATGTTGTAGGAGTCGCGGAACAGGCGAACCACCTCGTGCGCTTCGTTGAGGCGCATGAGTCCGTGATCCACCAGAATGCAGGTAAGCTGCTCGCCGATGGCTTCGTGGATGAGCACCGCCGTGACAGCGGAATCAACTCCGCCCGAAAGTCCGCAGATCACCCGCTCGAAGCCCACCTGCTTCTTGATCTTGTGGATCATCTCGGCCTTGAACGAGGCCATCGACCAGTTGCCCTTGCAGCCGCAGATTTCCAGCACGAAATTTTTCAGCAGCCGCGCGCCATCCGGCGTGTGCACGACTTCCATGTGAAACTGTGTTGCGTAAAATTGCCGGGTCTCGTCGGCTATTGCAGCGAAAGGCGCGCCCTCGCTCGTGGCGATCACCTTGAAGCGGCGCGGTATCGCGGTGATGCGGTCGCCGTGGCTCATCCACACCTGATGCCGCTCGCCCCTCTCCCACACGCCGTCAAACAGCGCATTGGGTTCTTTCACTTCGACAAAGGCCTTGCCGAACTCGCGGTGGTCGGATGGCTCCACATGGCCTCCGAGCTGGGCGCACATGGTCTGTTCGCCGTAACAGATGCCGAGCACCGGCAGGCCACGCGTGAACACCCGGTCAGGCGCGCGGGGGCTCGCCGCCTCATGCACCGAAGCAGGGCCACCCGACAGGATGATGCCCTTGAGTCCCGGCCAGTCGAGGGCCTTTTCCGCCGACTGGAACGGCACGATTTCCGAATAAACCCCCGCCTCGCGAACTCTCCGGGCGATGAGCTGGGTGACTTGCGAGCCGAAGTCGACGATCAGAATACGGTCCTGCATGGCGGGCCTTTAAGGGAGGCCAGCGGAGTCTGCAAGATGGCCGCGTTAGACCAGCAGTGCGGTTGCGTACATGACGCCAAGCCCCACCGTGACGCCGGCGGCGACGGGCGGTGACAGCCATTGTCCCTGCCCCGACCGGCGCGCCAGAAGAGCGGCAACTTCGATGATCACCTGCAAGATGGCGCCGGCGCCGACGCCGAAGCAGACGGCGATCCACAGCGGGCTCACCGCTTGGGTGCCGGCAACTGTGCCGAGGATGGCGGGCAAACCCGCCAGCGCCGCAAGGCCCACGAAGTGGAGAAATCTCGGACGCTCATCGGCCAGCGGCACGGCGATGCCGATGCCTTCGGTGACATTGTGAATGGTGAAGCCGATGACCAGGAAGGTGGCCAGCGCCGCCTCGCCCGTGGCCAGGGCTGCGCCAACCGCCAAACCCTCACCAAGATTGTGCAAGCCGATGCCCAGCGCGATGAAGGTTGCCAGCCGCAAACCCTCCGGCGCTGCGCCCTTGGCGCGGCCCAAGGCCAGAAGCACCAGCGTGGTGACCGCCAGCATGACCCAGAACAGCACGGTCCCTCGCAATCGCCCGATGGTTTCCGCCGCTGCTTCTAGCCCTTCGCCAATCGTATCGATCAGCAGAAAGGCAAGCAGCCCAATGGTAAGCGCCAGCAAGAAATTCATCGTGGGCCGGGAGAGCGAACGCATGGCAGGCCATGCCAACAAACCCGTGGCCACCGGCACGGCACCGAGCAGCAGCCCCACCGCCGCCAGAAGTGCGAGCGATTCGCCCGACAGCCTTGGCGTTGCGGTGGCCACGTCAATCGAATGCTCGATGATAGCGCCGGTCGATGTCACCAGCGCGATGTGATGCGCCTCGCCCTCGATCCACGGATAGGGAATGTCGATCCGGGTCAACCCCAGCCGCCGCCCTTCCGAAGCGGGGGTCGCCGTAAACAAGCGATACGCGGTATCGACCTGCACCTGCGCGATAACCACGGGTTCCGATCCGTCGGTGCGAATATCAATGGAGATCATGCCCAGTGTCAGATTGACCCGTTCGATCGCCGCCTCTTCCACCGGCGGCGCCTGCTGAGAGAGTTGATCGAGCGGCCGCCACACCAGCAGCAGCGCCACGATCAGCACCAGAACCGCGGCGGGAAGCGCCAGCCAGAACCAGTTGGCGCGCATCACGCCACCTCGAAATGGCTCATCCAGCCGAGTTCCGCGAACTCCGACTGGTGAGCATGGAACATGTAGATGCCGGGCTCATGCTCGGCGAAAGTCATTTCGATGATGCCGCGCTGCGCCTGGCACATCATCACCGTGTCGATGGTACGGTGGGTGGGCGTGAGCGTCGTGCCGTGATCGTAGAAGTCGAAGAAATTCCCATGCATATGCACCGAATTGATCGGATCGAACTCGGTTATGTTGACGAGATAAATGCGGATGGGCCGCGTCCGATCAACCGGGATCGGCTTGTCGAAATAGGCAAAAGGAATGGTGTTCACCGCGTAGAACTCGTTCTCGTCATCGAAATTGGTGTCAAAGGCGTTCATTACCATCACCATTTCCTGCCACTGCGCATTTTCAGGCGAGCCCAGAAGCCGGGATGCGGCCTTGTCGCGCGCCTCCGGGTGCTTTGCCGGATCGGGATCGACGATAAAGACACCGTAAAGCCCCTTGTGGATATGGCGCTTCAACGGAATGGCATGGCAATGATAGTGATGGAAGCCGAAGGGCTTGGCATCAAATTCATATGTGAATTTCTCGCCCGGCGCCACCAGGCTGGCACCTGCAACACCGTCCATGCGCGCTGAATGAATGCCATGGAAATGCATGGAATGGGGATGCGTGCCGCCGTTGACAAAGCGGATGCGCAGGCGCTCGCCCTCGGTGCAGCGCAGCGTCGGGCCGGGGATGCGGCGATTGTAGGACCAGCCCGGGAATTTAATGCCGGGAGCGACTTCAAACTCGTGGTCAACCGCGGTAATCGTCCATTCACGAAGCTTTCGGCCATCGCTCATGGTTGAAACCGTGCCCACATCGAAGTCCCAAATGATCTTGTGCGGGTCGAAACCGTTGGCCACGTGATCGACCTCGCCAACCACCCGGTTGCCGACCTGGTCGTGGCCCCCTTGGCCTGTGTGGCTAGACGCAGTTTGCGCTACTGCTGAACCGCCTGCCAGTGGCACCAGTGCGCTTGCGGCTGCGGCCCTGCGCAGGAAACCGCGCCGGTTAAACTCGGTCAAGGGTGGAGGGCCGCTCATTTGTCCGCAATGTTTAGCATTGGCTAAATTATAGTCAATAGGCTAATCTCTTCGCAGCATGACCCTGTCCAAGAAAAAGAAAGCTTCGGCCAAACTCCGTTCGGCGGCGTTCCGGCGGGTCCGCGCCGATCACCAGTCGGAATTGGCCGGAGACTATGTAGAACTGATCGCCGATCTGATCGACGAGAGGGGCGAGGCCCGCGGCACGGATATCGCCATGCGCCTCGGCGTCGCCAATGCCACTGTGGTCAAGACCTTGAAAAGATTGCAGGATCAAGGCCTGATCGCCCAAGAGCCCTATCGTGCCATCTTCCTCACGTCCGAAGGCATGAAGATGGCCGACGATGGCCGCCGCAAGCACCAAATTGTGGAGACCTTCCTGCTGGCGCTCGGGGTGAGCGCTGACACCGCCCGCATCGATTCG
>Ga0187892_10011900_pt1 | contig 10519 bp, 9 predicted proteins | sample MA1701073metaG_FD_139345 | JGI IMG/M metagenome (GOLD analysis project Ga0187892, IMG submission 139345) | Bio-ooze microbial communities from a basaltic lava cave in the Kipuka Kanohina Cave System on the Island of Hawaii, USA - MA170107-3 metaG ...
AAAGTCGTGATCCACTTCCACGCTCGGATGGCGCGGGAGTAAAAGCGCCGCGCATCCAGCTCTGTTTTTATTGTGTGAGCGAAATAGGCTTTGGATTTTTCAAGGTCTCCTTGATGGATCTGTAAAATATTACAGAGATGTCGAAAGGGAAATTGAGCTGGCAGCTGCGTCACCCCTTCAAAATCTTCTTTAGAAACTATGGAAAAAGTGTAGATGCGTCGCTCATAGGTAACTTTCTTTTCCTCGCCCTGTTCCACCCCAAAGGCAAACCTCTCTGAACGATCAAAGTCGTCGTAGGCTTTCATGACATCGAGATCAAAGGCGATCGAAAAATCAATGTTGGGCTTTCGGCTGGCAAAGATCCAGCGAATGACTTGGGGCTCGTAGATTTCGAGTGCTTCACTCAGAGTAATCAGTTGACCGGAAGAAGAAGAGAGCTTTGATCCGATGCCTTTGGCAAGGACAAAATCATATTGAAGGTAAAGAGGAGGTCTTTTTTTCCAGACAACCTGGATAATTTCCGCTCCCGTTTCGAAGGAGCCCCCTTGCGACGAATGATCCTTTCCCCCTGGTTCGAAATCGACGCCTTCCCGCGCCCATCTCATTGGCCAATCCACCCGCCATAGAAGCTTTACGCCCCCCTCATTCAAAAAATTAAGTTCAAGCGTTTTTTGGCAAGTTTGGCAGAAGTATTTGAAGATGGGCCGATCAATTTCCAGGAGTTTCGTGGTATCTTTGCCGCAAACCTTGCAAAAAATGCTGATGCAAGTCCAACCCGCTGGTAGGGGCTCCGTTCTTGATTTGTTGAGAATCTCAACGATTTCCTTCTCTCGACTGAGAGCTGTCTCAATGCCTTCAACGTATTTTCCTTCGCGATACGGAACAGTTTGATAAATGTATTCGGGTTTAATCCCAAGTTGCTCGATCTCTCCTTCAAACAGTTTTTCGAAATGGGCCGCGTAAGAGGGACAGTCTCCAAAAGGATCGGGAGCGATCGAGATTGGCTCTCTGAGGTGGTTCTTCAGCATTTCGCCTTGAGGTAGATTGGGGGGAACTTTTCGAAAGGCATCGTAATCGTCCCAACTGTAGATGAATCTTACGTGTTTTCCTCGCTCGCGCAAGGCGCGCACTACGAAATCGACGGTAATTACCTCCCTGAAGTTCCCGATATGCACCACCCCGCTCGGTGAAATGCCCGAGGCACAAACCAGGGGATCTTTCTTCGGGTGAGCTTGAATGATCTTTTCCGCCACCTGGTCCGCCCAATGAGCTGCTGGAATTTCCTCGGTCTGTTGTTTCACGTCGGTCACTTATAGCACTTCTTGTCTTTCCATGCCAATTCGTTGAGAATACCTCTGCAATGAAGGGATGGTTGTGGCTTTTGTTATTCCTATTGACCGTGGCCGCGGGTGCGACTTTTTGGCTGACTCGTAAAAAGCCCGTCACGCTCAAGGATACAGTTCCGGCCCAAGAGGAAAGCGAGACGGTGGAAAGTGTCGAGCCTCCTGCCCCCGCACCTGTGCCAATGGCCCCACAGGAGGCTGCTCCCCTCATACCGCCCGCGTCACCTCAGGAAGCCAATCCGATTGTTCCGCAGCAACCAGATCCACTGGACCAGCAGCAGAATCCGCCCCCCCCGTACGAGCCGCCACAATACGATTTTCCGCCGCAATCGAATTATCCCGAGAATTACGGTTATGAGCCCCCGCCTCCCATCGACGGAGACGAGCCACCACCGGAGCCCGACTTCGGTCCCGCTAACCCTCCCGCTCCACCGGTAGCGGAAGAAGAATTCTAATGTCGGTTGTCCGTTATATTGCCTGGAGATTTATGTTGAAGGGCACGGAAAAGGGTACATTCAGTTCCATGACGTTATTCGCATGGCTTGCGATCGGTGTTGGAATCGGTGCGATGAGCTCACTCCTTTCAGTCATGTACGGGTTCGAGTCTGCGCTGAAGGAACGAGTTTTGAAAGCGAGCCCTCATATAATGGTCAAATCGAAAGGCGGCGAACATCTCAAAGCATACCATTCATGGACGGAGCGCTTTTCGAAACTTCCCGGTGTGGCGCGAGTGGTGCCGTATCTTGAAAGCGAAATGATCGTACAGTCGGATAGGCGCGCCTTGGGAGCCGTCGTATGGGGGATTCCAGCCGGTGAATTTGATCCCCTCAAAAAAGAGATGAGTGCGGGTAGTGTGCCGACGCTCGACTCAAGAATCCCACAGATAGTCGTTGGGAGCGAGCTGGCGCTGCGTCTCGGTCTGTCGGTGGGCGACACCGTAAAAATATTGTCTCCGACGGAAAAGGCGGGTCCGATGGGACTTGTCCCTCGCTCGCAAGCATTTGAAGTGGCAGGGTTGTACACCTCGGGTCACTATGATTTCGATCAGCAATATCTTTTTTTGATTCTAGAGGATGCGCAAGATCTTTTGCGGGTCAACGGCGCTATTTCAGGTTGGCATCTCTGGGGCGCGAGGCTTGAGGATACGGACAGGATTGAAAAGGAATTAAAGCCGTTGCTTACCGAGGGACTTGAAGCCCAAACCTGGGCTGTCTTCAATTCAGCGCTCTTTCAGTCGTTAAAACTGGAGCAGTATTCGATGTTCACGATTCTATCATTTGCTATCCTTATCGCCGTCATGAATATCGTTATCACACTGGTGATGCATGTGACTCACAAGCGCATCAACATCGGAGTGTTGCGGGCACTGGGAGCCTCACGGGATCAGATCCGCCAGATTTTTACCTGGCAAGGTGCTTTTTTGGGCGGCGTGGGCTTGTTCTTGGGAGCGATTTTGACCGTGATCATTTTGGGGTACCTAAAATATTTCTCCAGTTACCAGTTGCCCGACATCTATTATGATCGCAGCATCCCCATCGAAGTGCGGCCGCTATCTCTCGCATTGATTTACGGCGTTGCCATACTGCTAATTTACGCTGCCACTTTTTACCCTTCTCAGAAAGCAGCAAAGTTAAACCCCATCGAAGCAATCCGAGAATAAGGATAAGGGGATAAGGTGCCTATCTACTTTTCACACCGGCCTTCCCCCCGGTGTGAAAAGTAGATAGGCACCTTTCCTGCAATGCGAACATTTTTTTAGCTGCTGCGTTGCTTTTTTCGTGATCGTAGCCGAACAAATGAAGAACTCCGTGTACCACAAGGCGCGCTAACTCTTCCTCGATGGTATGTCCTAGCGCTCTTGCCTGTGTTTTCGCGACGGCATGGCAAATAAGCACGTCGCCAAAGTCATGGGTATTTCCTGGTAAACTGACTTCGGTCAGCGGACGCGCGAATGATAACACGTCTGTCGGCTGGTTTTTCCCGAGATACGTATGGTTGAGCTTTTGAATCTGCCTTCTTGTAAGGACAGCGACGGTTACAAGATAGGTGCCGTGTCTCTTCAATACTTGCGAAATTATTTTCTTCGGTATTATATCCAGGGTGACCTTGGCACTTTTCCGCAGGAGCTTCCGATAACGATTAGATTTGGATTTTTCGGACGTTGGAAAGTTGGGGGGTAGGGGAGGAACGATCAACCTCACTTTTTTGCCCCGGGTATTCAATGCGATGGTGATATAGGGAAACCAAGGTCCGTGTAAAGCTATCTTCAATCACCCCTAAGTCACTTAACGTCAGCTCGCATTCGCTGAATTGTTCCTCAAGGACTCGTTTCTTAATGATATTTTTCACCATCATCTGAATCTTTGCTGCCGTAGGATCCGCGATGCTTCGGGTAGATGCCTCGCACGCGTCTGCCAGCATGACAATGGCAGCTTCCCTGGTCTGGGGCCGTGGCCCGGGATAGTGAAATTGACTCTCTTCGACAGGATCGATATCCGGTTTCTCGACTTCCTTTGCCTTGTTGAAGAAATAAGAAACAAGAGTTGTACCGTGATGCTGTTCAATAATATCGATAATTTTTGAACCCAGATTGTAATCCCGACCTAATCGGACTCCGTCCTTCACATGCGCGAAAAGAATTTTGGCGCTCATGCTGGCCTGCAGATGATCGTGAGGGTTGTTATTCGGCGGTTGGTTTTCAATGAAATAGAGGGGCTTCGTCATCTTTCCGATGTCATGGTAGTAAGCGGAGACTCGCGCCAGGAGGGAATTTGCCTTCACGCGATCCGCCGCAATTTCAGCGAGGCTTCCTACAATCACAGAATGGTGGTACGTACCCGGCGCCTTCATCATCAGGCTGTGAAGAAGAGGGTGGTTAAAATTCGACAGTTCCAGAAGCTTCAAGCTCGTCGTGTAGCCAAACAGTGCCTCCAACATGGGAATGAGACTGCTCGTCAGAACGGCGGAAAGCAGGCCCGAGAAAAAGGCCAGTCCCACCGAGACTCCGATGGACGTCCAGTCAAAGTCTCTCAGCGAGAACGACTGCGTGAAAAAGAACGCCAGCACCAGCAGCGCTCCCACCGCGCCACTCCAGGCTCCACACTTGTAGAGATCCGTTCGTTGTTTGCAGGCTCGAATGGATTGAATGGCCACAGCGGACACCACGAATGTCCAAAGCGCAAAATAAAGATTTTGGTCCAGAAAGTTGCCGATGGTGACTGCGACGAGAAGCGCATAAGTAAAGGCAGTCTCTCGTCCCATGAGAAGGTGAAGCACGATGCTTCCCGCGGAAATGGGAATAAGATACTCGACACCCGTATCCAGATGAAACTGGAGAAAGAAGAGGCGGATATAGGGGATCGTGTACTTAACACACAGGAAAGTAATCAGGGTGAATCCCATGAAAAATAGCGCGTCTTTGAGGGGGCGATACCAAAAGCCGTGTCGAGTGATATTCATGCGAAATAACACGGAGAAAAACAGGAAAAACAGCAAGCAAGAAATCAGGAATCGCTTCAAGCTAGACGTGCCCGAGGTCATGCGCTTCAGGTAGGCAAGGAGCTCCACTTGGTGTTCCGAGATGCGTTCTCCCTGCTGGACAATGACTTGTCCGCGTTTCAAATGAATGACTTCTTGTCTCGCGGTCGCCATGGCCGCATTGATTCTTTTCTGCGTGGCATCTTGATTGAATCTCAAGTTGGGGACCACGACCCGGCTGATAACGCCTGCCATTTTTTGGTCCTGGGCCTTGGATTTCTTAGATACGGCAGAAAGTTGAGCGAGGAAATCGCGGGCTTGTTCCAGGCTCCATACCCGTGAGACATCATGAATGTAGGTTTCTCCTAAATTTTGGTTGATAAGCCTAATGACGATGCCGGTATTGTAGTAGAGCGGGAAGAGGTTAGTGGGAGAGATCAACCTGCCGATCAACTGTTCCCCCAATTCGACAAAGAGTCGTTCCGCAGGGGCAGAAAAACGATTTTGATGCAGGTATTGGAGGTCCTTATTGGGTAAATATTGTCCCGTAATTTCAAAAATTCGATTGGCAACCGCGTCCAGGTGGGCTGAAAGGTTCCCAACCATTTTCACACTGTAATATTCTTCTCTTATCTTTTTGAATGTTTGCTCCCATCGGCGGATCCAATTTTCCAGAAGCGCGTCATCATAATCGAATACCGGCGCAAGATTTTTTGCCACCTGATCTCGACGCACACGAGGCGCGGTCTTCGATTCAAATTCGGCGTTCAGTGGAGACGTAATGTCCTGCTCCGCAATTTCTCCCACCCTTGGAACCACAATTTTCCGCCCGATGGGTTCGGATTCCCGCAGAATAAGAGCCGCAAGCAAGGCAAAGAGCGAATTGTAAAGGAAGTGCGAAGCGCCCTTTCTCAGGCGGATTGCCTTCTCTGATAAAAACTCACCGGTTGCTTTCCCTTCGTATGTTTTCGAAGCGTACGCCCATTGCTTCTTGAACCAAAGGTGGATATCGCGAAGTTTTTGATGGAAAAAGGCCATGGATTCTCGTAATTCGTATCGGAAAAAACTTCATTTTTGGGGAGGTTAGATAGGCGCAGACGCGTCAAATAAAAAGCCCAACCCGAAGAAGTCTTCGAAGCTGGGCTTTTTTAAGCGTACGCTTACTTAACTCAAGACTAGCAGGAGCCTTATTTGTTTTCACCTGCGGGCGCGTCAGTCTTTGATGCCGGAGGCTTTTTTGCGCCGCGACGCCTCTTGGTCGGTGCTGGGGCAGCGGGAGCCTCCGATTTCATTTCCTTCATCGGCTCCTTCATCTCCCCTTCCTTCTTCGCTTCTACTTCCGTTCCCGGATGCTCCTGTCCAGGGTGCTCATCCGCGACGACGGGCAAAGATAGAAGTCCCATGGCTGCAATTCCACACAGTAATGTTCTTAACGTTTTCACTAGTTTCCGCTCCTTTCATTTAAGTAACAACAACGCCAAAACTTAACTTGCGGTCCTACAAAAGGTCAAGATCCGACGGTGTCTATGAGGCAGACAGTTCATCAAAATCTTTTTCAATTTTTAAGTAATTAAATTTGTTGAATAATTTAAGATTAAGCAGGGCGTAATTCGGCACCTTCCGTGTCTTGGGTTGAAATTCAGCGCTCATGCATGCCTGACACGCCATTGGCTCGGTGCTTGCAAACTATACTCTTCGACATGTCTCTCCGTTTGTGGAGGGGCGTATACCCATGCCTTATTCTGGCTGTGGGTTAGGACCGTGACGAGGTCCGAAGCTGAGTGAAAGTGGTGTTGAGTTTGCGGAGTTGCAAGATGAATAAAATGAGTAGACGTGAGAGTGGCTTTCTCAAATTCGGCTTAGCCCTGAGCCTTTTAGTACCCAGCGTGATTTTAGCGGAAAGGTACTCGGACCCTAGAACTCCTGACATGAACAGCTTAGGTTCGATACAGTATGGTTTGTCTGGCCTAAGACCGCAAACGAATGATACGAGCTCACAAATTGAAAGCATGATTAAGCAAATCCGTGAGTTCGCTAAAAAGAGCCAGCAAGAAGAAGAGCTCTACCAAAAGGTTGGAAAAGGACGAGAGAAGCTGGATAAGCTCAATAAAGCCATCTCTGATGGCGATGCTTTTGCTCTCAAGACTGCCCAAGACCGAACAGACAAAGTAAAAAATGGCGAGAATTTGTTCAATGGATTGAACCCCATTCAAGGCGGGATATCCGCAGCCGCTGTGAATACGGGCAACCTCGATGCGAGCTGCAAATCCGGAGTGGATTTCGGCGGATTCGCGACCGTGGCGAATGCGCTTGGCTCTGAACCCGTCAAATATTTGAGGGACAAAGCAAAGGAATTTTTTGCGAAGAAAAGCGAAGAGGCTGAAAAGAAGGAAACCGAATTGCTGGTGAAATTAGCCGCTAAGTTAAAGAAGGAAGCGCTCGGTGGTGAAGAGCCTCAGGATGACAAAGATTATCGTATTAACTTGCCCGAGCTTTTGAAAAAGGGAAGTTTGGCGCAAGATGCACGAATCAAGAAGCTCAACGATACCTGGGAATGGCAGAAAGAGGCTGTGAAAGATCGCGGAGCAAAGCTCGTGGAGCTCGTGTTCAAGGATTTGGTGCCCTTCCTGAAGAAAGTGCGCGAGAACGACAAAGAGATTAACCAGGTCGTGGCGTTCACCAGAGACAATCTCCAGGCTTATGCGAGAGCATCCAAAGATTCAGCGATCGACGGTTTGAAAAACTTAGTGGCCAACTGCGAAGCCAATGTGGAAAAAGCAGGAAAGCTCATTGAAAATACCCAGCAATGGCTGGTGGCAGCGACCAAAGGCCAGGACCCAGTGACCCCCTACTACGATAGACTGGATCAGCAAAAGAGACTTGAGTCTTTACGGTGCGACGACTTCAGCGCCAAGATGGAAGATCTGTTTGGTGCCAATCTCGATACAAAGATTAATGATATGACATCGGCCAAGACGCCGGCGGACATCTTGAATAAGACGATGGGTGTTCTCACTGAGATCTCCTCGTCTCAAGCGCAAGCTCCTAAGATAATCGAAGAGGCCGGACAGCAGTGCCAGCTTGCTGCAAAAAGCGTGAAGAATTTGAAAGATCGCCGTGACCAAGCGATGGCTCGAGTTACGGGCGGAGCCCCCGGACAAGCAGGTGCCGGGTTTGGTGGCGCTCCCACCGCGGGAACATCTTCTGGTAGCGGCTCTACAGGCGGCGGTTTGAGAGGCAGCCAATACAACAACAGTTTTGTTCACAGCCCTAGGGGCAATACCTCCCGTCGTCCCGGCACGTTTTAGTTAAGTTTTGAGCCAGAAGGCCCAGTATCTGAATCTCGCCCGTCCCGAGAACCGAAACCTTCTCCGTCGTTTGACGAAATAATCTCGGGCTGTTAATCAAAAAGAGATAACTCCTTTTAACGAGGCAGCATGACTAAAATTTCGTCTTTTGCGGTAATCGGCGCTGGCAACATGGGCTTAGGGATCGCGCAGGTGGCCGCCCAAGCGGGTTATAACGTTATTCTGTTCGATGTTTCTGCGAGCCAGCTTGAAAACGCCATGAAAACCATCGAGAAGAGCCTGGCCAAACTCGAGGAAAAAGGAAAGCTCAACGCGCGTTCGGCGGACATCGTGAAGCGTATCCGGACTGTGTCGCGCTTTGAAGAGCTGGGTGGGTGTGATTTTGTCGTTGAAGCGGCGACCGAGAACCGGGACATTAAGTTTAAGGTGTTTAGAGACCTGGACAAGCTTCTCGCAAGACATGCCATTCTCTGTACCAACACTTCTTCCATTTCCATTACCGAGATCGCAAGCAAGACTTCGCGGCCTGCTTTGGTTGCGGGAATGCATTTCATGAATCCCGTTCCTTTGATGACTCTGGTGGAAGGTATTCGCGGGCTGGCGACTAGCGATGAAACTTTCAAGAGCGTGCGTCAGGTTGCCGAGAGCATGGGAAAAACATTTGTTGAAGCAAAAGACGCTCCCGGGTTTGTGGTGAACCGGATTCTAATTCCCATGATCAACGAGGCTTTTTTCGCGCTTCAGGAGAACCTGGCACTTCCCCGGGACATTGATCAGGCGATGAAACTGGGTTGCAATTTTCCCATGGGGCCTCTTGAGCTAGCGGATTTCGTCGGTCTCGATGTTTGTTTGTCGGTTTGTGAGGTGCTCCATCGAGATCTCGGGGATCCTAAGTACCGACCGGCTCCTCTCCTTCGAAAATACGTCGAGGCGGGATGGCTTGGAAGAAAATCAGGCAAGGGCGTTTATGCCTATTGAGCCCACCGGTGAGACGACTTTTCAGCTAGACTCCATCTGGAAAAATAACGCTCTGGATCGTGGGATTTTTTCATTATCCGAAAAAAATCTTTTTTTCATCACGCTGGAGGCTTCCGGTGAGGACACGGAAAAAATCCGATCGGCGCTCTGCGCGATACGCGCGGCAAACCTTGCCGCGGTTTTGCTTCTGAAACGCCCTGAGAATCAGCTCGATTTGGAAAAAGTGGCCTCGTTAATCGTGTTTCTGCGAGAATGGGACCAGTTACTTTTGCATAACATTCTTCAGCTCTGTGAACATTTAGTGCCCGCTGAATTTCGACCCGCGTTTTGGAATGAGTCAAAGATAGAGCTGAAATGGTTTAGGGAATGGGTTTCAGCCAGTCAGGATCCGCGAATATACAAAGTCCCTGGGCTTCCATGGCGCAGCTTTATTCGCAAGATCGTCCAGGAGAACTTTGAGTTTGCGGATGATCTTCTTTCGATGCCCGAAGACAATTTGAAGGAGCTTCTCGTAAATTTTCTCGCGAAAAAGAAGAAGGTGGTTTGTCTTTTTCCGAAGCGCTGGAGCAAACTGCAATGAAGGGAAAAAAGATTAGAGTGCTTGTCGCTAAACCGGGGCTAGACGGGCATGACCGAGGCGCGAAAGTACTTGCCCACACGCTTCGCGACGCAGGAATGGAAGTCATTTATACGGGCCTTCATCAAACTCCGGAAATGATCGTAAGCTCCGCGGTTCAGGAGGATGTGGATGTCATCTGCATCAGCATTCTCTCGGGTGCCCACAACCGCATTTTTCCCGAAGTGATACGTCTCCTCGAAGAAAACAAAGCTGAGGACATTCCCGTATTAGGCGGCGGGATCATTCCGGATAAGGATATTCCCGAACTAAAAAAGATGGGCGTCAAAGAAATCTTTACTTCCGGCGCCTCGTTAGAAGAAATAAAAAAATATATTCTGGCCCTGGTAGCGAAGAAATAGGACCGTTACACCAAGTCTTTCGCCAGTTTTCCGATTCTCATCAACGCGCGATCCACCACGTCTGACCAAGGAGTTCCACAACTGATGCGGATGAAATTGTTGTATTTTTGATTGGCCGAAAAAATCGGTCCGGGACAGATGCTTATGTTTTCCAGAAGAGCCTTTCGATGCAATTGGAGCGAATCCAATTTGGCCGGAAATTCCACCCAGAGCACGAAACCGCCGGTGGGTCGGGTCATCTTAGTCCCGTCGGGAAAATAATGGCAGACTGCTTGCGAAAAAAGTTGCATTTGGGAATGAAACGCTTTTCTCAGGTGTCTCAGGTGATGGTCATAACCGCCGTTTTGAAGAAATTCGGCAATCGCCATTTGAGATAATGTGGGTGTTGAAATCGTGCTGATAAATTTCAGCCGCTCCACCTCCGCTTGAAAACGC
>Ga0187892_10011904_pt1 | contig 10517 bp, 5 predicted proteins | sample MA1701073metaG_FD_139345 | JGI IMG/M metagenome (GOLD analysis project Ga0187892, IMG submission 139345) | Bio-ooze microbial communities from a basaltic lava cave in the Kipuka Kanohina Cave System on the Island of Hawaii, USA - MA170107-3 metaG ...
CTTGGACTCGGCGCGGTGGCGCTCAGCGATGGCCGCGTCCGCGAGGCAGTACGATCGCTCACCCTCGTCCCAACCGCTGAGGCGCAGGGGCGAGCGTCGAAGCTCCCGCCCCCGCAAGTGCTGACCGAGGAGCAGGCGCGCAGGAGTCTCGATGCGCGTGGCCAGGGCATGCGGCAGCGCTATGAGGCGCGGCAGGCTCGGCGACGGGCCGCGCAGGCGTCACGCCAAGCGATCCCGAAGGGGCCGTACCCACCGGTGACGATCGAGCCGCGCAGGCACGAGAGTCGGTTGCGCAGCGGCAACTGATTTTTCGACTCGCAAGACTTCCATACCGCGTCGCGCAGAAAAGGGGGAGCGATGACGAGGCCGATGTTCCGCAGCCGTGCGTCTGCACTGTTTGTCTTGGTTTGTTGTGTCCTGTCACGCGTCGCAGTGGCCGAGCCACCCCGTGCTCCTGGCGCGAGTACCGGTGATGGCTCGACACCGTTTACCGGCCTGGCCAAGGCCCCGGAGGCCAACCTCTTCGTGGGTGGTGCGACGACTTCGATCCCAATTGAAGTTCCGCCGGGCCGGAAGATGATGACGCCGAAGCTGGCGCTCGTCTATTCGAGCAGCGGCGGCCCGAGCCCCTACGGCTATGGCTGGGATCTGCCGCTGGGCAAGGTCCAACGCTCCACCAAACATGGCGTGCTCTCCTGCATCGACCCACGCTATCGCAACGATTTCGTCCTGGCGCTGCCGGGGGCGAGCGTCGAATGTACGCTGGCGCCCGACAACCGTTGCTATCCAGTCGTCGAGGAGTCGTTTCTACGGATTCAGTATTTCCCCGATAACCACTGGGAGGTGTGGGACAAGAGCGGACTGCACTACGTACTCGGGCCGACAGAGGAGACGCGGACGGGGGCAGCGGTGGATGCCCTGTGGATCGACACGACGCCCGGTCAGCCTTGCAAGTATACCTATTCGTGGGCGCTCACCCAGGTGGCAGACCCCAATCAAAATCACTTGTCGATCTCGTACTTCAAGAATCTCGGTACCCTGTATCCCGACGCCGTCCAATACGGCGGCAACCTCAGCATCGGCTTAGGCCATCTGTTCGAAGTGAAGTTCGACTTTGAGTATTGGACGCTGGTTGACCCGCTCGTCAGTGGACTGGGTGGCTTCCTGAGCGGGGTGCGGCTCAGACTCCAACGTATCTCCGTGCGCGACGGCATCAACGGCCCCAACATCCGGGTATACCGCGCGGAGTACGAGCCCTCCGTATCGACATCGCTGTTGCGCTCGGTCGTGCTCCTCGACGAAGCTGGCCTGGCATTGTCGCGCGCCGACGGGGCCGCCGCCGCGCCGACATTCGCGTATCATCGGAACGATGCCGGCGCCGGAGCGGTCGGGTTTGGTCCCTCGCAGCGTCCCACGAAGCCGCCCCTGAGCATCGACCCTCATCTCCTCCGAAGGAGCGTGGGCATTTCGAGCTACGATGCCACCGTGCGAGATGTGTTCGACATCAATGGCGACGGCATCGCGGATCTCGTGGACGTCGACAACTGCAACAGCGGACATCCTACGGCTCCGTCCTGGAAGGTCTATTTGGGCAATGCGGCAGGGTTCTCCACCACTTGGATACCCTGGAACAATCCGTATCCATCGTGCACTTTCTATGGCGTTCGCTACGGGCAGTCCGATGGCCAAGGTGGGTGGTACGTGCCTAGTGACACGGTCGATCTGACCGGAGATGGCATTCCCGACCTCGTTTGGACTTATTCAACGCCCTGGCAGGTCTTCAGGGGGCACCGTGGAACAGATGACAGCTCCGGCTGGGGATTCGACGCCACTCCGATCGATTGGCCAGCGCCACTCCCATATCTGCGGCGCTCAACCTCTTCGCCCGGCTGGCTCGGCTGGGCGGGCGGAAGCGTGGACTATCAAGACGTGGTCGACATGAACGGCGATGGCCTCTTGGACCTGGTGCATACTGGGGGTTCCCAGTCGTGGAAGGTCTGGAGAAACACCGGGAGCGGCTTCGAGCCGGGACCGGGAATGGACTTCTACGCGCCCTACGCTGCCGTGCGATATTCCAACAGCAACAACGAACAGATCCTCGGACTCTACGATATCAACGGCGATGCGCTGCCCGATCAGATCGTCTCCTGGGATAAATGGGCGGATGCGACCTATCCAAGCGGCTGGCGGGTCTACTACAACACAGGGCACCAGATGAGTGGTACCGTCGACTGGTGGCCGTTGCCCTGGATCTGCGGGCGGTCCGCGTTGCGCGTTCAGGAGGGGAACGGCAACGTGATGCGGGACTTCTTCGACATCAACGGCGATGGCCTCCCCGATGTGGTCGATACCTGCTACTCGTTCGCGTGGACCGTTCACGCAAACAACGGCACATACTTCGACTCGGGGGCAGGGTCTCCCTGGATCAGTCACGGGGTCTTCATCCGCAACGATTCGCGGAACAGTCTGCGGGACACGTTCGACGCGGATGGAGATGGCCTGGTCGACTACGTGGACTTCGCCACCGAGAGCAGTAATGTCCGCCTCGCTCACAACGGGGGTGGCGCATGGTGTGCCAGTGCGGACGGGCTCACCTGCGCCACGATGGGCTCCTTAACGAAGGTTGCGCCAAACGACGGAGGAGGGCGACCCTATCTCCTGGAGCACCTCGAGAACGGCATCGGCGGCGACACGTTCTTCGAATACCGCCCGTCGACCCAGTGGGATTACTTTGGCGGCATCCCTCAGCTGCCGTTCGTCATCTGGACGCTGGCGCGCATCGAGCAGCATGACGGATTGTGCACCGGGAGCAGCTGCCTCTCGACGGGTGGTCACACCGTAGAGACAGAGTTCCGGTACCACAACGGCTATTACGCTGGCGGTGCGCGCGAGTTTCGCGGCTTTGCAAGCGTCGATCAGATCGATCCCACGGGGGCCATCCGCTGGACCGAGTTTGGACAGGACGATGCGTCCAAGGGGAAGGTTATTGTTGAAGCGGCGTACGCGCCGTCAGACGACCCCGCCGATCCCTACGCACGGGAACTCTCGTACACAGAATACGGATACGTCTGTGTCAACGCCGCCACCGGAACACTCGGGTGCCCTTTCGGCGTCCCGATGCTGCTGCGGCACGTGTCCACCGAACGCTGGGACGACTCCAACTATGACACCTCGGACGCCCGGTATTCTTTCAGCGAGAACCTGGCTTGGGATGCGTACGGCAACGTGACGCAGGTCCGCAAGGGCGGGGATTTTGTTGGCTCCGATGTTCATACGTTCACGGACTACGCCGCTCTGGATGTCCCTGGAGGAGCATACATCGTTGATCGACCGAAGCGCATCCGCGTCTACGAGTCGATTTTCAAGCGCGAGGAGAAATGGTTCTTCTACGATCAGCAAGAGTGGGGACAGCTCAGCCGAGGCAACGTCACGCGGGTGGAGTCCTGGCTCGATCAGGGCACGGTCGAACCACCCGCCTGCACGGTCGCTGGAGCGCAGCGATGTGTCGCCACCACGATGGCGTATGATCCAGACGGATATGGAAATCTCACAGCCGTGACCGATGCCAATGGTGCTACGACAATCACCAGTTACGATGAGACGCAGATTTACCCGTACCTCGTCACCAATGCGCTCGGCCATGAGGTCGCGACGGGCTATGATCGAGCCTGCGGGACATTGCTCTGGGAGACGGTGCCCTACTGGTCGTGGCTCGGCCCCGGTGCGCAACCGAAGACGCGCTCGACCTACGACCCCTTCTGCCGCATCACCTCGACCACCTTGCCGGACGGCAGTTCATTCTCTCCGCAGCGCAAGTATGCCTACTATCTCGGTGCCCCGGGCCAGCCGTCGGACACGGTAATCAGTGAGGCGGTGTGGGGGAAAGCGACCAGCCCACGCTACCAGGTTCGCCACGCACTCTCCGATGCGCTGGGCCGCCACCTCCAAACGCAGCGCCCGTCATACGTCGATAACGTCGTGACCGTCCTGGCCGAGAATAGCGTGGCCTTTGACGCCCGCGGCAACGCCAGCGACCGCTACGTCCCGTTCCCCATCATCCAACAAATCGCTCCCGGCGGTGGCGCCGTCTATCGGCAGCCTCCCAGCGGAACGGGGGTGACGAGCTTTGCGTACGATGCGGCGAACCGGCTCACGCGCGTCACCAACCCCGATCGCGTCACGTGGCGGAGCATCGAGCACAACATCGCCTGGCAGACGACCACGAAGGATGAGTGCTACACTGCCGGAACCTGTCCGGGCAGCAAGACCATCGAGCTGCGCGACGCGTTCGGGCGCGTGCGCGAGAAGCACGCATACCAGAGCAACACGTTCGAGACCCGAACGGTCTATGTGAACGATGCGCTCGGACGCCTCGTGTCCACGGCGCAAGGGACCACGCTTACCTCACTCAATCCCTTCACAGAGATATCAATCACCTACGATAGCCTCGGACGGAAAGTGGGGATGTATGATCCCGACTCAGGCTTCTGGGCCTACGGCTACGATGTGGTGGGCAACCTGATTTACCAGGACGACCCGCGACCGAACCAGCACGTGCAGTTCTGCAACGACGCGCTCAATCGGCCGACCAAGAAGCAGCACTACGTGAGCGGCGACGCCTACGTGGCGGGCGCGTGCGGTGGCGCCGCCGAGGTCGACTATCGGTACGACGAGAGTGAGTCCACCCTGGGGTGCTCCTACTCGCCCTGCCCAAACGGCGACTGTGGTGTCGGTCGTCTGACTTCAGTTGCAGAAGCGAACGGTGGCCAGACGTCCTTCTGCTACGACCGGCGCGGCCGTCAGGTCCGGGCCTCGACGGCGGTGGCCGCTGCGGGGCACACGACGTTTGCCGACACAGCTTACGAGTACGACGGGGCCGATCACGTGACCCGCATCGTGTATCCCGATGGCGAGAAGGTGACCTACAAGTACACCAAGCTCGGCCAGCTCCTCTCCGTGAAGGGGAAGAAAGCCTACTTGAAGAAAGCGACCTACGATGCCTTTGGACGTGCCCGCCTGATCGGCCTCGGCAACCGTGTGACCGAGGAGCGCACCTATCACGACGCGAGCGAAAACTTCCGCCTGCAGTCGGTCGAGGTGATGCGCGGCACGACTCCCCGTCTCGTGTACGAGTACGCCGACTACTGGGCCAACGGACCCCTGCGCCAACTCAATGACTGGGGACCCAAGGGCACAAACGACGTCCTCGATAACACCGCGACCTTCACCTACGACGGCATGGGGCGGCTCACGGGGGCCGTCGGGACGAATTTTCCGGGCGCCAACGCCTACGAGTACGGCGACCATCTGGGAAACATGACGAGGATGGAGGGCGCCACGCTCGCCTACAATGCGCAGAAACCGCATCGGCTGGAGCGGCTGAACAGCCCGACCCTGCCGAACGTCTTCCACAACGAGAACGGGAATCGCACCGGCAAGCCTGGAGAGACCTACGGCTACGATGCCGAAGATCGCCTCGTGAGCATCAACAACGGCCAGGTGCGGTTCGTCTACAACTACGAAGGGCGCCGAGTTGCCAAGATCGTCGGTGCCAGCGTGACGCGGTACTACGGCGACCTCGCGGAGGCCGCCGACGGCTATCTCACCAAGTATTACTATGCCGGGGGCGTCTTGATCGCCTCCCAACGGGTGCCGAACACCGTGCTGGCTGGCTTGCCGCCGGAGCCTGCGGTCACGGTCGCACAAGTAGCGCTTGACCGGCTGTCACTGACCCTTGTCCTGCGCGACGACGTGCATCGGGGGTTTCTCCTCGCCGTCGGGGCGGGGGCAATGGGCCTGCTGCTGGCGCCGTGGCGGCGGCGCCGCGTCGTGGGGGTGGCGCTGCGGCAAGGCCACGTCATCGCTGTCGTCATCGCCTTCGGCGTTGTGTCGTTTCCCATTCCGATCATTGTGAGGCCAGTCGAGGCGCTTCAAGGTGAGGTGACCTACTACCACGCCGACCACCTGGGCTCGACGCAGCTCATGACCGACGCACGGGGCGAGGTGGTCGCGTACATGCGCTACAAGCCCTACGGCGAGCCGCGCGGCCACTACAGCGCCGACGGACAGCTCCTCCCGACCACCTGTGATGGCGGGCCTTCATGCCGGGAGTTCACGGGCTACGATACGGAACCGCTGTCCGGCCTCCAGTACGCGGGGGCACGCTTTTACGACCCGGCACTCGGGATGTTTCTGACGTTCGATCCCGCGCGCGAGTTTGCCAATCCATACACTTACGTCGGCTGGGACCCGATGAACAGCACAGATCCCAACGGCGCATGTATCTGGGACGCGTGCATTGTCGAAGCAATCATCATCGGTGCAGTAATCGGCTTCGCCGTCTCTGCGATCCAAGCCGGCATTAACGGCGCGAGTGCGGGGGCGGCGTTGAAAGCAGGTCTCATCGGCGGCGCCATCGGTGCAGTCACCGGTGCGGGCCTGGGCGTAGTGGGCTACGCAGTGGGGCAAATCGCCAATCCCGTGCTCACGGTCGCATACAATGCGGCACTCACGGGGGCTGGAGCCTACACCACAGTAGAGAGCTTTCGTTCCGGGCAGTACTTCGTCGGCGTGGTTGGCGCTGTGACTCTGGCGTTCGGAGTTTACGGGACCTACAAGAGCGTCAAGGGGTTGTCGAGCGCACGCGGCGCTCCGGTCGCTGAAGAGGGAGGAGTTGTACAGGTCGAAGTTGAACACCCGCCCGGAAATTCTGCCGAGTACCTTGGAGTGCGGGAGAACAGGGGGCTTGCAGCGCTCCCAGACGACCTCCATATATCAGTGCGAGAGGGAATCATCCCGCCCGCCGAAGCGGAAGTTACTTTCGCGCTTCAGCGCACCGGCGTAGACTTCCTGACAACTGCGGGTGGAGTCACGGTTCAAGTACCAAAGGGGTGGCACGGCCGACTCGCGGCTAGCGGAGAAGGGCTCGTCTTTCAGAAGCCGGGGGCGGTTGGTAACTCCGACATGATCCGGATCGCGGACCCGAACCCGCTTAATCCGAGCGGCTACGTCCGATACTATAACACCTATGGACAACCGCTCGCTGCATCTGGTAGGCCCGGTCCCGACGCCTTGACGCATATTCCACTGGACTATGTTGGCCCCCTTCGCAACTGGCCACTAGAATGATGGCGCACGCAAGAGTCCTCACGGAACGCGACGGCTGGATCTTGCCCCTAGCGGGATTGCCTGTTACGCGCTGTATAGTTGACTACGCGTTCAGCCTCCATTTCTGGACGTCCAGCGAAGCTGACTACACCGTGCGTATCGGCGGACCTTTCGTCCTTCAAGCGTACAACCAGGTGTTGAATCTCTCCGCACGGAATGGAGCGGTGAGCCTGGGTCCGGCGTTGCGATTGTTCGGGCAAACGCTGGAGTCGGCGGTGGTGGCCAAAAACGGGGAACTGACGCTTAGGTTCGGAGACCGAAGTGCTATCGTTGTTCCTCCGGAGTCGGCATACGAGGCTTGGGAGGTTGCCGGACCCAGTGGGTTACTCGTGGTGTGTCAAGCTGGAGGAAAGCTCGCCATCTGGCAACCGAAAGATGGAGAACCAAGCGCAAGCTGACGAGGACGTTTCTCGTAGTGTCTTGGTGTGCCCGTCTCATGTCTCACCCCTCTAGGGGTGTGAGACTCGTGAGACTAGATCTGGTACGTCGTCCCATGAGACCACTCTGAGACCTCGGTGAGACTGAGACCTGCTGACGTACTTCGCGCCTTGCTTCTCCACGAGGCCGAGCTTCAGAAGCTCCTTGCGCAGGCGATAGAAGGTTGCCTTGGGGAAACCGCTTCCTTGCTTCCATGACGTCGCGGTAGCACCCTTGGGGACGAAGGAATCGAGCGCGCTAAGGAGCCTGCTACCCTTCTCCGAGATTTGGGGGCTCCGAAGTGCCTGATTCGCCGGGAGGACCACACAGGACGTCTCGCCGTCGTCGAGTTCGACGACACGGAGCGTTACGGAGATCTGCTCGAACGGGGCGGCGTCCTTCTGCTTCTCGCATTCGAGTGTCAACGTCTGCCCCCGTTGGCTCACGCGAATGATCGTATCGGCCGCGCCGCGTAGCGATGTGCTCCCGCGCTCCGCCTTGCCCTTCTTGTCCGGATGGTGGAGGAGCATCACGGCTGCACCCGTTTCCCGCCGAATGCGATCGGTCGCCGCGATGAACGCCCCGACGTCCTTCACGCTGTTTTCATCATAGCCAGAAAAGCACCGCGCGAAGGTGTCGATGATCACGAGGGCGGGGTTTCTCGGTAGGTTTTCGATGCTGTCGAGCAAATCATCAACGTCGCCCTCGTCGACCAGCTGAACTGGTTCTCGCAGGTAGTGCACCCCAGCCTTGCCATCGAATCGGCGGACCTTCTCCAAGCCCGGACCCTCTTCGCGAAGCTTCCGGCGCCTTCCTTCAGGATGTACGCCACTCTACCCTTCTTTACGCGGCAACGAGGAGGTCAAGGCCCGTGGCAACGCAGAGCGCGAGGTCATTGGCCACTCTATGTGCGCGGTCGTTCGCGAACGTTCGTCGCAATTAGTGAACACCAAAGACGCTGAGGAGACGCAGCGGCAGACGTCGTCGGGACGCTTGCCTGGTATGAAGACCGCGGTTGCATGAACAGTGCGCCTCACAACCTCCAACGGATGTTGTCCTCAACGCCCAAAGATGCAATAGGCTGCTCCTTCGGTCGTTCGCCTTTGCGGCGCTTAAGCCAGCAGGAGGGATCTCATGCTCGTAATCGCGAGTGATCTACACATGACCGACCGCCAACTGGGCGATCCCGTCACTGACGCGGAACTGGTCTCGTGGCTCGAAAACGTAGAGAAGCGGTGGGAGGCCGTGAGAAACGTTGAGGAACTACATATCATCTTCTTAGGGGATGTAGTTGACCTCTTGAGATCCACCGTCTGGGATGAAGAGGATCGGCTCCCGTGGGTCGGTCTAAATTTGGGCTTTAAGAACTTCGAATACACATACCAAGACAGCGCAGCCGAAGCGGCCGCCCAAGCAATTTGTGGGCGGTACGGCGGCTTTTTGAAGCACCTCAAAGCTCTGCGCGAGCGCGGTGCGAGCGTGACCTATGTGACTGGCAACCACGACTTCATGCTTGAGTGCTCGGCAAAGGCGCGCGCGGTGGTCGCAAGGGAGTTTGGCCTGAACAGCGCCGATCGGTTCCCGACCTCTCTGGACCTTCCAGAGTACGATCTTTGGGTTGAGCACGGCAATCGCTTCGACCCGTACAACCTGCACTTGCCCGCAAGAGGGGCGTGGGCTTTTGGTGACGCTGTCGTCGTGTTCCTCGTGAACCGATTGCCCATTAAGGTTTCCGAGGAGCTGAGAGTACCCATGAATCATCCGACCGTACGCGCTCTCTCAGAACTCGACAATGTCGAACCGAGCTGGTTGCTACCGCATTTCATCGGGCGAACCGTTGAGGGAACCCTTGCGAATCGAATCGAGCGTGAGGCAACAAGGGATGCCGTAAAGAAAGGAGTCAAGGAGTTGCTCGACTTGCGATATTTCGACGGAGATGCATATCGGCAGCTGGAGAACCATCGGAAGCTGGTCAAGTGGCTTGTAGATTGGGACCTTTCCAAGATTGCCACTACGATCGGGCAGATGTTCTCGAGCGCAAACAACCTCAAGAGCGAGGCGTACATGCAGCACCGGGAGCACCGTCGATCCCACGTTGTGTTTGGCCATACTCACAATGCTACTGTCTACCCTCTGGCCTCGTACGACGCGGGCCGCCATCAAGCCTTCTATCTTAACACCGGCACGTGGCGTAAGACGTATCTCCGTGCACATGGCGGCTCAAGATCCGCCCCGCAGTTCTCCTCGATCAGGACAGCATCTTGGGTGGAGTTCTTACGGCCGGACGGCGCAGTAAATGCCAAGTTCCGGCACCTGCATGAGAGAACCCACTGAGCCGAGCCTTGCAGACCTGTGCCTTCAGGTTCGCGTTCACGGTCTCCATTCCGCAACGGGCAGGGAAGCTGCAGGGGCCATCATTCAGCGAATCGGCGGTGAAGTGCGGGCTCTCTGCCTGCGGAAGGCTCGCACCCCGGATCAGGCCGACGAGTTATTCCAAGAGGTGTTTAAGCGATTGTTAACGCAATTTGAGGGGAGCGGTGAGCTTCCTCGCGATCTTGGTGCCTACGTGAGGGGTATCGTTTGGAAGGTCTATGGTGAGACGCTGAAGTCCAAGCGACCTCCTGGGAGGGCTGATGTAGAGGAACTGACTAGCGGGGATTACACCGAGGAGGAACGTTTGATTCGGAGGATTGATCTTTTGAGACTCCTTTCCTCGCTACCGAACCGCATGCGGCATGTTGTGATAGGAACCTATCTAAAGGACCGCCCCACTCAGGAAATTGCTACCGAATTGGGCATATCGGTGGAAAACGTCAGGCAACTTCGGGTTCGGGCACTTCGGCTCTTAGAGAAGAGCCGCCCCGATCTCAAACGGCTAAGAGGTTGATCCCACAGGGATTTCATTGATGGCGAGCTGATAATACTGGGATGTC
>Ga0187892_10011905_pt1 | contig 10516 bp, 9 predicted proteins | sample MA1701073metaG_FD_139345 | JGI IMG/M metagenome (GOLD analysis project Ga0187892, IMG submission 139345) | Bio-ooze microbial communities from a basaltic lava cave in the Kipuka Kanohina Cave System on the Island of Hawaii, USA - MA170107-3 metaG ...
GGACCTTCCACCCCAGGTTCATGAGCTGGCTGTACTTGAACCGGGGCAGCGTCCAGCGGATCAGGATGTAGAGGAGCAGGAGCACCATCATCTTGCCCACGAAGACGCCGACGGACAGCGCCCCGGCGACGAGCGTGGACGCGTTCGGGTCGGTGATCCCGGGGAAGTGCCAGCCCCCCAGGAAGAAGGTCACCATGAGCGCGCTCATCAGGATCATGCCGACATACTCTCCCATCATGAAGAGCGCGAACTTGATGGCGGAGTACTCCGTGTGGTAGCCCCCCACGAGCTCTGCCTCGCACTCCGGGAGGTCGAACGGCAGCCGGTTGTTCTCCGCCAGCGCCGACACGAAGAACAGCACGAAGGCCAGGATCGCGCTGGGGATCAACCACGGGTTCCCGCCGCCGAAGACGTTCCATCCGGCTTCGATCTGGCGGTGGACGATCTCGCGCGGCATGATCGTGCCGCCGTCCGGGTAACTCGCGCCCGAAAGGAGGAGCGCCGTCATGATCGAAAGCGCCAGCGACAGCTCGTAGGAGATGAGCTGCGCGGAGGCCCGCAGGCCGCCCATGAGCGAGTACTTGTTGTTCGACGCCCACCCGCCGAAGGCCAGGCCGTAGACGGCCACGGAAAGCACCGACATCGTGAAGAGCACTCCGATCCCGTTCAGGTCCGCCACCTGGAGGTGCTCGTCGCCGATCCGGTTGCCGAACGGGATGACGATCAGCCCCAGCGCCGGAGGGACCAGAACGAGAAGCGGTCCGGCGACGAAGAGGAACCGGTCCGCCCCCATCGGGATGATGTCTTCCTTGAACAGGAACTTGATCAGGTCCGCCAGCGGCTGGAGCAGGCCCATCGGCCCCACCCGGTTGGGGCCGATGCGGCTTTGAACCCAGGCGCTGAGGCGCCGCTCGAGGATGACGAGCAGCGGCGTCAGCCCCAGAACGAAGAAGCCGATGACGAAGAGGATCTTAAGCAGGCTGGCCATTGGCCTTGGCGCCCTGGGCGCCCACCTTTCCGTAATCCCACCCGGGCATCGCCTCGCGGAAGACGCCTTCCGCCGAGACGGCCTGCGACCGTTCTCCCAGCACCACGAGCGCCTCCTGCAGCCACTGGACTTCCGGCCGCGCGGCGACCGGAGGTTCCACGCCCTTCCGGATCCGCTGCACGCGCCCGTCCACGTTCATGAACGTCCCGTCCTTTTCGGCCCAGGCGCAGGCCGGAATCACGACGTTCGCCTGCTCGGCGAGCGGGTTCTGGAGTACGTCCGAGACGGCCAGGAACTCCGCCTTTTTCGCGGCCTCCATCAGCTCGGGCGGCATCGGGAAGTCGGGAATCCCGTTCACGACCACGAGCCCCCGCACCTTCCCCGCTTCGAGCGCCTCGGCGACCTTCCTCCAGCCGGCCTCGACCGCCTCCTTGCCGAAGAGCTTCTCCGCGTACGCGCGGTTCGGCGTCTTGTCGGCCTCGATCGCGAAGCCGCCCGGGAACGTCTGCCGCTCGCCGCGCGTCAGCGTGAAGAACCCGACGGCCGGGGCGCGCACGGCGTCCATTAACTTCCGGAAGAGCCACAGCTCCTCGATCGTCTGGTAGGTCGAAACGATCCCCGCCAGCGCGAGCTTCTTCCCCGCCTCGGCGATCTCGCCGACCGCTCCAAGGCCCTTCACGATCCGCCGGTCGCTCGCCACGTAGCGCGTATTGAGCCGCCCCTCGTCGCACATCCAGTAGCGGTTGACGTCGAGGTTCGGCCGGGGAACCATCCTCTTGATCTCGTTGTCGAGCACCGTGAGCTCGGCGTTGCATCCGCGGCTGCAGGAGGCGCAGACGGTGTCCTGCTTCTTCGCGAACCAGACGCGCGCCTGGTAGAGGAAGTTCTTGTCGATCAGCGCCCCCACGGGGCAGATGTCGACGACGTTCAAGGACAGCGGGTTGTCGATCGGGATGCCCGGGAAGGCGTCGATCACCGAATGGTCCGCGCGGTTGATGACGCAAAGCTCGCCGGTCCCGGTGATCTCCTCGCAGAACCGCACGCAGCGGGTGCACACGATGCACCGGTTGCCCCAGATGCGGATGTTGGGGCCCAGGTCCTTGGTGTGCTTGATGACCTTGTCTTCATCGAACCGCGAGTGGCCGCCGCGGTACTTGTAGGTGTAGTCCTGCAGGTCGCATTCCCCGGCCTTGTCGCAGATCGGACAGTCGAGCGGGTGGTTGATGAGCATGTACTCGAGGACCGCCTTCCGGCCCGCGTCGACCTCGGGGCCTTCGGTCGTGACTTCGAGTCCCTCCGTGACCGGATACATGCAGGAGACTTCGAGCTTCCTGGAGTTGGACACCTTGACGAGGCACATCCGGCAGTTCCCCGCGGGCGTCAGGCCGGGGTGCCAGCAGTAATGCGGGACGAAGGCGCCCTGATCGAGGCAGACCGTCAACAGTTTATCCGAGGCGGGGGCCTCAACGTCTTTCCCGTTCAGCTTGATCTTCGGCATAAACCTTACCGGGACTCAGAGACTCAGAGACGCAGAGACCACTCCCGAACAAAACGTCGCCTCTGAGTCTCTGAGCCTCTGAGTCCGGTTCTCTTCACGCATGGACCAACTCCTCGGCGGCGCCGTGCCGCAACGGACATCCCTTTCCGCTGGCGTGGGCTTCGAACTCCGCGCGGAACTTCTGCGTGTAGCTTCGCGTGGGCAGCGCCGCCGCGTCGGCGAGCACGCAGATCGTCCGGCCGCACATGCCCCAGGCGATCTCGTCGAGCTTGGAGATCTCGTCGACCCGGCCCTTCCCCTTCTCGAACCGGGCCGCGATCTTCTCGATCCAGCCGGTCCCTTCGCGGCACGGGGTGCACTGCCCGCAGGACTCGTGGTGGTAGAAGCGGAGCGTGTTCCAGAGCATGTCCACCATGCACGTGTCTTCGTCCATGACGATGACGCCGCCCGACCCCAGCATCGTCTTGGCGGCGGCGAGCGAGTCGAAATCCATCCGGATCGGCGGGTCGGCGTTCACTTCCGCGGCCGTGAGCACCGGGGCCGACAGCCCGCCCGGGACGACGGCCTTCAGCTTCTTGCCGCCGGGGATGCCGCCCGCCAGGTCGTAGACCAGCTCCTTGAGGGGCACGCTCAGGGGGATCTCGTAGTTTCCCGGCCGCGCGACGTGCCCGCAGACGGAGAAGATCTTCATCCCGGGGCTCTTCTCGGTCCCCATCTTGCGGAACCAGTCGACGCCGTGCTTCAAGATCAGCGTGACGGTCGCCAGCGTCTCCACGTTGTTCACGATCGTGGGGCACCGGAAGAGGCCCTCGACGGCCGGGAACGGCGGCTTGATCTTGGGGTACCCGCGGTTCCCCTCGAGGGACGAGAGGAGCCCCGTTTCCTCGCCGCAGATGTAGGCGCCGGCGCCGCGGTGGAGGGTGACCTGGATGTCTCCCATCATCTCCGCCCGCTCGGCTTCCTCGATCGCTCTCTGGAAGATCTTGGCGCCCTTGACGAACTCGCCGCGGATGTAGACGTAGGCGGTCTTGGAGCGGATGGCGTACGCAGAGATCAGAATACCTTCGATCACGGCGTGCGGGTCGCGTTCCAGGAGCATCTTGTCCTTGAAGGTCCCGGGCTCGGACTCGTCGGCGTTGCAGACCAGGTAGCGCGGCTTGTCGTTCTTGGCCAGGAACTTCCATTTCTGCCCCGTGGAGAACCCGGCGCCTCCGCGCCCGCGCAGGCCCGACTTGAAGACGAGCTCCACGATCTCGTCGGGGTTGCGGCCGGACTGGCGGATCTCCTTCCAGGTCTGATACCCCCCGCGGCCCAGGTAGTGTCCCAGCGTATGGCTCGCGGGCTCCAGGACGTGTTTGAGGAGGATGGGCGGGTACTTCGTCCTGGGAACGGCGTATTCCGGCACCGGCGCCTGCCACGTTCCGGCGCGCATCTGGCCGAGCATTTTCTCGCACATCTGGGGCGTGACGAAATCGATGAAGTCGCCGTTGACCTGAACGCACGGCGCCGTGTCGCAGCTGGCGACGCACTCCGCCTTCTTGAGCGTGATCGGGTCGTCGGCCCGGAGGAGGCTCCGGAAGTGGTCGTGCAGCTTCTCGCTCCCCCGGAGGGCGCACGGCACCGTGGAGCAGAACTCGACGATGTACTTCTTGTCGGCCGGCCGGCGGTAGTGCGTGTAAAACGTGAAGACTCCGAAGACCTTGGCGGGCGAAACTCCCAGGAGCCTGGCGACGTGGACCATCCCCTCTTCGTCTACGCAGCCGAAGTCGCGCTCGAGGAGCCGGAGCGCCGGCAGCAACGCCGCTTCGCGCTTGGGGTAGCGCGCGCAGATGTTCTCCAGCTCCGCCTTCGTCGCTTCGCCGAACTCGCGGCTCACCGGTCCAGCTCCCCCGCGATCACGTTCAAGCTCGAGAGGACCGCCACCAAGTCCGAAAGCAGTCCGCCCTCGACCATTTTCGGGAACGCCTGATAGTTGTAGAAGGACGGCGGCCGGACGCGCCACCGGTACGGCCGCTGCGTCCCGTCGCTCACGAGGTAGAATCCCAGCTCGCCGTTGGGGGCCTCCGTGGACGAGTAGATCTCCCCCTTGGGGGGACAGAGGCCGTGCCCGAACATGTAGTTCTTGAAGTGGTAGATGAGACCTTCCATCCCCCCGGCGGGCGTGTTCTGCGCCGTCTTGGGCGGGATCACGATCCGCGGGTCGTCCACGTAGATCGGCCCGGCGGGCATCGTCTTGAGGACCTGGTCCACGATCTTGATGGCCTCCCGCATCTCGCGCATGCGCAGGTGGTACCGGGCGAAGACGTCCCCTTCCTGCTCCGTGATCACGTCGAATCGGTAGTTCTCGTAGCCCAAGTAGGGGCGCGCGCGCCGGAGGTCGTACGGCACGCCGACGGCCCGGAGCAGCGGACCCGTCAGGCCGTAGCTGATGCAGTCCTCCTTGCTGACCACCCCGACGCCCTTCGTCCGGTCGAGGAAGATGCGGTTTCCGTCGAGCATTTCCGCGATCTCGTCGAGGACCTTGGAACAGTTGGTCATGAACGTTCGGCACATGTCCTCGAAGTCGGGCGGGACGTCACGGAGGAGGCCGCCCACGCGCGTGTAGGAGGTCGTGAGCCGCGCGCCGGTGACGTTCTCGAAGATGTTGTAGAGGTTCTCGCGCTCGATGAACGTCCAGAGCATGACCGTGAAGGCGCCCAGGTCCATCGCCTGGAGTCCGCAGCAGAGGATGTGGTCGGCGATCCTCGAAAGCTCGCACATCGCCACGCGGATCGCCGCGCAGCGCGGGGTCACCTTGATCCCCATGAGCTCCTCGACCGCCACGGCGAACCCGACGTTGTTGCAGAGCGGCGAGAGGTAGTTCATCCGGTCCGTGACCACGACCGTCTGGTTGTAGGTGCGGTACTCCGACTGTTTCTCGAAGCCCGAGTGGAGGTACCCGATTTCGGGCTCGAGGCGGATCACCCGCTCGCCGTCAAGCTCGATGATGTTGCGGAGCGTGCCGTGCGTGGCGGGGTGCTGGGGGCCGAAGTTGACGATCATCCGGCGCGTGCCGAGATCGCCCTCCTCATCCTGTTCTATCGCCATGACGGGACGTCTGAGTTCGGGCATCAGGTTCGAATCACGAATAGCGAATCACGAACTACGGACGTATGCCGGGATCTCACGTCCGTAATTCCTGATTCTCCTCAAGGGACGTACCTCGGGAAATTCATCCGCTCGCCGCGGCCGGTCAGCGGGTAGTCCTTCCGCAACGGGTGGCCTTCGTAGTCGTCGGGCAGTTCGATGCGCTTCAGGTTCGGGTGGTTCTTGAAAACGATCCCGAAGAAGTCGAAAACCTCGCGCTCGGCCCAGGGCGCCGCCTTCCAGAGCGTCGCGGCGCTCTCGATCGAGGGGTCGCTCTCAGGCACGAACGCCTTGAGGCGCGTGCGCACGTTCTCCTTGAAGGAGTAGAGGTTGTAAACGACGCAGTAGCGCTCCGGCATTCCCTGGTTCAGGTAGTCGACCGCGGTAAGGTCCGTCAGGCAGTCGAAACCAGCTTCGTCGCGCAGGAGGCGGAGGACGTCCAGGATGCGGTCACGCCTCACATGTGCGTATTTCTGCCCGGCGCTTTCGTAGACGCCGAGCACCTGGTCGGCGAACCGCTCTTTTACCCTGTCGAGAGGATCCATTCTGGCGGTCAGGCCCGCTTTTTGAGCTTTTCGCCAGCGACCTTCTTCTGGATCTCCATGACGGCGTCGATGACGCTTTCGGGCCGCGGCGGGCACCCGGGGATGTAGACGTCGACCGGGATGAAGCGGTCGATCCCCTGGATCATGGCGTAGTTGTCGAAGACGCCGCCGCAGGAAGCGCAGGCGCCCATCGAAATGCACCACTTGGGCTCCGGCATCTGCTCCCAGATCTTCAGGAGCACCGGCATCATCTTGAGCGAGATGCGGCCCGAGACGATCATGAGGTCCGCCTGACGCGGCGAGAAGCGGATGACCTCCGCGCCGAAGCGGGCCAGGTCGTACCGCGAGGAGAGCGTGCCCATCAGCTCGATCGCGCAGCAGGCCGTCCCGAACGGCATGGGCCAGAGGCTGTTCTTCCGGCCCCAGTTGACGATCTTCTCGACGGTCGTCGTCAGGACCCCGTCCGGGAGCATGGTCTCTATTCCCATTCGAGCGCCCCCCGCCGCCACAGATAGAGCAGCCCGAACCCCAGGACGCCCGCGAAGATCCCCATCTCGACGAGCCCGACGGCGCCCAGCTTTTTGTAGAGCACCGCGTACGGGATCATGAAGACGGTCTCGATGTCGAAAAGGATGAAAAGGATCGCGACCAGGTAGAAGTGGACGCTGAACCGGTCGCGGGTGCCGGAGAGGACCGGGACGCCGCACTCGTAGGCGTCCAGTTTCTCCGCCTTGATCCGGCGGGGGCCCAGCAGGTGGGAAAGCCCCACGAGGAAGATCCCCAGCCCAACGACCAGCGCGGCATAGACGGCCACAGTGGTCCACGGATCCATGGAGCTCCCTCGGTGCTGAGCCATTCAATCAAAAATGTATGCGTGAGTCAATCCAATGGGTTGCGTCTGGCCTCGGCGCCGGCGGTCGGCTACAATCCAGCCATGCGGGAAAGCATGCTGTACGAGAAGCTGCCCGGCAACAAGGTCAAGTGCAACGTCTGTGCCGTGCGGTGCCTGATCCCGGAGGGGGATGTCGGCGCTTGCCGGACCCGCCTGAACGAGAGCGGGACTCTCTACACGCTCCTCTACGGGCTCACCAGCTCGGTCTGCGTCGACCCCATCGAGAAGAAGCCGCTCTACCACTTCTATCCGGGGACCCGAATCCTTTCGATGGGCACGCGCGGCTGCAACTTCCGCTGCCCCGGCTGCCAGAACTGGGAGATCTCCCACGACTCGCCCGACAAGTTCGGCGAGAACATGGAGCGGCTGGACCCCAAGGAGAGCGCCCACCTCGCCCGCCGCCTGGGCTGCCAGGGAATCGGGTGGACCTACAACGACCCGACCATCTGGGTCGAGCACACGCTCGACGCGATGATCGAGGCCAAGAAGCTCGGCCTCTACAGCGCCTACATGACCAACGGGTACGCGACCGAGGAGCAGATGGAGCTCATCGGCCCGTACCTCAGCGCCTGGCGGGTCGACATCAAGGGATTCTCGAGGGAGTCTTACAAGAAAGTCACCCGGCTGGCCCGCTTCGATCCCGTGCTCGAGATGACGAGGCTCGCCTTGCACACCTACAAGATGCACGTCGAGTGCGTCACGAACGTGACCCCGACGATCAACGACGGCGAAGACATCGCCCGCGGGATTGCTTCCTGGATCCGTGAGAACCTCGGACCGTTCACGCCGTGGCACGTGACGAAGTTCTACCCGTACCTCGACCTTTCCCACCTGCCGCCCACGCCGCTCCGGACGATGGAGCGGTTCTGCGAGATCGGCCGCGAGGAAGGCCTGAAGTACGTCTATATCGGGAACGTGCCCGGCCATCCCTGGGAGGACACCTACTGCCACGGCTGCGGCCGACGCGTGATCCAGCGGCGCGGCTTCGCCGTGGCGCGGGCGGACCTCCAGGAGGGCCGCTGCCCCTCCTGCAAGACCGAAATCCCGGGCCGCTTCCAGACTCGGATCGACGCCTCCACGGGCGAGCGGGTCCCGGTTCTCTTCACGTAGGCGGACACCGGGCCGCCTCGACCGTCTAAAATAGCGTATACTTTTTCGGGGCGGGCGTTCCGGACTGCCATACACCGATGCCGGTAAAGATCTACTGCCCCTGCGGCCAGAAGCTCCAGGTGAACGACGACCTGCTGGGCAAGCACGTCCGCTGCCCCAAGTGCCGGAAAGTCCTCGCCGCCCCCCAGCCTCTCCTCAACCACACCGAGATCAACGAGCCCGATGAGGACGAGGCCGATACGAAGAAGGTCCCTCCCGCCGGCTAGCCTGCAACAAAACAAACTCTTTGTTTTGTTGCACTACTTCTTCGGTTCGCCGCTCTTCTCGACGGCCTGGTGGACCCCGGCGGGCAGGGTCTGCTTGATCCCGTCGTCGAGCGGCATGCGGTCGGGAAGCGCCCCGACGGACTGCATCAGGGCGGTCAGTTGCGCCCGCAGGTCCTCCAGCGTGCGGGCCGACGCCGCGTCGTGGATCAGGTTCTGCGTCTCGAGGGGGTCGGCCCGGAGGTTGTACAACTCCGCCTTGTGGCGGTCGGGACCGCCGTCGCCGTGCGGGTAGTGGATGAACTTCCACTCCTTCGTGCGGATGCCCCGGACGTTCGGCGTGTACGGGAACTCCTTCTCGTAGTCGTACGCATAAAACCACGATTCGCGCCACGGCGTCGTCCGGCCTTCGAGAAGCCGCTTCCAGGACATCCCGTGGACCTTCTCGAGCGGCCGGGCGCCGCAGATCTCCAGGATGCTGGGCGCGAGGTCGATGTGCAGCACCATCTCGTGCACCAGCTTCGGCCCGCTCACCAGGCGCGGATAGCGCACGATCATGGGGACCCGGATCGATTCCTCCCACATGGCCCGCTTGTCAACCGCCCCGTGCTCGCCGAGAAGGAACCCGTTGTCGGTCGTGAAGACGAGGAGCGTGTCCTCCAGAACGCCCATCGATTCGAGCGCGGCATACAGCTGCCCGACGCTGTCGTCCACCGAGAGGAGCGTCGCGTAGTAGCCGCGCACGAAATCTTCGTAGTCCTTGAACCCGCAGGCCTTGTAGATCGGCCCGTCAATCCCGTGCCAGGTTGTGACGCGCTCTTTCACCCAGGCAGGCTTCACCGGCCCGTAGTCTGCCGCGGTCGCGGGACGCCTGATCTCCGTCGCGGCGAACGTCTTGTCGTACTTGGGCTCGGGGTGGAACGGCCCGTGCGACGCCTTGTGCCCGAGGATGAGGCAGAACGGCTTCGACCGGGGCTTCCGAAGCCATTCGATCGCCTTTTCCGTGACCCGGGTCGTGTAGTAGCCCTTCAGCACGTCGCGCGTGCCGTTGATGTTGAAGGCCGTGTCGAAGTAATTCCCCTGCCCCTTGTGGCTCATCCAGAAATCGAAGCCGGGCCGCGGGTCGTCGCTCGCCTCCCCCATGTGCCACTTGCCGACGTAGGCGGTCTCGTAGCCCGATTCGCGGAGCCGCTTGGGATAGCTGGGCAGCGCGTCCGGGAAGTCCGTGAAGTTGTTGAGGACGCCGTGGGCGTGGGCGTAGAGACCGCTCAGCATCGACGCGCGGCTGGGCGAGCAGAGGGAGGTCGTGCAGAAGGCGTTCGTGAAGCGCACCCCTTCGCGTGCCAGACGGTCCAGGTGCGGCGTTTTCAGGAACGGGTGCCCGGCGGCGCTCAGCGCGTCCCAGCGCTGGTCGTCGGTGAAGATGACGAGAACGTTGGGCCGTTTCGGATCGCTCGCCGTTTCACGTCCGCTGCACCCCTGTGCCAAGGCCAGAAGCGCCGCGAGCCGAAGCGTCTGCCGCATCTTCCCCTCCAATGATCTTCCGAGCCACCGCGCGGCCGTCCCGTACGCAGTCCGGGATTCCGGTGCCGTGGAAGCCGCTGCCGCAGAGGTGCAGCCCGGCCGGGAGCGTCGCCTCGAACTCGCGAACCCTCCGCTCGTGCCCGACCTCGTAGACGGGATTCCGGTCCGGCCAACGGTAGAGCTTCGCGAACAGCGGTTCCTGCTCCAGCCCCAGAATCTCCCTCATTTCCTGGCGCGCGGCGGCCTCGGCGCCGCCCTCCGCCCCGCGGACGAAACACCGCACCAGAAGGTGGTCCGCGGGCGCGCGGCCTTCGAACTTCCGGGACGTCCAGGTGCAGGCCAGGATCTTCCGCCCCTCGCCGCGCGGGATCACGAAGCCCGTCCCCTCGGGAGGCCCCCCGCCCCGGTAAGCGAGCGACACGGCGGTCGTCGAAACGTACTTGATACCCGGCACGCCCGGCCAGAGTTTCGCCGCCTCCGGGGCCGGGATGGCAAGGACAACGTCGTCCGCTTCGATCGCGCCGTCGGAAAGGCGTATTCTCCAAGACGGTTCAAGCTTGATCACCCCCC
>Ga0187892_10011906_pt1 | contig 10515 bp, 9 predicted proteins | sample MA1701073metaG_FD_139345 | JGI IMG/M metagenome (GOLD analysis project Ga0187892, IMG submission 139345) | Bio-ooze microbial communities from a basaltic lava cave in the Kipuka Kanohina Cave System on the Island of Hawaii, USA - MA170107-3 metaG ...
CTCAGACCATAATAGTTCCGGACGGCGCTTCACCATGAGCACTTTGACTTTTCGCTCACCCCGCGTTCTACTGTGGCTGTGACGACTCTATCCGACAAACCGGTCTATCAGCGGATCCTGCTCAAGCTCAGCGGCGAGGCGTTTTGCAAGCCGGGCGGGTTCGGCATCGAGGGCAGCGAGCTCGAACGGATCGCCAAGGAAGTCGCCGCGGTTGTCCGGTCCGGGACGCAGGTCGCCATCGTGGTGGGCGGCGGGAACTTCCTGCGCGGGACGTCGTTTGCGAAAACGTCGCACATCCCCGCCGCGACGGCCCATTACATGGGCATGCTGGCCACCGTGCTGAACGCGCTGGCCCTGCAGGAGATGCTCGAGCAGCTCGGGCTCGAGACGCGCGTGCAGTCGTCGATCGCCATCGCGGCCGCCTGCGAGCCGTTCATCCGCCGCCGCTGCATCCGGCATCTCGAAAAGAATCGCGTCGTGATCCTGGCGGCCGGCACGGGTCGGCCGTTCGTCACGACCGACACGGCGGCGGCGCTGGCGGCGGTCGAGATCAACGCCGGGGCGCTGCTGAAGGCCACCAAGGTCGACGGCGTGTACACGGCCGACCCGTTCGAGAACCCGGACGCGCAGATGTTCACCGAGCTGACGTACAACGAGGTGATCAACCGCCGGCTGAAGGTCATGGACGTCGCGGCGATCGACCTGTGCCAGCAGAACCACGTTCCGATCATCGTCTTCAATCTGGCGGTGGCGGGGCTGATGTCGCGCGTGGTGCGCGGCGAGAACGTGGGGACGAAGGTCAGCGATTGAGGCTGCGCGGCGGCGAACGAAGCGGCCCCGGGGGACGGGTACCTGGTTCCGGGTGGGTGGCGGTCCAGGACTGAGGCGATCCACAGATTGCACAGATGCGCGCAGATTGAAAACCATTGGACCAGAGCGCTGACCAGACAGCCCACACGCCGGCGCGGAGCACGCAAAGGGGGAGGCGGGCATCGTCGACGCGTCAACAGATTGACAAGACGGGGACAATGGGCAATCCGTACAAAGACCGAACATGTGCGTGCTTCCAAGAACGAAGTGGAATGCCGCGCGCGATGCGGAATTAAGTGGAAAAAGTGCAAATTCGGACACTGGCGTACCTGTTTTGAGCCACAGATGAACACAGATGAACACAGATTCAGAAAGCTCACGAAGGCGCGCGCAGAGGCGCGGAGATCGCAGAGGCGAGGGGCGGCCGTGGTGATCAGCAGATCGACAAGATGGGGAAGATGGTCGGGCATGCCAAGTGAAACACAGAAAAAATCAACCCGGCGCAAGCCGACACAAGCCGAAACAGGTCCGGGAAAAACACCACGGACCAACATCCAGCGAAAGTTCATTGTGACGACCTCCTTTCGAGCCATAACGACAGAGTTCATCTCACGCCAAGGCGCCAAGGCGCCAAGGCGTAAGGTGGCTTCGGAAGGGATGGGTGGCTGAACGTTCAAGGCTGAACAGTAGAAGAGCTTGAATTTGGGCTGAACAAGCTGAACACCGGATCAATCCTGAGTGCTGAGTCCTGAACGAGAACGGCGGCCCTCCTTCCTTGGAACAGATTTGTCCTCGAAAAGGTCCCTTTCGAAAACGGGCCGGGCAGAACGCGGGCGACGACCCTAACTAATACCTTATAGGCAGGCTGGAGGGAAGTCAAGAAGGAATCCCGAAATGTTTACAGAATAGGTCCTGGCAAGATGGACGGCAGCGGCGAATCACTCGTCCGCACCAAGCAGGGAAAGCAATTCGTCTTTCCAGTCACGACCATGCGGCTGGGCCTCGTCGAGGACTTGGAAGCGGAAAACGTGGTCCTTGAAGTCCTCGGCAAGTCTCTGCCAAGGCACCTTCTTGCCGACGCGTTCGAAGTACCGCGCTACATCCCGCTTGTACGTGGTGTCGCGATTGCGTTCAAGGCGCTTGCCCTTACTTTCAACTACGACGACTCGGGCATGTGGCTTGCCGTCGCGACCGCTTTGCACAAGGAAGTCGGGATAGACGCCGTTCTTCTGATAGGCTCGAACTACGAAGTTCTCAGGGCCGACCTTGTTTCGATACCACCAGAGCCCATTGGATTGCTTGTCCATGCAAAGGGCTGTTTTCTACTCATGTTCGTTGTGCGCCTTCTCTTTTTGAAGAAGTCTAACAGGGGTTTTCTCAAAATGCGCGCGCGACGGCGCGAATGTCCCCTAACGGGCCGGACATAACGCAATCGGTCCCGATTGCACGGACCCAGCGAAGGATTGCTGAGGTCGGAGCACCAACGCCTGCTCGGCGCACGCGCGCGACAGCCCGCTTTTCGGTCTCACTGACGCCTTCCTCCGTCAAATACGGTGGATAATCCTCCACTGCAATCAAGACCCGTTCAATGCATTGGTCGAGATCCCGCAAGTCGTGCTCCCAAAAGCGAAGAACAGTGAATCCCCTGGCCCGCAAATGCCGCGTCACGTTGCGATCGCGCTGCCGGTTACGCGCAATCTTAGCCTTCCAGAAGGGCCGGCGCGTTGTCGGTACGTGGCCGCATTCGGGGCAGCCGTGCCAAAAGCAGCCGTCGACAAAGACAACGAGTTTTGCCATGGGAAACAAGAAGTCGGGATTTCCGCGGACGGCGCGATTGTGCATCGTCCAGCCTTGTAGGCCCGCGCCAACCAGTGCGAAGCGAAAACGCAGCTCTGTGGTCCGATTCCCCGATCCCCGTACGGCACGCATTGCGTCGGACCGCGCCGGGCGGACTTTTCCAAATGCGCCGCCTCGCAGGTGCTTTCTGAGGGCCCTTTCCACGGCTCAAATCCCCTCGTCATAGAAAGCGGTCATCGCGGTTGCGAACCAAAAAAGCTGGTCCTCCGAGAAATCTTGGCGGACCCATTCGGGCAAACTGTTTCGGGGAAACTGAAGTTTGCTCAGGGCGACGGAAAGTGCCTGCAATTTCGTGTTGATGCGGGCCTCCATGCCAGCGGCTTTCATGCCCTCCGACAAGGCCTTCGCAAGGGCGAGGAGTATTTCGAGGAACACGAACGGCGCGGCCGACGGATCCACTGGATTACCGATGAACGCCCAAAATTCCCTCCCAATTCGGCGATAGATCCGGGTGGAACGGGTGGCCTTGTCGATCAGGACGCCGGGCCGGCTCGCGCGATCCTCTTCCACGAAGCCTTGGTCTAGGAGCTTCACGAGAATCTGGTTCTCTTTGTTGTTGGTGCTGCGGTCAGTGCCGTAGGTGAGACCGACGACGATGTCGAGGTTTTTCACAGTACGATACGTCTTCTTCGTCTGCTTCGCCCAGCGTGAGTGATTGTCGATGATCGCACATGTCATCGCGGCGACCTGGCTATCGTTGATGGTATTCGGGCCGCTCTTGATACTGGTCATGAAACGGCGGTTGCCGACAACACACGACTTATCGATCTCCCGCCACGCTGATTCCGTGCGTCGCTTGGCCTTCTCTTCGCGGCCCAAGCCGGTCAAGGCGGCAAACTCCGCCAACTTCTCCGGCGGGTCGGTCCACTTGCTGGGAGAAGAAAGCGGGTACTGGCTGACAAACGCGTCCTCAATCGATTTCCCGAAGGAAGTTTCGAGGGCCATGTAGAGCTTGCTGTTGAAGAGAAAGTCGGCGAAGCGGACAGGGTCGCGGAGGTTCATCACGCTCGCCGAAGTCATGAGCACGTACGGGTTCGTTCGATAGTCGGCGAGGCCGTCGCGGCGCTCGAACGCGGCCGGAAGGTTGGTGCTGATGTACGTGGACAAGCGGGCGGCCAGGTCTCGCACGCGCGTCTCGTCAACCGCGGCAAAGAGCTTCACAATTTCGTCAGAGCGGAAGCTGTGTCGCGGTGATTTGAGAACACTCGAGAGAAGGTCGGCTTTCGACGATTTTGCCATTCGATCTTTCCGGCTCGCTAAATAGCACTCATCTTCCGTTTTGTTTTCGGGGCCGCGTACGTGGCGTGCCCGTTGTCGTCGCCGTCATTCCAAACGTACGTCTCGCCGTCTTTGAACCACTGGCGGGTCCGGACGTGCGATTGCACGTAGATGATTCGGTAGGCAGTGGGCTTGTTCGTGTACGGCCGCCATTCGCGTTCTCGCAACGCGTCGAGTTGTCTGGCAACGACTTCGCCTGCGACGCGGCCAAGACGGACGGGAACAGCATTACCGATTTGGGCATATTGCTGGGCCGGCGTGCCGCAGACACGCCAGTCGCGGGGAAATTCTTGAATGCGGGCGTACTCGTGAAGGGTCAATGCTCGGAGTTCAGTCGGATGACATAGGGACGTACCCGCGTGGTTCGGCATCGTAACGAGCGTTGGGCAGGGAAGGTCGAAGGTCAATCGTCTCCACCACCCGGAACGACCGCCCTTTGCGTGCCAAGCCGTGCCCATCGACTCTTTCTGCACGTCGACGGGCAAACTCCGCCAGTTTGAGCCGGGTGGGACCATTGCGAGATATTTCTTCTTCCGTGGGCTGAAATCCATGATGACCGGTTTGGTTTCTTCTAATCCGCCGATCGCGTCCGCGAGGGTCGCCCACGGTGCGAGCTTGCCAGTTTGTGGCTCGAACAAAGACGCCTGCTGCTCGTCGGCATGAGTAGGTCCGTGGGTCGGGTCGGGAAAGTCGACTTGGGCGTGGTACCGGTTGCCGATGAACAGCGCACGCTCGCGGAGTTGGGGCGCACCGTAATTGACGGCGTTTACTTCAAAACAGTCCATGTGATAAGCGGCGCCTGGGATCTTCTGGAGATCGTCTGCGAAAGCTCGAACAACGGAGCCTGGTTCTTCGTACGGGGCGAGCGGCATTCCTCCTTTTTCGGGCCTCTCGGCAATCGGGCGATGAAACACGGCGGCCGATAGAAGGCCTCGGACATTCTCCATCAAGAAAAACCGGGGCCTCATCGCTTCAATGAAACGAAGGAACTGCCAAAGCAAGGTGCCGCGAGGATCTTGGGTTGTTCTTCGTTTACCGGCGGTGCTGAACGATTGGCACGGGGGGCCGCCGGCGAGAAGATCGAGCTCACCCGGCTTGAGTCCAACGGAATCTAGAACCTGGAGCGGGTCAAGGTGCGCAATATCCGCCTCGAACACCTTCACGTTGGCGTCGAGCCGGCCGCACTTGACGTTCGACCGAATCGTCTGGCAGAACGCGTGTTCCTTTTCGACGCACGCGATGACATTGAACCGGTCAGACTGTTCAAGCCCGATGTCAAGGCCCATCGCTCCCGAGAACAACGACAGCAGGCTGTATTTTGGTAGGGTCATAGGCAACCTGTCTGCTGTAAGCGTCGGGAGCGCGGCCCCGACCACATTAAGCAGCACCACTTGTCATGACGTGTGGCGTCCTCGCCTTCCTTGCCGACGGTCTGGCCGATCCACTCCTTGAACTGCGGCTGGGTGAGGTTGTCGTTGTAAACCCAACCTTCGTTGCCGGTGTTGTAGGGCGGGTCGATGTAGATGCACTTGACCTTGCCGGCGTGCGTGGGCAGGAGGGCCTTGAGGGCCAGCAGGTTGTCGCCCTCGATGATCAGGTTGCCGTCGAGGCCGGGCTTTTCACCCTTGGGCAGGACGGACAGCTCAGGGACGAACTCCAGACGGTGGTGCGGGACCGTGTGGTGGTAGGTCTCGATGACGGACTTGCCTTTGAACTGAAGCGTGGGCACGAACGCGTCCTCCCGGCCGCAAGATCATAACCGTTTGGCGTAGGTTTGGGTAGGGGGAATTTTCCCAATCCGCCGGGAATCCACTATCGTCTGGTCCTTCATGCGTGAGAAGCTATCGCTTTGGCGTGCTTCGTGCAAGATGATTTTGGGGACGCCAACCACGGGTTCCGCTGCGCTCCACCCGTGGCTACAGGCCCTGGCCCCCCCGGTCGGGGCCGCGTCCGCCCCTCGCCTCGGCGTTCTCCGCGCCTCTGCGAGTGAAAGGGCGCCTTCTGAATCCGCGTCTATCGGCGTTCATCAAAACAGGTACGCCGGTGTCCGACTTTCTCCGTGAATTCTGCGAAAATCTGCGTCATCTGTGGATCAAATATGCGTCGCTTGCGCTTCCGCCTCGGATTCTGCGTCGTTGGCGCGTGCGCGGGAAATCTTGCGTCGCTGGAGACCCACCCTCACCCCGGCCCTCCCTGGAAGTGGAGAGGGAGTGCTACGGCTCGGTGAGCGCGGCGGAGAGGTTCAGGCAGCCGGCGCCGTGGGCGGGGGTCCAGGGGTGCGGGGACATTTCGGGGAGCGGGGCGGCGGTTTCGCACAATCGTCGGCGAACATCCGAGGCGGCCCAGTCGGGATGCTTCGCCGACAGCAGCGCGGCGGCGGCGGTGACGTAGGCGGCGGACATCGAGGTGCCGCTCCAGACGGCGTACTCGGCATCGTCGAAGTGCGGCGAAGCTTCAACAGGCGCGGTCGAGAGGATGTTCGCGCCGGGGGCCAGCAGCGAGAGGTGATCGCCGGTGTTCGAGAAGGTGCAGCGGCGGTTGTTCTCGGCCAACGCGCCCACCGCCAGCACGCCGGAATGGGCGGCGGGGTACTGCACGGGATTGCCGGACTCAAATTCGTTGCCCATCGCGGCGATGGCCAGGATGCCGGCGGATTCCAGACGGCGGAAGAGAAGCTGCTCGGTCTTCGATGAGAGCGCGCCGGCGATGCTGAGGTTCAGGATGCGCACGCCGGACAAGATCGCGTCGTTGAGCGCGCGAAGATACCGCCGCGCATCGACGTAGAACTCGCCGTCACGGTCGGGCGAGTCGGGGAAGACCTTCCACATCACGAGCGGGCAGCGGGCCACGCCGCACACGCCGGCTTCGTCGTTTCGAGCGCCCGAGATGATACCCGCGACGTGCGTGCCGTGGCCGAGCAGGTCGGCGGGTTTCAGGCCGTCGCAGCGGAGGTCGATGCGGGCGCTCGCGAGGTCGTGGTGTGAGGCGTCGACACCGGAGTCGAGGACGCCGACCGAGACATCCGCCGCCGAGGGTAGCCCGCAGTCGAACCAGCGGATTCGCCGCAGACCCCACTGCAGGTTGCGGCGGGGATCGGCGACGACGGCAAGCGGGCGGCGACGGTCGTGGAAGGCGGCGCGAACGCGAGACCGACGGCCGGGCGCGCCGGTTGGATCGAGCTTCGCCCTGCGGGTGCGGAAGCGATCATCGCGCTCGTGCCGCCGATGGTCCCGATCATCGCGGGTGCGGGCGCGACCGGATTTCGTGATCGCGCCGGGGTCAAGAACGACACGACCGGCGGCGCGGCGGCGCGGAACGGGTTCGACGAACTCGATGGCGGCCGCATCTCGCAGGCGCCTGGCGACCGACGACGGCCGCACGCGCGGGTCGAGCTCGACCAGATTGATGCCGCGGAGATCGTCGGACGGCGCGTCCGTGACGCTGGCGAGGATGGCGCGGCGATGTCGCTCGTCGGCGCCGACGTTCGTTCGGACCTTGTCGGCACGGCGCGAGAAAAGCGGGGTCACGGACTTGAGCCCGGCGATGCGGCGCAGGAATTCGAGCGGCCCGGCGACGGCGGAGGGAAGCGATGTGGCGGTGGATGCGCCGCTCGTGAGGGCGTCGGGGCGGATGCGAATCAGAAGCTGGCCGGGAAGGTGGCCGGACCGGCCGTGGGACGCGGCGAGCGTGGTTTTGCACTGAAGTGCGAAAAACGCGGGATGGGCGAGAGGCGGCGGACGAAAGGGTTGTGGCGATAGGACATGCGAAGGGCTCCTTGAGGAAGACACTGCAGAATGCAGATTTCAGATTTGAGATTGGAGATTTCAGATATTTCAGATCTTGCCCGCCGAGCGCGTTCGACGCGTCAAAACGTGGCGACGTTACAGCGCTATCACGGATATCCTGGGACCTGAAGGCGAGCCGAGAAGCCCGTTGAAACGGGCTGACGGATCGGAGCGTGGGACAGCAAACCCGTGCTACAAGCACGGGCCTACAGCCCTTCGGGAAAGGCCGCTGAAGCGGCCTGTCTGTGATCGGCCGCCAGCATCGATCCAGCGCTGTCGTGTTAGACGGATGCACGCCGTTCATCATCGTGCCCACCTTGCTGCATGGGGCACCCGCGCACCCCGGCATTCATCGCGGGAAGGGATCCCCGTTGAGGAAGGTGCGAGAGCGGATTCTCGCACCGGCGGCCGACGGGATTCTCGCGCCAGCGGCCAACGGGATTCTCGCACCAGCGGCCAACGGGATTCTCGCACCAGCGGCCAACGGGATTCTCGCACCAGCGAGGATTCTCGCACCAGCGGGCGGCGAGTGGGGCGCCCGCGCGTCGGGCGAAGACGCCCGACCTACGAGGCTACGACGCAGCACCGGTTGAAAACCTGTGCCACACGCCACACCGGTTGAAAACCGGCGCCACACGCAGCACCGGTTGAAGACCGGTGGCACACGCCACATGCGACAGCGGTTGGAAACCCGGCGCCACAGGTCCGGTCAATCGAGCCAGGATTTTTTGTCTTTGAGTTTTTGGGGCGCGTAGGTGCCGGTGACGAACGTGATGCCTTTGTTCTGCAGGGCCTCGACTTCCATCTTGAAGCCGTGCCGGAGCATCAGGTCGACCTCTTTTTTCCACTCCTTCTTGCCCTCGAACCAGGGATACGACAGGATCTGTTTGGCGCGCTTGACGTCTTTCTCATCGATATCAATCTTGACGTCGTCGGACAGGCCGAACTCTTCAAAATCCGAGCTGCGCACGCCGATGAACTTCGCGTCGGGGACCGCCATGCGCTTACTTTCAAACGCGAGGTTGATCGAACCCTGCTTGATGACGCTGTAGATGTAATATCCCCAGGGGTCGTTGTCGAGCAGGCAATACAGCGGCAGGCCCAGCTCGTTGTGCATGCGGTAAAGCAGACGCCGCACGCCGCGCGGCGGCTGCCCGCCGCCGTGGGTGAGGATGCAGTTGTGCTCCTTCCAGAACTTGTCTTCGTTGAAGCGCTGCCAGACGGCGCCTTTTTCAACGTGCAGAATGAACTTGGCGTCGCACTTGCGGAATTCGAAGACGTCCGGCTCGACGATGCTCGGGATCGACATGCCGCCGGCGCCCATGCGCCGCAGGTCGATCGTGTCGCCCCTGCTGACGATGGTGAGATTACCGGCGATGCTGCCGCGGCTGTCGGCGAAGATGTGCAGCTCTTCGCGCAGCGCGTTCATCGCGACTTCGAGATCTTCGAGGATCGGGTCCGACTCACTCTGATCGCTGAAGGTCTTTTCGTTGGTGCCCGGGATGGTGTGCTTGAGGTGGTAGTAGATCTGGCGGATGCTGGCGGTCTTCTCGGCGTCGATCAGGGCTTTGCAGCCGCTGGCCACCAGCAGCGTCTGCATATAGCTTTTGGCCATGCCCAGGTTGAAGAAGCGGCGGTCCTGGCTGGCGGCGCCCATCTCGATGATGCGCCGGGCCTTGTCGTACTTGGCGTTCGAAAGCGTGCGCAACGGGATGCGAAGGCACAAGTCCTTCTTGCGCTTGGCGCAATCGACGATGGATTGAGCGAACTCTTCAATCTTGCCGGAGGTGGCCCGGCCGTTGTGGGAAGTCTTGCGTGCCATGGTGCTCTAGAAACAACTCCTTTGCATTGTCAAAAAGGCTCGGCCGGAGCCTCGCCTTCCCCTGTATATCGGACGCGTGTGCTGAGACGGTCGCGGGAATCGACGTCACGCGTATTCGGCTCGGCAGGAGCCTCGCCCTCCCGAAGGGCGCCGCTTGCCCTTGGCTGGCTGCGGAGTGCGCCAATTGCCGCGCGGGGATCATAGCCGCGCGGGACGATGCAAACAAGTTACGAACATCGAGGCGGGCTGAAGCGGTGTTTTCCGCCCCAAGCCTCGTGCGAAGACACCGACCTACAGGGAAACCCGTATGCTGGGCGGGGACGGCCGACCTACGGATTTCACGCCCTGGCGTTTGCTCGCCGCCAGAGGCGCCTGGCCTGCAACGCGATCGTCGCCAGCGCGGCCGCCTTCCACGTCAGCAGCCACCAGGGTTTCCACCAAGCCTCGGCTTCGAAGAAATCGCTGGTGCCGAAGGCGATCAGGAGCGCCGCGAGCACGACCCGTTCGCGCAAGGGTGCGTGGCGGCGGAATGCGGGAATGACGATGATCGCGACGGCGTACCAGACGAACGGCTCGATGTCGTTGTACAGGCGGACGGTGTCTTCGATGGTCATCGAGGGCCCTTGGCAAATTCTTCATCCAGGGAACAGCTTTTTCCACCTGGTTCTGGGGCCCACGTGGCTACGAACACGGTCAGGCAACTCGTGGCACGTGTCTTGCACGCCAATCGACGAGCACCCGTCGGCCATTTTGAGCGCGTGACCGTGCCACGCGATCGGAGGCCGCGATTCGAGGTTCCAAGAGGCGCCCGGGCCCTGGGCGGAGTTTCTTTTGGTTTGCACGTGCGTCGCCCGTATAATCCCGCCTGGAGACGCCTCCCAGGGGGTCGACCCCGAATTTGACGAACACGCAGGGTGGTTACAGGCAAGATCAGTATTCGGCTGCTGACGTGCGGCGCGACGC
>Ga0187892_10011907_pt1 | contig 10515 bp, 6 predicted proteins | sample MA1701073metaG_FD_139345 | JGI IMG/M metagenome (GOLD analysis project Ga0187892, IMG submission 139345) | Bio-ooze microbial communities from a basaltic lava cave in the Kipuka Kanohina Cave System on the Island of Hawaii, USA - MA170107-3 metaG ...
ACGTCCGGCCGGTTCAGCTCCTTGAGCGCCGCGTAGAGCGACGTCGTCTTGCCCGACCCGGTGGGGCCCGTCACCAGCACGATGCCGTTCGGCCGCTTGATGAGCGACTTGAACCGCTTGTAGTCGGTCGCGTGGAACCCGAGCTCCTCGAGGCCGACGAGGCTCGCCTGCTTGTCGAGGATGCGCATGACGATCGACTCGCCGTGGGTCGCGGGGAGCGCCGACACGCGCAGGTCGAGCTCGCGCCCGTTCACGTTGATCTTGATGCGGCCGTCCTGCGGCTTGCGCTTCTCGGCGATGTCCATCTCCGCCATGATCTTCACGCGCGAGAGCACCGCGCCCTGGAGGCGCTTCGGCGGCGAGTTCACCTCCTGGCACTGGCCGTCCACGCGGTACCGGATGCGGACGCGGTCCTCCATCGGCTCGATGTGGATGTCGCTCGCGCGCGCCTTCACCGCCTCGGCGATCATCAGCTGCACGAACTTGATGACGGGCGCGTCGTCGTCCCTCGCCTCCGTCTCCTTGTCGTCCAGGTCGCCGCCGCGCACCTTGATCTCGGTCTGTGTCATCGTCGCCTGCTCGATCGCGTCCTGCATGACGCTCTTGTCCTTCGAGCCGTACTGCTTCTCGATCGTGGCGATGATGTCGTCCTTCGGGGCGAGCGCGCACTCGATCTCGGTGTTCAGGATGAACTTCAGGTTGTCGAGCGCGAAGAGGTCGAGCGGGTCGCTGATGACGATCGTCAGCACCTTGTCGCTCTTCTTGATCGGGAAGATGCCGTGCTCCTCGCAGACCTGGCGCGGGACCGACTTGACGACGTCGCCGTTCAGTTTGAGCGACTTGAGGTCGACGTACGGGTAGCCGAACTGGCGGGCGAGCGCCTCCGTGATCTGCGCCCCGGTCGCCACCGCCATCTCGACGAAGATCTCCCCGATCTTCTTGCCGGAGTCCTCCATCTGCTTCTTGAGCGCGGCCTTGATGTGCTGCGCGCTGACGACCCTCATCTCCTCGAGGATCTTGCCGAGAAGCTTCCGACCGCCTTGCTGCGGCTGCTGCGCCTTTGCCATCGAGTCCCCAGCCCTTGCTGTGGCGCGGATTATATCCCATGGGGAGGGGCCAAGTAAGGAAATTAGTGCGAACGCCGCGCCGATCGCGCGTGCTGAAGTCCTTGACAGTCCCGACCGTCCGAGTGAGGCTCGACGCCGATGAAGCGAATCCTGCCGCTCCTCCTCACCGCGAGCTGCGCGGCGCCGCAGTCGCAGTACGGCATGGAGGACGCGAAGATCATGACGCAGGATCCGGAGAAGCTGCACGCGTACTTCATGGACCAGATCCGCGGCCGGGACTTCGCCAACGCGCACAACTACGGCCTCGCGAAGGGCGCCCGGGCCGCGCTGCCGTACGAGCAGTTCTACTTCGTCATCCAGTGGGAGCTCGTCCAGCGCATGATCCTCGGGTTCGAGCAGCACGCCGTGGACGTGAAGGGCGCGGCGGGGACGGTGACGTGGTGCAACCCCGAGTTCGGGCTCTCGCGGAAGTACCGGATCGTCGGCATGAAGATCGGCACGAAGACCTTCTGGGGCTACGACTTCACCCGCGACGAGCTGCAGGAGCTGAAGGACCGCGCCTTCGAGTGGTTCGGCCGGCAGAAGTCCGCTGCGGACGGCCGGCTCTACACCTATCCCCCGGATTGGCGATACACCCCGCTCGGGGGCGCCTGCGGCTGCCGGCGCTGATCCCGGACATTCTGGAAACGGGCGGCGCGAATTGTCACACTACGCCCTCAACCGCGGCGCGCGTTCGCGTGCCGGGATCTGGAATCCGGGATCCGGAATCGACACATGACCAGACTCGTCTACGGCTTCGGCGGCGGCAGGGCGGAGGGGCGCGGCGGGCAGAAGGACCTGCTCGGCGGCAAGGGGGCGGGCCTCGCGGAGATGACGCGCCTCGGCCTGCCCGTCCCGGCCGGCTTCACGATCGTCACCGACTGCTGCGAGCTCTACGCCGCGGGCGGGAAGTGGCCGCCCGGCCTCGAGAAGCAGGTGCGGGCCGCCGTCGCACGCCTCGAGAGGACCTGCCGCAAGAGGCTCGGCGACCCGAAGGACCCGCTGCTCGTCTCCGTCCGCTCCGGCGCCGCGCGCTCCATGCCCGGGATGATGGAGACGATCCTCAACCTCGGCCTCAACGACCGCAGCGTCGAGGGCCTCGCCGCGCTCACGAAGAACCCGCGGTTCGCGTTCGACGCGTACCGCCGCTTCATCACCATGTTCGGCGCGACGGCGAAGGGCATCCCGCGCGAGGAGTTCGACGCCGAGCTCAAGGCCCTGAAGCGGGGGCGCGCCGACGCCGAACTGGCCGCGGACGAGCTGCGCGCGCTCGTCCAACGCTTCCTGGCGCTCTACCGCGGGCGTGTCGGGGCTGCCTTCCCGCAGGACCCGTGGATCCAGCTGGTCGACTCCGTCAACGCCGTCTTCGGCTCGTGGATGGCCGAGAAGGCGGTCACGTACCGGCGCGTCGAGAAGATCGCCGGCCTGCGGGGCACCGCCGTGAACATCGTGCAGATGGTCTACGGCAACATGGGGGACGACTCCGGGACGGGCGTCGCCTTCACGCGCGACCCCAACACGGGCGAGAACTCGTTCTACGGCGACTACCTCGTCAACGCGCAGGGGGAGGACGTGGTGGCCGGCATCCGCACGCCGCTCAAGCTCGCCGCGCTCGAGAAGCAGCAGCCGAGGATCTACCGGCAGCTCTGCGACGTGAAGCGGCGGCTCGAGAGGCACTACCGCGAGATGCAGGACATCGAGTTCACCGTCGAGCGGGGCACGCTCTACATGCTGCAGTGCCGCACCGGCAAGCGCTCGCCGGCGGCGACCTTCCGGATCGCGCAGGACCTCGTGAAGGAGAAGCTGATCTCGAAGGAGGACGCGCTCCAGCGGATCGGCCCGGCCGACATCGAGCGTCTCTTCTATCCGGTGATCGACCCGAAGATTTCGCGCTCCGATCTCGTGTCGAGGAAGATCGCCGAGGGCATCAACGCGGTGCCGGGGGCGGCGACGGGGGCGGTCGTCTTCAGCGCGAAGGAGGCGGAGGCGGCGGAGGGGAGGAAGGTCATCCTCGTACGGCGCGAGACGAGCCCCGAGGACGTCGGCGGCATGCACGCGGCTCAGGGGATCCTGACCGCGACGGGCGGCAAGACGAGCCACGCCGCCGTCGTCGCGCGCGGCTGGGCGAAGTGCTGCATCGTCGGCTGCGCGGTCCTCGACATCGACTACGAGAAGCGGCTGATGAAGGTCGGCGACACGACCGTGCGGCAGGGCGACGTCGTGACGCTGGACGGCGGCACGGGCGAGGTCTTCACGGGGGAGTTCCCGCTCGTCCAGCCGCAGCTGCCGGAGGCGTTCCGAACGGTCATGGGGTGGGCGGACGCCGTGCGCCGCCTGAAGGTGCGCGCGAACGCCGACACGCCGTACGACGCGAGGAAGGCGGTCGAGCTCGGCGCGGAGGGGATCGGCCTCTGCCGCACCGAGCACATGTTCTTCGACACGGAGGAGCGGCGCCTCGCCATCCAGGAGATGATCCTCGCGGACACGGTTCCGGCCCGCGTCGCGGCGCTCGCGAAGCTGGAGCCCTTCCAGCGCGCGGACTTCGAGGGGATCTTCGAGGCGATGGACGGCAAGCCGGTCACGATCCGCCTGATCGACCCGCCGCTGCACGAGTTCGTACCGCACGACCGCGAGGGGCAGGAGAAGCTCGCGCACACGCTCGGCATCCCCGCCGAGAAGGTCGAGCGGCGCGTGGCGCAGCTGCACGAGGCGAACCCGATGCTGGGGCACCGCGGCTGCCGCCTCTGCATCACGTATCCTGAGATCCTCGACATGCAGGTGCGCGCGATCATCCAGGCGGCGATCAACGTGAAGAAGCGCGGCATACGGGTCTTCCCGGAGATCATGCACCCGCTGGTGATGGACGCGAAGGAGCTGCGGATCCTCGAGCGGCGGACCCGGAAGGTGGCCGACGAGGTGCTGAAGGGCGCGAAGATCGCGTACACCGTCGGAACGATGATCGAGGTGCCGCGCGCAGCGATCACGGCGGACCGCATCGCGGAGGTCGCGGAATTCTTCAGCTTCGGGACGAACGACCTCACGCAGATGTCGATGGGGCTGTCGCGGGACGATGCGGGGCGGTTCCTTCCGGACTACGTCAGCGCGGACCGCGCGGCGGTCTTCGCGGAGGATCCGTTCCAGGCGATCGACGAGGAGGGCGTCGGCGCGCTCGTGCGGTGGACGGTCGAGCGGGGCCGCGCGACGCGCAAGGGGATGAAGATGGGAGTCTGCGGCGAGCACGGCGGCGAGGCGCGGAGCGTGAAATTCTTCCACCGCGTCGGCCTCGATTATGTATCCTGTTCTCCGTACCGGGTGCCGATCGCGAGGCTGGCCGCCGCGCAGGCGGTCGTGGAGGAAAAGCGGAAGTGACGACCGAGACCCGGGTCCGCCGGCTGCACCACGTGGAGGGGCCGACCAGCGACGCGTTCGACAGCGCCTATGCGCAGCGCTACTTCCGCAAGTGGACGCGCAACCACGTCAGCATCCCCGCCCGGCTCGAGATCCGGCTGGAGAGCGGCCGCAAGCACACGTCCGGCAGCGCCATCATCCACGACATCAGCCTGAAGGGCGCCCGGCTGGGGAAGATCGTGCTCAAGAAGCAGAGCCTCCCGGCTGCGTACTTCCGCATCCACATCGCGTTCACGTCCGAGCAGTACCAGGGGATAAGCGCGATCTGCCGCCCGGTCCGCTTCGGGAGCGGCCGGGAGTTCGAGCTGGCCGTCGAGTTCGAGCACATCTCGGTGCGCGAGGAAGCGCAGGGGCGCTAGCAGGCTGTTGAAAGAGGGGCAGCCTGCTGGTCGAACGTTTCACGTATCACGCTTCATGTCGTCGCCCGTTCTCCGTCGTCTGTCGTCGCCCCGTCTCACGTGCGCTTGCGGCTCGCGGGACGTGAAATCTCATGAATGCCCCCGGCTGGAGGCGGGCCTTGCCGCCCGCTCCCGCGCCGGATATCATTCCCACTGGGCCGTGAGAACCGTCGAGGGTAGGGAATGTCCTTCAAGGGCGACCTGAGCACGATCGGGCTTGCCGAGGTTTTCCAGATGATCTCGATGAGCCAGAAGGAGGGCACGCTCGTCGTCCAGGACAACGAGAGCCGCAAGGCGATCTACTTCGGCGCCGACGGCGTCCAGCTCCACTCGGCCGGCAAGCGCAAGGGCTTCCGGATCGGCGACATCCTCGTGCGTGCCGGCAAGATCAGCGTCGGCCAGCTCCGCGAGGTCCTCGAGCAGCAGCAGGGCACGCGCCGCATGCTCGGCCAGGAGCTCATTCAGCGCGGCCTCGTGACGGAGCAGGAGATCTCCGACGTCGTGAAGTCGCAGATCGAGGAGGAGATCTACGACCTCTTCCTCTGGCGCAAGGCGAACTTCGAGTTCATCGAGGGCCCCCCGATCGAGGAGCTGCAGGACCCCGAGACCCGCGCCATCCGCCTGGCGTTCGACGTCAACTCGCTCCTGCTCGAGGCGGTCCGCCGCACGGACGAGTGGACGCTCATCAACCAGAAGATCCCGAGCATGGATTGCATCTACACGTTCGTGAGCAACTCCGCCCGGGAGGAGGAGGACGCCAGCGCCACCGACCAGACGCGGTCCGTCTACCAGTACCTCGACGGCCAGGCGACCGTCGCCGACGTCATGGAGCAGTCGTTCGTCCCGCGGTTCGAGGTCTGCAAGATCCTCATCGACCTGCTCGACCGCGGCCGCGTCCGCCTGCTCACCCCGACCGAGCTCGTCGGCGTGGCGCGCCGGCGCCTCGAGGAGGGGCGGCGCGACAAGGGTCTCAAGCTCTTCGCCGTCGCCGCGCAGCTGGCGCCCGAGGACCCGGACTGCATCGGCAAGTACGCGCACGCCCTCGAGACGGAGGGCATGATCCAGGACGCGGCGCGCATGTACGTGCGCGTCGGCCACCTGCTCAAGCAGCAGGGGCAGGAGAAGGACGCGCTCGCGTATTTCCAGCGCGCCGTCTCGCTCAACCCGGACGACATGCAGAGCAAGATCGCCCTCTTCGAGATCAACCTCGCCACCGCGAGCGTCGAGGAGGCGATGGCGACCGCCAGCGAGCTCATCACGAACTGCATCCGCGAGAAGGACTTCGACACCGCGCGCGAGATCGCCGAGCAGGCCGTCGCCGCGGCGCCGCAGAGCCTCGAGATGCGGCTCGCCCTCGCGAAGGTCTACCACGCGCTCGGCCTCAAGAAGGAGCGCGACGACGTCGTGCTCTTCCTCCGCAAGAACCTGCCGGTCGACCAGGCGGCGGCCGACAAGATCATCGCCGACCTGCGCGAGCTGTCGGACCGGTCGGCGGAGCCCGCGGCCACCCGGCCTCCCCCGGTCATCAGCCGCCGCCGGCGCGGCATGGGCATCAGCGTGGGCCGCCTCGCGGCGGTCCTGCTCCTCGTCGTCCTCCTCGGCGCCGTCGTCGGCGCCGTCGTGTTCGAGTTCTACGGGCGGGCGGAGCTCGACCGGCTCGTCCGCGAGGCCCGCGAGTTCGAAGGCGCGAAGAAGTGGGACGAGGCCCGCGACCGCATCGCGTCCTTCGGCCAGGGCACCTACCACCTCAGCCCGCTGGCGATGGGAAAGATGCGCGACGCGCTCAACGCGCTCGCGCAGCGCAAAGCGGACGCCGAGCGCGCGGCGATAAAGGACCCCACGCCTCTCGTCGACCCCGAGGGGCCGCGCAAGGAGCGCGAGAAGGCGCTCGCCAAGATCCGCGAGGATCTGCGCGAGCTCAACCGCCTCAAGGATGACGGCAGGTACGACGCCGCGCTGAAGCTCGCCGAGCAGCTCCGTGCGGAGTGCGCCAAGTGGAACCCGCCCGAGGATGTGACCAAGCGCGTCAACGCGATCTACGATGAGCTGGCGCCGAAGGACTTCGACGTCCGCTCCCTCAAGCAGGAGGCGGACCGGCTCACGAAGCTGGGCAAGTACAAGGACGCCGCCGGCATCATCGTCGACCTGCACAATGCCTATCCCTTCTGGGAGACGGCGCAGAACGCGGCGGTCCCGTTCGCGATCATCGCCCGCCCCGCGGGCGTGAAAGTCTACAAGAAGCGCGGAAACCAGCCGTGGGACAGCGACCCGTTCGCCGAGTCGAAGGACGAGCCCATCGTGCAGCACCTCGCGTATCCCCTCGGCAAGTTCACCCTGCGCTTCGAGAAGACGGGATTCAAGCCGGTGGAACAGCAGGTGACGGACGACCGCCAGGGGGTGGTCGAGGTGAGGCTCAGCGAGCGCCTCGCGCTGGAGACCCGGTCGATCGGCGTCGCCCTCCGGGCGGACCCGGTGATCGCGGACGACCTCATGTACGTGCTCGCCCAAGGGCGCGTCAGGGTCGTGACCATGAGCGGCAGGGTCGTGTGCGACGAGGCGGCGGAGACGGCGCCCCGCGCCGGGCCCGGCGGCATCGTCTGCTTCGGCAGCGGCGACCGCGTGGTCGCCATCGACGGCAGGAAGGGCGCGGACGCGCGGCTCTGGGAATACGAGGCGGGCGAGCGCGTCACGGCGCCGATCGGCTTCTCGTCCAAGGGAGACGCGTTCTACTTCACGACGAAGACGGACGTCTGCGCCGTCGACATGGCGTCGAGGAAGCAGCTGTGGACGCACCCGACGCCAGCGCCCGTCGTCGGGGCGTCGGTCGAGTTCAACGGCCTCGTCCTCGTTGCCTGCGAGAACGGAACGGTCTGCGCCTTCAGTGCGGACGGGCGCGCGTGGCAGAAGTCGACCGGAGGCACGCTGAAGTCGGGGCCGGCGCTCGGTGTCGGGGGCGGAGTGGCGGGCATGGTCTGCGTCGGGTCCTCGGATGGGCGGGTCTACGGGTTCGACGCCAAGTCGGGCGAGGAGAAGTGGACCTCGGAGAAGATGCCGTCGGCGCTGGAGCAGACGCCCTCTCTGGACGGAGACCTCCTCTGGGCTGCGTCGAACGACGGGACGATCGTGTGCCTGGACGCGAAGGGCGCCGAGCAGTGGCGCAGGAAGCCGGGCAAGGCCGTGCGGGCGCGCGTCGTCCCTGCGAACGGACTCCTGCTGGTCGGCGACACGGGCGGGGTCCTGCACGCGCTCGACCTGATCACCGGCGAGCCCGAGTGGACCTGCACGACGAACGGTGCGATCCGGACGGCCCCGGCGGTGGCCGGGACCCGGGCATACGCCCCGTCGGACGACAAGTCGATCTACGTCGTGCCCCTCGACTGAGGCCGGCGGCCGGGGAATTCCCAGTCATTTGACGTAGCGTTCCCCGCAGGCTACATTAATGGCGTACCGGCACGCCACGGGGGTTTGGGTTGTGAACGCCGGTCCGGCACTGGCTGCAACCTTACAGGAGCATCGGTTCATGGGCATTTTCGACACGGGACGCCGCCGCCTGGAGGCGCTGGAGCGCGAAGTGCTGTCGAACCCGACGCCGCAGAACATGGTTTCGCTCGCCGAAAACTATGCGCGCACGGGGGACTGGTCGCACGCCGAGGACGTCGCCAAGAAGGCGATCGAGAAGTTCCCGGACAGCGAGAAGTGCGCGCTGACCTACCAGTACGTCCGCAAGAACCGGTTCCAGTCCGAGATCCAGGAACTCAACCGCGCCGTCCGCAGCCGGCCGCAGGCGCAGCACTACGAGCGGCTCGCCCACATCTACCTGTCGGAGCTGGCCGACCGCAGCCGCGCGCTGGAGCTGGCGCAGGAGGGGCTCCTCAAGTTCCCGTCGAGCGACCCCCTGCACGTCATGTGCGCCCAGGTCCGCATGGAGCGCTTCCACACCGACTACCAGGCGAACGACGGCGCAGAGGCCATCCGGCACTCGCAGCTCGCGCTGGCGACGAACAGCCAGAACGCCACGGCGCTCTACTGCATGGGCCGCCTCTACGCGGAGGCGGGCTGCTACGGGCAGGCGCGCCCGGTCGTCGAGAACTACCTGCGGCTGGTCTCGAACGACGACAACATGAAGCAGCTGCTGAAGCTCGTCGACGCGCACATGCCGGAGGCGGCGGGCGACCTCGACGACGCGCTGAACGAGATCGAGCAGCGCCACGGGCTCGCGCCCGTCGGCGTCGAGATGATGCAGATCTTCCAGCCGGTGCGGCCGTCGACCGCGCCGCAGATCAACCCGTCGAAGATGGAGAACTTCCTCCGCGGGTACGACTCGATGCACGGCTACAAGTGCTCGGCGGTCATCACGAAGAACGGCGAGCTGCTGGCGGCGCATTCGCGCGGGCTCGTGCCGTCCGACAAGTTCGTCTACCTTCTCCAGAGCGTGTACCGCTGCTCCGAGGAGTCGTCGAAGCGGATGGACATCGGGGCGTTCGTGGTCGGCGAAATCGACTGCACGCTCGGCAAGGTGACCGTGTCGGAGTGGAAGAACCTCGTGCTGGGCGTGCTGGCCGACCGGCCGGCCAAGGAGGAGGACTTCCAGCACGCGATCGACAAGTTCCAGTCCTTCGTGTCGTAGCTTGACAGTTTTCCGCGGCGTGGGATAGACTCACCGGAGATCGAATGAAAGACGTCCTGCAGGGCCTGAATCTCGAAGTCGGGGTGAAGGGCAGCCTGGTGGTGACGCGGGACGGCCTGGTGGTCCATCAGGAGATCGGCCCTCCGCTGAATCCGGAGGTGGTCGGCCCGGTGGCGTCCGACGCGATCAAGAACATCAACGCCTCGCTGCGGCAGGCGGGATCGAAGGAGTTCACGAAGTTCATCGTCACCTCGTCGTTCGGGAAGATGATCTTCCACGAGACCGGCGAGGCCTACCTGGTCGTCGTTCTCGACAAGGCCATCAACCTGGCCATGACGATGCTGGCGATCAGCTCGGCGGCGCGCAAGATCAAGAACGTCAGCATGGAATAGCTGTCCCGGCGGGAGTGCGTTTCACTCTATGGTGCAGATCAATTTCGCCCGGCGCGAGGTCAACTGCAAGATCGTGTTCTACGGCCCCGGCCTCAGCGGGAAGACGACCAACCTCGAGATCATCCACAAGAAGGTCCCGGAGACCGCGCGCGGCGCGCTCACGTCGATCGCGACGGAGCAGGACCGCACGCTCTTCTTCGACTTCATGCCGCTCGACCTCGGCCAGGTCGCGGGGATGAAGACCAAGTTCTTCCTCTACACGGTGCCCGGCCAGGTGTACTACAACTCGACCCGCAAGCTGGTCCTCCAGGGGGCGGACGGGCTCGTGTTCGTCGGCGACAGCGACCCGAGCCGGATGCAGGACAACCTCGACTCGATGAAGAACCTCGAGGACAACCTGAAGGACTACGGGCTCGACGTGCGTAGGATCCCGTTCGTCATCCAGTACAACAAGCGGGACCTGCCGGGCGCGATCCCGGTGGCGGAACTGAACTCGAAGCTGAACCCCTACAACAACCCGTGCTTCGAGGCGGTCGCCGTGCGGGGCGACGGCGTGATGGCGACGCTCAAGGGGCTGGCGAAGA
>Ga0187892_10011908_pt1 | contig 10514 bp, 8 predicted proteins | sample MA1701073metaG_FD_139345 | JGI IMG/M metagenome (GOLD analysis project Ga0187892, IMG submission 139345) | Bio-ooze microbial communities from a basaltic lava cave in the Kipuka Kanohina Cave System on the Island of Hawaii, USA - MA170107-3 metaG ...
AGCGACCGGCTCCAGATTCGCCCCACGGTACGCTGCGTTTTCGTTCCCTAGCGCTACCCGATGTCGTGCAAGAGGGCATCAGTGCGACCGGCTTCAGCGAGTGCACGCCGATCCAGGAACGGGTGCTGCCGTTGGCGCTGGAGGGCAAGGACATCGCGGGGCAGGCGCAAACCGGCACCGGCAAGACCGCAGCGTTCCTGATCACCGTGTTCACACGGCTCCTGAAGGCCCCGCGCGGGCAGGCTGGGCACGCCGCGCCGCGCGCCTTGATCATTGCCCCGACCCGAGAGCTCGTGTTGCAGATTCTGCATGACGCCGAGCAACTCGGGCGGTTCACCGGCCTGTCCATGCAAGCGGTCTACGGCGGTATTGACTACCAGAAACAGCGCGACCGGTTGCGCGAGGGTTGTGATGTGCTCATTGGCACACCCGGCCGATTAATCGACTACCTCAAGCAACGCGTCTATAGCCTGCGCCACATCGAGGTGCTGGTCATCGATGAGGCCGACCGGTTGTTCGACATGGGCTTCATCGCCGACCTGCGCTTCCTGCTGCGCCGCTTGCCACCCTACCATCAGCGCCAATCGATGTTGTTCTCCGCCACCCTGTCCTACGCGGTCATGGAGCTGGCGTACGAACACATGAACGATCCGATCAAGATCGCAGTGAACCCCGAGCAAATGACTGCCGACAATGTGGTACAGATCATTTACCACTTGGGGCGGCACGAGAAGCTGCCGCTGCTGCTCGGATTGTTCCATCGCGACAAACCGGTGCGCACGCTGATCTTCGTCAATACCAAGCGCGGCGGCGAATGGCTGGCGGAGCGGCTCACGGAAAACGGATTCCCCGCACAAGCCATCACCGGTGATCTGCACCAGCGCGTCCGACTGCGCTTGGTCCGCGACTTTCGGTCCGGTGATCTGCCCATTCTGGTCGCCACCGATGTGGCGTCGCGCGGGCTGCACATCGAGGACGTGACGCACGTCATCAACTACGACCTGCCGCAGGACGCGGAGAACTACGTGCATCGCATTGGTCGTACCGCCCGCGCCGGGGCCTCTGGCACGGCGATCAGTCTGGCTTGCGAGGAGTTCGTCGAGGGGTTGCCCGCCATCGAAGAGTTGACCGGCATGAAGATCGAAGTCGGCGAGGTGAGTGACGATATGCTGGTGCAGCCGCACCGTCACACATCCGCACGCAGCGGCGGACACGGCCGCCCGCAGCGCAATCGCCGCGGTGGCCCCGGCAGCGGGCGCAAGCCGCGCTCGGCCACACGCCGCTGAGACGAGTGGATTCGGTGCCCCTGTCGCTCGTCGCGCGCCGCTTGCGCAGCTTCCAACTTTCGTGGTCTGTGTGTCCGCATCACGTTTTCATCTGTCGATTGAGGAGGAGTCATGTACGGGACTATCAAGAAAATCATCCGCGATAAGGGTTTCGGCTTCATCGTGCCCGACGACGGCAGCGACGATGTCTTCTTCCATCGATCGCGCCTGGCGCCGAATGTCACATTCGAGGATTTGCGCGAAGGAGAAGAGGTCGAGTTTCAGGTCACAAAAGGCGACAAGGGCCCCCAGGCGAATGACGTAAAGCCTCGCTGAGCGCCTGTCGCTGGACGTCCAGCGACGCGCGCGCCCCCAGCGGGTGCCGACCGTCATGGAGTCGACCTCTACGCTTGCCGCACCGGGTGCACGCGCCGTCACCAGCGCGTCGACGCAGACCTCGGTACGCGCCGTGTACGGTGCGGCTGTGGTCACCGGCATTCTGATCTCGAGCTGCTTCCTGTGGTTCGAGCTCTTCCCGCTCGCCTGGATTGCGTTCACGCCGCTCATCTGGGCCATCGGCCACGCCGCCAATCGGCGCCAAGCTGTCCGCCTCGGGCTGGTCGCCGGGCTCGTCACCAATGTCCCGGCCTTTTATTGGCTGGTCTACACGATTCACGTGTTCGGCGGCTTCTCCTACCCATTGGCGGTCTTCTTCTACGCCTCTCTGTCGCTGTTTACCGCGTGCCAATTCGTCCTGTTCACACTGGCGCTGCATCGCACCGGCCCCGGTTTTCTAGCGCTTGCTGCGCCGTTGCTGTGGGTGAGTCTCGAGTTCTGGTATCCAAATCTCTTCCCCTGGCGCATGGGCCACTGCCAACTGCACGTCCCCGTGCTGATGCAGATCGGCGAGATCACGGGTCCTTATGGCTTGAGTTTCGTCATGGTCTGGGTGGCCGCCGCGTTGGCCTCTGCGCTCGAACGGCCACGGCGACTCGCGCCGCTGCTACTGGCGGTGGGCGCGGCGCTGGTGATCATCGTGTATGGCGTGGTGCGGCTGCCGATGGTCGATGCCGTGCTGCGCGCAGCGCCGGCGGTGCGTGTGGCGCTGGTGCAGGGCAACGTCGGCATCAAGCAGAAGGGCGACATCCACTACTTCGACATCAACCTCGACACCTACGAGCGCCTGTCCGAGCCGCTCCAAGACGAGGTCGATGTCCTGGTGTGGCCCGAGACCGTCTCGCAGCACTGGGTTCCCACCGACGTGTCCCACCTCGAGGGGAAGTACAACCCCTTCGAGTCGCTCCGTGGCCATTTGATCTTTGGCGGCCTGGCCTTTCACTTGATCGGCAAGCGCGAGGCGGAAGAGTTCAACAGCGCCTTTCTCATGGGACCGGACGGTCAGGTCCTCGGCCGCTACGACAAACGCATCCTGATGCCGTTCGGCGAGTACATTCCATTTGCATCGTCTATCAAGTGGGTGAGAGACCTCAGTCCGCAGACCGGATTCTACACCGCCGGCCAGACGATCTCGGTCTTCGACATCGACGGCAAGGTCAAGATCGGGCAACTCATCTGCTACGAAGATTTGCTCGCAAGCTTGTCGCGCGACTCAGTACGGGGCGGGGCCGAGGTGCTGCTGAACATCCTCAACGACGCCTGGTACGGAGACAGCGCGGCGCCGCATCAGCATCAAGCTTTGGCGCTGTGGCGCGCGATCGAGAACCGTCGCTACTTGTTGCGCGGTTCCAACACGGGTGTGACTAGTATCATCGATCCGGCTGGACGCGTGGTAGCGGAGGCTGGCGTATTCCGCGAGGAGGTCGTGACCGGCACGGTGCACCCGCTGCAGGTCGAGACGTTCTACACGCGGTTCGGTGACGTCTTCGCGTGGAGCGCCGTCGCCGGTGCCTTGCTGTTGATCCTCGTCGGCCGCCGCACCGCGAACCTTGCAGCGTAGAATCGCTGCGTTCGCCCTCGCCGTAACCCCTCAGCCTTTGTCGAGGTGCTTGTCGATTCCCCATCCGCGATAGTTTCACCATCGCGCACAATGCTCCTCAGCCCACCCGAGCAGCGCGTCGATAACGATGCGCTCGCCCTGGTCACTGACGACAGCTCCGCTGAACCGCCCGAGAGCCCAATGCAGCTCCGTGCCGAGCAGCAGCAAATTGAGATGGTTCGACTCGACAATCATTGGTGTGAAGGTCAATGCGACACGATCGCTGCCCGGCGTGCGAATGTGCCACCGGCGTTCCCAGTTGCTGCGGTCGTACCGCCACTCGAGATCCTCGCTGATCTTGTGTAGGCGGCCGTCGATGCACAAACCGTTCTCCGTCGCGCCGGTCCCGTCCGTCCACTGCCCGCCGAGATTGAGACCAATCAATCGTCCGTTCTGTGTTCCGTTGGCGGCACCCCAGTTCCACGTCGTGCGGTACGGCCAGACGCCGCGACCGTAGTCGAGTACGCCATATGCGTGGTTCGCGGGTCCAAACGAGTACGTGGCTCCGTCAAGCACCGCCGCACCCGTCGCCGGGCGCGTGTTCTGCTTCGAGGTGAACTGGAAGCACCGATCGTTCCAGGGAATCACGACATTGAGGGTCTCGTGGCCGGCGGGCCGCGCGACCAGTACGTCGGCCTCGAGATGGCGTCCAGCGCGCGAGCGACACTCCATCACCAGCCGTGTGGACTCAGGAGTTTCGCTGATCGCCAGCCGCGAGTTGCCGGTCGTGCAGTGAATGTCTGTACCGCCCGGTCTTTCGGGAAACCGCATGCCGCGCCCGAACGGGACCACCTGCATCTGCTCGAAGCGTTGCCGCGTGTCGAAGACGAGCAAGCCCATCGTCAGCAGACCGAAGTAGTCCAACGACGCATAGGTCAGACGCAGCAGATGGGTGTCGCAGATCACCCCCCAGAAGTCCCAGCGCTTCTTGCGCAGCCAGCGGCCGCTGAGGTTGCAGCGTTGGAGAGGATGTCGCGACCAGCCAACGGCAGCGCGGTTCAAGGTCCCGTCGGGGAGACACAGATCGACAGGTTCGGTGAGCTCTGGCTCCATAGCAACTCTCTGCCTACCTAACCCCCTGGCCCCCTTCCCGCTTCGGGAAGGGGGGTCAGGGGGGTAGGTTAGCTCGGCACATCGCCCAGCACCGCCGGCCGCCGGCGCCACACCCATTCGCTCCGCGCACGCAACACCTCGGCGCCATCTGGACGGCTGATCGATTGCACCAGCGCGTGCGGCGGCGGCGGGTTGGCGGTGAGCGCCGCGGACGTATCCTCCAACCAGCTCCGCACGCTCAGCACGTCCCCGTCACGCGCATCGGTGAGGTACTCGATGTCGAGGCTGCGCATGCGCAACGCGCCACCAGCGCCCAGCATCCGCGAGAGCGGCCAGCCGCGATCCGCATACAGGGCGAATGCCGCGTCCTCGAGATAGTTGGCGTACACAGCATTGTTCACGTGCATCACATGATCGAGATGCGACGGGTAGACCGTGACCGAGCACGTCACGGGTGGCCCTACCCCAACGCTCGGTAACGCATCGGGACGCGGCAAGGCCGGGGCTGCACCTCCGTCTGCAAAGGCGCGTTGCATTTCGTCCGGAACCCGTGCCGGCCGGCCGGTGAGCACGTCACAGTACACCCAATCGGTGCTCGCCGTGGCGACCACCTGCTCGGCGCGGCGGACGGTGTAGCGACGCAACGACCGGGCGCGGCGAAAATCGGCAACCGCCGTTTCGACCTTCAGCGTGTCGGTTCCGCCGACCGGCACCGGGCGTTCCAGTTGCGTGCGGCGGATGAACCATACGCGTCTGGCGTTCGAGTACCACGCCGGATCGAACCCGAGGCTCGCCGACGCCTCGACCGCGGCCTGCTCGAGTAGGCCGAGCAATGCGCTGACCTTCATCTCACCGAGAAAGTCGACGTCGGCGTGCGACAAGCGACGGTGGAGTTGGTAACCCTGCATTGTCGACCGAGCCTATCCGCTCTCGGATGTCGAGTCGACGCCGCCGCCAAGCGCTCGCGAATGGGCTCGGGGTGAGCCTCGCTGGCGCGACAGGCCGTATGCTAGGCTCCGTTCATGCCCAAGCGTTCGGCATCTCGCAGCGCTCCGACGCTCTTCGGCGCCGAGGAGGAACGCCGGCGCCGCGCCGCCGCTCCCCTCGCCGAGCGGATGCGGCCGCAGTCCTTGGAAGAATTCGTCGGGCAGACCCACCTCGTCGGTCCCGGCCGTCTGCTGCGTGAGCTGATTGAGGGACAGCGCCTGCATTCCGTCATCCTCTGGGGACCGCCCGGCAGCGGCAAAACCTCGCTGGCCTTGTTGATTGCCAACTCGACACAGTCGCACTTTGCGCGCTTCTCCGCGGTGCTCTCGGGCGTGAGCGCGCTGCGCGAGATCATCGACGAAGCCAAGGAACGGCTCCAGCAGACCGGCCGCCGCACGATCCTGTTCGTCGACGAGATCCACCGCTTCAACAAGGCGCAACAGGACGCGTTCCTACCGTTCGTCGAAGACGGTACGGTGACGCTCATCGGCGCGACAACCGAAAACCCATCGTTCGAGGTGATCGCGCCACTGTTGTCGCGCACCTCTGTCTTGGTGCTCGAACCGCTGCCGGCGGAAGGTATCCGTTCGCTGCTGCAACGGGCGGTGGAGGATCGCGAGAACGGCCTGGGCCAACTCGATCTCCACATCGATCCGGCAGCGCTCGATTTCCTGACCGAACGCGCCGGGGGGGACGCCCGCTTGGGACTCAATGCCCTCGAGGCCGCCGCCGACCTCGCGGTCTTGAAGAAAACGAAGACGGTCGATCTCGCCTTGGCGGAGGAAGCCTTGCAACACAAGGCCTTGCTCTATGACAAGGCGGGGGAGGAGCACTACAACGTCATTTCCGCTTTCATCAAGAGCTTACGCGATAGCGATCCCGACGGCGCCCTCTACTGGATGATGCGGATGCTCGAGGCGGGCGAAGATCCAATGTTCATCGCCCGTCGCATGATCATCTTCGCGGCGGAAGACATCGGCAATGCCGACCCGCAGGCGCTCCAGGTCGCCGTCGCGGTGAAGGACGCTCTCCACTTCGTCGGGCTGCCTGAGGGCCGTATTCCTCTGGCGCAGGGCGTGACCTATTTGGCAACGGCGCCCAAGTCGAACGCCTCGTACAAGGCCATGCTGGCCGCCGGTGAGGACGTGCAGCAGCACGGCGCGTTGCCGGTTCCGCTGCACCTGCGCAATGCGCCGACCCCCCTCATGAAAGGTCTCGGCTACGGGCGCGGGTACAAGTACGCGCACGACTATGCCGACCACGTCGTCGAGCAGCAACACTTGCCGGACGCGTTGAAGGGAAAGCGCTACTACGACCCGTCCGACAGCGGTCACGAGGCGCTCATCCGCGAGCGACTCACCGACTGGGAGAAGAAGAAGCGGTAGGCTTCTTCCCACAACGTCCCGATCCTGCTACGGCCTGCGACATGGCGGAAAATACACGAGGCCGCGGACGACTGTGGCTCATCTTCGTCGTTGTTGTCATCATTGTCCTGTTTGTCGTTGGACCGCTCGTTTTGCACTTCGGGCAAAAGCGGCACAACGTGCTGCCCTTCGATATCTCCACGCAGTATCCGCCGAACCAACCCGTGGTTCCCGGCGAGGTCTTCGCGGGAATGTTGGTCGCGCTCATGGAGCACGAGCTGGGCGGGGTGACCGGATGGCGCCCCAACGATTTCTTTCTGTGGGGACCGAAGATCTGGGCCGACAACAACTCCAACCGTCAGCTCGGCATCATTCAGGCAGTGCGCGAAAGTGTGCGGGTTTTCAAGGACCATCTCACCAAAGTGTCGAGCGATGACTTCGATCGCAACTTAGTTTCGGCGGACACCGCGTTCCGCAACGATGCCGAGAAGCTCTGGCTGCCCTCCGCCGAAAGTAAGATTCGTGAAGGCATCCGCCATCTCAACGCCTACATCGCCGGCCTGAAAACGTCGCCGCAGACGTCGCGGCCGATCAACCAGCGTAACGTCGAGGCGATGCGTCTGTTCCAGGCCTGGACCGATTTACTCGGCGCAGCACATGCAAGTTTGTATCGACCGTCGCAGGGATTCTTCACCACCGATGACGATTTCTACAAGGCGCAAGGGTTTGCCCACGTGCTGCACCATTTGAGCGTGGCCTTCGAACGCGAATACGAGCATGAGCTCGAGACGAAGCCCGTGCTGCGCACACTGGTCAATGAAGCCAATGCGGCGTTAGGCAAAGCGGCGTTGCTCAAGCCATTGATCGTCTTCGACGGCAGCCCCGCCGGGATGTTCGCCAACCATCGCCGCAACCTCGACGCCTACATCAACGAGGGGCGGCAGAAGATGTACTCGATTCGCGAGGAGCTGGAGAAGTAGGGATGAGGGCGTGTGGGCTTGGGGGCTTGAGGGGACGGGGCGGCGGAGTCTTCTCCGTGTTGGTCGATTGCTGACTACGCCGAAGGCGTTGCGCAACATAGCCCAGGGTTGCCGCTCCTGCGGCTACCCTGGGACGGTCGCCAGCACCGTGGACGAGGTCGCCCGCACGACGTCGATCTGAACGACTCTCATCAGTTCCCTCAAGCCCCCACGCCCTCAAGCCCTCATCCCCCCAGGAACGGCAGCATCACCGACAGCGGATCGACGCGCGAGTCGAGTTGCTTGCCGATGCCACTCAGGAGGCCCATGACACGCACCACGAGGAGGATGTCGGAGGGGGCTTCAACGAGCGGATTGGTGCGCAGCGCTTCGGCCAGGTCGTTGTTGAACGTGTCGATGAGCTCCTGATCCGCGTACGCTTTGCCGCTGCGGACGGCCTGACCGAGAAAGGCGTCACCGAGGGCCACCAGGCTGGCGCCGTCCGGGTTGCGCGTGCGGAAGCCGAGGTCGCGAAACGCTGCGACCATGCTTGCGCCGTCCTGCGTGATTATGGCGGCCGCCAATCGCGCCACGCCGGTCTGGAACCCCGGTGGGAAATCCTTCGCCAAACCGAAGTCGAGCAACACCAGGCGCGGACCTGGCTGCACCAAGATGTTCCCCGGGTGCGGGTCGGCGTGAAAGAATCCGTTCACCAGAATCTGGTGACAGAAGATCTCACTGAGGGTGCGCGCGACCTGCTGCTTGTCGATGCCCGCCGCCGTCAATGCGCGGACGTCGGTCACCCGAATGCCCGACATGTATTCCATCACCAAAACCTTCTTGGTGCTGTACTCAGGCAGGACTTCGGGAACGAGGACGTCGTGCCGCTCTGCCAGGTTGGCGCGGATGCGCTGCGCGTTACGTGCCTCGTGCTCGAAGTCGAGCTCCAGCCGGACGTACTTGGAGATCTCGCGGATGATGAGACGGAGGTCGAAGTTGCGTTCGACGCGCGCCAGCAGGTTTACGAAGAAGGTCAGGTTGGCGAGGTCGATGCTGACGAGCTGCGGAATCTCCGGATACTGGATCTTGACGGCCACCTCACGACCATCGTGCAAGCGAGCCCGATGCACCTGCGCCAACGAGGCCGCGGCAATCGGCTTTCGATCGAACTCGGCAAACAGCATTCCCAACGGACGTCCGAGCTGCGCTTCGACGACGCGCGCCATTTGCTCGAAGGGCCGCGGTGGCACGCGGTCGTGAAGCCGTGACAGGATCGTAATGTACTCGGACGGCAAGATGTCGGCACGCGTTCCAAGAAACTGACACGCTTTGATCAACAGGCCTTCGAGCTGTGTTGCGGTTTGATACGCCAGCGCTGCCGACCGCTGGTGATGGGCGCGCAACAAGCCGTCGGCACGTTCCCAACCGCCGGCGCGCGCGAGAAGCTGAATTGCCTTGTACCCCGCATAGACCTGCCCGACCATGCGCGCCACCACAAAGAAGCGGCGACGGCGTCCGAGCAGTGTGTGGGTTTGTGAAGCGACGCTCGCCATAGTCCGTTGGCGCCGACGGGTGACGTTCCGTGAGTGTCCCCTCGGAGGTTCCACTCAGCAGAGCGCGATCCCGTTCAGACGTGGTTGCGCAGCATCAACTCCTTGGGATGGGGGTCGAGGTACACTTGCTCCGCCAGGTAATCGATCTCGAAGTGGCGCACGTAGTGCGTGATCAGCGTCATCGGAACAATCAGCGGCACCAGACCGCGGCGGTAGTCGTCCACGACGGCCTGCAACTCTTGGCGTGAGGCCCCGTCCAGCTGCTTCATGAAGTATCCCGCAATGTGCTGCAGCACGTTGGCGTGACGCCCGGGTGTTGCCAGTACGGCAAGTGCAGCCATGAAATCGACCTGATAACGTTCGCGCAGTGTCGCGCGCGGCATCGATTTGGCCGCCGCCACTAGCCGGCCCAGTCGTTGGTAGACGGTCGTCGAGTGAGCCAGGAGCTGCAGCTTGTGCGCCGTATGGAAGCGCACCAGATCACCTAGCGTCCACCGGCCGCCGAAGAGCGCTTGGATACGCCGGTAGGCAAAGACGCGTTCGACGAAGTTCTCGCGGAGCCGCGGATCGCAGAGGCGGCCTTCCTCCTCGATGGGCAGCTGGGGTAGTCGACGCATGAGCGCCTCGGCAAACAACCCGCGCCCGCGGCGCGATGGGAGCGTCTTCCCGCTGTACACCTTGACCCGCTCCATCCCACAGCTCGGCGAGTCCTTTTTGAGAACGTATCCGCACAACCCCGCGTCGGCCAGTTCCGCCACGCGCTGGTCAGCGTAGCGGCGCATCGCATCTGTGTGGTCGGTTTGTGTTTGCGGCATGATCAGCCTGAGCTTGCCGTCGCGATGCTCTAACCGCAGGGTCGGGCGTGGGACGCCGAGACCAAGCTCCACCTCCGGACATACCGGCACCCACTCGACGTACTGCCCGAATGTGCCGACGAGGAACGCATCGCGCTTGTGTCCACCGTCGTACCGTACCTCGTTGCCGACCAGACACGATGAGACACCAATACGGATCGATCCGTTGGCAGGGTGGCGTAATACGGCAGCCCTCGCGGTCATGACACGGAGTCAAGCATCTTGCGTTGGAGAAGTGGCGTTGCGCCTCGACCTATCTGACACAAAGGCGGGCGGCCGACCAGTCCGAGTCCCCGCAGAACACTGAGCACAGAACACGGATCGCGGATTCGGAACGAACTGCTGCCCCTTCGGTCTGTGTTCCGTGTTCGGGGTTCCGTGTATAGCGGGCCTACTCACCCACTTCGGTGAACTCGACAACCTGGGCACTCGCCTCGAAGCTGCCGTCGGCGCGCTGCGCCAGTGGACGTTTCGGTGTGTACG
>Ga0187892_10011909_pt1 | contig 10514 bp, 5 predicted proteins | sample MA1701073metaG_FD_139345 | JGI IMG/M metagenome (GOLD analysis project Ga0187892, IMG submission 139345) | Bio-ooze microbial communities from a basaltic lava cave in the Kipuka Kanohina Cave System on the Island of Hawaii, USA - MA170107-3 metaG ...
GCGTCTTGAGCAGTACCTGCGCCGGGAGGGTCTCACCGGGGAAGGCGAGGTCATGTCGGTGCAGGAAACCACCATGCGCTACAACAAGCGCTACCAGTGGCACATCCACTACCGCTACACGGATCGCATGGGCACGGAGCACCACGGCCGCAGCGGATACTTAGAGCCGGAGGAGGCGGCTGTTTGGAAGGTCGGCGCCAAGCGTGTGGTCCGATTCGATCCGCGCGACCCGGCGCGGAGCATCTGGGTCGGCACACCCGAGGAACTGTAGGCACGAGCACGGGACCTCCTTCCGAACCGGCCGTCGGCCGTAGCCCAAGCGCTCCGTCCGCCTGCCCGACCAGTGCCTGGCGAATCCCCACCTCATCGAGCAGGCTTCGGATAGAGCGCTCGTCGTTGCCCTTGACCGTAAAGGCCTGGTCGAAGTCTGGATCGCCAATCTGCAGATCCTGCATACCGAGCCGCGCGCCAATGCGGCTGAGGAAGCCTGACCGGAACACGTGGAACTGGACCGGGGATCGGAGGGGGATGGTGACCCGGAGGTGGTGAAGCGCTGTCTTGTCGTCCCGCCCCCGCCCTCGAGGTAAGTCTCCAGGATCGCTGGATAGCCGCGCACCGCGAAATGGACTTCGACCCAGGGACCGAAGAGCCAGCGGCCGGGATCGTCCGAGTCGGGGCGGATAAACCCGCGGTCAACGTACTCGCCGCCGACCTCGCCGGCGAACTGCCGCCATCCCTTATATAGGCTCTGTCCGCTCCGAAGAGACGGCGTAAGAGGTTGGTCAAAACGCCCGTCATGGGTACATCCTCCTCGGGCTTGTCCACGACCATCGCCTCCGTGGTCAGTTGCAGGCTGGCCACGCTGGCGGCGTTCTGCAGCGCCGACTCCACCACGTTGGCAGGGTGATGCCGGTCTAAAGCAGGGGCGGCGACGACTGCTCCGAGACCAGGATCGGCTTGCCGCCGCACTGACGGAGACCGTGTAGATCCACTAGGGGTTCTGCGCACCGTAGAACCTGCCGCCCGTGATCTTGGCCATGCGATCCATGTCCCGATCTAGTTGCACACGACGTGTTGACCATCGCCATCATTTGTCCAGTAGCAGCCCGGTGGCGGGTCTGGGAGGTTCCCAGAGCAATTCGGACAGCCTGTCCGGGCAGCGTTCTCGCCGTGGAGAATATCAAGAAGCATGTAATAGAGTGGAACGAACAACACACTGAGCACGAAAAAGACAATAACCATTGACACAAACGCCACAAGCTGTGTTGTGTCCACAACCGTCTCTATCTTCCCTGCGGTTGTCATGAACTTCCATTCGGGGCCGGTCTGATGGAGGCCGGTGTCCATCACAGCCAGCGTCTCTCCCGACTGCAGATCGACCTGCCACCACCCAAGACGCGGACGTTCCCCGATCAGGACCGGCCGTACCGGCACGACGAGGGCTACGCTATCGCTGAATGCTGTGCGCATTCGAGCCTTGATGTCGTCCGATGCCTCCAATTGCTGGATGGAATCAGGAGTCCTCAACGCCTTCAAGGCCGTCCCACTCCTGCGAGCACGTTCCATGATGGCCACCGTGCTCGCGGGATCAGTCTGCAGGGATATCGGCGGGACCAGATCCCCAAACATGGTGTGTTCCAGGGCTCCATCGAGGATGCCGCGGCTGGCGTTGGCCCATATCACCTCTCGGGGCGATGCGGCTTCCGCAACCGTCCGCATGCTGTTACGCCGGAGATCCATCACCAAGCTGATCGGAATGGATCGCTTATCGGCGGATTTCACCGCCGGCGTCGCGCTGACGATCGCCAGCCGCGGCGTCGTCTCGTAGAACCAAACCCCGGGTGGTCGTGATAAACCGAGGGCCCGCTGCGATTGGATGTGGAAGGTCAGGGCGAGTACGCTCAGCATGTCCGGAAGGATGGGCGCAAGGCCCTCCGCCAGCTGCGTTGCCTCGTCATCGGTCAAGGTCCTGCCCGTCTGGAAAGCGGGCATGCCCTGACGTGAGCCACGAAGCAAGGGCAGGTGCCGGGCAATCGTCGCCACTGTCAATCCTGGGTGGAACCGTCCTGAGCTGAAGGAGAAAGCATAGATAGCCGCCAGGGGAAGGGGCACGCCCCTTGCCTCCGAAAGGGGCGAAAGTGGAGCGGTGCCCTGTTGATTGGCCGCCCGCGCCGCAGGGCCAATCCGATCGAAGAGCTCGCGCGTGAGGGTCTCCGTCCGACCGGAAGGATAGGTGAAGGCGAACTCGATCCACTCCGCCGTCAGTTCGTCCCGGCCCTTGCCGGGGGGCTCGCCCGGGCGGCCGAAAATTCTCCTCAGTAATCCTGAGCCCATCACCATCTTGCCTGTGAACGTCTTGTCATCGATCCTCAGCACCGGCCTCGCGGCTGTACCCGCAGGAGAAGAGGCGACCTGATGCTCGAATGACACCTGCGCGCCGTTCAAATCGGCGGCCGTCCCTTCGTAGCGTAAGGCCTCGCGCGTTGTGACCTTTCCCGCGGCGCGCTCTTCCACCATCACGCGGACCCCGACCTTGTGGAAGAGCGATTCGGGTACCACCTCCCATCGTTCCGCGGTCTCCGTCATGGTGTCTCCGGCCCTTGCGTCCGTGAAGCTCGGATCCAGGGGCACCCAGGCCTGATCTCGCCGATACTCCACCCAGACATGATCCACTGCCTCTTGAATGAGGACACGGGGCGGCACGGGCGGGGACTGCGCCGTCAAGACTCTGTTCTGGTGGAACACGCTCCGCACGAGGTCCAGGTTTGAGATCCAACGGTGGATCACGACGTTCATGAACGTTGCCTGAGGAGATTCCACGTTGCCCGGGATTCCCGAGCCCGGTGGAGGTGTGGGTCCAGAACTGAGCGGCTTAACAGCCCTTAGCATGTGCTGGATCAGGGCAGATGCGCGCTCCTCGCTTAGCCGTCCTCGCGCATACCGAACTTCTATACCGTGACGTTGGAGAAGGGCGCCGAGAAGGAGCGATTTATCGAAGGAGTTCCCCGCCATCGCCATGAGTGTCCCCCGGGGACCACGGAGAACCCCCTCATAAGCTTCGTAACGCACCTGATCACGCACGAACGCAAAGATTGTCTCCACGTCAGCGCCCAGCTTGGCCGCTCTAGACTCGACGTCAAAAGGGGCCCGAGGAGTTCGGGTTTGGGATAACTCCAGCAGGTCGAATGCCGCTGGGAGGTTCTTTGGGTCGCGGAGTGCCACGAGTCTCTGCATTGAGGGGTTGGTATCCCGGGTCGAGACGCGGCCTCGATCTGGAGCGTTGGGTAGGGCAAGCAACAAGGAAAGCGTGAGAGATGTTCCAATGAATCCCCACTGCCGGACCCGACCGGCCGGCGCGCCTACCGCTCGAACCAGGCGATAGAGGGCGACGATAATTCCCAGAGGCAGGAGAACATAGATGCCGATGAACGCGCTTCCTAGCCAGACGGGGAGCCAGGGGACGATCATTGAGCTGCTGCGTACCGAGGTGAATGGTTGCTGCGCGAAGAGGCCCATCACGAACGGGAGAATGCAGTAGACGCCCGCGGCCACCGCTGTCAGACGACCGGCGTGCGCGAGCCCGGGCACCGTAGCCAGCAAATAGGTCGCGACCGCGAGGGCTGCCGCGGTCACGAACATCGCCAGGGCGGAGCGCGACACGCCTGGAACCGTCAGGCCACCGAGGGCGCCGGCCGATCCGACCTGCCAGGCGGAAAGAACCATTAAGGCAAGCAGGACAATCCCCGAGAGCCCTGCCTTGAAGCTGAAGCTGACCCGCGTCCATAGGAAGGCTGTGAGCCCACCGTAGCCGACGAGAATCAGGGCGGCCGGCCACCGGATGAGCGAACCGGAGACCCATGCTTGAATGACCACGGCGATGACGATCGCGTAGAGTCCGTATGCACCGAATCTCGTCACAGCACCCAGCGTGTGTGAGAGGAACCTCTCCGCGACCTTTCGTAAGGACGCCTTACGTTCCATCATCGTTGGCCTCCTCTGCGGTGGTCTGGAGGGTGCTGGCGTTTCCCCCAACCTTCAAGGGCTCGTGACCTTTACGCCGACCGTGTCGCCTTCTTTCCTCAGCGCCACCGTCGTGGAGCCGTTGTGGCGTACGCGCACGTTGGGGACCAGAATCGGCTTGCCCGCCGCGCTCACGGAGACCGTGTAGATCCCCTCCGGCACGGGGATGGCAGCCTCACCGGTCAACCCACCTCCCACTTTCACTCCCGCCGCATCCAGAACCTCATAAGGAATCGCCAGGGACTGCTGGATGGCCTGGCGCAGCGCCTTGGCGTTCTGCGCATCGTAGAACTTGCCGCCTGTGATCTTGGCCACGCGATCCATCTCCGTCCGCACCGCCGCCTCTGCCAGGGCGAAGCCGACGATGTTCAGCCGGATCTTGATGCCTTTGGCGACGAACTCCTGAACGACCGCAGACGGATTCCCGCCGCACTCCTCCTTGCCGTCCGTCACGAGGATCACAAGCTTCTCGCCGGGCGCCGACCCGAAGTCCTTGGCCACCTGGCGCAGGGTGTACGCGATGGGGGTCGTCCCCAGGGCCTTGAGGGCCTGCACACGGGCCAGCATACGGGGCTTGTCGATCTTCCCAAACGGGAAAACCAGCTCCGTGTCCTGGCAGTCGCCCGGACGGCCTTCGCGGATGCGGTGGCCGTAGAAGCGCATGGCGACTCTGGCGTTGTCGGGGAGCTCTTTGATGATCTGGGACATGACATCCTTGGCGGTGGCCATCATCTCCCGGCCCTCGATCCTGCGTTTCATGGAGCCGGAGACATCGAGGATGAGTTCGATCTGGCTGGGGGCGGCGATAGGTTCGAGCCGCTCGCCCGTGGCGGTGACGGCCAGCGTTCCGGTACCCGGGCTGATGCTGGGCCGAAGGTAATAGGTGGACGGGGTGCGCAACTCGGCGGCGATCTGCTCGTAGACCTTCTTGAGCTCCTCAGGATCGCTCGTGAAGAAGGATCGCGCACTCATGGCCATTGCCGCATGCCCGAGGAAGCGCGTCCCTGTCGTACCCAGGTTGGGGAAGTATCGCGACATTTCGCTGCCGAGCCCGATGGTGTACAGTCGAATACGGTTCTTCTCGAGGTGTTGCCAGAAGGCAGCGTAGCGAACCTCGTCCGTCCCTCTCCTCCCGTCCTTCCCTGTCCCGAGTTCGCTGCCGGTGTCGATCCCATCGGTCATGACCACGATGGCCCGATTTCCCGGGACGGTCTCTAGTAACTTCATGCCTTTGACCACCGCATCATAGAATGGTGTCCCGCCTCTCGAGAAAAACTTGTCCGCCACGGCGGCCTTGAGGCGGGTGCGGTCGCTCGTGAACTCCGGCAAAAGAACCTCGACGGGATGAAGGTTCGGCTCTCCATGGCCTCCCGAGAAGCGGATCAGATTGTACCGCTCGGTCGGCTGGACCTGGTCGAGGTAGGCTTCGACCGCAACTTTCAAATTTTTGACGCTGTCCTCGCCCATGCTGCCGCTCGTGTCCCAGATGAGCACAATCGACGCAGGGGGTTCTGTGACACGCGCCAGATAGTCCCCAGGGTTGACGAGCCAGGAGAACTCCGCGTGGCGGCCGGTGACACGGGCGGGATCAAGTGAGAGGATCGCCTTCCCGGCCTGGTCGGTGAGCGAGACGGAGGTGCGGATGTAGGGGCGGCCTTCCATGGCGAAAGTGAGCACCGACCGGTTCGATCCAGGAATCGTGAGCTTGAAGTGGTCCAACTCGCCCAAAGGATCGACAGCGCCTTTGGTCTTCCGGCCGAGAGTAAGCGGGTTGGCCTCTGCTGGGGTATTGTTGGACTCCTTCTCGACGTCGACCCCTGTCTCATCGACCGGCGGGACGGCCGCAGCGGCGGCGACGAGCTTTGCTTCGGAGGTCTGCAGGATAGACTGGTAGCCGGGGGCCGATCCTTCCAGGATCTTCACATCGTTGAGGGCGGTGTAACTCCCGCCGAAGTTCTTCAGGATACGGAGCTTGAGGAAGCGCGCCCGCCTGTTGATCGGAAACGACTGCGCGCCCGGCTGTTGCTTGAGCGTGTGTTGTCCAACTTCCTCGAAGCCGTCGAGGGGACTCTCGGTAGACACGGCCACCGAGATCTGCTGCGGCCAATTCTTGGGGTCGCCCGAGAGACTCTCTGTGGTTCCCTTGTCCGGGGTCGTGTTGAGCACGATCCGGTCGATGAGAGCCACCTGGTCGCCGCGAAAGGCGAAGACGAACTCCTGTGGGAGCGTGGCATCGGTGGAGACCCACCCTCCTTTTGGAACGCCGTCGTGCAACGGAAGGTCCGTACTTCCATCGATAAGCGCGCCGAGGTCGGAATGCTCGCGCACGGTAGTGAAGCGCACGACGACTCCGCCAAGCGCAGACGAGGCAAGGTTTCTCTCGGCACCGGTCACTATGGACTTGTCGCCCGGCGCCTCGATGATCTTGATCTCCCCGATCCACACGGTCCTCGCCCCATAGTTCGAGAGAATCCTGACCCGGACGTATTTGGCCGGGGTTGGGGAGAAGCTGATGAGATGGATCCCGTGACGCCGTGGGATGCGGGCGACCGCCGCTTTCGTGAAACCATCAGTAGGGCTCGTCGTGGATGTCCAGATTTCCACATGGCGGGGGCTGATCTCGATGGGATGCCAGTGTGCAAACGGAGTCGTATCTATGACGACCGCATGGACGGTCGCCTCCCGCTCTTTGTGAAACGAGAAGACGATGTCCTGCGGAAAGTGAGCCTTGTGAGCCTCGAGCGTGTCGAGCTTTCGCTCCGTCGAGAACCAGCCGCACGAGTACTTGCATCTCCTCCCCCCTGCTTCCGTGATGATTACAGGATATCCGTCGTTGAGGGTGGCAGCCGAGCGGTCGGTGTCATTGTCCTGGGACGTCACCGAGACGATCCTGCCGCCCAATGCTGCCGCCGCAAGGTTGAAGCCCTCGATCTGGGTCGCCTGTGCCGCGGTCCCCGACGCGCCGACGCTCGGGGAGACCTTGAAGGTCAGAGACGATTCCCCGTCGCTGCAGCCGGGGGTGCCGCCGCAGCGCAGATCCAGATCGACCCGGTACTCGCCGAGCGCGAATCCGGCGAGCGGCGCATTGAACCACAGGACCCACTTCGGCCCGGGCTTGCCGTCGCCCACGCCGCACCCCGTCCCAGCGGGCGCGCAGGACTGGGCCACGACCTTGTTGGGCTGGATTCCGTCGGCGTTGACGGCGATCCAGTCGGCTTTGAATACGGCGTTAGAACCTGTGAGAGGAGTCTGCAGGACGACGTAGATCCGGTCGGCATCGTCGGGAAACTCGGTGGCGCCGCTGATGGGTTCGTGGGCGTCCGTGACTCCCTTCGCCAGGACCGCGGCCACCTTCCTCGGCGCCGATCCCGCGGCCGGGGGCGCCGCGGGCGCGGGAGTCGCCACGGGCGCGGGCACAACCTCGGCGGCTGGGGAGGGTGCCGGCGTCGACGGGGCCACCGGCGCGGCTGGAGCCGGCGACGGCCTCAGGGCCCTCAGCGTCGGCGCCCCGCGAGGGCCGGTTGGAGCCGACGTCTGGGGACCGCCACACCCAGTTACCCCCAGGATCGCGATGATCGCGAGAATCGGAGCCCGGCGAGTCATCTGTTTCCTCCCTCGGCCTCGGCAGCCTTGCTCCATCCTACGGCGGGAATCTGGACAAAACCTGGACGCTGGACGGGGCCCTCCCATTCGGCCCTGCGCCCGCGCCTGGCGTACAGGTCTTGTTCAGGCCGTCCGGCTACCCTCGGGACATGAAATCGTGCACCGGCCGGCAAGTTCCAGTCGCGGTGTTCGCCGTCCTCGCAATAGCCGTTTCAGGCTGCGGCGGTGCCCAACAGGCCGCACAACAAGTCAGCAACCGAGGCCCGGGCATGAAGCCAGACTTGGCCATGTCGGCGCAGCTTCCTGTGCCGCGTGCCTTCGACCTCGCTCACGTGGAGCCCCAGCATTTCGCGGCGGCTCTTGGCAATGAGCCCGTCCGGATCTTCGAGTTTGTCCGGGACGCCATCGTATTCGAAGCATACACGGGACTCCTGCGCGGGCCGCGCGGCACGCTGCTCGCCCTGGCCGGGAACTCAGTGGATCGCGCTGCGTTGCTCGGCGCGATGCTTGCGGCGGCGGGACAACAAGTCCGCTTCGCCCGCGGCACCCTGTCCGAGAAGGATGCAACGGATCTCGTCACGTCTATGTGGGCGGATCGCTCGCGGCGTGCGCCAGCCGTATCAGGAGCGGGGTCCGATGACCTGGCCGCCGCGGTCTCCACACTGCAGACGAAGACGAAGCGTGACGTCCTGCTGATACGTGACCAGCTGAAGAAAGCCAGGCTGCCCAAGCCCGACCCAGGACCGAGCGTGGCCACGCTGGTGGAGGAGACCCGTCCGCACTACTGGGTCCAGGTGAGCCGGGACGGCCGCTGGACCGACTTCGACCCGTCGTTCGCTGATGCCGTCCCCGGCCGCAGCTACGCGAGGTCGGAGGCGACATTCGATGCGCTACCGGACGCGCTGCATCATCGGCTGACCGTGCGCGTGCGCGTCGAGGAGTACACGGGCGCGACGATTGGCACGAGGCCGGTGCTGGAGTTCTCGGCCAGGGCCGCGGACCTATCGGGGCGCGATCTCATCGTGGCGCACATGCCCGAGAACTGGAAAGGACCGGTCACCGACCTACAGAGCGGCATCGCCTCCGCCATCGAGGCCACCGGACGGGTGAAACCGGTGATCGTCAGCCTTGAGGATGCAACGATCGGGGAAGTCTTTCAGCAGCGGCTCAAGACGGGCGGCATCGGGGGCCTTGGGCCGATGTTGAGCGGCGAGGGCACACGAAGGCCGGTCACGCTGGCGACGGCGGAGTGGGTGGAGTTCGAGTTTGTCGCTCCCGACAGCAGGCGCCAGACGGTCGTGCGAGAGGTATTCGACATCGTCGGCAAGGCCCGCCGCAGCGCATCCCGGAGCCTGAGTGCGGACGAGGTTCGCGTGCGGACACAGGCGAGGGGCACGCTCGATCTCACCCAGGCCATCTTCTCGGTCTTCGTGACCACAGGACGGATTGCGGCGCAACACGTCCCGAGTCCTGAATCGGAGCCGGCGCCGGCTGGGGAGGTGGACACTCGCGAAGTCTTGCGGCGCCTGCACATCGCCTTCCTGGCTGCATCGGATACGCTGACGGCACGTCTCGCACGGCAGGGCCAGGGGGCCGTGATCTTCTACCCGGACTCGCCGCGCATCCAGATCGTCGACCTCTCGACGGTCGAGAGCCGGCACCGGGTAACCCTGGATCTGCGCCACCACGCCGCGCGTGCGGCAGCACTCACCGCGCGCCCCGACGATGTCTTCCTGGCCCGTGTCGTCCGTGGGGTTGCCGATGGAACGCTGGAGAGAGTGTTAAGTGAATACGTGACCGCGGAAGCGCAGCAGAACGGCGAACTCCGACTCCTCATGAGCACGAGTACGTTGTTCGATCGCGTTGAGACGGAGCGCATCCCCACGGTCGTACTTCCCGCGGAGCGAGACCGGCTCGATTCCGGGATTCCTGAAGACACGCGAGCCCGGTTGCAGGAAGAGACTGCGGGAGGGCACATCGCGGTGGCTCCTCAGCGCGCCGTCGGCCTCGACGGAGCACCCCGGCTGGCGTGGTGGCGGGTCGATCCGCGCACCGGGGAGACGACCGCGGCGACCGACGAGGGGCTACATCAGACAACCGTGGGGTACACACTTCAGAAGAATGAAAGTACCGGACGGATTCACATCACCACACGGGTGTACGTGAACGGGGTCGCGCGCCTCGGCACCGAACAGAGCGCGAGCTTCGCCGCGAAGAGTAGACTCCTGGGTCGTATTGTCCAGCGGATCATGCAGTTGGAGGCGCAGGGAGCGTGGTTCCCTCTGCCATGAGCGCGGCGGCGTGAGCGCGCACCGGGTGCCGATCGGCTCGCTGATACTCGCGGTCATGCTGGCTGTGTTGAGTGCCCAACCGGTATCCGCGACCCCGAGTCGTCTCCCTGCGCGACTGGACTTCATCGGATTCTGCAAGACGTCCATGGCCGAGGTCACGGCTCGGCTCGGCCACACGGCCCGCTGAGTTTGGAGGGACACGATGGGAATCACGCTCGCCGGCCAGCCGACTTCGACGGTGCTGGCCCTCGTGTCGGCGGCCATCGTGCTGGTGGCCGGGGTCGCGATTGTCAGTATGGCCTCCCCACCGGCGGCAGCGCGGGCGATCCTGGGCGCTCTTGCAGCCTATGGTTCGGCGCCTTTCTGCCTGACGAGTATATCCGGAGACTGCAGGCGAGGCGGAACGCACTCCGCCAGGAGATCGAGAACCTCAATGCACGGTTGATCGAGGTCATCCGGCAAGGCCGTGAGGCCATGGAAGCCTATAACGCCGCTGTGGCCGCGGGCAACGGACCCGCTCAGAACGCCACACAGACTCTCTACGGCTATGCGGTGATCGAACGCAGGATGATTGAGGCCGCGATCGAGGAGAAGAATTCA
>Ga0187892_10011910_pt1 | contig 10514 bp, 9 predicted proteins | sample MA1701073metaG_FD_139345 | JGI IMG/M metagenome (GOLD analysis project Ga0187892, IMG submission 139345) | Bio-ooze microbial communities from a basaltic lava cave in the Kipuka Kanohina Cave System on the Island of Hawaii, USA - MA170107-3 metaG ...
CGCCACACCTTCGCCACCCACCTCCTCGACGGCGGGGCCGACCTGCGGGTGGTGCAGGAGCTCCTGGGCCACGCCGACCTCGCCACCACCCAGATCTACACCCACGTGAGCCGGGAGCGGCTGCGCGCCGTCTACGAGGCGTCGCACCCCAGGGCATGACCGCACGCCCCCGGCTGTGAGCGCCCATCCCGACGGCGTCGAGGCCCTCTGGCGCGCCTACCGGCGCACGGGGGCGGTGGAGGACCGCAACCGCCTCCTCGTCCACTACTCGGCGCTCGTGAAGTACGTGGCGGGCCGGGTGGCCGTGGGCCTGCCCCACTCGGTGGAACAGGCCGACCTCGTGAGCTACGGGATGTTCGGCCTCATCGACGCCATCGACAAGTTCGACCTCGACCGGGGCTTCAAGTTCGAGACCTACGCCATCGCCCGCATCCGGGGGGCGATCATCGACGAGCTGCGATCCATCGACTGGGTGCCACGCTCGGTCCGGGCCAAGTCGCGGGCGGTCGAGCGGGCCTACGCCACGCTCGAGGCCCGCCACGGGCGGACGCCCACCGACGCCGAGGTGGCCGGCGAGCTCGACATGTCGGTGGACGAGCTCGGCCAGCTCTTCAGCCAGGTGTCCTTCTTCGGGATGGTGGCCCTCGAGGAGACGGTGGCCGGCGGCGACCGCGGGGCCATGACGGTGGGCGACACCCTGGCCGACCAGGGCCCCGGGCCCGGTGCCAGCTTCGAGGTCGCCGAGACCCGGGAGATGCTGGCCCGGGCCATCAACCGCCTGCCCGACCGGGAGAAGCTCGTCCTCGCCCTCTACTACTACGAGGGCCTCACCCTCAACCAGATCGGCCAGGTGCTCCACGTCACCGAGAGCCGGGTGAGCCAGATCCACACGAAGGCGGTGCTCCAGCTGCGGGCCAAGCTCGGCGACCTCCCCTCGGCCTCCCGTGGATGACGCTTCACCACATCAGCTGATCTCTCGATATCTCCAGTAGTGGCTCCTTGCGCTCGGATGACGATGAGCTAAGCTCAAGCCCTCCAGCACCGGCACGGTGCCGCGCTTCCCCTCTCTGCGCCCTGCTCCGAGAGGTCCCGATGCGCCGAGCCGCTGCCCTGGTCGCCAGCGTCGTTGCGCTCCTCCCCCTCCTGCCCGCTCCAGCCGGCGCCCGCGGCCCTGGGCCGGCCCCGAGCGGCGGCGGCTACCGCCCGCCGGTCGACGCTCCCGTCGTCGACGGCTTCCGGCCCCCGCCCGAGCCGTGGCTGGCCGGCAACCGGGGGGTGGACTACGGCACCGCACCCGGCACCCCGGTGCGGGCCGCGGCCGACGGCGAGGTCGTCTTCGCCGGGGCCGTGGGCGGGAGCCTCCACGTCGTCGTCCTCCACCCCGACGGGGTGCGCACCACCTACGCCTTCCTCCGCACGATCACCGTCACCCGGGGCCAGGCGGTGGTGGCGGGTCAGGTGGTGGGCACCACCGCCGGCCAGCTCCACTTCGGGGCCCGGGTGGGGGACCGCTACATCGACCCGCTGGCGCTCTTCGCCGAGGGGCCACCCGAGGTCCACCTCGTGCCCTCCTCCGAGCTGCGGGCGCTCAGCGAGCCCGAGGAGCGGCAGGGCCTGCTGGCCCAGCTCTGGGACGGGGGACGGGCGCTGGCCGGCACCACGCTCGAGGGCCTGCGCTGGGTCGACGACACGCTGGCCCGGGGCGCGGGGGCCGCGTCCGGGCTCCTCGCCGACGCCGGGGCCGACGCGCTGGACGGCCTGGGCGCCCTCGGCCACTACGCCCGGGAGCTCCAGCCCCTCACCCGGGCCCGGCGCCTGGCCGAGGCCGTGGCGGCGTGGCGGGCCCAGCGGGGCCGGTGCACCCCGCCCTCCACGCCGCCACCCGCCCCCGCCGGCGAGCGGCGCATCGCCGTGCTCGTGGCGGGCCTCGGCTCCCGAGGCGGGGCCGCCGACGGCGCCGGCCGGGGCGGGGGCGACGCCCTCGACGCCCTCGACACCGCCGCCCTCGGCTACGCCGGGCCCGACGTCGTGCGCTACTCCTATCGGGGCGGCGCCGTGGAGGACAACCCCTACGGCCCAGCCGACACCACCGTCGACCTCCGCCAGTCGGCCCGGGGCCTGCGCGAGCTCCTGGCCCGCATCGCGGCCGAGCACCCGGGGGTGCCCGTGGACCTCATCGCCCACTCCCAGGGCGGCATCGTCGCCCGCCAGATGCTCGCCTTCGAGTACGGCGACGGTCCCGAGCCCCTGCCCCCGGTGCGCACCCTCGTGACCCTGGGCACGCCTCACCAGGGAGCCGACCTGGCCACGGCCCTCACCGCCATGGAGCGCAACGGCCTCGGCGGGCTCGCCCTCGACGGGGTCGAGGCCCTGGCGCCGGGCACGATCCCCCGGGGCCCGGCCGTCGAGCAGCTCTCCGAGACCTCGTCGTTCATGGGGCGCCTGGGGCGCCAACCCCTGCCCACCGACGTCCGGGTCACCTCCATCGCCGCCCGGGGTGACCTCGTGGTCCCGGCGCTGCGCTCCCGGCTCGACGGGGCGGCCAACGTCGTGGTCTCCGTCGAGGGCCTGGCGACCGACCACTCCGAGCTCCCGGGCTCGGCGGCCGCCCGCCGGGAGGTGGCCCTCGCCCTCGCCGGCCTCCCACCCACGTGCCAGACCCTCGCCGACATGGTCCTCGACGCCGTCACCGCCGAGGCCATCGGCTTCGTCGAGGACCAGGTGGGCCTGGCCGCCACCCTTGCCGGCGCCGCCGGCCCGCCTGGCGGTCCCTAGGCCGTGCCAGGCTGCACCCCGACCCGAGGAGCTCCCATGCCGAACTCCGCCCCCCGCTCCCTGCCCCGCCGACGCGGCGCCCGGGTCCGCTCGTCCCGGCTCCTGCCTCCGAGGCCGCCCCACCCCGCCGTCCTCGCCGTCCTCGCCGTCCTCCTCACCGCCGCCTGCACCGACGCCTCCGACCCGCCGCCGCCCCAGCCCACCGGCGGGTCGTCACCGGCCGCGTCGTCGCCCGACCCGAGACCCGCCGCCGTGGTCGACGCCACCTCGGCGGGGCTCGGGACCCGGTGGGGCTGGCCGGTCCCAGCCCCGGGGTCGGCGGGGGTGCCGGCGGCCGACGAGCGCGGGGTCGTGCTCGTGCACCGGCGGGAGGTGGTGGTAGCCCTCGATCCCGGCGGCGACGTGCTCTGGGAGGCGTCGGTGACGGGGGCCCGCGACGTGGCCCCCCTCCTCACCGACGAGCTCGTCGTCGTCCCCACCGAGGAAGGCCTCGTGGCCCTCGGTCGCCTCGACGGGGCGGAGGCCTGGCGGGCCGACCTCGGGGACCGCACGAACACCCCGGCGGTGGCCGGTGGGGTGGTCGTGGCCACCACCTGGGACGGGGTGGTGGCCGGGATGGCAGCCGGCGACGGGCGGCCCCTCTGGCAGAGCCGCCTCCCGGGGGGCACCTTCGCCGGTCCGGGCGGGAGCGGGACCGGCGGCGGCGCCGTGGCCGTCACCTGGGACACCGGCGTGGAGGCGGGCCTCGTCCTGCTCGACGCCGCCACCGGGGCGTCCCGGTGGGACCGCCCCCTCGATGCCGACGGGGTGAGCCCGCCCGCCATGGCCGGCGGGCTCGTCGTCGTCGTGGCCGGGGACATCGAGGCCCACGCCTTCGCCGCCGCCGACGGCAGCCCCCGGTGGTCGACGGCCCTCGAGGGGTCCGGGGCCGCGGAGGTGGCGCCGTTGCCCCGGGGTGCAGAGGTGCTCGTCCCTCACCGGTTGGGCGGGATGGCGCTGCTCGAGCTCTCCACCGGGGAGCCGGTGTGGACCGCCTCGTCGGAGAGCGCCGTGGTCGACGGCGGGGTGACCGGGCCGGGCCCGGCGGGATCATTCGCCCTCGGGCTCGTCGACGGCTCGGTCCTCCTCGCCGACGGCACCGGCACCCGCCTGCTCACCGCCGCCGCACCGCTGCGGGGCGTGGCCGGCCTGCCCGACGGCACCCTGGTCGTGACCACTGCCAAGGGCGAGGCCAACGCGGTGGTGGGCCTCACCGGCTGGTGATCCCCGGCCCGGGCCACGATCGGGGTGCGGGCACTAGAGTGAGCTCGCCGGCACGGTGCCGGCTCTCTCGGCCCGCCGCCTCCCACGGTCGCCTCCCGGCGCTGCGGCGGGTCCAGCGCAACCGATGGGAAGGAGCCGCTGTGGCCGTCGTCACCATGAGGCAGCTGCTGGAGGCCGGGGTGCACTTCGGTCACCAGACCCGCCGCTGGAACCCGAAGATGGAGCCCTACATCTTCGGTGAGCGCAACGGCATCTACATCATCGACCTCAGCCAGACCCTCGACCGCATCGAGCGGGCCTACACCTTCGTGCGGGACCTCGTGGCCGAGGGGGGCACCATCCTCTTCGTGGGGACGAAGAAGCAGACCCAGGACGCCATCGTCGACGCCGCCCGCCGCTGCGGGATGCCCTACGTGAGCGAGCGCTGGTTGGGGGGCATGCTCACGAACTTCCAGACCATCGGCGCCCGGGTGAAGAAGATGCAGGAGTACGAGCGCATGCGCTCGGTGGGCGACTTCGAGGCCATGCCGAAGAAGGAGGCCCTCATCCTCACCCGGGAGCTCGAGAAGCTCCAGCGCAACCTCGGGGGGATCCGGGACCTCGGCCGCCTGCCCGAGGCCATCTTCGTCATCGACACGAAGAAGGAGCACATCGCCGTCACCGAGGCCAACAAGCTGGGGATGCCCGTGGTGGCGGTGGTGGACACGAACTGCGACCCCGACCTCGTGCAGTACGTCATCCCCGGCAACGACGATGCCATCCGGTCGGGGACGCTCATGTGCCGGGTCATCGGCGATGCCGTGGAGGAGGGGCGGGCCATGGCTCGCCACCGGCGAGCCCAGGCGGCGGCGGCCGCTCCCCAGGCGCCGCCCCAGGCGCCCGCCGCCGATGCCGAGGCCGAGGCTCGCCGGGCCGCCCGCCAGGGCGAGGCCCGGCGCCAGGCCGCCCTCCAGGCCCAGGAGCGAGAGGCCCGCATGGCCCGCCGGTCCGAGTCATCGCCGCCCGCCGCCCCCCAACCGGCCCGGCCCACGGGGGGCCCACCGGGCCCGCCGCCCCACGCCCCGGCTCCCGAGCCGGCCCGGCCCCCGGGGGGCCCAGCGGCGCCGCCCCCCACTCCCACCCCCCAGCCGGCCGAGGAGGGTTGACGTGGCCATCGACACGAAGGACGTGCAGGAGCTCCGGCGGTCCACCGGGGCTGGGGTCCTCGACTGCAAGCGGGCGCTGGAGGCGGCTGGCGGCGACCTGGCCAAGGCAGCGGCGTGGCTCCGGGAGCAGGGCCTGGTCCAGTCGGCGAAGCGAGCCGAGCGCGAGAGCGCCCAGGGGGCGGTGGCGGTGGCCAACCTCGCCAGCGGGGCGGCGGTCGTCGCCCTGCAGTGCGAGACCGACTTCGTGGCCAAGTCCGACGACTTCGTGAACCTCGCCGGTGACCTCGCCCACCTCGTGGCCGAGAAGGGCGAGGAGGCGGCCTCCGAGCTTGCCGGCGACGTGGAGCGGCTCCGCCTCGCCCTGAAGGAGAACATCGTCGTGGGCCAGGTGGTGCGCTTCGAGGCCGCCGATGGCACCGTGCTCGACACCTACCTCCACGTCCAGAACGACCGGGGGGTGAACGGCGTGCTCGTCGAGGTGGCGGGGGCCGGGGCCGAGCTGGCCCACGACGTCGCCCTCCACATCGCCCACATGCGGCCGCGGTGGATCGGCCGCGACGAGGTGCCGCCCGAGCGGGTGGAGGCCGAGCGGGCCGTGCTCGAGACCCTCACCCGCAACGAGGGCAAGCCCGAGGCGGCCGTGCCCAAGATCGTCGAGGGTCGGCTGCGGGGCTTCTTCGGCCAGCCTGGGGTGGCCCTGCTCGACCAGCCCTTCGTGAAGGATGCGAAGCGCACGGTGGGGGCCGTGCTCGGCGACGCCTCCGTCACCCGGTTCGCCCAGGTGGAGATCGGCGGCTGAGGTGGGGCTCGAGGCCCGGGTGCCCGGCGAGGCGGAGGGGCCGGGGCCGAGCGGTGCCGGGCGCTGGGGACGGGTGGTGCTCAAGCTCTCGGGGGAGTCCTTCGGCCCCCCCGACGATGCCGGCGCCCCCCGGACCTCGGGCATCGACGGGACCACGGTGGCCGGCCTCGCCGCCCAGCTCGCCGAGGTGCGCCACGAGCTCGGCACCGAGGTCGCCATCGTCGTGGGCGGGGGCAACATCTGGCGGGGGCTCACCGGGGCCGGGGCGGGGATGGACCGGGCCCAGGCCGACACCATGGGCATGCTGGCCACGGTCATCAACGCCCTGGCCCTCCAGGACGCTCTGGAGAAGGTGGGGGAGCCCACCCGGGTCATGACCGCCATCCGCATGACCGAGGTGGCCGAGCCCTACATCCGGCGGCGGGCCCAGCGCCACCTCGAGAAGGGCCGAGTCGTCATCCTCGCCGGCGGCACCGGGAACCCCTACTTCACCACCGACACCACCGCCGCCCTGCGGGCGGCCGAGATCGGGGCCCAGGCCGTGCTGAAGGGCACCCACTCCGGCGTGGACGGCGTCTACACCGACGACCCCCGTACGAACCCGGCGGCCACGAAGCTCGGGTCGCTGGCCTACATCGACGTCCTGAACCGCAACCTCCGCGTCATGGACTCCACCGCCATCACCTTCTGCATGGAGCACGGCCTGCCCATCGTGGTCTTCGACGTCACCACCCCCGGCAACATCCGCAAGGCCCTCGACGGGGAGCGGATCGGTACGCTGGTGTCATGAGCGACGCTGCCGGCCCGGCTGGGGGCCCGTCCCGACCCTCCCCCCAGGGAGCCCCGGCCCGGTCATGCCGATGGAGCACGCCATCGACGAGGCCGCCGAGGCCATGGACCGGGCCGTGGCCCACACCCGCGGCGACTTCGCCACCGTGCGCACCGGCCGGGCCTCGCCCGCCCTCGTGGAGAAGCTCCGGGTCGAGTACTACGGGTCCGAGGTCCCCCTCCAGCAACTCGCCGCCATCACCGTCCCCGAACCCCGCCAGCTCCTCGTGGCTCCCTACGACAAGGGCGCCCTGGCCGCGGTGGAGAAGGCCATCCTCGCCTCCGACCTCGGCATCAACCCCTCGAACGACGGCCAGGTGATCCGCCTGGCCTTCCCCCAGCTCACCGCCGAGCGCCGCCGGGAGCTCGTGAAGGTGGTGCGGCACAAGGCCGAGGAGGGCCGGGTGTCGGTCCGGGGCCACCGACGCCACGCCCGGCAGGCCCTCGAGGCGCTGGAGTCCACCGGGGAGATCTCCGCCGACCAGCTCGACCGAGCCGAGAAGGAGCTCGAGGGCCTCACCCAGGACCACGTGAGCGAGATCGACGAGCTCCTCGCTCGCAAGGAGCAGGAGCTCCTCGAGGTCTGAGGGGAGGGAGGACGCCGCCATGGACGATGGTTCCGACGACCTCGTCGCCGGCGAGGTGCCCGAGGACGACGACGACGCCTGGGAGGGCGCAGGGGCCCAGCGCGGTCCCCGGCCAGCCAACGAGGGGGTCCGGATCATCGGGGCCGAGGAGGCGGCCGCGGCCATCGAGACGGGTCGGGCCACGCCCCGGCGCCCGGTCGAGGAGCGCCGCTTCGGGGACGTCCCCGAGCCCCCCCGGGGGCCCCGGCCCGACCTGCGCTTCCCCGGCGACGATCCCGAGCAGGTGAGGAAGCCGCCCGTGGCCAAGACCCCGCCCCGCCGCCCTCCCCGCCGACCGCCACCCAGCGACCTCGACCGCAGCTTCTGGGACGAGGAGGGCCCGGGCCCCGGCTCGGGCCCGGTGGCGCGCCAGGATCCCGACGGCGAGGGCACGGGCCCGCTGCCCCACTGGACCGAGCCCCCCAGTGGCGAGGTCCCTCGCTTCGTCGACGACCCCGAGGACGACCTGGCCACCGACTGGGCCTCCCTGGCCGACGGGCCCCGGTGGCGGGACCAGCCCACCGACTGGGAGGACGCCGACTTCGGGGCGTCCATGCTCGAGGGAAGCGACCACCGCATCGGGGCGCTGGGGCCCGAGGACGACGAGGCGCCCTTCGCCTTCGACGAGCCCGAGTTCTCCCCGGCCCCGGTCGAGCCGGCCGAGGACCTCGAGGCCGCCGACGACGAGCTCGGGCTCGCCGCCCCCGTCCGCGGCCGGCGGGCCGCCGGCACCCGCCGGGCCCCGAGCGCGGCGGGGATCGGGGGTGGGCGTCGGGGCGGTGGTTCCCGGGCCCCCGCCCCCCAGCCCCCGGTGCCGGCCCCGGCCAATGGCGGGGCCCGGGGTGGCGACCTGTCAGCGCGCATCGTGACTGGGGCGCTGGCCGGGGGCGTCGTGCTCCTGGCCGCCGGCATCGGGCCGGGGGCCCTGCTCGTGTTGCTCACCCTGGTCGTCACCATGGCCTCGGCCGAGCTCTACCAGGCCCTGCGGGCCCGGGGTCACCACCCGGCCACGCTCCTCGGCCTCGTGGCCACCGTGGCGATCATGGTCGGCGTCTACGCCCGGGGGCTGGCCGCCATGCCGCTCGTCCTCGCCCTCGTGGTGGTGTTCAGCTTCCTCTGGTACATGGCCGGGGTCGCCCGGGTGCGCCCGACGATGAACGTGGCCGTCACCATCCTGCCCTTCGCCTACGTCGGGTTCCTCGGGTCCTTCTCGGCCCTGCTCCTGAAGTTCCCCCGCAACCACGGCATCGGCCTGCTCATCGGGGCGGTGCTCGCCACCGTGGCCTACGACGCCGGCGCCTACTTCGTCGGTCGATGGGTGGGGCGCACGCCCCTGGCCCCGGCCATCAGCCCCAACAAGACCATGGAGGGGGCCATCGGCGGCAGCGTGGTGGCCCTGGTGGTGAGCCTCGTCGTCGTGGGCGCCATCGCCCCCTGGACCACGGGGGGCGCCTTCTGGCTGGCCGTCGTGGTGGCGGTGGGCGCCCCCCTGGGCGACCTCACCGAGTCGATGATCAAGCGGGACCTCGGGATCAAGGACATGGGGGCCCTGCTCCCGGGTCACGGCGGCGTGCTCGACCGCATCGACGCCCTCCTCTACGTGATCCCGGCCACGTACTACCTGGCCCGGGTGCTCGAGCTCTTCTGAGCCCGTCACCGGTCACCACGGTGGCCCTCGTGGGCTCCACGGGGTCGATCGGCACCCAGGCCGCTGAGGTCGTGGCCGCCGAGCCCGGGCGCTACCAGGTCGTCGCCCTCGCCGCCAACCGCTCGGTCGAGGCCCTCGCGGCCCAGGCCCGCACCCTGGGCCCGTCCCACGTGGCCCTGGCCGACCCGGCCGGGGAGGGTCGGCTACGGGCGCTCGTCCCGGCCGGCACCGAGGTGTGGGCCGGGCCCGGGGCCCTCGAGGCGGTGGCCGAGCTGGCCGAGGTGGTGGTGAACGGTGTGGTCGGCTTCGCCGGCCTGGGCGTCACCCTCGCCGCCCTCGGGGCCGGGCGCCGCCTGGCCCTGGCCAACAAGGAGTCCCTCGTCGCCGGGGGCCCGGTGGTGGCCCGGGTCCGGGCGGGCTCGGGCGGGGAGATCGTCCCCGTGGACTCCGAGCACGCCGCCCTCCACCAGTGCCTCCGGTCCGGGCGCCCCGAGGAGGTCGCCGAGCTCGTCCTCACCGCCAGCGGGGGCCCGTTCCGGGGGTCCTCGGCCGCCGAGCTCGCCGCCGTCACGGTGGAGGACGCCCTGGCCCATCCCACGTGGTCGATGGGTCCGAAGATCACCGTCGACTCCTCCACCCTCATGAACAAGGGCCTGGAGGTCATCGAGGCCCATGAGCTCTTCGGGGTCCCCTACGACGACATCACCGTGGTGGTCCACCCCCAGTCCATCGTCCACTCCATGGTGACCTTCGCCGACGGGTCGACGCTGGCCCAGCTCTCCCGGCCCGACATGCGCCTGGCCATCGCCTATGCCCTCGGCCACCCCACCCGGGCCCGGGTGGCGTTCGGGCGCCTCGACTGGTCGCGGCCCTGCCACCTCGACTTCGAGGCCCCCGATCGCCGGGCCTTCCCCTGCCTCGACCTCGCCTATGCCGCCGGGCGGGCCGGCGGGGCGGCGCCCGCAAGGCTCAACGCCGCCAACGAGGTGGGGGTGGCTGCCTTCCTCGACGGGGCCATCCCCTGGACGGGCATCGCCGAGGTCGTGGCCGAGACCCTCGAGGGCGGTGACGGGGCCGACCTCGACACCGCCGAGGCCGTGGTGGCCGCCGACGCCGACGCCCGCCGCCGGGCGACCCGGGCCCTGGCCCGCGCCGCCCGGCGGTGAGGGCAGGGGCGCCCGGCGCCGGCGCCCACCGCGGGCAGGGGCGCCGAGCCGCCGGCGGGCAGGGGCGACCATGGGCCCCGGGGCCGGTAGGGGGTGCCGGCCGCCTAGGGTGAGGGGGATGGGAGCGAGCCGATGACCGCCACCGAGGGATCCCGGCCGGCGCCCCCGGCGCCCCCGTCCGGCGACCGGGCCCGGGTGGCCGGGCTGGTGGCGGTGCTCGCCGTCCTGGGTGTCCTCGCCGTGGTCACCGGCACCGTGCCGGCC
>Ga0187892_10011911_pt1 | contig 10511 bp, 12 predicted proteins | sample MA1701073metaG_FD_139345 | JGI IMG/M metagenome (GOLD analysis project Ga0187892, IMG submission 139345) | Bio-ooze microbial communities from a basaltic lava cave in the Kipuka Kanohina Cave System on the Island of Hawaii, USA - MA170107-3 metaG ...
CGGCAAATTCCGCGTGCAGAACGCCGAAGACTTCGAGGCGCCGCTTTCACGACCCTATTTCGTCAAGGGCCTACTTCATCCCAGCGAGCTCAGCGTTTGGTACGGCGAGCCAGGCTGCGGAAAGACGTTCCTTCTTCAGCACATAGCCTATGCCGTCGCGCAGGGGCGTGAGGTGTTCGGACACCGCGTGCGGAGCGCCCCAACGCTTTTCTTCGAAATGGAAGGCGCTGGTTTTTATCGAAGACTCGAGGCGATGCGCCGGACTTTCGGCGCATGCGATCAATTTCACTTCGCAACGCAATCCGTCAGCCTGTTCGCAAACGAGCCTGCGATCGGCGACCTTATCGCCGCCGCAAAGTCGACGAAGGCCGGGCTAATCGTTATCGACACACTAAGCCGCGCCATGGCCGGCGGAAACGAGAACATGCCCGACGACATGGGCAAGTTCGTCGGAATTCTCGACACCATCCGAGAGGCGACCAGCGCCGGGGTGGCGCTCGTTCACCACTCGGGCAAGAACCAGGCGATGGGCGCGCGCGGGCACAACAGCCTCAAGGGCGCGATCGACGTCGAGGGAGAGGTTTCGAACGAGGATGGAGAACGGCAACTGCGCATCATCAAGGCCCGCGATGATGCCGACGGCAAGACGATCCCCTTCCGGCTGAAGGTGGTCGATCTCGGGCAAGACGACGACCGCGACCCGATTACCACCTGCATCGTGGAAGAGGGCGGGGAAACGCCCAAGCATGTGCCAACCCGAAAGCTCTCGCCCATACAAGCGATGGTGCTGAAAGACGCCGAAAATCTGCTCTCAGATGCAAATCACACGGAGACAGTCTCCGGCGTGCGGCGTGGGATGCCGCGTGTGATTGCGGTGAGACGCGACGCGTTGCGGAAATTGTTGCAACAGAACGGCCGCCTCGACACGAAGGCGGGCGAGCCGCTGACCGCAAAAGACCGCACAAAACTGCGGGACACGCTGGCAGCGCTCGAACAAAAAGGCGTGCTTTGCGCAACGGATGAATGGGTATGGAAGCCGTGAGCGTGTGATGCCGTGTGATCGCGTGTGGTGTTCGTGTGGTGTGCGTGCGTGTGGTGTGGTCCCCCCTTTAGGGGGACACACACGCATCACACGCACACGCCAATCACCTTCCGGCGAAGAAGATTCAGCGCTGTGACAATAGGGGGTGAAACAAGCGTTTCTCGGTGTCGCCCGCGAGGCATGGCGCCGTGGATGCCCTCGGCGGAATCGGTGGCGACCGTCGCGGCCGTGAAGACCGTCCTTGAGGAGTATCGGGCGCACCTGCCCCTGACGCTTCGGCAGGTTTTCTATCGCCTCGTCGCGACGTTCGGCTTCGACAAGACGGAGAAATCATACAAGCGGCTGGGGGAAGTCCTGAACCGCGCGCGGCGCGCTGGCTTCGTTCGCTTTGAGGATATCCGCGATGATGGGGTGACGGTGGTCAACCCGCGCGCGTGGGATAACGCGGAGGCGTTCCGTCAGGGCGTCTCCGCCGGCGCCCGCGCGTTCCGCCTCGATCGCCAACACAGCCAACCAGTGCGCCTGCTGATCGCCGTTGAGGCCGGTGGCATGGTCCCTCAAATCGCGCGCGTCGCCGACGAATTCGGCGTGTCGGTCCAATCATCCGGTGGGTTCGACTCGGTGACGGCGAAGCACGACCTGGCCCTGCTGTTGAGCGAGTGGCCCGCGGCCGAAGTTCTGCACATCGGCGATTACGATCCTTCCGGTGAGCACGTCTTCGGCTCATTGAGCAGCGACGTTTCCCAGTTTCTCGTCGACATGGGCATCAAGGAAGCGATTGCCGCCCGTCGCACCACCTTCACACGTCTAGCCGTAACACCTGCGCAGATTGACGAAATGGATTTGCCGACGGCGCCACCGAAGGTGACCGATCGTCGTCGCTTCGACGATACGCGCACAGTGCAAGCGGAAGCGATTCCGCCGGAGCGGCTGAATGAAATCGTGCGCCGTGCGATCGTTGAGCGTATTGATATGAACGCTTACGCGCGCACGCTGCAGCGAGAATATGACGAGCGTGCAGAGCTGGTCGCGTGGATTGAGAGTCGTGAGTTTCGAGGTGAGTGATGTCGGGACAGCGTGATTTCAGAGCCGATCAGCGCAAGCTAATTGGCTTGCCGCCGGTCCAAGCTACTAGGCCGCAATCTGCTCGCGAGGAATCATACGAAGAGGTGTATGGCGTCCCACGCGCTGGCGAAGAGAGTTACGCTGAAACTTTCGGCGACGGTTCATTGAGCGACGAGCAAATGGCCGCTCTCGAAAAGGGCGAGGGCGGTCCGTGGAACGACTACGCTGATGAAGATGGCCCGTGGAAGGAATATTCCGATGCGGAGACTTTCGGCGCGCGCGGCCTGACTGACGAAGAGATGTTGGCGCTTGAAAAGGGACAACCACCGCCGAAACCACTCGACGACAACGAACTTGGTGCTGCCCGTGCGCTTCGGGTCGCGGGCGCCGGTATGGGCTGGGGTGATGAAGTTGTCGGTGGCAGCGCTGCGCTCGGCGAGTTTTTCACGTCCGGCTTCGATACGAAACGTGCGCGTGCGGCCTATGAGCGCGAACAAAAACGCGCGGAAGCGCTTTCGCAAAGATACGAAGCCGAGCGGCCTGTCGAGAGCGTTGCACTCGATGTTGTCGGCGGCGCTGGCCCCGGCGCAGCGCTGTTCAAAACCGGGCAAGGTCTTGTTCGCGCTTTCACGGGCGCGAAGAAGCTCGGCGTAGCGGGCAACATCGGCGCGCTCGGTTTGACCGGCGCCGGCGGCGCAGCGGGCTACAACGCCGGCCGTGCGCCGCAAAGCGTTGGCGAAAAAGCGTCGGCAGCTGTCGACCCTGCTTCCTTGCTTGTCGGCGGTACACTTGGCGTCGTCGCTGGACCACTGGGCAACACAGTGGCGCGCGGTGCCTCTCGCATTGGTCGAGTGTTCACGTCTCCGGAGCAAAAGGCGGCGCGCTACGTCGCCGAAAAATTGGCGCAATCATCGGACACGCCGCAATCATGGGCAGCGCGACAGGCCGAAGCGACGTCGACCGGCAAGCCGGCGGCACTCGCCGACACCGGCCCGCAAGGCGCACGAGACGCAGCCGCGATGGCTGCACGCGAGCCCGGCCAAGGCCGCGAGTTTGCGCAAGGCGTTCTTCGTGCGCGACAGGAAGGCCAAGGCGCGCGCGTCACACAGGATCTGCAGCAGACTTCCGGCACCAGCACTCAGGGCTATGTGTCGACGGTTGACGACATCACAGCGCGCCAGCAAGCAGCGGCAAAGCCCGCTTACGATCAAGCGTTTGCCAACAAGTCGCCGATCGCTACACCGAAGATGACGGAGGTCATCAATCGGCCGAGTGCAAAGTCGGCGCTTCAGCGCGGTCTTCGCATTGCGGCTGACGAGGGCATTGACGAGTCTGAGCTCGTCATTCGCGACGCAGCCGGAAACATCACAGGCGTGACGACAAAGGGCGCCGACTTCGTGAAGCGCGGCCTCGACGACATGATCGAGTCGGCTCAGCGTACCGGCGACAATCAGGCCGCGCGCGCCCTCACAATGCTCAAGAAGCAACTGCTGGACGAGGTCGACCGCGTCAACCCAGCGTACGCCAAGGCGCGTCAGACTTTTGCCGGCCATGCTGCGAACAAGCGCGCACTCGAGCAAGGTCGCAAGGCGCACACGTCGCACCCGGATCAAATCAAAGCCGACATGGATGGTCTGACGCCGGGCGAGCGCGAAGCGTACAAGACTGGCTTCGTTCAGCGCGTCGTCGAAGAGGTCGAGAACGCACCTGACGGCGCCGACGCGGTGCGTCGTATTTTCGGCAACCCAGCCAAACGCGCGCGGCTGAAATCGATCCTCGGTGACGAGAGATTTGCTCAACTCGAGAAGCGATTGGCCGTCGAGGCGCAAATGTCGGAGACGAACAAAGCCGCTCGCCTTGGTTCGCAAACAGCGGAACGCATGGGCGCGAGCGACGACTTCCGCGAGTTCATGGTCGGCTCGTCGCCTGAAATTGCGTCAGGCGCAATGCAGGCGTTCGTCACCGGCCGGATTGGCCCGCTGGCCCGCGCGATCGGCTGGCCGGCGATTATGAATCTCTACCGCGGCGCCAGTGAGCGCACGCGCCATCAAATCTCGCGCATGCTGCTTTCGGATGATCCCGCCGCCGTGCGCCGTGCGCTCAACATGATCGGCCAGGAGTTCAAGAAGGCAAAGACCGCGCAAGCGATACGCGACACGGCAACTGGTGCGGCTGCCGCGAACAAGGACGTCCGCGCCGCAAGCGGCGCTGGCGCGTCAGTGGCCTACAACAGGCTCTGGCCTTGGGCAAAACCAGAAGGGGCCGCATCTGCAGCCGCGGCTGCGCAATCGTTTTAGAGAGTTTGAGAGATGCGCCTACCGTTTCGCCAACTGATGCACGAAGCGATGAACGAGCCGCAGAGCACGCCGCAGATGCCCGGTCATGATCTTGACGATCGCGAGCTCGAAATGGCGAACAGCCTCGAGCACGCCATATCGACCGGAAGCCTCGCGCCGATGCTTCGCACTTTCGGCATGGGTGGGATTGCGACCCTGCTGCGCGGTGTCTCGACACAGAACCGCGGACAGGCTGCGCGCTTGCTCTTCTCGAAGAACGAGAACGACGTCCGTGAAGGCTTGCACATCATCGCCATGGAGCACCGGCAGCAATGAACAACCGTGCGCCTTGGGGCTTTGGACCGTCCTCGATGCCGTTGGGCCAGCATCCGGGTGGTCCGTCCTTGTTCGCGCCGTCTCCATTTCGCGATTCGATTGTCGGCGAGGTCGACGACCAGGCGTCCGCGAACGCTGCGGCACGGCGTGCTGCGTTGGCGCGCGCATTGATGGAGCGCGCGCGCGAAAGCTATCAGGGCGCCGAAAGAACGGGCGCGTGGAATGCGTTGCCCGGTCTCGCGCCCGCCATCGCTGCGATGTTCATGGAGCGAGGCCGCTGATGCCGATCGCCATTGCCCACCAAGCATCTGCGAAAAATCAAACCGATGGGAATGCCTAGGCCATGGCCGATGCCGCCTTAGTCGGTAAAGGTACGTCGACCAGCAATACGGTCACGACAGCGAGTGGCACGACGGCGACTGGTGATACGCTTATCGTCTCCGTCACGTTCGACGAGACAACGACAATCTCCTCTGTCGCCGACAGCAAGGGCAACAGTTACACGCTGGTGGCCTCCGTTCAGGAGGGCGCGGACGGCGGCAGCAAAGTGTCGATGTATCGCTGCGAGAAGGCGATTGGCGGCACGCTACATACCGCAACGGTCAACTTCAGCGGCACCGCATTTCCAGTTGCCTATCTTGTTCGCCTAACCGACGTGGCTGGTTCCTCCTATGATGCGGGCTCGCTCGCGTCGGGGCAGGACACGAGTTCGCCATTCACCGTCACGAGCGGCACGTTCGCGCAGGCCGACACTGTCGTCATCAGCAGTATTTCAAACGGACACACGAGTGGAACGAACGGGCTGTTCGCCTCGTCGAATTTCACCGTTCTGGGCAATGAGAGCGATTTCGCCAACTTTTGGGTTGGAGCGGTTGGAAAACTGGTTGTCTCTGCAACCACTGCCGTCACGCCGTCATGGACGCGCACCGGGTCTGGCAATCGGGCGGCTTTGATCGTCGCCGGGTTCAAGGCAGCAAAAGCACCGCCGCCGTTCTCGCGTCCGCCCAAGTTCACCAGGAGAGCCGCTTGAGCCGCAGGTAGGAGACCACCGAATGCTGACACGAGAAGAAATCCTGTCCGATGTCTTTCCCATGATGGGGTTGGCGTCCGTGGCGATGGTGATGGTGCCAAAAGCTTCGTTACAGCCAATCATCGACGTCGTCCGGACGACGGTTAGCCAGGCCGCGAACGGCAACGATCTTGTGCGTCTCGCCTTGACCGTGTCGCTGTGCACCGCGCTGATCGAGGATCAACTCGCCGAAATCGAACTTGAGCCTGAAGCCAACACCGATAGGCAGGGCACGTTGAACGGCTTGCTCAAGCGAATCGCAAGCGAACTCAACACGCAATTCGGACGCGAGTGATGCCCTACCGCGTTCCACCCGACGAGCTCGCGAAGCGAAAGAAGAACTACTACCGGCACAAGCGCCCGGACTTGGACCCGCAGTCGACGGCGTCGAAGATTCTCGAGTTCTTCGGCCTCGATGAGCCCTACCGCACCGATGACGGTAGCTACGATTACCGCCGGCAGGCATACGCCGACACCGGTGATCCATCGTGGTCCTCGCCGCTGAACGACGCCGACACCGAGGCCGTTTTCGGCGGTGTGGTAGGGGGCGAAGGCTTCGACGCTTGATAGAATTGCGAGTGCCCCGCCCGAGAACGTCAGAAACACAAACAGATAAATCGCCCTGTAGAAGCGACGCATCATATCGCCCGTAACGCCCTTGTTTCGCGCCCAAGGGATGCGCCGCCTGCGCCAATCCTCAATCAGCCGATCGAGCGAGCGCAGAGATATCGCACCGCCGACCATGACGTGCGTGACCGGTGAACCCGCGAAGACCTCCAAGTGCACCAGCGCCCACGCGCTGAATTCGCGCGCGAGCGCAAGCGCGTCGTTCTCCCCCATTTCGCGCCCCTACCAATCTTTGCTTGGCGCGCGGCCACATTCCCACCGCAATCTGGCGCACAATCAGCAAGCATGACGCTGCTGCACAAATTCGCTCGCTCGAGGCTCACACTTGCGGTGCTGACATTGGCGATCTTGATCTGGATTTGAGAGTTCGCCTGTCGGTTGTTTTTCGCGCGTTTGTCGGTGTTGCACGCCAGGTCTATCGTGCGCCGTCCTTTGGGGAGGACTGACCGATGACCAAGGGCTATCTCGCAGCGATCGGAATGACGATCGCGCTGCTTTCCGCTCTCGCTCTCTCACCGCAAAACGCATACGCGCGTTGTGCCGATCCGCTGTTGTCGGATGCCGATCGAAGCGGATGTTGTTCGCACCACGGCGGCGTTTGCGGCTGCAACACATCGACCGGCATGCAGCGGTGTTGCGATGGGCGCGACAGTCCCTCTTGTCGCTGCGGACAGTAGCGGAGGCTTACGATGGCGAAGAAGAAGAAGGGCGCGGCCAGGAAAAAGAACGAAACTCCCCTCGTAAGCAGCGCCTCGGTGTCCATCATGTTCCTCGAGACGACCACGCTCTCGGATGGGGGATTCAACGTTCGTCACGGCATTGACGGCGACAAGATCGTCGGCATGACGGCCGCGATCAACCACGGGGGACCGCAGCCACCCGCCTTCTCGTTTCACATGATCGACAACTCCGTATTCGGGAGATCGCCGGCATCGCACTACAAATGGAATGGGGAGTTCGTCTCAGGGCTGATCTACAACGATCGACATCCCCAGGGTGGCAGCTACTACGGCGGCCAGCGGGTCCGCATCGTGTTGTTTGTTCGGCAATAGAGGCGTTCCGTTTGAAGGGTTGGACATGTACGAATTTGACTCATAAACCGGGGCTACAGACTCGCTGGCCAATCCCGGCTAGCGAGCAGCGGGCAAGAGCCACCCGCCGTGGGTGAGTCTGTAGGCGAATCCTGAGCGGTTCTGCCTTGCGACGGCCTTCCTGCCCTCATCCTGTCACAATCGCGAGTCGAGACTGTCGGACTGCGATTGCTCGGCGGTCCAGGGGGAGCGAATGGCTGTGAGCGACCTAGAAGCCGCGCCAGAGCGTGCGCGAACTAGCATCGATATCTGGATTCGGTTGCTGACGATCCCGCTTGGCATTTTGTCGGCGGTACTAATTGCACGAGACGGCTTCCGGATCCCCTTGAACGAGTATTTCGACGCCGTTCTGAGTTTCTACGATGATGCGTTGACCGTCGTCGTCCTATTTCTCTTCGAGCCTGCAGTCCACGCCGTACTTGCAAAGCTGCGTGAATGGTTCGACTGGCATTTGCAACTGTACCAGCATTGGAAACATGTGTTCGCTCTTACTTGGATGTGTTTTGGCGCGCTCGGGCGGTATGTTGCGCGACTGCAAAGGCAGGCCGCGTTTCACTTGGGTTGGGCAGGCCTCAGCGCTTTGGTGAGCGGTGCCCTGGCTGGGACAGCAACCTTGGGAAGCTACGGCTTGTTCCTCGGGACGATATTCGGGTTTCTCCTCCATGGTTTTGGTACCGCCATTTGGTGGGGCGTGAAGCGAGGCTACCGAAACACGTTTCGCTTCGGGTATCAGGAGTTTCAATGGCAATGGCGCGAGTGGCTAATCGAGTTCGTCCCGTTCGCCGCGATCAGTTTTACCGCAGGCCAATTTCTGATCACTTCACCCTCACCCGGTCTCGTATCGACTGCAACGCTCGCTGCTATCTACGCCTGCTGGAATCTCTGGACGGCGTTTTGGCTTCTTCCGGTTGCGATTTGGAGATCGGGACTTGAAAGTCCTGAGGCCCGGGTCGGCCTCGATATTCTCTACGTCCTCGGCGGCGCGGCGTTCATCGTGTGGCTCGGCCATGCGCTGGCTTGACGCGACATGAGCGACGCCAGCGAACAACGCGACAAGCGAAGCGGCGGCTTCTTCTGGTTCTACGCGCTACTCGGCTCGATCTTCTCCGCCCTCGCGATCGTCAGCCTGATGCAGAAGGTGTTCGACATCGGGCTCGTGCCGGTGATGCAAGAGATACTCGACTACTACCGCGGGCTCGTACATCCAATCATGCATTGGTTGCTGGGATGGGTGCGGTGGTTGTTGCCGGATTGGCAGATACCGGAATGGGTGAAGGACTTGTACACAATTTCGTTTGTTGGTGGCGCAACGATGGGGCGCGCTCTTTCTGATCGCTTTCTTGTGTACGCTTCCGAAACTAGACCGAATGCGTTCGTGCATCTCGGTGCAACCCTGTCATTAGGCGCCATCCTGGGTCTTTCATTCGTTGGGCTTGGCCTGGTCGTCTTCGGACTGGGCGCGTTGGGCGCGAAAGCGATTGGGCTTAGTCGCAATCTGTTCAAACTCTCTCGCACGCTTTACGACAAAGAGGGCAAGCAAATTGGCCAATTGACGGAGCGACAGCGATTGCCTGATGCAGTGGGAGGAGCGACGCAAGTTTGGATCGGCAGCGCCATCCTGGCAGCTTCGCTTTTGCTGAAGCCTATTCTCCCCTCCTTCTTGAGCACTGGTGCAAATGGGCGCGATGTCGAAACGGTGCTTCTGTTGGTGGCAAGTGTGGCATCCGTCACGGTTGCCATCGGATGCATCAGGCTAGTGCGTGCCTGGCGGCATACGGCGAATTGGGCTTTGTTGGACCACTTCAACGCCTTGTTGCCCCTTTCGGTGGCCGGGACCATTGCTTTCTTCGCCATCAACTCGCAGCTGTGAGGTCGCATGCGCGCGCTCATCGTGCTCGTAAGCGTGGCCGTTTTGGCCGGTGCAATGTCTGCCGACGCTGCTGACCGACAGATCGCCGCGGTGCTGACCGGCACTGCATTGGTCAAGGACGGCGACGGCGTGTTGTTTGGCCAAGTCGAGATTCGGCTGCAAGGTATCGCCGCGCCGGAAGACAGCGAGATCAAGCGCGAGCCAGGCGGGGCGGAGTCGACGGCAAGTCTCGCAAAGCTCGTCAACGGACAAACGCTGCGCTGCGAACTGGATGGCACGATCGCGAGTTCAAACCGACCCGTCGCCGTTTGCTTCATGCTCGACGGCACCGACATTGGCGACTATCAGGTGCGGCGCGGTCATGCACGTGATTGCCCCGCGTTCTCACGTGGCCGCTATGCGCCGGCCGAGAATCAGGCGCGAGCGAAGGGGCGTGATCTTGGCGCAATCTATCCGCTTCCAGCGTATTGCACCGCGCGTTAGTGCGTCTTTCCGCCAAGGTTGACGCGCGCTGTGCTGATTCCTACCCTGGCACAACTCCCGTAGCCTGAAGCCTCTACCTCGGTAGAGGACCCGTCAAAGACGGAGGCCGTTCGCGGCCTAGGGCTACGGGACGCGCTTTCTCAATCTTCGATGCCAAATTGTGAACTTGCCCCGCTTGGCCGTGTCACGGGCAACGTCTGTGATATTGGCGCGCGCACAAATGAACTCTGCCAGTTCGCACTTCGCCGGCGATGCCTCTGGCGCAAGGTGATGACCATTCAATCGAAACGCGATAGCGCCGCTCAGAACGTCCACTAGTTGGAGCGGAAGGCAGGTCTCTGGGTCGCGGAACTGAACCCTGCGATACGGCCAATCGCGCTTGTCGTTGTAGTTCCGCCTAATCCCCCGATTGAGCATCACGCGCAGATCCTCGGGCAGCTGGTTCGTGCTTCGACGATCCAAGTACACGTGAAATAGGTTGCGGTAGCAGCGCCCGAATTTTAGCGCGAGTTGATAGATCTCCTTGTTGAAACCTATTTCGCGACTGCCCTTATTGAAGCGCCGATTATCGATTTGCCTCGTATCGACGGCGAGGCTATGAAACTCCATCTCGGAATCATCAAAGAACACCGAGACGAAGCGCAGATAGGCC